>Ga0209713_10002085_pt1 | contig 12297 bp, 11 predicted proteins | sample ArcOceMetagenome_3_FD_187444 | JGI IMG/M metagenome (GOLD analysis project Ga0209713, IMG submission 187444) | Marine eukaryotic phytoplankton communities from Arctic Ocean - Arctic Ocean- Svalbard ARC20M Metagenome (SPAdes) (version 2) | ecosystem: Environmental > Aquatic > Marine > Oceanic...
GGCATGTCGAGGTGTTCAACCACCTCATGGAGTCGGAGCACATCACAGAGATTTCGTGGTGCTATGGTCCGGTCGCGCGCACCTTAATGAACCTCGAGCAGCTTGATACTTACGTGGTGCCGCAGCGCGTGGGTGCGGCGAAGGAGGCAGCAGAGCACGAGCGGTACCATCTGCTCAATCCGCCCCTCGACACCTCGCACCCGGACTGGCGGAGTGCCATCCAAGTGATAGTCGACGACGAAAAGCAGGAGTTTGCGCACGACGCGTTCTTCATGGACATCATCATGCAGAAATGGAACAAATTCGCGCGCTGGATGTTCGTGACGAGAAAACTCATCCCGCATTACGTGTTCACCATCCTCTTCATTATCACGCTGTCATTCCGTGCCAACGAGGTCCGCACCAGATGGGAGCAGGCCTATCTCGACGGCTGCCTGCCCGCTGGGGCGTCCCGCGAGGCTGGCGTGGTGATGCTGGGCGAAACGCTCCCACAGTACGAGCCTGGCGTGCCGCTCAAGTGCATTACGGACACTTATGAGAGCACAAAGGACATCAATTTCTGGGTCTCGGACCTCGGCGGCAACCTCCGCTCGCGGCCCTGGGAGGGCGCCATCCTCATACTCCAGCTGTGCGTGCAGACGGGCTTCTGCATTTTCACGGCGTGGACTGGGTGGAGGTGGCGGCGCCTGAAGAAGCGAGATCTGTGGGTGCCGGGGAAAGGCTGGTATGAGAATTTCCGCATCGTGCTCTTCAAGAACCTAACCTTCCTCTTCGACTATTGCACCGCCGTCTTTCTCATTGTTGCCACGCTGTTCCGGTTGCTGGGGGACGAAGACCAGGAGCTGCAGATGCTTGCGAACGCGTCCATCTTTGTCGTCATCCAGTGCGTGCTGCTGCTCATGGCGTTCCGGCGCATCGGCGTCTTCATCATCACCATGTTCGTCATGCTCTTCGACGACATGCTCAAGTTCGTCGTCATCTACATCACCGTGTGCCTGGGCTTCGCCTTCGCCCTTACCGCCGTGATCGATTACCCGGACGTGCTGCCCTCGGGCCTTGCACGCGAGGGCTATTTTTGGCACCACTTTTGGGGCAACTTTTACGAAGTGGTGCTCTCGTCTTTGACCAAGCTCGAGGCCAAGTGGCAGCCCACGCCCTACCTGCTTGTGGCAATCCTGAACTTTATCTTTGCCCTGCTGGCATGCATCCTGCTGCTCAACTTCCTCATCGCCATGATGGCGCGCACCTTGGAGGAAAACGTGGGCAACACGCATGTCACGTGGATCTTTCCCTTTGCATACAACGTGCTGCGCTACGAGAAGATGCTACCCAAGGCGCTGCGGGCTGAGCCCACGTACCGCATCGGGGAGCCCAAAGAAGGGGGTGGGCACGAAGGCACGAGCTTTGTGAACCAGATGTTTTATATCATCGAGGTCAAGGAGAGAAAGAATGCAGACGCACCGGCGCAGGCGGGCGACGAAGCGGAGGATGTGCCGGGAACGGATGACGGGCATGAGAAGTTGGAGCGCATGTTCGAGGGCTCTCTCAAGAAGATTGACGAGTTTTGCACGGAGACGACAGACAAGCTGAGAGATCTTCTTGCGTCGGAGTTTGGACACAATCCAAAAGCAGCATGACGCCGACGTTGGTTGACTTTACAGACTTGACGAGCGGCGCCTGCACGCACTCGTTCAGCTCTGAAATGCGCGTCAGTCGTGTGCAGATTGTACAGAGCAACGCCTGGTAAACTAGTAAGGTCTCAATGTCACGTGGTATCAGCGCATCGCGCGCACGCGCATTCACTTACAGGCGTGACAACGGGCCCCTCGTCATTCGAAACCTATTTGCACACAATCACACGCCATACACAAGAAGATTTCTGCGACCTTGAAAACAATTAAGCTTTAATAGTGTACATAAAGAGAGCATTAATTTACAATCACGTGCTGCAGACTTCTCCTCTTCATGAATCCCCGGTGCTGGCACAGCAATCCGCGAACACCCGAAGAGTCCGCTGTGTGTCGGAAGCATTCCCGCACCAGACAGGCGCGGCGCGAGCCAATCTCGCGCCAAGCATGGGGCAATCAGCAACCGTCTAAGATCCTAAGATCAAAGAGAACCTAAGATGTCGGATCCTGACATCAGAGTGTGCACGTGTGCCCGGGGGGAATCAGCGCTCGCAGCAGCCCTGGTGAAGACACCCCCGAATTCGCGCCGCCTCAGTGTTGCGGGTTTTCTGCTTCCATCTCCCCAACCACTTCCTCCTCCCGCTCCTGCGCATGCTTCCAACGGTGTCTCTTCTGTTCGTGGCACAGGCTGCCTGTCTTTCGCGCTGCAGACAGACCCGTTTCCTGCAGGTTCCTGCGGCGCCGGACTTGATATTTTGCAGCGAGCATACGTGCGAAAAAGGGGAGCTCGCGCCGTTCCCCTGCTGTCTGCTGCTGCCCCCCCCGCAGCAAGCGCAGTGGCGGCGTGCACTACGCGAGCACCTGCATCTTGCGACAAGTCAGTCGCATCCGGTATATCATCCGGCAGGTCGGACCCTGAGGTTGAAATGCTAGGCAGTCGCTGGGAAACGGCACACAAACCGCAATCCTCGATCTGGCCATCTCTCCCGTCCTCGTAGGGGTGTTGTCGGCGCACCCTTGGGCACCCACCAGCCCTGGCCACGCGCGGCGTCGTGTTAGAGCTCATGGACGCCTGCTCTTCGCGACTGTCTGAGAGCTCACCCCCACTCAGGTAGTGATCCTGCTCCCCCAGTCGCATCTGCCCCCCCTCTCGCTCACGATACAGCAGATGTGGCAGCATTTTCGGTCGCCTGGATGGCCTTGCACTTCCTCTGGTCGCCTCGTCCGCTTCTTGAGAAGAATCGCTGCTGATGATGTGACACGCCTCTTTGCTGCTCTGTGACGACAAGTGCGTGAGATCAATCTTGTCGCCTGCAGATGCTCCTGCACCCCGCTGTCGGTCCCCGGCCGAGTCCCTCGTGTGCTCAAGAGCATTTGCGGGGTGTGTGGCCTGCACGTCTTCAGACGGGCCTTGTAGGCCAAAGATGCTGCCTAGCCCAGCCCACAACTCCTGCGGCCTTTAGTCAGGTTTGCAAGCACTGCGGGGTCCCCCGGCGCTGCGAGGCGGGGGCTCCCGCGGCGAGGCGGGGGCTCCCGCGGCGGGGGGCGCGGGTCAAGAGCGCGTCCGCGTGCTTGCGGCGACGAGAACGCAACGTCTGGCGGGCAGGGGAGGCTCACGCCACAGCGCGTGACATATCACGTGACACGCACGCGAAAGCGCGTGACTTGTCGTGCGTGACACGCACACGAAAGCGCGTGACATGTAGTTGTTCGTAGAACAACTACACTCACGCGGCGTGTTTTGGAGGATTCGCGGCGGCCTCCCCGGCGGCGGCGCCGGCGCCGCCGCCGGGGGGCCCGCCGCTGTTGGGCTAGGAGACTCGTGGAAGCGCGGCACTGACAATCCGCATGATTTCATGTTTTGGAGGATTCGGGGGGCTGGCTCTTGCCTGCATTTGCGGGGAGCATCGACCAGAGCATCGACCAGAAGGGCCAGGGTCAGACGCGGTGTGGGCGGCATCCCGCATTTGAGCAGCATGTTCAGCGGCCAACCAAAGCTCAGCTCTCTCCGTCGCGTCTCGCACCTGCTGCTCGATGGGCAGCGCACATTCATGTACGAACGGCAACAGGGGCGGGCGCTGGAATGCGTGCTCCGAGATGGGCTGGTCGTGTTGCGGCTGCCCGGGCAGCGCGTGGAAGAAGCGTGCAGATGGGCTCTTGCGCCGGATGGCGTCGTAGAAGGCCTGAAGCTCTGGGTAGGACGAGTGCATGGAATACAGCACGCGCCAGGTGCCACCGCCGCAGTACCGGATGTTGTTCGGGCAGCCGCGCACAAACGTCGCAGGCAGCGGCTTCTCGCGCGCGTTGCCGTCCGCCTCTAGCACTGTCTCCTCCTCAGTACTGAACGCGAGAGTGCTGCAGCGGATAAACAACGCGTCGTTGCTGCGCCCGTGGTGCTGGAAGTAGCGGCGCAAATCATTGATCCACGTCGAGCGCGGGTCCCGCCGGCGCTTCGAGTCTTTTTCCATCTGCAGACGATCTTGCGCCACGTTCTCAGCTTTCTTTTTCTTGCCTGCGTGTCCGCCTGCAGGGCCTTGCCCACGATAGCTGCTGCTGGCGTCAGCATTGCCAGCATAGCCATTGAGAGCTCGAAGCCTGTCAAAGATAATCAGCCTCTGCTTCTCGTTCAAGTCGGGCTCACGCTGCCCATCCATGTCATGCGCCGCATCAATGCAATCTGCCTGCCCGATGTCCGCCTGCTCTGTGTGGCCATCCTGCTCCCGTTGGCCCTGCCGCTCGTCTTTCTGGCGTCCCTTTGCAGCCGCACGGCTCAGCTTGTACTCCTTTCTCTCTTGCCGGTTCAGCTTCCGTCTCCAAAACGTGCATGCCGAAATCGCCGGCGCTTCGTACTCGAAAGACTCCTCGTCTCGCCGCCACTCCTTGCTCTCACTAGCAGCATTGCCCTCCTCCCTCGATCTCTTTCGCAGCTTTCCCCTTGACCGTGTCGCGCACGTCTGCCCCGCCCCGCCCCATCCCTGCGTACACACGCTGCACTTAAGGCACTTCTCGGCTCGCTTGACTATGCCGTGCAATGCAGGCGTGTCCAGCCAGTCGTTCCAGACCAGCATCGCATTCCGATTCATCTTGCTCTGGTTGCAGGCATTCAGGGGCAGCACAATGTTGCCCAGCGTGCTTCCGAGCGCGTGGTGTACTGCAGTCAGAATGTCCTCTTGTCCCAGCATATCCACCGCAAGAAACACCTTTCTGCCCCGCGCGACGTCGAGCTGGCGGAGGAGCTCTACGAGCAGGGCCGTGGACTCGGACTTTGTCGGTATCGACCAGGACGGGTGCAAGAATGTCGTGTCCATGTACACCTCGTGGACATGCGAGAGACAGCCACAGTTCTCGGGCAGATGCAGGGCTGGGTCGAAGCGGAAGTCGCCCGTGTGCAGCCGATTGCCGAACGGGCCCTGCACAAGCATCATGGCGCTGCCTGGGCAGTGGTTGGCGTCGATGAGCGTCACGGTCACGCTCCGCGTCTGGGCGGCGTCCAGGGCGATCTCGTGTCCGGCCTCTGGGTCGATGTCGAAGGCGAGCAGGCGCTTTCCGAGGGAGGGGAACCGGCGGATGAGCATCCGCGCGGTCTCGGTGCTGGCCACGACCCGCCCGCGCTCCCAGGGCGGATCGTCCCTGAGCCCGGCGAGGTGGTCCGCATGGGCGTGGGTGCAGAAGAAGAGCACGACCCGCGCGTCACGCGCCGCGTCGCCGGCCCCGGCAAAGTCATCCACCTTGTAATAGTAGCTGTGCGCGGGGTCGTGCGGGTCGGTGCCGAAGAGCATGTGTGAACCTCTGTAGATTACTGAGACGGTCGAGAGGAGGAGCGCGCATGTGACGACCTCCCCTCTGACCTCAAGTCACCTCTTGGCGTGTAGATTTTGGCAAACCAAAAAAAACCTTTTGAACAACGAGCCGTGACGACCGTGCAAAAGAACAGCAAAAGTGAAACTGCCGGGAAGACTGGGCGATGCCAAAGCGGGCTCGAAGGGCAGGAGCAGGGGAGACCCAGCAGCCGGGGGCGGCGCTAGGCCGACCGCAGAGCGAGTCTGATGTGGAATCGGCCTCGACCTCGATCGTCGCGGCCGTCGCGCCGCCAGCGCCCGCGCCCTGCACCTCCACAGGAGCTGATGGCTTGATAAGCAGGGCGAAAGTCGCCTGCGACAGGGCAACGTCTCTTGACCTGCCGCCGGGCTCCGCCGCGGGCGACAGGCCGCTCAGCCCGCGTGTGCGTGCAGACGTGGCCGAGGCGTGGGCGGTGCTCGGCTTGGCGGGGCCCAGCGGTGCCGCCTCCTCAGCACCACAGTCACGGGCGCAGCTGCAGGGGGCGCTGAGAGAGATGTGGGCGGAAAATGAACGGCGGCGGCGCGCCCTGTGCGTGCTGTTCTCCAAGCACGCGGACCTCGCGCCGGAGGCGGCGAAAGCTAGCACCCATGGCACGCTGCAGTCGGTGCACGCTGCCGCCGGCGCCTACGCACGCAGCAGTCTGTCGCTGTTCGGGCCAGGCTCTTCGTCGCAGCTTCCATTCCGGAGTCAGTATCTTGCGTTCAAGCGCAACTGCCGCGGGTCGCTCCCAGGAGACGGGCCGAGACTGGAGTTGGACCGCCTGCCCGACGCCTTGCTCTCGTACATCTACTCGTTTGCGCCAAACTTGGTGCTGAGGGACTTGGCAGTGAGCAAGCGTTTCTCGACCTGTCTCCTCAAGACGGAGCGCGTGGTGCTTGATGTCAAGTGTGGGAGTGATGTCACAGAGGCTTCCTTGATGCGCTTTGGGCAGGGAGTCGAGCTGATCGGCAAGCGATGCTGGGGCCTTGCCGAGAAGCTCACGTCTGCTCTCGCGTCTGGATGGTCCGGGCTGGTCGTGCTTGATCTTTCAGATAACGAGCTCGACGACGACAGCATCAAGCTGCTCAGCGAAGCGCTGCAGCAGCGCAACACGAATCTCACCTCGCTTTCGCTTTGCGACAACACTTTCACGGGCATCGGTGCGTCCCACCTGGGCGAAGCCCTCTCACGTTTCGTTTCTCTCAGAAAGTTAAGCCTCAATGGCAATCGGATAGGTCCGGTCGGCGCTCGGCACATAGCGAGTGGGCTCGAGAGGCAGCAGGGCGTGATGACGCGCATGACGCATCTAGGGCTGGGGGGAAGTGCGATTGGGGCTGAAGGCATCCGAGCGCTTGTCCCAGTCTTCGTTCCGCCGGGCGCACGTCAAGATGGCTCTGCAGGCAAAGCTCAAGCAGATTCCCAGCCCACCATAGACAAGGGAGGAGTTCTGCGCAAGCTCGACTTGAGTGCGTGTGCGTTGGGGCCCGATGGCATGGAGGCACTGCAACCGCTGCTCAAGGTGCGTGCACGTGCAAGGATGAGTACGTGTGCTTGTTTGCTTGCGTGCGCGCGAATGACACCGGCCAAATCAGGTGCTTCATGCAATCACGCCTGTGTTGGCCCTCTGCGCGCTTCACCTACTCGTTTGCCTGCCCCTGCGCGTCATAGATCCCTTCAATCACTTTACCCCGCTCACAAACCCATGCTTTTCGACAGTGGAACACCAGTCTCTGCGAACTTTCGCTGTCGAGGAACGAATTGAAAGCCAACGGTGCACGGGCACTTGCGCCGGTTGTGCCAAGCAATCTGACAGGTAAGGGGTCAAGTTTGCGCATGTGTTGTGCGTTGCGCATTGGCGTCGGCGTTCCGGTTGCGCCCGCTGCGATCACTGTCTGTGCAATAGGGCTCGCTGTGATGCCCGGAGAAGCTAGGCAGATGCGTTTCAGACATTGGTTGCTCATCTATGTGCGGTGCCCGCGCCATCCTTGTCTGTGAACGTGTGATGCGCAGAGCTCAATCTCAATTTCAACAACTTGGGTGAGGAGGGGGCAAGCGCACTGGCTCCAGCGCTCACGCGCATGCACTCGCTGAAGCACCTCAAGCTCTTCGGGAACCTGTTTGGACATCAAGGCGCCCAGGTTTTTGATTCCTCGCCTGTCGCTTGGCAGGACCAGCCGCTGTTGTCTTGTTTTTCTTGTTCGGGTGTTTAATGCCGATTGGGCGGAGTGTGCAGGTGCTGATGCCGGTGCTTGAGGGCTTGACGTCGCTGTGCAGTCTCTACCTTTCACTCAATAATATCGACGGGAAGAACAAGAGCAAGATGTCCGGAGCCCTTCGTCATCGCCTCCGGACCTTTCACATCTAGTTCTAGCACTGACGACAATCCATTCATCTCTCGACCATACAGTTAGACCTGTGTTTGAGGATCGGAAGCATAGCAGTATGTTTAAGAATCAGATGATGTACCACTCTTGTCTGCCTTCACTGGGACTTTGAACTCAGTCCTAAAAACGCACAACGCCACAACTAGACACGCTAGTCGCGGACAGCACCATGTTGTATTCAGACACACAGTCGATCATTGTTTCATAATCACGAATAGCAGGGACAAAACGATCACAACTCTGAATAAAACAACGTGACAAAACGGAACTTGCTCCTGGTCAATGCAGGTGCGAACATCACTGCCATTGCCCTGTGAACCCACGCTTTAATACTCATAAGCAGAGTCTACAGCTAAAACCCCAGATTCCTGAGTGTCCCCCACACCTCTTTTCTCCCGCTAATCTTGATAACAATAATAATGAACACACACTATTCATCCTGCTTATCCTCATCCTAGTGCGGTCGCGTTGGAGTCCTCCTAGTTCACTGTGTTTGCATTGAATACGCCCCAAACCCTCATAAACCCTCCTCCTAGCGTTGTCGCGCTCGGAGTCCACCTCTCAGTTCACTGCGTTAGCTTTGAATAAACCCTCCTCCTCCTCCTCCTCCTCCTCCTCCCTCCCCCTCTTCCACCCCTTGGTCCACAGGCTACCCAACCTCTCCCAGATCACTTATTTTCAGCAAGCGCGGAACTTTGGAAGCATTCTTGTTTCCTGTAGAAGTCTTCACCTAAAATCCTTCTTGAAGTGATGGTTTTCAGAAAGTTTTATCTGTCCAGACGCCACGGCTTTCCCGTGCTGAATGTGAAGTAGTTCATTCTCCTCAATCAGCTCGTTGATGCGCTGGACCAGCGTCTGCAGCGCACACAAGAAGTAAGTCAAATGCGCTTATCAAGAGCAAAGAAGTGCCATCAAATCTGATGCTTTAAGTGGTAATATCATGCAAGTAATGAACGCGGCACAAAGAAGCGCAGTGGGTGGGGGCGGCTTCAAGCGAGGAGTTTAAGACTGCACCTGCTCCGTCGGCTCTAGTGGAAGATCTTCCTCATGCCTCTCGCCCATGTGTTCCTCGAGTAGTTCTTCATCTTCATGATAGAATTGTAGAGCACTACACTTGTAAATTTTGTCAGCCGTGATCTTGTCCGAAATCCGAATCCTCTCGGGGATTTCGTTCAAGATGTCGTTGATCGTGATGGCGAGGTCAGGATCCTCCACAGGTATCTCAAAGAAATCGCACTCGTGTTTTTCTTCCAACCGGTTTTTGATATTCATGAGAGCTTGGAGCAGCAAGTCCTCATGCATTGAGCCGATAGAAAGCACCAGGTGGCGTAACGTCTGGTAACTGAGGCACTGCGTAATCATGTTGGGTAGCTCATCATATCCTAGAGCTTGCCACTTTTCCAGCTCTGCTTCTTTGGCCTTCATGTACGAATCGACCAGGATGGCAAGGAGCACGTTTAGCAGAATCACGGCTACCAGGAACATATACAACAGGTAAAACAGGACGGCCATTGTACCGTCAATGTGCGCCATAGACGCCACGTCAACAGCAGCGGTAAGCATCATCACATAAATTGAATTCATCGATTCCGCGAATGTCGAGAACGCAAACAATTCGGGTCCAAAGAGAATGTGAGCTATCACGGAGAAGGCCATCACAAAAGTCATGAACATCATCAAGAAGTGCAGCAGATCCTGGTACGCTGCTCCAAGGGTCTGATTCACAATCGCGAGCCGCGGCTGAAACCTGTAGAACTTGAATGTGCGAAGCAGACACTGTGTAACACGCTCTTGTCCGTCAGCGACACGCAATTACCAACCAGCACTATCACATTCAAAACTCACCAGAACGATGTTGAAGAAATTGAACAGGAGCTGAGACCCAATAATATCAGCAGCGTATTCCAATGATACCACGTAGTCGTTGATCGGAACTGCAAATTGGGGTGCGCACAACATGCAGACGTCAACCAGCAGCATTGAAGCTCATGAGACAAACACGAAAGCGGCACGTGTCTGACAACCAGCATTCACTGATACACTTGTTCTCATTCTTTATGTCAGATGCTAGTGACATATAGCAATACAGCACCTTTGACAGTATTGTTGGGATTCAAAATCATATTGACAAGAGAGATGCGGATGATGATGAAGTAGATAAAGAGCAGGTAATTCGTAGTGTCCAGCCATGTCCAAAAGTCTGTGAGGAACGTCTTCAAACCCGGTCGAACCATGTTCTTGTCAAAAGGGCTTTCTTTGTCCTCCCTGCACACATAGCTCCAATTGTGTCAGAAGACACAACTAGCCGAGGACAAGGTAGAAGTGCAGCAACAAAATCGACAGCAATAGATTGTGGGCCTCATTCGACAATGCTGCTTGGGACGCTTACCAGCCAACCAGAGCATGGGTGACTCCACTCCTGAGCAACGATACGATGTCATAAAACAGCCAGACCATGAAGACCACTTCAAGGCCGAGTTGGATTTCGTCGTTGGCAATGCCCATGGAGCACTTCCGGCAAGTCTTTAGCTTGTCGGGATCGCCAAGGTTTTTTGCATAGCAAGTTTCATTCTTTTCGGGGGTCCATCCGGAAGTGCAGTTTTCTCGTTGCCTTAGGCGATACGGTTCCATGTTGATTGACTTGATCCGAACATATGTTCCCCCCTGCGTATTGAAAGGGATAAACGTGCCCGTGCTCGAGTAGCCGAATCGAACAGACACGAAGGTAAACATGGACAACATGCCGTTGTAGACAGCAAATTTAATGTTCACCTGCCTCGTGAATTTGTCGAGCCAGAGATTTTGCTTAAGAAATTCAATTTTCCTCTCGTTGAACATCGCTCCGTCCGACAGCTTCAAAAACGCGCGAAATGCACCGTCAGATTCCTGAGGCTGCATTTTCCCAAACCAGGCGTCATTCCAGAAGCCATACATCGGTCGCCTAGTGTTACTTGGCATGCTGTACGTAAATGCCGTGTAGTAGTCTTTCGTCGCAGGATCTTTCCGGGTTTCGTTGACGCCGCTTGGTGGCGTTGGTTCGTCCTCAACGATCGTGTTCAATCCTGTGACATTGTCTGCCACTAACTTCAAGGTCCATGGGACATAGGTAAGCCATCCAGGACCGTCGGGAGTCCACTTCATTGTTGGGTGCTCCCTGGTGGTTCCGATTGGGAATTCTTTCTTTTGCTCTGGCGTGACAAAGTTTACGATGTCCTGATTGTCAAAACACGTTGGATAAAATGTTTCATAAGAAGATCGGAAGCTCGAGAAGTACGGCGTTTTGCAATATTGTTTGAGCATGCCGCGTGTCTGCGTAATGAGCAACCCGCCGACCAACTTGTTGTAGCCCAATACGTAGCCAACCTCGTCTTTCGCAGTCGACAAGGGCTCGCCATTGTACCATGAATCAGGAAACACGTTGGGCATGATTTGGTCCGACAAGTAATCAAAGAAGTCACCCAGCGACCCTACTCCTTGCAATGAGCCGCCCTCATCTACGACGCTGTTGCGTAGCGCCTGCGTTTTCCAGTGCACGTCAGACAAAAATCAGCATTGACATCCACTGGCACGTGCTTGCCGGCGGCTACTCTTTGTCACGGGAATTCACGCAACCGCAGCCTCAGGTTGATGAGTAAACAGAGTGCACGGTGGCCATGACGTGCTCTGCAAGGGATGGCGAGGAGGACCTCATCTATCTTGAAGGTCTCGGTCACCTGCATCTGCACGTACAGGATGCAAAAGTAAAGCCCACAGAACGCCAGGTACTTGATCAATTGGAAGTACCCAGCCCTGAACATCGGCCTGTGAGGGTTCAGAGGACATTGCGCGTCAGGGGTTTTGTAAGCGGCAGCGACGCAGGGCAGCCCAGAATCAGGCAACAGGCCGCGCTTGCTCACCAATCACGGGCCTCGATGAAACTCTCCCTCAGATTGATCTTGACAGCCCCCTTGTCCACCTTTTCTGCCCGCCTACCGAAGGGCGAACTCATCTTTGCCGCACGCAAGCAAACGCAGGAACTGGTGGCAGTGGGCCGGCCTGCCAAAGCGGAGATGCACCCGGTCAGCACCATGCCTCTGTGATCACAACGCCGTCGCCACCATCGCCGTGCGTTTGACTCTGCACTGTCCGTCGCTGCGTCTGTGCACGGAGCGCCCGCCCGGCGTTTGCTTTCGAAGCGCTGGAGGGGATGGTTCGACCCCCCCTGCAAGGAGGGCAGGCTCTCGCGCGCCAGGTAAGATCGCTCATGTGCACCTGAAAGCTACCCGACACCCGGTGTGGCGCGCGCCTGCAGCCCGCAGCTGGGCGCCGCGCCACCTCCGACTCCCAGCCACTGCCCTCTTGACAGGAAGTGGACCTCGCAACCGCGCGGTGTTCACCTGGACCTAGTTTACTAACTTTACCAGTACTAATTAAGGAACACCGTCCGGCATTTTGAACGTGACCCGCGGCCGGGCCCGGTCGGGTCG
>Ga0209713_10002087_pt1 | contig 12292 bp, 7 predicted proteins | sample ArcOceMetagenome_3_FD_187444 | JGI IMG/M metagenome (GOLD analysis project Ga0209713, IMG submission 187444) | Marine eukaryotic phytoplankton communities from Arctic Ocean - Arctic Ocean- Svalbard ARC20M Metagenome (SPAdes) (version 2) | ecosystem: Environmental > Aquatic > Marine > Oceanic...
AACCCCGCCGCGCCGTGCGGCCCGTTTCCCGCCAGCGCGACGGCGCTCTGGCGCGCGAGCGTGCGCGGCGTGCCCGCGGGCGTGCAAGTGCCGCGCGGCGACGGCGACGAGAGCGTGAGCGTCGCGGCGGCGGCGGCCTCGTCGGCGGCGGCGCCCGTTAACGGTATCTCCTCGGCGGCGACGTGGTAGACCTCGAACAGGTCGATGATCTTGGCGGGAGGGCGGTCGAGGCGCGCCGAGTCGGCGTCGCGCCAGCAGACGAGCTTCTTGGACTGGAAGAGGCGCACGTAGTAGGTCACCCACGCCTCGGCCTCGGCAGACTCGGGAGATCCAGACTCCCTCGAGAGGGGCAGGGGCGCGCCGTCGGCCGCCAGCCTCGAGACGTCGATCTCGCACCAGTCCTGCCGCATCGGCGTCGTCACCAGCTTGAGCCGCAGCAGGTTGGCCTGGAGCGCCTGCTGGGTCTCGTGCAGCTCGGCTTCGAGCAGCGCGCAGCGGCTCTGCTGCAGGCGCACCTGCCGGTCGATGAAGGCCTTCGAGTGCGCCGTCTTCCGCCGCTTGCGCCGCTGCTTGAGCGCGATCGTGCCGCCCGCGCGCACGATCGGCGGCAGCGCCTGCGCGCACAGGTTGATCAGCGAGACCATCGTCACGACGAGCAGCCGCACCGGCACGAGCGCGAAGCCCCAGTTGGGGTCGGCGACCGAGATGGTGGAGAGCACGCCGAGGGAGCAGTAGCCGAAGGCGACCGAGAGCGTCGAGACGAGCTCGCGCTCGGCGCCGCTCCCCGCGTTGCCGCCCGTGCCGCCCCTCGACTGCGACGCGTGCTTGGCGGCCTGCAGGTCGAGCCACACGACCATCGAGAGGCCCGCGCAGATCAGTGTGCACAGGAAGAGGAGCTGCACGGCGTGGAAGACGTGCTCGCTCACGCGGTCGGTGCAGACCGTCCGCAGCCGCTCCGGCGCGTACTCCTTGTCCGTCGCCGCCGCCAGGTAGATGGCCACGTTGAGCATGCCGAGCAGCAGCGTGTGGCGTGCGGTGCGGCGCGCGCGCTCGTCCCACAGCGTGTTGTGCACCGTCTGCAGCCGCGCCATCATCTTGCACCGCGACATGAGCTTGCCAAGCACCGGGGCGAGCACGCTGTACAGGAAGAGGTACAGCAGCCCCATCCGCAGCCGGCACACGGGGCCGGTCTGCTCGACGACGTCCATCAGGCTGCTGATGGCGCCGCAGCTGCAGCCGAAGAGAATGAAGAGGATGAAGCCCGGCCCCCACGCCTGCACGACGCGCCGCTGGCGCAGCGCGAGCAGCCCGGCGAGCGTGATCGTCTCGAGCACCAGGAAGAGGACGGCCGTCGTGAGGACGGCGCCCTCGATCGCCTCGCCCGACTCGGCTACGGCGTCGATGATGAAGTCCGCGGCGGCGCTGTCGCACGAGACCTCGCCCTCGGTCAGCCAGCTGCAGACCTCGTCCGACGATAGGTTGAGGTCGGAAAAGGAGGAGGAGGAGGCCAGCTGCCGCGCAGCCACGGGCTGAGTGTGGCCCATGATCACAGCGCCGCTCGCTCATTCATGCCAAAGTTGCCCAAGGGGATACACCAACATAAAAATCGCCACCAAAAAAGGAACGACTAAATTAAAGTAAGAAAGGAAAGAAACTATCTGTATCTCATGCTAGGCAGCACGCCGCCGCTTACGCGGCGCCTGCTTCGCGGCAGCGGCGAGCGCGCTCGCGTCCGCCTGCACGTGGCCGTCGAGCGCGGCGAGCGCGGCCTGCAGCAGCCGCCTCTGGCCCGATCGCCACTCGCGCGCGAGCCGCTGCCGCTCCGCCGGCACGGCGTCGTCGGGGTGAGACGACGGCTCCCGATGGATCTGAACGTAGAGCGCCCTATGGGCGGCGCTCTCGCGGACGACTTCGCCGAGCGCGAGCGCCTGCAGCCTCGCCCCCACGAGAGCACGCACGTCGCGTCGCACGCGCGCCTCGTTGGCGGCGCTGACGACCTCGCCCTCGAGGATGCGGAAGGCGGCGCCCTGCTGCCGCTCCGCCGCCGTCGCGTGGCGGAGGCGCAGCGCGCACAGCAGCTCAAACGTCGGCTCGGCCGCCGCGTCGAGCGCCCGCAAGTCGGCGTCGGCCAAATCGTTCTGCTCGAGCCACTCGGCGTCGCCCTCGACGTCGGTGCTGCCTTCGGAAGCGTCGGCACCCGCCGCCGTGGCTCCGTCGTCGACGAGCGCCAGCCGCACGCGCGCGTGCGGGTTGTCGGCGAGCAAGAAGCCGTACTGCGAGAGCAGCAGCGCGTCGTCGTGGCGGCCGTACGTGATGAAGAGCTCGTCCATGCGCGCGAGGTCGCGGCGCGCCGTGTACGTGTACGCCTGCTCCTCCGCGCTCCACTCGGCGTCGACGTTCGCCTCGGCCGCGTGGTTGAGGAAGTCGGCCGCCGGCACGAGCGCCCACCGCGTCTCGCCGTCGCCCGTCGCGACGACCGAGAAGCCGCGGCTCTGCACGATCGAGTACGCCCACAGGTAGGAGGCGGCGTCGAGGCTGGGGTGGTGCTTCGACTGCAGCGCCGCGATGAGCTGCCGCAGCGTCTCGCGCTCCTCCGTCACCTGCGCGATGAGCAGCGGGCAGCCGAGCGCCGGCAGCTGCTCCTCGGGCCAGTGCAGCGGCGTGTCGAATAGGGTGGGCAGGCTCTCGATCCAGCCGTGCAACCGAGAGTCGGCGCCTCGCGTGCGCTCCGCCAGCAGCCGCAGGCACAGCCGGCAGCCCTCGTGCAGCTCCTTCTCGTCCTCGCCCTTCTCCTCGCTAGCCATGAGCATGAGCGACGCCGGAACGGTGAGAAGCCTCGTGCCGGCTGCGACGGCGCGTGTCGTGAACAGGCCGCCGCCGTGCTCACCGACCGCGGTGACGAGGTCGACGGAGGCGGTGCCGCCGCGGTCGCGGAGCCAAGCGAGTGGGTCGTCGCACCAGGCCATTTTCCGCAAGTCTGGCATTACAACCAAGACGTGAACTTTCCTACTTTCCGCATGCATCTGTTTTACTGGGTCCTGGGGTTTCTAGCTGGCAAACGCGTCGTCTCAATAGCCTCAATTGTACAATAGCCGTGTTCAACCACCAACAACCACGACGACCACCCACCCCCAGCACCACCCCAAACACATCTTCTCGAGATTCTCACAAAACAGTCCTAAACCACCGCACCTCGACGCGTGAGCTGGTTTGCCTTCGAGCCATGGTGCGCAGCTCAGCCCGAACGCTGCCCTCGCCGCCCGCTGACGCGCTAACCCGCCCCCCTTCCGCCGCAGGGACGCGGGGGTGATCTGGAGGCCAAGGTCCGCAAGGTCCTGCCCAAGGATGAGCAGGTGGGCGCCGCCACGCCGCGAGCCCTGCCCGTCGCACGAATTCGCTTCCGTCGGCAGCGCCCGTGGGCAGCAGCGCGCCCTCCCTCGTGCGGCGCCGCAGTCGCCCGCGCCTCCGCGCACCCCCCGAGCTCCCTTGATCGCTCAGCCCGCCCCCGCACCCCGCCTCGCAGATTGTGGCCGCCATGGTCGGCGTCTACTTTAGTTTGTTCCTGACCTTCAAGGTCGTGAAGGCGGCGAGTGCCTCGCCTCCCGAGCCTGCCGCCGCGCCCGTGGTCGCCACCGCCTCGGCGAGCGGCTCCGAGTCGAAGTTTGGCTTCGAGCCGCCGACGATCGAGCCCGACACCTTCACGGCGTGGAGCGAGAACGCCGAGAACTGGAAGAAGTGGGAGGAGTTCATGGCGAGCCCGAAGCTCGAGCTGTGGCTGGACGGCAAGCTGTAAGCGCGCCTTCGCTGCTGCCATTTGTTATTCGAGGCCCGGGGGGGCGGGCGGGCTCCTTTTTGGGGGGCGGGGGAGAAGCGGCCGGCGCGCGATACCGTAATATCCGGACTACACGAAAACCATTAGGTGCTGAGGGGCGTGTCGTTATTCACGTTCTCTGCATGCTGCCACACTCACACCCCAAAACTAGCACGGGAAAGAAAACGTCGACATTACCTGCTCCCGAGGCAGAGCCGATGCCGGCTGCAGATGGTCTCGAGAGGCCCCTGGCGAGGCGCCGGGAGATGTGCGGGGCGCTACCGTACGACGGCGGCTCTTCAGCGCCGCGCGCGTGCGACGAGGACGCCGAGACCGAAGCCGAGCGCGACGCACGCGAGCGCGAGGCGCGGCGCCGCCGCGGCCGCGCTCGCCGCCGCGGCCGCGGACCCACCCCCGCCGCCGGGCTGCTTGTCGCCCCCCTTCTTGGGCTTGTCCGGCTTCTTGAGGGCGGCGGCGGCGGCGTCGATGCGGTACTGCTTCGCGTTGCCAGGACGGCGCTTCACCTTGAGCGATCTCGCGTCGAGGTGCGCCTCCACATCCGCGAGGGAGGCGCCCGCCGCCACGCAGCGCGCGAGAGCAAAGTAGAGCAGGTCCGCGGCCTCGGCAGCGACGTGGTCGACCTGTCGGAACACACGCGGGTGGCGCGACGCGTGAGGTCGGCATTCATGGCGGGAGAGTGGGAGGGGGAGGGTGAGGGGGGGGGGGAGAGGATGGGCAGCAGACGCGGGGGCAGTCTGTCAGTAGGATCCTTCGAACATCCCATGCCGTCGCTCACCTCCTCGGCCTCGGCGAGCTCCTGCGCCTCCTCGAGCAGCTTGTTGCGCAGCAGCTCGGCGTCGTCAAAGAGCCGCTTGGTGTACGAGCCGGCGGGCGCGCTGGCGCGGCGCTGCACGAGCGTGAGCTCGAGCGCGCGCACGCCGATGGCGTCGCCCCAGCACGTGAGGCAGCCCTTGTGGCAGAAGGCGGGCGGCGCGCCGTCGCTCGTCGCGTGCTGCGTGACGCGGAAGGCGAGCGACGAGTTGTCGTCGTACGAGAGCGCGATCGAGTGGAGCGCCTGCCACGCGCCGGACGTCTCGCCCTTGCGCCACAGCCCCCCGCGCGAGCGCGACCAGTACACGCCGCGCCCCGTTTGCACCGCCGCCACCAGGCTCGCCGCGTTCGAGTAGACGAGGCCCAGCGCGACGCCGCCCTCGTCGCACACCACCGTCGCGTAGAGGCCGTCGGGGCGGTCGGAGCGCGCGCAGCACGCGACGCACTCGCCCACCACGAGCCGCCCGTCGGCGGTGGCGCTCTTGCCGCCCAGCGTCGCGCGCGCGAGCACGTCGACGCCGCTCTTCTCGTGCAGCCGGCCCACCCTCGCGGCGTCCACCGTCTTCGACGTCGCCCTCCCGCAGTCGACGACGACGCGCAGCCGGTCCTTCTTGGCAAACGGCGCGACGGCCTCGACGAGCGCGTCCTCCTGCGCCAGCCGCGCGTCCAGCTGCGTCCTCGCCGCCGACGACGAGGGCGCCGGCGGCAGCCGCAGCAGCACGCCGCCCACCACGCCGACCGTCTCGGGCGCGCAGTACTCGAGGCAGCCGCTGCCCTTGGCCGCGGCGAGCTCGTCCAGGCTGCTGACGAGCGCTGGCAGCGTCGCCGCGTCGTCGAGCGGACCCACCTGCAGCGCCACCATCAGCCGCTCCGCGGGCAGGCCCGCCGTGTCCCGCTTGATGGCCGCGGCGGCGCTCGCCTCGCCCCGCACCGAAAAGATGCAGCGCACGGCGCCCTCGTTGAGCCACTCGCGCGCCGCGTCGGCCTGTGTGAGCTCAAACGGACCGATGGTGCAGCTCGTGCTCTTCAGCAGCGCCTTCTGCTCGTCGGACGGCGCCGCCTCCAGCGCGGCGCTCGACAGCCACAGGCAGACGCCGCCGCCGAGCCCGAGCCGCCGCACGACCTCGGGCGGCGCGCAGTCCACGCCACTCGCGCAGTCCGCGCCGTCCACGTCGAGCGCGCCGTTGGTCTCCTCGATCAGCGACAGGAGCACCATCTAGCCTCGTATAATTCTGAGCGACCACCTGGCCGGCTTGTCGACGCGACACGCGCATGCGCATGCAAGCGGAGCGGTCCTTGTTAGCTCCAGCAACCTCCGTGCTCTTCTGCCGCGCCAGATCTCCGGATGGGCGGCGGCAAGCTTCTCGAGGAGGGCTCCGCGCTGACGCTCGACTTCTCCAAGCTCGACAAGGTGGCGTCGAAGCACTGCGACGTCGTTCCGGTCGTGGTGCAGGACACGCGCACAAGCGCGGTGCTGATCGCTGCGTACGTCAACGAGATCGCGCTCCGCGAGACCTTCGAGCGACGCGTGTGCTGCCTGTGGTCCACCTCCCGCAACGAGCTGTGGGTCAAGGGCGCCACCAGTGGCGATACGCTGGACCTCGACGACGTGATGATCAACTGCGAGCAGAACTCGCTGGTCTTCAAGGTGACGCCGCGGCGAAAGGGCGCGTGCCACACCAAGGACGAGAACGGGAACACGCGGGTCTCGTGCTACTATCGACGCGTGGTGCCGGCGCCAGACGGCTCGCTCGCGCTGCAGCACGTCGTGGATCTGACGGCGGCGTTCTGTCCGCCGTGCCCTCCGGCTACTGCTACGAGCGCCGTGCCGGCGACTGCTGCGAGTCCGGTGAGCCCTTGGCCGAGCCTCGCGGCCGGCTGCGCCATCGCCGTCGCCTCGTCGCTGGCCACAATGGTCGTTCTGGCGGCCCGGAAAAGGTAAACGGTCGCGGCTTTGAGTTGTTCGTTTGGTCGTTATGTAATTGATATACTCGTGATACGAACCGCCAAAACAAAGCCGCTGTTTTACCGCTGTTTGCGCTAGCGTGCATACTGTTTAAGCTGTGTAAGCTGTTTAAGCAGAGCTCTCCCCGTGGTTCCCAGTTTACTGGCGAGCGGAAGTCGGCCTGTCGTGATGTATTGTCGATCTTGTCGGTCGCCGGGTGCTTCCCGAGGCCGTCGAGGCCGGCGCGGCGGGCGCGGCCGGAAAAAAGTGTCAAAAATTTCCCCCCAAAATTTCCTGGCCTGCGGCGTGCTGTAGGCGCCATTCCATGCAAAACATAGGCTTCGTCGAAATCTGAGGCGTTCATCAATCCGCTTACTGTCGCGTCCCATCCATGCGGCTGTCCCGGTCGCTGGCGCCTTGCGCGTCGTTAGCTCGCCTCGGCTCGGCCCGCCTCGGCTCGGCCATGCCATCACTGGTGCATACCCGAGCTCTCAGCAGCTCGGCCGCCACCTTCGATATCGCCTCGTGGACCGAGAAGTGGCTGGACGCCGTCAAGGACGTGCCCAAGGCGACCGACCCCGCCCAGTCGGCCGACGTGCTTCGTCAGCTGGTCCGCACCAACCTGCTCTCGTTCACCGACATGCGCGACGCGCCCGAGAAGTTCTTCCTGGCGCACCGGCTGCTCGCGACCGTGGGTCTGGGCGGCTTCGGTGTGAGGTTCACCGTGCAGTTCAACCTCTTCGCCGGCAGCATCGTCGGCCTCGGCGGGCCCGAGCAGGTGGAGAGCCTCAAGTCGATCCAGCAGGCGGGCCAGCTCGGCTGCTTCCTCCTCACCGAGATGCAGGCGGGCGTCCTCTCCGGTCTGATTGTCGAGACGACGTGCGACTGGGACCCGGCGACTGGGGCCTTCGTGCTGCACACGCCGAGCGACAAGGCGGCGAAGAACTGGATCTCGCAGGGGTACACGGCGGAGCTCGGCGTCGTGATCGCCGACCTGCGCATCGGCGGCAAGAGCCACGGCCCGCACGCGTTCATGATGCAGATGCGAGACGAGGCGGGCGCGCTGCTGCCGGGCATCCGTGTCGAGGACATGGGGACCAAGACGGTCGCCAACGACCTCGACAACGCGCGCGTCTGGTTCGATCAGGTGCGGCTGCCCAAGGGCGCGCTGCTCAACCGCTTCGCCGACATCGCCGACGACAAGTACGTGCAGACCACCGCCGAGAGGATGCGGATCGAGGTCATCGGCCAGCGGCTGCTGACGGGGCGGCTCGCGATCGCCGAGGCGGCGATCTCGTCGTGCCGCGTGCTGCACATGCGGACGGAGGAGTACGCGAGGCAGAAGGCGCGTCTCACGTCCCCCTCTTACCTCGGCATGCACTCGCATGCCTGGGCATGCGTGCCCACATTTCCATGCACTCTCTGCTCCCCGTGTCTCTCCGCTGCAGGTGTGCAACGGCATCGCGGGCGAGGTGATGCTGTCGGAGATGCCGCAGCTGCGAGACGTCTTCGACGCGTCGTACGCCGCCCTCGACGAGATGGCCTCCTTCACCGCCGGCGTCGAGTCGCGCCTCAACGAGTGCCTCCGCTCCAACACCATCCCCGACGACGACCTGGTCGACGCAATCGCCGTCGCGAAGATCCGATGCATCGACGTCGCCCTCGAACGCGCGCACGCGCTGCGCAAGGAGGTGCAACGCGCCGCATGCACACTCTCGCATGCCCTCGCAAACATCGTGCAGCCATGCATGCATGCGCCGCAGGCAGCATGCGCCGCAGGCACGCCCCTGACCCCGCCTCGTCTCTGGCACGGCAGGTGGGCTCGTACGCGCTGATGCACGCGACGGGCTTCGAGCTGGTCGACATGCTCTTGTGCTGCAAGTTCGCCGAGGGCGACTCTCGGATCCTGCAGCAGAAGCTGACGCGCGACCGGCTGAAGCGGCTGCAGAGGGGCGGCGTGCGCGGCATGGCCTCGGCGCTGCTCTCGTCCGACCTCCGCAACGAGACGGTCGCCGCAATCTCGTTGGCACGCAAGCTGCAGCCGGCGGGGCGCGACGCGCAGAAGCTCGGCAAGGCGATGGACGAGCACTGGCGCCAAGTCTACGACCTCGCCGACATGATCGCCGCGCGGCACGTGCGCACCGGCGCGCGCGGCGCCTTCGTCGAGGGCGCCACCGTCGAGCGGCTGCTGCCGGCGGCGACGCACTTTGACGGCGCGTGGAAGGAGAAGCTCGCCGCGCCCGGCGACGATGCGTCGCCGATGGCGCACGAGATGGAGACGGCGGCAGCGGGTGCCGCCGCGCCTCGTGCAGCGGCCGCCGCGTGAGAGGAGAGGTGAGTGGTGTGTGAGGTACATGGTGATGTAAATTATAGTTTTTAGATTACTTTAGATCTTGGCTCCGGCCACGGGCATGGCCACCCAGCCTCTAGGCGGGGCATGTGTAGATTCAGCCTTCCCGTGGGAGTTGGGATACGATCGACCCACCAATCGAAAGCTCTCAACTAGAGGAACGAAGCCCCAACGTTTTTAGCCGAAGCCCCAGACCCCGTGTCGGCCAAAAGTTGACTCGAACACGGCCGCGCCCGGCGACGATGCGTCGCCGATGGCGCACGAGATGGAGATGGCGGCAGCGGGTGCCACCGCGGCGCGCGTCGCGGCCGCCGCGTAAGAGGAGAGGTGAGTGGTGTGTGAGATACATGGTGATGTAAACTTATAGTTGAGTCCTTTTGAGTGAGTGGTGCAACCCCTCATGACTGAGTTCGCGCTGGCGCGAAACTGGACCCACCGACGGCACCAGGTGGCGTATCCTGGCATCGTCGGGCGAAGCTAACACGGGCGCCTCCTCTCACCAAAGCTAAAATGTCGCTCTCGGAGTACGAGCTACAGCGCCTCGCCAATATCGAGCGCAACGGCCAGATGCTGGCCGCCCTCGGCCTCGACGACAAGCTCGTCCCGGCCAAGCGGGCGCCCGCCAAGCGCGTCAAGCGCCCGCCGGCGCCTGCACGCGAGGGCAGCCGCAAGAGCAGCCGCATCGCCGAGCTGCCGGCGCCGAACGTCTTCGTGGACGACGAGGGCGCGGGCGGCAAAGTCACGCTCGGTGGCTCCGATGCGGCGTCGGCCGCAGCCGAGGCCAGGAGCGAGAAGGTGCAGCTGGTGGCGCTCGACGACGAGGATGTCGCGCCCGAGTCGGAGGAGATGCTCTTCGACAACGAGCGCGCGGTGTACGCGAAGCTGCGCGAGGAGAAGAACAACATCGCGCGCGAGCTCGACACGGCTGCGTACCACGTGGCTCAGAACCGCGCGCTGATGGCGATGGTGCGGGGCATGCCGGCGAGCCCCGACGAGCTGCTGGCCTGCTGGGGCTGGGGCGCGGCCAAGGTGTCGGCGCACGGCGAGCGGCTGCTCGCGATCCTGCAGCCGCACCTGCCCGCGCTCCGGGCGGCCAAGGAGACGCGGAAGCAGCAGGCGAGTGGCGACGACGCCGGCGACGACGACGAGGATGCGCCGCTGTCGCGGCGTCGCGAGCGGCGTCGCGAGCGGTCGGCGGCGGCTGCCGAGGCGCGCCTTGTCGCGGTGGCGGCGGCTGCCGAGCCGGAGGTGATCGAGCTGGACGATGACGACGACGAGGTGGAGGAGCAGGCGGCGGGCGGTGCTGGCGGTGCTGGCGTTGGCGGCGGCGGCGGCAGCGCTGTGGCGCGCATGCGGCCTCCCGCGGCCGATGCGCCCGAGGAGCTTCTGCCGTGGGAGGCGGAGGCGTACGCCGCCCTGCTTGCGTGGAAGCGGGCGCGCGCCAAGGAGCTCGGCTACAACGACCCGTGCGTCATCTGCCACAACAAGACGCTGTGCGAGCTCGTGCGCTTCCTGCCCTCGACGATGCACGCGCTGCTCGCGTGCTGGGGCGTCGGACCCAAGCGCGCCACGCAGCACGGCCAGCTGATGCTCGAGGCCCTCGCGCCCTTTCGCGCCGAGCTCGCCGCCCAGCAGCGCAAGGTCGGGTGGCGGCCGCCGCTGCGCGCGTCGCCCGCTCCGAGCGACGGCGGCGACGGCGGCGGCGGCAGCAGCAGCAGCACTCCGAAGGAGGATGCCACCACCTCCTCCTCCTCGCCGTCGTCGCCGCCGCCCGCTGCCACCGCGTCGTCGGCGACCAAGCGTCGCCGCAGCGGGCGCGGCGCCGACAGCAGCAGCGCCGCCGCCGCCACCGCCGCCGCCGCCGTCGCCACGCCCGCCACCGTGGCCGCCGCCTCCGCCGGCGGTGGCCAGCAGCCCGACTCCTCCCGGTGGCGCGACGAGGCGGGGGCGGAGCTGGCGTCGGCGCACTGGGCGGCGCAGCGCGAGGTGCTCCACCTGCCGGCGGGGCCGTGGGCGGCGCGGCGGCGGCGCTGCGCGCGCGTCAACGGCTGCGAGGCGTGCGCGCGCTACGTCGCCGACGGCCGCGACTGGGAGTACGCGCCGATGAGCCAGCGGCTGCTCAACGTGCTCGCGTCGCCCGGCGCCTACGGCTCGCACGCGGCGGCGCACGCGGCGGGCTGGCGCTGGTACGCGTCGCCCAACCACGGCCAGGGCTCGCACGCGCACCAGTGGTGGCCGCCGCAGGAGGTGGTGGAGGAGCAGCGGCTCGACAAGCTGCCGCTCGGCACGTACAAGGCGCTCGACGTCATCGAGGCCGTCTTCAGCTGAGAGGGGCGGGCTCGAATTTCTTGATGTTTAGGCGGTAATAGCCTGCGTTTGTGTTGAATTCGATAAGTCTAAAGGGCGATACTTGAACTTGAAAGCTGCAAAGTTGGTGCATTTCGTGCCTTTTGGTGCCTTTGACAAGTTACCTCGTGAGCAAAGCAACGCACGTAGGCCTGTGCTACCATCCCCTTACACAGTGGGTGCCATGCTCAAAAAGCAGAGGACTGCCTTCCGATCGCATCCGTCTCCTAAATGCGTTGGTTTGACTCGCCTCCCTGCATACCAGCCTTGGGATGTGTCGTCTGTAATCTGCAATCTGAAAAGACGCCGTTCGAGGCCGAATTCACCGTTTCGCGCTCCGAAAATTGCGCAGCCCACCCCGCAGCCAACGTACGCACATGTCTCAACGCGACGAGAACGTGTGACTCGCGACGCAGCACATTCTGTTCACCGATTCCCTCGGGTGAACTCGGGAACCTCCTCGCGAGCGGTCAATGGAAGAAGATGCTGGAACGGCGCTCGAGCGCCGCCCGTGCTCACTGTGCCGATGGGCCTGGCGCTACACACGTGCACGCTTTCACAGTCGGCAACACGGTCCGATCGTCGACGCAGCATGCACTGCGCCACGTTCTCTCGGGAACCAATGCGGGAGCGCAACGTGCCGGGGCAGCGCTCGAGCGCCACCCCGACTGACCGTGCTCATGAGAATGTGCGTCGTCGCCTCGTCAAGCAGATGTGTCGCGCGTTGGCTAACGTCGCCTGGCTACCGACCTCGTTCTCAGCCGACGTGCGCATGTCTGAGGAGCAAATTCTCGATGCGCCCGCCAGACTTTCGTTGCCTCCCAGAGGCGGGAGTTCGGCCGATTCCCGATCTCGAGTCTTGCGCGCGCACCTCCGAGGCCGTGCCCCTAGGTACGCACCAATCTCATCGCGCTCACCCCGCGCCAATCCCACATTGCAGGAACGCAATGAACGCCGCTGCGAACGGCACGTTTCACAATGACTCCAGCGGATAAATTACTTCCGCATC
>Ga0209713_10002088_pt1 | contig 12292 bp, 9 predicted proteins | sample ArcOceMetagenome_3_FD_187444 | JGI IMG/M metagenome (GOLD analysis project Ga0209713, IMG submission 187444) | Marine eukaryotic phytoplankton communities from Arctic Ocean - Arctic Ocean- Svalbard ARC20M Metagenome (SPAdes) (version 2) | ecosystem: Environmental > Aquatic > Marine > Oceanic...
ACGTCTCGTGCGAGAAGAGCTTCTTGAATGTGGGCGACTTGAAGTTGGTACGACCAATTTTGCGCATCAGCAGCGGCGAGATGAACTCGGTCGTCCGTGCATCGTGCACGGCAGCGAGCTGCCGCTGCAAGAGCAGCGTGCGCTGGTTCTCGGATGCGCTCGGCCAGCGGCAGCGCGGGCGCGGTGGTGCAGCGCTGCGCAGCCGATTCGAGCTGCCGCTACCGCCGAAGCCGTGGAGGGCTGTGACGAGAGTGAGGACGATGGCGGCGGGAAGACAGCGGGAGGCCATGTATCTGTATGCTCTCGTTAGCCCTCCAGGCCTAAGGCGCAGAGCTTGGCCCTTGGTGGCTACTCTACCTAGCGAGGCTTGCTGAGCAAGCTGCCAAAACGCAGTAAGGGTCGGTAGCGCAAGGGCCAAGCGCAGAGCTAGAGCCTAAACTGCCTAAGTCTGCACGAAGGTAGAACTCGGCAGGAGAAGATATGTTCACGCGGGCGAGCTAATATTTGTATCAAGCACGTCTTTGGGTGTCCATGCAAAGAATGCCGCAGTGTAACTTTTTAACGAAGTGGAGTAAAGAACTGGAAAACAAGATCCGCGGAACGTGGCCATGGGCGCCAAGGCCATGGGGATGGCCGTGCTGACCGGCATGAGCGCCGGCTTCGTGGCTGGATTCACCGTCGCGGAGAACCTCTACGCCGACGAGCGTGCCATAGAGCACATGCGGAAGCGGGCGAAGATCATGGCAGCAGTCGTTGTGGGCCTCGTCGCCTTCTCAACTGTCAGCATGAAGGTCGCCATGAACTGAGGCGGTGCTACTGCACTGCTGGTGTATAATAAATCATGTTTACACGCGGGCTAGAATAGCCCTACTCCACGGCGTCGCATGCGCCTGAACCGCCGCGTGCCTTTCGGTGTTGCTTCTCTCTGTATCGTGCAGAGCTACCTCAATATTCTGACAGGCGGCTATGACGCACGTCGCGCGGCTGCAAGACCGACCGCCCTCACGTCCACTCGCCGTGCTCGGGTCGACTCTCCCGACGGCACGGCGGCTCGTCCATACTGGGCACCGCGCCCTTGCCGTACAGCGTCCGCATCGCGCCGGCGTAGTCGGTGGGCACGCGGCGGTAGCCGGGCGGCTGGCCGGCGAACATGCGCATGAAGAGGCGGCGCCACAGGCCGCGTAGGTCGGAGAGCTGCTCGGCGTTGGCGCGCTTCATCGCGGCGCTGATTGCGGGCAGGTCGGCCTCGCGCATGAGGACCTGCAGCTGCTGCCACGAGTCAAAGTAGGTCACGTTGGGGAAGGCGTACAGGTCGGAGAGGGCGAGCCAGTACTCCATCGCGGCGCGGCTCTTGCGCGTGTTGGGCGAGAGCTTGGTCGTGTTCGGGTAGCTGGTCGGCCGCGGCGCGCGGCTCCAGTAGATGCGCTCGGCCATCACGTGGTTTTGCTCCTCCCAGTCGACGAGCAGCGCCACCGACGGCGCGAAGAGCGGCACGTTCATGCGGTAGAGCTCGAAGAAGGACATGACCGACTTGGTGTACGGCACGACCACCACCGCCGGGTGCTGCGCGATCTCGGTGTACTCGAAGCCGCGCGGGTAGGCGTCCTCGGTGCGCACGTACCGCAGCGTGGGCCGCGCGGCGAGCGTGCCGCCGCCGCCGCCGTCGAGCGGCGCCGAGGCGGCGGCGGCGGCGTGCAGCTGGTTGTACAGCTTGCGCGGGTTGTTGTGGTTGCGCGCGATCAGCACGGGCTTGCCCTGGACGGGCGCGTACTGCGCCTTGGCCGCGTAGCCGCAGAAGGAGGGGATGTACAGCGCGTCGACACCCGCAAAGTAGCGAATGTACTCGGCGTCGTACTTGTTGTTGGCGGCGACGACGTTGCGCTTGTCGCGCGCGATCCGCCGCAGCGACGCGAGCCACGCCGACCAGCGCGTCGGGTTCTCGCGCGAGAACTCGAGGTTGACCGACGCGATCACGAGCAGCGACTTGTTGAACGGCATGTACAGCTCGCACAGCGCGGGCGGGTGGTTGCACACGAAGGCGTCGACGTGCTGCAGCGGCGACATTGGCCCCTTGTACGCATTGAAGAAGGCGCGGCGCAGCGCGTGCGGCCGCGGGCAGAGGTCGAAGCCGTTGCCCTGGTTGATCACTTTGAGGCCGCGCGCGCACGTCGGCTTCCGCCCACCAAACGTCTTGCCACACGCGCCCGAGAAGGACTGCTCCTCGACGTTCATGCACAGCTGCGACTCGCGGCACAGGCTGTCGAAGACGTCGGCCACGTCGGCGATCGGCGCGATGTGGTAGTCGGTCGAGAAGAAGGTGTAGCCGCCGCGCTCGGCGGCCGCCGGCGCGGCGAGCGCCTCGACGTCGAGCGCGGCCGGCGGCGGTGCGTCCTCCGTCGGCATCGACGGCGTCGGCGTGACCACCGCGCTGGAGACGAGGCCGCGGAGCCGCTCGCTCTCGTCCGACCGCGTCGGCTCCGGCACCGAGCGCACGGGCGGCCTCGGGCTGGAGCCCGGCGCGGAGACGGCGTGGTGCATGGTCACCGAGAGGCGCGGCCGCGGCAGGAAGAGCAGGAAGAGCAGCACCGCCGCGAGGCCGCAGTACTTGCCGAGGCCACGACCCGGCGGCTGTGGCTGCATGCAGCGCAGGAGGGAGCCCGACGCGCCTGCCGCGCAGCTTGCGGGCCGCCCCAAGTTGCGCGGCCAGGGCCCAGGGGTACAAGCCTGTAACTTCACGTCGCTTGGTTCCGGTATCTAAAGTAAGCATGGGACCCACCAAACAAGGCAGCCGATTGCTGCCGTGTATGCTCTCGCTTGTGGGTATGCTCGCGCTTGCCCGCTGGCACTGTCTGCGCCCGAGAGATCTTCTGCTGAGACCGCTCGCTCACAGCGGCTCACAGCGGCTATGTGGTCGGGCCGTCACGTGCAAGGTCCGAATAGGTAATAGCTAGGAATGAGTGTGTTCTTGGCTTCTGGGCGGCGACGGCGGGGCGCGCGCGCGGCGCGCGCGCGGCCGCGCGGCGAAAGGGACTCGTGGCGACACGGGCGGCTTGATACTACAGTGCTCGGCTACTTGACCGCACAACAGGATGCCGTGCGCGAGACAGGCTCCCGCGCACGGGGCTGGCGCCTCCGCGGCCGACACGGACGGCCTGGTTCAGATTCCGCCGTCCGTCCTCGCCTCCGACCCTCCTCGGCTCTCGGAGATGCTGGGTCCGTGGTCGCGTGACGCCCCGGCGCTGCGCGAGCGGTTCCGTGGCGCCGCGCCGTACCCGCACGTCGTGATCGACGACTTCCTGGCGCCCGATCTGGCGGCCCAGCTCGCGCGCGACTTCCCCGCCCCGGACGCCGACCTGTGGCACGTCTATGACAACCCGCTCGAGAAGAAGCGAGCCTGCAGCTCGACGGGCAGGCTGCCCACCTCGCTGCGCGAGGCGATCTTCGCGCTGTGCGGCCCCGCCGTGGTGGAGCTGATGCGTCAGATCGCCGGCGTCGACGCCGACGCTGAGCTGCAGGCCGACCGCTTCTGCCACGGCGGCGGCCTCCACTGCCTCGCGTCCGGAGGCAAGCTCGACGTGCACCTCGACTACAGCCTGCACCCGCGGAGCGGGCTCGAGCGCCGGCTGAATCTGATCGTCTTCCTCAACGAAGAATGGGAGGAGGGCTACGGCGGCGAGCTGCAGCTCTTTGACGCCGAGCGCGACGAGGAGGTGAGCAGCCCGTCTCACCGCTGGCGGCCGGGCGCCTGCCGCGCGCGGGTGCTGCCCACGTTCAACCGCGCGGTGCTCTTCGACACGACCGCGCCATCGTTCCACGGGCTGCCAGACCCGATCCGCTGCCCTGCGAGCATGGCGCGGCAGAGCATCGCCCTCTACTACCTGACGCCGCCACGGAACGGGGCGTCGAGCCGCAGCAAGGCGCTCTTTGTCGCGACGCCCGGCGACGAGCCGGACGACGAGCTCGAGCACCTACGGCAGCTTCGCGCCGAGCGCCGGCTGGTGCCGTCGGACTTTGCAAGGCAGGCCGGCGAAGCGGCGACGAGGTCGGTCCATCAGCAGCAGCTCCTCCCGCAGCAGGTTGACTGAGACGCGAGGGCGAACACGCGACAGGAGACGTGCCGTGGGCGCGCAGCTCCTGGATATAGAATCCTCTAATATTCGTGAGTTTGAATTGATTAATAACGGCTTCCACGCGCTAGCTCGCGGCGCACGCGGGCAGCGGCTCGGGCGGCTCGAAGCCCTCCTTGCACGGGAAGAACTTGTCGCCCGGCTTGCGCGGCGAGCAGCACTGCGAGAAGAGCGGCGCGTTGTCCGAGCCCTCCATCGTGCAGAAGTGCGCGCGCCGGTAGTGCAGCATCCGCTGCGTCTCGTCGCGGAAGGCAGCGTGCGCGCTCGCGTCGGCGAAGCCGCAGAAGCGGCCGACGGCGTCGTCGATCTCGATGATCGCCGCGTCGGCGTGCGGCGCGAGCGCCGCGACGACGGCCGCGTCGTTGAGCCCGCGCGGCAGCGCCACCGTCGCCCGCGAGGCCTTGACCTGCTGCGGCACGCGCGCGTTGTCGAGGAAGTTGGGCTCGCGCACCGAGACGCCGAGCGAGTGCTCAAACCAGACGGGCGTGTCGAGGGCGTGGTCCATCGGGCAGTCGAACGGCAGCCGCATGCTCTCGGCGCCGCCGACGCGGCACGCCTTCATCTCCTTCCACATGAAGTCGCAGTAGCACAGCATGCGCGGCAGGATGACGGCGCGGCCGGTCGCCTTGCCGATGCCGAGCAGCGCGCGCAGCACGGCGGCGCGGTGCCTCCCCTCGGCGAGGTGGTAGTCGACGGCCTCGCGCGAGTCGACCGACTCGTTGAAGCGGCGCACGGGCAGGTTGGCGGCGGCCGCCGAGACCATCACGAACTTGCCGCGGTAGTAGGAGTCGTCGTCGACGAGCCACAGCCCCGCCTCGCGCAGCCGCTGCCGCTTGCCGTAGGCGTACTTGGCGCCCTCGCCGAACTGGTAGGTCATGTGCACCGAGATGGGCGGCTGCGCGCCGGGCAGCGTGTGCGCGTGCTGCACGAAGAAGGTGTGGCCGTTGAGGAAGCGGTTGAGCGGCAGCACGAGCAGCTTGAGCATCGCGTCGCCGCCGTTGCTCGCGAGGAAGAGCCGCTCCGCCCACTTGCCGGTGGCGGGGTCGCTGTAGTGCTGCAGCGGCTTGCCCGGCTGCTTCGTGATCATGTTGAAGGCGGCCTGGTCGCGGATCCGCTTCTCGCGCGCCGTCGCGACGGTCTCCTTCCACCGCTCGGCGAAGGCGAGCGTCGTGTTCGACGAGCGCAGGTAGACGAGCCCCGTGTTGAAGTCGCAGTGCAGCAGCGGGTAGTGCGCGTCGCCCGGCAGGTCGATGCAGTCGGTCGCGATCGCCACGTCCGCGTGCGCCCACGCGCCCTGCCGCATCAGCGGCCGCGGGTCGTTCATGAAGATCGCGTCGGCGTCGCACGCCCACACGTTGAAGCCGAAGGAGAGCAGCTCGCGGTAGAAGCCCACCTTGAGGACGGACATCTTCGGGTAGAGCGTCGGGTCCTCGCGCACGTTCTGCGCGCGGCGCGTCGCGAGCGCCGCCGTGACCGCGCCGCCGTCGACCAGCACGCACGGCACGCCCTGCTTCGCGCACGCGTCCATCATCCCCTGGTCGAGCGCGCCGATGAGCACCTCCTGCACGCCGGCGTTCTGCACGTTCTTGACCCAGTTGCACGCCATCTCCGAGACCGAGCCCGTCGCGAACGTCACCATGATGTCTGTGTTGGCGGGCAGGTCGCGCACCGACGCGGGCAGCTTGTCGCGCGACGCGGTCACCGCGTGCTTCGAGCCCGCCTGCCCGACGTTTGTGAACTGCAGCACCTCGCCCGTGCCGCCTCGGTAGTGCTCGCACCGGTGCAGCCTCGCGGCCGGCGCGCCGCCGCCGACCGTCTCCAGCAGCTCGTCGGCGGCGGCGTCGAAGGCGGCGAGCTTCGCCGTGTTTCCCGGCAGCCGCACGTCCCAGCCGCAGTACGCCTTGTGCGCCCTCTGCACCTCGAGCAGCGCGTCGTCGTACTGGCGCAGCGCAAACGCCATCTCGCTGTCGTCCATTCCGTCGGGCAGCAGCACGCGCACGTGCGACGTGCGCAGCCGCTCGGGCATCGCGCCTTCGAGCACGAAGCGCGCCGGCCGGAGCTCGACACCCTGATCGCGCAGGTACGGATGCGCCAGCCAGCGCTCGGTACGCAGTGCCTCGCGCAGCGGGCAGTCGAACGGCGGCTTCGCCTCGCCCTCGCACCGTGTCAGCTGCGCGTCGCGACAGTTGCACAGAGCAGCGGGCAGCACGAGCGTTCGCTTAAGCAGGACCGCCATACCGAGCAGGCTGCGCAGCAGCTGTCGCAGGTAGGCGGCGTCGCCTGCGTGCTCGGGCTCGACGCTGGCCACCAGGAAGCGACCCTCGGCCGAGAGCTGCGGCCGCTGCGGCTGCTGCACCGCCTGCTTCGCTGGTTGCTCCACCTGCTGCTTGGCATTGGCCTTGCCACTGACTGCCTCAGACTTGAGGCGCTCGTTCTCCGACTTGAGCCGGGCGTTCTCCTGCCTCAGCGACTCCATCTCCTGCCCCAGGTGGGCCACCTTCGAGTTGCCCGCCTGCCGGAGGCTCTTGGTCGCAGCCGCCGTGCTCTGCCACTCGGACAGGTTGAGCAGCTGGCCGCTGCGGAAGAGCGTCAGCAGCGTTAGCGTACCAACGAGAAGCATTACCGCGCGCGGAGAGCGCATGATCGGCTCGGCGGCGTGCAATCGGTGGATGCACAGGGGCGGAGGACAGGGGGTGAACCACCTCACCAAACCTACGTCAAGACACCCGCCGTGGAATCTGCTAAAGCTTGGTCAAATAAACTACCCAGAAGCGTCAGAGATGTCGGCCTCTGCTTGCTCGCGAGCAAAAGGCTTGTGGAAAAAACTCGCAATAGATCAGCCCCGGCTTGCACCGAACCACACACACACATACTGCGCATCGGGGGCAATCGCGGCATTCGGCCCACGCGCCCACGCGCCCACCCGCTCGAGGCCCGGGTCCTCGGGCCCGACTTGGGTAGGACCGTCGACCAGGGACGCAGGCTCACGTCCATCGGACGATGGGGTGGGTGCGCACGAGGTTGAGGTCGATCTTGTGGCCGAAGAGGTCGCGGATGTTCTTGAAGCCGTACTTGATCATCGTCGGCCGCTCGAGCGACATGCCCCACGCGATGACGCTCACGTCCTCCGGGAAGCCCATCGGCCGCAGCATCTCGGGCCGGAAGACGCCCGAGTTGCCCACCTCGACCCACTTGCCGAGGCCCGCGTGGTAGGCGTGGAACTCCATCGACGGCTCGGTGTACGGGTTGTATGTCGGCTTGAACTTGAGGTCGGCGAACTCGTCGCCGAGGCGGCGGTAGAAGTCGGCGATCGTGCCCATCAGGTTGCCGAGCGACAGGTTGCGGTCGATGATGAAGCCCTCGACCTGGTGGAACTCGGCGAGGTGCGTCGCGTCGAGCGCCTCGTTGCGGAAGACGCGGTCGATCGAAAAGTACTTTTGCGGCTTGAACTCGCCGCCGGCGCGCATCTTCTCCGCAATCTGGTAGAGCGTGCGCGACGACGCGGCGGTCGTGTGCGTGCGCAGCAGGTTCTTGCGGCTCTCGGCCTCCGACCAGTCGTACCGCCAGCCGCGCGACTTGGAGGCGAACTCGTCGGCGAGGCCCTCGCCGCCCACCTCGTGCGTCCGCTTGACGCGCTCGAGGTACTCGGCCGGCACCGTCGGCGCCTCGGCGGGCGTCTTGATGAAGAAGGTGTCGTGCGCGTCGCGCGCCGGGTGCTGCTGCGGCTGGAAGAGCGCGTCGAAGTTCCAGAAGGACGACTCGACGTACTGCTGCGTCTGCATCTCCTCGAAGCCGCACTCGAGGAAGATCTCGCGGAACATCGCCTTGACCTTCATCAGCGGGTGGAGCGAGCCGCCCGTCGGCGGCTTGCCCTCCGCCTCGAGGTTGAGCGGCTTGAACACCTGCTCCTTCCACGTGCCCTTGGTGAGCATCTCGTGCGTCAGGTCGGCGACCGCCTTGATGCCCCACGAGTCGAACGCCGCGCCCTTGCTCACCTTGAGGCTCTTCACCGTGACGACGCTGAGCAGGCCGCGCTTCTTGAGCACCGCGAGGTCGGCGGGCGCGAGCGCTGCGGCGCTGCCGGAGACCGACACGTCCTTCAGCTGCTGCTGGATCGTGTCGGTGATCGAGCCGACGGCGCGCTTGACAATCTTGGCGCCATCGACCTTCTCGACCGCCAGCCACTTGCTCTGCATCGCCTTGGCCAGGCCGGCCTTGGCGGCGGCGCCAGCCACCTTATTGAGCTCGTCCTGCCCGATGCCCTGCTCGGGCACGAGTGAGAAGACCACCGCCTCCGGGCTGCCGACGCTGACCGCGCTCTCGCCCTCCTTGGTGAGGTGGGTCTGCTCGCAGCTGAGGTTCTCCGTCGCAATGAAGCTGTTCGACGCGAGACTCTTGCACACGCCGATGAGATCAGCGTGTCCGAAGCCCTTTGCGCTGGAGAACGGCACGGTGTCCGCGATCACACCGCTCGAGGTTAGTTCTGCACGCACGGCATCCTCCATTGTGGTTGAGCTGCTAAGCGTCGAGGTGCTGGGCTTCGCCGCTGCGCTCTTCGCAGCCTTGGCGCTCGGAGCTGCTGCCGGTTTTGCCGCCGGCGGAGCGCTGAGCTCGTCGATCAGCGACCCGAGGAGCTGAGAGGCCTGAATACTGCCGCGGTCGACCTGGCTTGCGCGATCGACGGCGACGAGCCTCTCCGGGAAGTCTGTCTAAGTGCGGTGCTTTGGTCTTGCGACCCCAGGGCTGGCCGATTTTCCTTCGTGGCGTTTTGTCGGTCACAAATGCATCCTCCTGACCCGCTTCTGGGTAAAGCTGGAGAGTTCGTGGCGCAGCAACGAGGCCAGACTCGCCGTGACCACGTCCTGACACGCATCACCGTACTACTATTGAGAGGCTATTGAGGCGACGCGTTTGCCAGCTTCTACCCCAGGGCCCAGTTACTTTAGCTCGGCCGCGGGTCGGTGCCCGCTCCGTAGCGGTGGTGAGGTTGATTCAGCTGGAGCCAGGAGGATAACTTTGATCCAAAGCCGAGCGGGCTCACCGAATTTGGCATCTGCCCCCTGCGAGAGAGCTCTCGCCAGCCGTCAGCCGGGCGTCGGCCCACGGGCGGGAGGTCATGGCGGAGTCCAGGAAGGGTGCCTCGTCAGCTGCTGCCCCCCCTCATGTCAGTGTTGACGCTGAGGACGCCCCGCACTTCAAACGAGCGTTGAGCAGTGGCGGCGGCGGTTGCACAGGCAAGCCGAAGCCTCTGCCGCTCGGTTTGGTCAAAGCTGTGTTGCTCTCGACGATTGCCTTTAGCATGTCCGGTTATGACCAGGGCGTGGCCGACGCTGCGATGATGAACATCCGCGCGGCCAAGTCCATGAGGGCCATGCAGTTCACGGCGGAACACGAGGCTCCTTCGATCGCTAGCATGCCCCGCCAAAAGGATGGTGTCGGGACGATGTACCAGGCGATCGGGAACAGCAGCAGCAAGCTTTTGCAGATCCCCGGGAGGTGGGAGATCCCAACGCCGATTCCAGACGATCGGTATGAGAACAACCTGCTCGACGTGACCAAGGAGGAGGAGGAACTAGCCATCGGCATCCTGAATCTCGCCGCCGCCCTCGGAGCCTTGGCGGGAGGCGTGATGTCCGACTCGCTTGGACGCAAGAGGACGCTCGTCTCCTCCAACATGGTCTACGTGGTTGGTTGCTGCACGATCAGCATCTGCAGGTCGTACTACCTGCTGGTCGCCGGCCGCATCATCATGGGGTTGGGCATTGGTGTCTCGCTTGTCGTCTGCCCGATCTACATCGCGGAGCTCGCACCCAAAGAGAATCGCGGTACCCTGGTGTCCATGACCGATTTCGGGCTGGATATCGCGAGTGTGGCTGGGTTTGCCGTGGCATACTGGTTCATCAACGTGCTGAGTGGATGGCGCTTCATGATGCTGATCGGGTGTCTGCCTCCCGCCTTTGTGCTGTTCATGTCGAGGTGCTGGCTGCCCGAATCGCCTCGATGGCTCGTGTCGCAAGGTCGTGACGCTGACGCCAACCAGGCACTCCAGCAGCTCGGATTCTCAATGGCAGACGTGGCGGAGCAGCTGACGTCAATCCAGCACTCACACCAAGCGACTGCCAAGGAGGTGCGAAACCGCTTGCTGCAGCAGCTGACTCCTTGCACCGTTCCATGCGAGTGATTCTCAACATCCCCCTGTGTTTATTGTCCGCAGGCCAAGGCAACCTGGATGCAGACCATCTACCCGCGCGACCAGGTGCTCCGCATCATGGTGTTCACGGGTCTCGGCATCGCCATCTTCTCGCAGGCGACGGGCACCGAGGCCACCATCAACTACATTCCGGAAATCATGCGCGACGAGGCGGAGATCCGCGACACGCAAAGCGACTTGCTCATCAGCATGACGGTGGCTTGTGCACAGGTACTCAGAGAAACACCCGCTCCACCTGCCCATCCTACGCCCATACCGGCCAGGCCACTGGTGCAACGGACTCACCCCCTCCCCCACCCGCTGTCGGACAGGTGCTCGCGCTCTTCGTCGCCTCTTTCTTCTTTGACCGATACGGGCGGAGACCCATGCTGATTATCGGGGCCATAGGCCTTATCACGGCATTCCTCATCGCAGCCCTTGCCGTGATAATCGATTCGCCGGCCCTGGCCATCGTCGGTGTCTTTGGGGTGGTGACCTCCTTTGCCACGGGGTTCTCGCCACTGACATATGTGGTGTGTGCCGAGGTCTTCCCCTCGAGCTTGCGCGCAAAGGCGATGTCACTCGCCATATTCACCACGCGCAGCATCGCTGGCATCATCTCGCTCTTGTACCTCTCGCTCGAGAATACTCTCACGGCAGTTGGCATCAATATGCTTTTCTCGGTCGTCTCCATTGGTTCGCTGGTGTTCATCATCATGTGCGTGCCCGAGACTATGGGCCTCGGACTCGAGGACGTCGAGGCCTTGTTCCGCACGCGCCTGCGTGAGAGGGCTAAGCTCCTGCCGGACAAGTAGAATCGCGCTATTGCTTCATGTGAAAAAGCTCTTGTTTAACGTTTACACTTTACACTGTAACTATGCAATGTCTTGGGGGGTCAGCACACCGCGAGGAAGCGGCAAGCGCGAAGCGTCGCCTGACGCCTCGCGCTCCCACAGCGTCGGCGTCTGCCGTGCTGCCACATCATGGTCGAATTCAACGCATCCTGTCATGCATCTTCTACATCGTCACCTGAGTTGCGGGGGCCACGCGCAGTTCTCATGGAAAGGCGTACTGCACGGTCACGACCAGCAGTCGCCGATTCACAGTGATGCCGAAAGCCTGCCAAGTCCCCGGTTCGTCCACGCGTTGGAGGGTGACCGTGCTCAACGGGGGCAGGTCGTACTCGACTTCGTCCTCGGTCTGAGCGGTCGGCACCAGGCTGTGAAAGCCACGGCTCGAGCAAGGCAGGCTGTGGAAGCACACAATGTCGGAGTCCTGCTGCTGGTACTCGATGTTACCATCGATGTTGACGGGCGTGCAGAAGCCCTCCGGCGAAAGGCACGAGGTGCTGGCGCTCGCCTCGAGCATCGCGCTGGTGCGCAAGGTGGTCCCGACCAAGGGCGGCTCGGTGGTCCCGACCAAGGTCGGCTCGGCCGTGCGCAGCACTTCCCAAGCAGGGTCCTGCCGGCAAAGCCCTTAGGAGCCGCCGAGGTCCTTGAAGCAGTCGGGAGCGGGTGCTTGGAGCCGCCAGGCACGATCGCTCAGCGTCGTGCAGAGGAGGTGGGTGCTCGCGGCGTATGCGTTCGAGCCCGAGCGCAACGCGAGGCCGAGCGCGGCCTTGAAATGGGAAGCGATGAGCGTGTACGCCTTGGCCTGCTCCTGTGGCCAGCCCTGCGAGACCTTCCAAGCGACGGAGACTGAGACGTCGTTGAGCACACGCTCGACACAGTGGCGGCCGTTGGGCCGCCATTCTTGCGTGATAATGGCGACCCCGTACTTGCTGACGATGAGCTTGAAGTCCTCCTCCCTGCCGTCCCTCACCAAGCGCAGCCGCAGCGACTTAAATTGCGGCATCTTCGCGCGCGATGACGGCACGCCCACCGCCGGCATCATGCTCGAGCGGCTGCGGCTGCCGGCGCGGCACCACGGCGCCGGCCTCCGCTCGATGGCGTGGCTCGCGCCGGTCGCCTTCTGC
>Ga0209713_10002090_pt1 | contig 12289 bp, 12 predicted proteins | sample ArcOceMetagenome_3_FD_187444 | JGI IMG/M metagenome (GOLD analysis project Ga0209713, IMG submission 187444) | Marine eukaryotic phytoplankton communities from Arctic Ocean - Arctic Ocean- Svalbard ARC20M Metagenome (SPAdes) (version 2) | ecosystem: Environmental > Aquatic > Marine > Oceanic...
AACTTGTCGCTGCTGCTGCTGCGCGAGCTCTGCCTCCGCCACCGCCAGGAGGTGCTCAAGGTGCTGCACCAGGCCCTCCTGCTCTACTTGGTGGGTCTGGGACTCTTTGGCTGCCGCTCGCAGCGCAGAAGCCTCGTCGCGTTCGCGCACCAGCGCGTGCTGGGCCGCACTGAGCTCCATGCGAACCGACGCCAAGGCCTGAGAGAGACTTTCGCGCGACGTATCCTATCCAGATATTCTCAAAAGTCAGTGCCCCAGTACATTCCCTGTGTAAAGCCACTATAGAGAGGACTTTTGAGAATGTGTGCCGCCGCACGGCACTGCGCCTTGGCCTCACGCAGCTGCGCCTCTTGACGAGCGAGCTCCTCCTTGAACCGCGTGGCCTGCTGCTCATGCAGCGCCAGAGCATGATCAAAGGCCCGCGTGTGCTTTTGATGCTGCTGTCCAAGCTCGGCGCGCAAGTCCTGCACCAACGACCCATTGTCGCCTGACTGCCTCTCGGCCGCCAGCCGAGCGGTGCGTTCTGCCGCCGTGTTTTCCTCCTCTTTTGCCAGGCGTTCTGTGTGCTCCTGTGTGTGTGCGTGTGTGTGTGTGTGTGTGTGTGTGTGTGTGTGGTGCACAAGTAAAGCGCACATACAAGGACATACACACAACGACATACATACAAGGACGTACATATAAGGACATACATATGTAGGCCTCACTACCTCCCACACGGCAGACGCAACATAATGCTAATGCTAATACTCACGCTCATACTAACACTAAAACTACTACCAACACGAACACCAACACCAGTACTAACACTGATACTAAACATACTGCAGACTAGATACCTCCCTCTGCAACTCCCGCTCCCTCTGATGCTCTCGCCGCAGGTCTTCGCGCAGCGCGACTGCATCGCTCTGCTCACGCGCGTGCGCGGCCCGCTGCTTGTCCAGCTCCTCTGCATATGCCGCGCTCGCCGCCGCTCCTTCTTCTTGCACTTGCAGCAGGCGCTGGTGGAGGACAGCAAGATCCTTGGAGGTAGTTTCCACACGTAGCGCCAGCTCCTGCCGGCCATGCTCCACCTGCAGCCGCACAAGGTCGGCGGCATGCAGCGCCTGCCGCAGCCTGTGCCTGTTGTCCGTCGCCCCTTCCACGCCCTTGCCCAGCAGCGTCTCAACCGACGCCACCACCGTGGACATGATTGCCAGACGGTCCTGCAGGATGCGCGCACCAGTCGCGTGCTCCGACGCGGCACTGCGCGCGAATGCAAGGTCACTCTGCGCTGCACTGAGCTGCGAGGCGAGGGAGGTGGCAAGGCCCTGGGAGACGGACAGCTCTTGTTTGCTCCGGCGTTGCTCCGCGTGTGCCTCGTCTAGTGCCTGTTGCTTTGAGGCCAGCGCGGCGTCGAGGGACGCGGCGCGCTGCTCGCTTGCATTCAGCGCTACTTCCATCTCTGTCAGCTTGCCGCTCATCCATGCTGTCTCCTGCGAGAGAGCAGTGTTGGAGGCAGCGAGCGTTTTGCACTGAGTGCTCTCCTTTTCGAGGAGCGCCTGCGTCATGACATGGCGCGCGATTTCATCGCAGAGGTTTGCTTCCAGCGACGTCCGGTCCTTCTCCAACGCCCCGATCTCAGACTCCAGCGACGCCTTCAAGGCAAGCAGCTTCTCGTTGCCAGTGACTGCTGTCTGCTCGCGCTCCCGCTGCATCTCCTCGAGCAACTGGTCCTTTTCAGAGTGGGCATGCCCGACCAGCAGCCGGCGTTCGCTTTCGCTCCGCTCCAGGCGCGACCTGAGGTCCTCCTCGACGTTGTGTGCGGTAGAGAGGTCGGCTTTGCAGCGCCGCAGACTGTCGCGCTCGCGCTCCAGCGTCTCCTTGGCGTTCTGCACCTGCCGTTTGGTCTCGAGTTCAACCAGGGCGAGGGCCTTTTTCCATGCCTCCGCGTCTGTGGTCCGCCGCTGCCTCTCTTCCTCTAGCATCTGCAGCGCACGCACCTTCTCCTCCCCCATGGCTCTGACCAGCATGCTGTGCTCCGTATTCCGCATCTCCCCCGTCGCCGCCATCTCCGACTGTGCGCGTGCCCACGCCAGCCGCTCAGAGTCGAGCGCAGCCTCCACCCGCCGCTTGTCCTCATGCAGGCGCCGGCGCTGCAGATCAAACTCAGCATCTTTCGTCTGTTCCATCTCGCTCCGCGCCTGTCCTTCCTCGAACAGCAACATTTCTAACCGCACCACCTCCTCACGCAGCTTCAGGGTTTCGCTCTGCCAGCGCTCAAAAATCTTAGAAGGAGACTTGCCCGAGCTAGTGGCGCCGGAATTGAACCAATCTAGCACCCCCACCCCCGCGTCATGGTCTCTAACGTTTCTGTCTGCGTCTGGCACGCGTCGGGGAGTGCCCAGTTTGTGGGAGGAGGGGGAGGAGGACAGATTGGCGGCGAGACGTGACGATCGTGCGGCGCCGGAAATAGGGACGGTGCGGGGGACAGAGAGAGGCACAGCGAGAGGGACACTACTCCCACGCCTCCCGCCGCCCTCGTCGCCCCAGTCCGCCCTGCTCTCTCTCTCTCTCTCCCACACGCGCTCGCTCTCACGTTCCATGTCGCCTGCGAACCCTTGGCCAGCACCACCATAAGCCCCAGAGCTGAAGCGCGCACTTCGGGGCGTCTCCCCGCCTCCGCCCCCACCCCTGTCTCTGGCCGCCTCTCGTGCTGGGTCACCCCTAGGAGCTTTGAGCACACTGCGCGGTGTCCGGGCTCCGCTCATGCCTACTCCTGCCATATGATCACAGGAGGGGGAGGCAGGGGAGGGGGGAGAGCGAGCGAGCGAGCGAGCAGAGAGAGAGAGAGAGAGAGAGAGAGAGAGAGAGAGAGAGAGAGAGAGAGAGAGAGTGTGTGTGTGTGGGTGGGTGAGAGAGAGAAAGAGAGAGAGTGTGTGTGTGTGCGTGCGTGTACACATACACGCCTGCATGGCTAAAAGGCCTATCGACCCCCACATTCCCAACAATCCCCACACTGATGATGGATATTACCTGCCCAAGCACTAGGAGGCTGCTGTAACGCGCCCATGTTGCCAGCACGCGGCGTCGCCGGCTCTCTCTCGCTTTCTCTTGGCGTAGGCGTATACGCGCGGGAGGGGGGCTGCAGTTCAATCACTGACGCGTGCGCACGGTCCAGTTCACGCTGCGCTCGAATGCTCGCCAGATCAAGTGCGAAGAGAGGACTGCCTCGACCCCCCCGCGCATGCCCCCCCAGGCGCGGTGAAGAGCCAGCTCGGGAGACGCCTGCTCTGGGGCTGGTCCGCGCGCTGGCAGTGCCCAGCCTCGCGTCTTCGGCCTTGTCCATCTGATCCTGCTCTCCTAGGTCGCCCTCGCGTGATTCGCGCCCTGGGCTTTTTGAGTGTCTCTCATTTGCGTGTCGCTCGCGCTGTCTGTGCGTCTCGTGCTCGCTGCGTGTGCCGCCGCCGTCCGCCGCGCCCCAATGCTTGGCTGGCCCGCGGGGTGTGTGCGGGCGTGAGGCTGGCAGGCTATGCTCAGCAGAGGCGGCACGGTAGATGGCCTTGGCCTCTTCCCGAGACCGTCGCAGGCTTTCCTGGTGCCAGAGCCGCTCGTCCTCGTCGCGCAGCTCCATGCTCTGGCGAGATACGGGTCGAGAGGAGAGGCGCGGATCCTGCGTGTGACTTGACGCAATGCTCGAGTTTTGCAGCAGCTCCTTGTACTTGTCGAGGTCGGCCTTCCACTTGCTCCCCTCGATCAACACATTCATCTGCATCTCTCTCGACCTTTCTTGCGCCTCCACACGCATTTGCCGCTCGTGCTCCAGATCCTGGGACACCGCGCGCCCGTACGTTTCATGACGTGCAAACGCGTTGCCACCGGCCATATCAGGGGAGGGTGGGCCCACGGCCCCCGTGTAAGGCATGGCATACACGCCCGCGTGCAACAGCAGGCATGCAGCACCGGCATGCTGGCGCCCAAGGTGCGGCCAAGCCGGCAGCTGGCGCGCTACTGGGGCCACGCCTGGGCGCAGCATCTTCGGATCCGAAATATCCGTGCGTCTCACCTGCCGAAGCCTGTCGAGCTCCGCGGTGGCCTGCGGGATCGGCACGGACCTGCCGCCATTTGCTGCGGGTCCCTGGCGGCGGGGCGAGCTGTCCGTGTCAAAGCTGCTCGGCGTGATCGGCGCAATCGGCACGTAGTCGCTGAGCGAAGCTTCACTCTCAGCGACGGCCATCCTCGCGGGGAGGATGAGGACAGTGGTACCAAATCTGGCTTCGTAACCGATAAATCGATTCAATTTTCATTCGAACATGAGTGCAGCTGTCAACAGAGCTTGCATGAGAGCTTGCATGTGAGCTTGCATGCGCCGGCGGCCCTCGTGGGCAGCGGACTGGCAGGTCGAAGGTGGGCCGCTGGCGAGCCTGCAGATTCTGCGCTCGCACGATAACGAACGCTCCATGTCGTTTCAGAGCCGAATTGAGGCGGTGAGGTTGTGCGCGCGCGAGAGCGCGGAGGCGCCGTCGGAGAGCCTGGGCAAGCACCCGTGCTTGCAGGTGCGTCCGATCCCGGCGCGCCTGCTTGCCTGCATATGGGGGTGCTCTTGCCTGCCAGCCTGCCTGCCGGCCGGCCGCCGGCCGGCCTCTGTTCCCTGCTCGACCCCGTGCGCTGACAGACGCACGGCGCTCCCTCTTGACACCAGGATGGCCCACGCTCGCCTACGCTTTCGACCGTGTCGGTGTCGTCGGGCGCGTCCTCCGTGCTCATACCCCCGTTAAGCCCCTCAAAAAACATATTCTGGACAGCGCAGAATGAGGGAATGCCCGGGCCCGGCGAGGCGCGCAGGGCGGAGGGAAGCGACCGGGAGAGCGCGGCTTCGCATATCGCAACGAGGCCTGTGGAGGCAGGCGTGGGTCGCCCCAGCCTTGGCGCCGGCCGCGGGTCCCGGGCGCTTCGGGTGGCGGGGGCGGCTCCAGCCAAGCAAGCTCCCCTCGAGCAATCTCCCCTCAAGCTGAGCGCCGCTGCCGCCGCTGCCGCTGCATCGCGCACGGTGTCACACCAGCGGCTGCGGCTTGCGGTTACACTTGAAAAGGACCACAAGGCGAAGCCAAGCTGCATTGATGTCACGCAGACAACGTTGTCAACGGCAGCGCTCCAGGCGCAACAGGCGCAGCGCGAGCATCGAGTGTTCCGCAGCGCATCGCGCTTGCATTTCACCGCAGGCTACGCCGCGCCAAGCTCCAGCGTGCCTGCTGCTGCAAGGAGCAGCGTCGGCATAAGCTGCTCGGAAGAGGCACAGCGGGCCGAGATGGCAGACATGGCTGCCGACTCGTGCTACTATCGAGGTCCTTGCCAACGCCAGCATGCGTGCGACAGTGAAACCTAGAGCATAGGGCATCCAGCATCGAGCATAGGGCATGAATCAAACACTAACATCGGCGGCTCGGAACGGACACAGCTCGTCTCAGAAAAACGAAGCTCCTGCTCCGACGATGGCGGCAGCAAGTCTTGACGTCCAACGCCCTGTGGCGCGAAAGACGCCGCCAAGCTCGACGTTCAGAGGCCATGAAGGCGAGAAAAGAACACATGGGGGGGGAGGGCAAGCAGGGAGACAGGAAGAGGATCATCAGCGCTCTATCTTACTTGCGATATCAAGCGACTACTGAGAGTGCTGTTGGCATTTTGAGGCTTCAAGTCGAGCGCTCTTCAATATGATGACACACGCACTGCAATTTGTAAAACTCGCATATGACAACGCATAATGTGGCCGACCCCACTCTAAACCCTCAACCCTAAAGTCTATCCCTCCACCCTCAACTCTGACCCTCAACGCGCAATCCTACACTCAACCCTAAACAATAAATTAGCTACGCATAATGCGAGAGTTGTAGTTGTTCCAGTGTTGTGCTGGAGCTCCAGCGAAGTGACCTGTGTATGTGCGTCTGTGTCTGTGTCCGTGTCCGTGTCTGTGTCTATGTCTGTGTCCGTGTCCGTGTCCGTGTCTGTCAGTCCCGCTTGAGCCGGCACGCTCAGAGAGGAGAGGAGGCGCAGCTGGAAGTTTCGGGCGTAGAGAGGAAATTCGAGCAGTCACTCGAGGCAGAGGGCGCTGCAGTCATTGTCACAAGCAGCTCTCCGCGAGCATGCAGCGCAGCAGACGTGTTTGCTGCTCGCGCTCAATCGCAGCCTAGGATCGGCACACCGGATGAGTTCAACCTACCCTTGACAGAGCAAGGACTTGCAGAAGAACGGGAGAGACAGAGAGGGAGAGGGGGAGAGGGAGAGGCTTTGTCGGAAGAGCTTGCTCGTCCAACAGAGGCGTCAGGGTCGAGACCAGGTGACTTCCTGCTACGTGCCGCACAAAACGCCGAGTCGGATGAGGTGTCTGATGCGGTGATGCCGGCGTATGTCGCGCAGCTGCTGCCCAGACCATTGGAGCCGGAGGCGACTGCGGCGAATTGGCAGCCGTTCCGCTCTCGGCGAGGCAGCGCCGCCTCTTGCTCGCCGTCTGCCTCTAGCGCCAGTATCCCCGGGAGCCAAGACAAATGCCGAGCAGACGCCGTGGACGCCGACGAGAGTCCTTGCGTGACAGGGCAAGCTTCTGCGTTTCCCTCCGACCACACCGTACAGTTCTGGGCCGATGATAAGCACTTCGCGCGTACGCCGCGCGCGTCGGAGGACGAAGCATGCCGAGCGGACATCTTGGCGTCGCCCGCAGGCGGGCGGACTACGATGGCTCACTATCACCGCGCGCAAGAGCATGAAGCTGATACCCGTGGGCCGGGGGGCGGCGAGCATAAGTGCGCTGTGACACTCGTGCCGGTGGAAGAGGACACGGAAGAATCGCCAGGCTGCGAGAAAGAGAATGAGGCAACGCTAGTGTCACGGGCAGCCGTCTTTGCAGCGTGTGCCGTCGAGCAGAAAAATCAGGCGGAAAAGCAGCAGGCAAAGTGGAGGCTCATGGCAGCGCGCCGTCTCGTGGCGTTGTGTGCTCGGATATTCTCACAATGGATAGAGAGGAGTCAAAGCGCAGCTCGCGTGGTGCGGCAGATGGCCAGCTTGAGGCATGTCAATCCAATGCTGGCTATGCTCTCAGTCAAGGACCTGCGACAGCTGGAGCAGGAGAGCCAGTGCCTTCAAATGAAAGATGGCGATCAAATACTCCTTCACACCACTGCAGCCGAAGAAGCTGGGAGCAGGAAACACGGAGCGGCTCGGGGCGGAAGAGATGTCTTGTGCCTGTTGCTGCGGGGCCTTGCTGACGTGTCATTTGGCAAGGACGCAGCAAGCAAGCCCAGAGCTGGGCGCTTACGCACTACGGCTGCCTCTGGCGACGAGGCCGATGGAGGGGCGCGCGCCAGCTCGCAGCAACGGCTGAGCATTGGGCATACGTGCGGCGGCGTCTCCCTCCTGCTGGCCCCAGACTTACTCGGGCTCATGTGCTGCGCCAGCACGTGTCTACGCTGGCACGCAGACGCGCGCGCATTGCGTGCCCTTCGGCAGCGGCACCCAAGTGTTGCTATGAATGAGAGTGCACTGTCAGATGCACAGGATTGCGAGGGCGTGGCCGGCGTGTGCACCGAGGTGTTGTTGGTGGGGCGTGCGCCGTTTGACGAGCTCATCGCGCCCATCCTGCAGCAGCACGTTGCAAGGCTCACTGCGACGGTTTGCAGCAGCTTGCCGATGCTGTCGCAGCTTCCGTCAGAGCACATTCGTGATTGCCTGGACGCTGCACAGATGGTGGAATGGGACGCTCTCAGCGGACAGGATGCGCTGACCCACGGCTCCAAGGGCGAGCTGATAATAGCAGAAGGCGCTCAAGATGGACTGGGGCTGCACATCCTTGTGCTCGGCAGCGTGGACTTGGCATCTCGCGATGATCTCACGTCGCAGTTTGTCCGTCTCTCTCGGCTCAACAACGCCGGCGATGTCATGGGAACGGCGTCGGCAGAGCGCGCCCCCTACTCTGCATATGCCGGAGAGCACGGGGCGACAACGTTATTCTTTCCGCAGGAGGTTGCGCAGATCATGCTGCGTCTTGCCGGCAAGGCGGCAGCGCACCGATGCATGGAAGACTTTTGCCTCTCGCGCCTTGCTGCTGTGCGCACTGGACATGCCAAGAAATCTGGTGAGAGAGAGATCGTGTTATGCGTTGCTTCTGCCGCAGCGACCGCTGCCGTGATTACTCTACTTGTGCTCTTTGCGCGTGCAGCGGCAGTCAACAGAATCAAGACACGATTGGAGGCGTTGCAGAGCCAGATCGCCCTCGTCCTTGCCCTCGATCACCAGCTCATGCAAGCAGACATGCGGTTGACCGAGCGCGATGTCTCTTTTTTGCTAGGGCCATGGGTGAGATTGCACTCAGTCCTGGATACAGGTATGTCAGTGCGACGCCAGTGTTGCTCTTCATGTTGCCCCCTGCATGCTCGATTGCGCGCTCGAAGGAACAAGCGCTCACGCATGCAACATACGTCCTTTGAGGGGGTTCTCAAGTTTTGAACATTCTCTTGCAGCGGTAAATTGCACTCAAAACGCGCTGAAACCGGTGCCGACCAATAACGAGCACGAGGTCCTGCAGTCATGGATCGGCGTTCTCAACGCATGTGGAGCGTGCTGTGCAAATCTGCTGCCCGCGCTGCAGGCGCTCAGTGCTCTGCGGCTCAAACCGCATGTCCTGCAGGCCATCATTGCAGCGCAGGAGGCTTGCGCGAGTCCGCTCGCGCTGGTGGATGTGCTGCCAAAGCCAGTTTCGTTTTGTGCGGCCCTGACGCGGTGCATCCTCGCCCTTCATCAAGCTGTGGTGCAGCCTCTGATGCCCAGACAGGAAGCGGAACCGAGGCCCTCTACAGAACCAGACTCGCAGCTTCACCGCCAAGTCCCCATGCTCGAACATGTACAACCTTCTAAAATCGAGTCGGCGTCCAAAGCCATGCCTGCACAGGAGGCCCCTGGCAAGGAGAAGGGTTGCGATAGCGCAAGCGATGACTCGGGAGCGGATCATCATCCCTGGCAAAAGGAGTGGAACCACCTCAACTTGCACAACCCGTATGCTCTGCAAATCCTCGACTATGCAAAAGACGTGGCCTCCTGCGTGGAGCGCTCGCGCGTCTTGGCCAAGAGCACCCAATGCCAGCCCGTCGGGGCGGCTGCCGATTTGACCCACTTTTCGCTTGCCACCAGCGTTGTCGAGGAGCATCGAGAGCTCGTGATGAGCGCAGACGTGTGGCAAATTCTCGCGACCGACGTGGGCCTGCGGTGTTTTCTGTCAGAGAAAACGGGGTATGCCGCTGGCATTGTTGACGAGGTTCCCATCACTCTGCACATTTTCAACGATGCAATCCTAGCCAAGGAACAAGCCGCGCAGCCGACTCCGAGCCTCAGGTCATCTTCTTCTTCCCGAGCATCTCCGCCGGGGGCAGGGGCGGAAGCACGAGACCAACTGCTTGGGGACGTGAACCAAAGAGCGCGAGGCCAGACAAACAGCTCTCTGCTGTTTCTGCTCGGCGCGTCAGTAAAGGTCGTTACTTGCGCGCTGGCGCCTTCGCAAAAGACTTCGCACAGGCCCTCGACGAGCATGCCTGCACGGGTCTTCAAGAAGGATGTGGGCGAGACGGGAGGTGGTGCAGATAGGCAGGGTGTCGGTTTCAGCCATGTCCATGCTCTCAACGCCTGCGCCGCGCGCCGTCGCAGGTTCATAATGACACATCCGCACGATCTATAGCTTTGTTCATTGATGAGGCAGTGGCTGTTTGGTGTGCGCTTGTGCGGCGATGGCGTTTGAGATTGCTTGGTGTGCAGTATCGGGATGCGTGATCCCCTCAAGTCCCAAGGCCACTGCATAGCTTTTCAAGATGGTGCTGGCAGAGTGCTTGTGGTGAGGCCATGCTTGCCAAAGGATTGACCGCTGCTGCGCAGGGCAAGCCTGTGGTCCGCACGCCTGCTCCACGCTGCCTGCCTGCCTATATTGCGTGGTAGGCACTAGTGTGGTCCTATGCTGTGTGCCGACGATGACGCGTGTGCATTCCTCTTGTTGATGTCACAGTTGATAGTGCGACAGCAACGTGCAGAATGCGACACTGAGAACGCATGTGCATGCGTGCGCAGGTGCGCGCCCAGGACAAAAGTCATCGCGATGAGATCATCAAGCATCTGTTGCGCGCCATTCGTGCCACCGCGCGCCGCGCACGCGATCCCTACCTTGACTCTTCAGACGAGGAGGATGCAGTTTAATGTATGCGTTGCCTACTCAGCGCCGCCGTCACCGGGCCGCGCCCGAGACCACCCCGTTATGGAGATTGTTCCTAATAAATCTCTCTTTCTCTCTCTCCCCCCTTACAGAACCGCTGCAGAGGCTGTGTTGGTGCTGTGGTGGTGGGAAGTGGGCACGTGAGCAAGCGTTTCATCTCGTTTCAACTCTGCTGTGCGCGGGCATGTTGTGGCAACGATCAATCATTCAATCAATAGAGCACATGTGCAGAGCCGCTGTACAGCCGCGACGACATTCCTGTCCGCAGAATGTCACGCGCAAGGAGAGTGGATGGGCCGCTATCGTGTGTGCACGGCTGTGTATTAATTGCCTGCAAATGTTTACCAAGTACTCGCTAGGGCCACTCAAATGCGCTGCGTGCGAGGCCACTTGGTGCTGGCGCGGAGATGATGTGCCAACTTTGGTCTCAGCGGCAGTCTGAGCCTGCCATTGTCTGGTTCCAGGCTTGTCTGGGTCCAGGCGTCTCATGGCGCATGCGCTGTAGACACGTGCAAAGGTGTCTCGAGCTGTAGTCAGCACATACCAACCTCCTCGCAGTGCAGCCGCAGCGCTACCGGTCTTCCCCTCAGCGTCTCTTTCTCTTCGAGGACCCGGACGAGGCGCCGCCGTCTTGCGCGGGGCGCAACTTGTCTGAGGCACCTTTGGCGGCAGAGCCATCGTAGTCCCAAACCCGACCGTCCTGCTCACGAGAGCACACGACACCGAACAATACCGTCACACACACAGAAGCACCGACACAGTACGGCGTCCACAAGGGCGCTGCAGGCTTTCGGCGCACGCGCAGCGCGCACACACGGCGAGGACGGCCAGGGCAAGCAGCATAGCGCACGAGCTCACCCACGGAGGCCAGTCGGTGATGCGGCCAGAGAACCATCCGCATTTCGGGCACGCGTTTGACACGCGGATGCCCGCGCCACGCGCCTCGCCGTGGTGCGTGCGCAGGTCTGCACAGTTGGCATGGTCGACCGGGCCGAAGGAGCATTTGCCGCACATGAAAGAGTTGGGGAAGAGCTTGCGCATGGCGGTCTGCACCGCTGCTTCGTCCCCGTGCGACGCGTTTGCCGCCATCTCCCGCTGCACCTTAGCCAGCAGGCGCCGCTGCACTGCCTCAAAGCCCTCAGAATCGTCCATCACCGCAAGGCCCTCCTGCACGGAGCGCGAGAGCTGTCGCGCCATGACCTGCGCCGAGGAGTACAAAGGCACTTGCAGCTGCTTGTGGCACGTGGCCGCCGTGATCAGCGCGTCGTCGTCCTCTTTGTCGCCGCGCATCACCAGGTTGAACTTGACCTGCATGCCGCCGCAGCCCCCCTCGCTCCTCGGCGGAGGCGCAGAGGCGCCTGTCGCAAAGCGCCACACGTCTGCGCGCGCCGCTGGCGCCATGGCCGCCAATGCCTGACCACCGCACGCACGGCAGCGAGGCACACGCGCTGGCCCGTCAGCGACTGGGGGTGTGCGGTGTGCCGGCGGCGGGGACAGGCGTGCACTGCGACAAGCGCGGAGCGAGACACCAGGGACGTGACGGATGCATATTTATAACCCACGCAAGCATATATATAACCCACGCATGCACACGCACACGCACACCCATACACAAGCACGCATACAAATGTATGTACGTATGCATGCATGCATGCAGATATGTACGCATGTACGCTTGTACGCATGCATGTACCTCCCAAAACCAAAGGACTTGGGGGTGCGCCTCTTCAAAGCCGGGGCCATACTCGCAGTGCTTCTTCCAGTCAGCCAGCCTAGCGTTGGATACAGCCGGCGCCCCTCCAAGCATCGCCTGCAGCTCGACAGCAGAAAACAACTCCAGCACTCCCACGGGCACTACTTCGCGCAGGCCGCGAGAACACGCAAACACCTGCACCGCACGCGTGCACCATCAGCGCCGTATGTGTGTGTGTGTGTGTGTGTGTGTGTGTGTGTGTGTGTGTGTGTGTGTGTGTGTGTGTGTGTATGTATGTATGTATGTATGTATGTATGTATGTAGGTAGGTAGGTATGTAGGTATGTATGTATGTATGTATGTATGTATGTACGTATG
>Ga0209713_10002091_pt1 | contig 12288 bp, 9 predicted proteins | sample ArcOceMetagenome_3_FD_187444 | JGI IMG/M metagenome (GOLD analysis project Ga0209713, IMG submission 187444) | Marine eukaryotic phytoplankton communities from Arctic Ocean - Arctic Ocean- Svalbard ARC20M Metagenome (SPAdes) (version 2) | ecosystem: Environmental > Aquatic > Marine > Oceanic...
ACTTGCGGACGGTGGCGGCGGTGCTGAACGCGCCGAGCGCGGACGCCACTGAGGTCAACGCGAGCATGTGTTCTGGGGGAGTGAGCGTGATGACAGATCGACCTTCATCACGGCATCACCAGTGCCGGGCGTGGTCAGCAAGTGCACGTGCCGGAACTCGAAGCGTAAACAACCCTCAAGTGAAAAGGACCATGACAAGATTTCAAAAGCTTTTGAGCATTGAGCGGTAGACTAGACCGCCAGCTTCTCAGATGTGTGGCCTGCCCAGTTTTGTCAACACAAGTAAAAAAGTGTCGACAACCTCGGCTGGCTAGAATTCTACGCGGTTTAACGGTTTAACGCGGTTTAACGGTTTATTAACTGTTAGTACCCTGCATGCCGCATGCAATCTAGAGGAGAACACGCGGTGTGACCGCGCGATCGCCGCTCTTCATCCCATCATGATCCGTCGCACGAGCGTCGCTCTCGCCGCGCGCACCTTCCGCAGCATCCCTTCGCTGCATCGCCTCCGCTCGACCGCGGTCGCCCACGACACACACGACGACGAGGCCGACGCTGCCGGCTGGTGCGGCGTCTGGCCCGACAACGCCCGCAACCAGTTCAGCGACGCGGTGGTCGCCAAGCACGCTGGAGTGTCTGCGGCCGCGGCGCTCGGTCGCTCGGTGCTCGACGGCGGCGTGCATCGCCTCACGTATGCCGTCCGCGGCGACGCCGTCGTCGGCGTGGCGGCGCTGCCCTGTGCGACCGGTGGCCACATCCCACGGCGCGAATGGAGGACACGCGCGTGGGGCGTCGGCACGGCGACGGGGTGCGTGCACCACGCGTCGTCGGCAACCGAGGACGGCATGCTTGGCGTCGAGGTCGCGCCGCAGCGCATGGAGGACGACTGGACGGAGAGGCTGCTGCAGCTTGAGATCGACGTGGACGAGCAAAAGATGGCGCTGCGCGAGGGCCCGGACGGCGCGTGGACCGACGTGCCGCTGAGCCTGCCGCGCGCGGGCGTGCGGCCGTGGGCGATGCTGCCGGCCGACGGTGCCGCCGACTCGTCGGTCCGCCTCGTCTCGTGCGACGCGCAGCCGGTGGCGCTGCACGCTGTCGATGGCCTCGAGGACCTCGTGGGCGGCCTCGGCGCTGCGGCGCAGAGGCGCGCGCTGCGCTGGTGCACCGAGGAGGGCTTCTTCGACGCGTCGATCATCGCCGAGATGGACGCTGCCGACGCCTTTGTGGGCGCCACGCTTGGCCCATCCACCGCCGTCAGCGCCGCCGCCACCGCCGCCACGGCGACGGGCCATCAGCTGCAGCGCGATCGGCTGCAGCTGATGGCCCGGCTGCGCCTCACGCAGCAGGCGGCCGCACCGGCCGCCATGCCGTCTTCGGGCACCGTGCAGAGCAGCAGTCGGGCGGCCGCGATGTTTGCGCATTGATGGAGAATGACCGAGGGACTACTTGCTTGTGTGCGCACTGCGCACCTTGGACCTTGCAATCGTGTTTGCGTATTTACATGATCCGGCTTTTATTCGGGAGACAAACGCAGGAATTCCAACTGTGTTTACTGAAAGACCCTAAACGAAAAGAGGCTAAACTGGAAGAGCCCCAGCGCGCCTAGGGCGGCTACGATGATGATGATGCCCGTGGGCAAAGATGCGGCGGTCCTCGGCGCTGCGGCAGGGAGCGGCTCGACCCCCTTCTTTGCTTCTCGCCGGAAGTAGAGCGGCGTCTCCTCCAGCTTTTCGGATATGGCATCCGGCATCACCTTCGCAGTACCCGACTCGAAGCGCACTGTAAGGCCTCCGTCAGCGTTGATGGTCTTGACGACGCCATCAACTAGGGACGATTTGCCCTGGCCTTTTTTGACCTTGAGGTATGACCCGACTCTCAGCACGTTCTCGGGCGCCACGCCCTCCTCAAAATCACCATCATCGTAGGCGAGATCAAATTGGCCGTCCTCGTGGCGCTTGGCAATCTTCGCGGGGTACCACTCGCCGTCGGTGAATTTTGCGATCACCCAGTTGGTGGTGGAAAGGCGCGCGCTGGGCGACACCGCACGGCGTGCTGGCATCGCACAACCAGGCGGCGCCGCGGCGACTTGGGTAACAACGAGTTGTGTGATGCAATATATAATATGCAAGACTTCGGGGGAGGGATCGCGCGGGTCCAATTCGTGACGACCGCCGCCGCGCTGCTAACCACAGCCGCTGCCAGCAACGCCACTGTCTCGCTAGGCTGCGGTGACAACGCTCAGGGCAACACGCTCGAGGACGGCGTCGACACGGTCGGCAACGCGGCCCCAGAGGTTGCCTTTGCCTTCTGCGCTGACCGCGAGGCCTCTTACGAGTTCAGCGCGTGTGGCAGCTCGTTCGACACCTACCTGCGCCTGTTTCCCAACGGCAGCGTGGCCGACGGGAACGAGCTGGCGCGCGACGACGACGGCGAGACGTGGCGCGCGGTGCACTGCCAGGATTGCGGCACTGGCGTCCAGTGCGGGGCTGCCGAGGGCGCCGACTATCGCAACGCCGTGCTGGTGACGCAGCTCGCGCCAGGCTGCTACGAGCTGATCCTCGAGGGCTACGCCGCGTCCAGTGGGGACTACGAGCTGACCATCGGCTGCGGCTTTCCGCCGTCGCCACCGCCGCCAGAGTCTCCGCCGCGGCCGCCGTCTCCGCCGCGGCCGCCGTCGGCGCCGCTTCCGTCGCCGTCGCCGGTGCAGCCCCCTCCGCCGCCGATCTGCTCGGCGTGCGTGCGCGACACGTCGCAGTACGGCGCCGAGTGCTGCGACGCCGCCTACACGACGTTCGGCGAGGTCTACACGTGTGCGCATCTCCAGGCCGAGTACGGCTGGGACTGCGAAGGATGCAGCTGCCCCGGAGACCCCTCGCCGCCGCCGCCGTCGGTGCCGCCCGTCGCCTCGCCGCCGCCGCCTCCGTCGCCGCCTCCGCCGCCATCACCGCCTCCGTCGCCGCGTCCCCCGCCGTCGCCGCCGCCGCGGCCGCTGGCGCCGCCGCTGCCACCGCCCCTGACGCAGGAGGAGACGTTCTTTGGCCTCAGCCAGTCGCGCGTGGTGGCCGTCGGCATCATCGGCGTGTCCGTCTGCGCGGTGGGGCTGCTCTGCTCGTTTGCGATGTGCGCGCACGCCCAGTGCAAGCGGGTGGCCAGCGAGCAGGCGGCGATGTCGCGCTCGGGGATGACGGCCGCCGCTGAGAGCGACCTCTCCTCAGCCAACCTCTCCGCCACCACGCTCTCGTCGACGTTTGACGCGCGGATGAGCGACCAGGCGCGCGAGATCGTGCTGTCCCGGCTCGGGCTGCGCGCCAACGGCGACGCTTCCAACGCCGAAGCGTCGGTCGACATCGGCCTGACGGGGCGGCATTCGTTGGACTACGGCGGGACAGCCGTCGCGCCGACGGGCGTGGGAATCGACATGCCGTGCTCGTCATTGTCGTCGTCGCATCCGACGACGACGACGACGACGACGCTCCCACCGCTGCATAACTGGGACCCGCCTCCGGCGCCGTACGCGGCCGTGGCGAGCGAGTCGAGCACCCTCGCCAGCGCCACCCCTCGCTCGCCGCCCACACAAACGAGCAGCGTCGGCGGTGGCGGTGGCGGTGGCGGTGGGGGCGGCGGGGGTGGAGGGGGCGGTGCGTTGCGCGGTGGGCTGATGCGCAGTGCGAGTGGGAGCGACGGGAGCCTCGACGGCGAGGAGGAGGACGCCGAGGACGACGGCGTTGGCGGCGGCGGTGACGCCTCGCGTCGGTCGTTCGGCCTGCGACGGTCCTTCGATCTGCGCCCCACAACTAGCCAGATGCGCCCCGCATCCGCCGCGCCGCCTTCGTCCGCCTCGAGCCCAGGTCGTTCGTCCGTCTCCTCCGCCGCCGCCGTCGCGCCCACCCCATTGACCCTGGCTCCCGCGGCCGCCCCTGCCGGAGCCGGCAGCGGCAGCGGCGGCACCAGCGGCCTCCGACGGTCGTCGGTGGAGCTGCGGGCGGAGGCGGCGGCGGCGCACAAGGTGGGGCGCACGTCCGATGCCGTCAAGCTGCTTCGCATCGCAAAGGCGGACGAGCGGCGCGCCTCGGAGGTCGCATCGGCCGAGCTGCGAGCGGGGGCGGCCGCTGCCCACAAGGAGGGGCGCACGGCCGACGCGGTCAAGCTGCTGCGCCAGGCGAAGAAGGAGGAGTCACGACTGAGTACGAGTAGCAGCGGGCGCGGCAGCTTTGGCGACGCAGACGCGGACGCGGACACGGTGGCCTCGCCACGCGTCTCGCGCACGGTGCTGCACGCGGGCAGCGCGGACGAGGAGGAGGAGGAGCCGGAGCCGGAGCAGGAGGCCGAGGTGGTGGGGGAGAGGCCGCGCCGACATAGCATCGGCGTCGGCGAGAGCGTCTCTGAGGAGATTTGAGTTTAGGATTTGGCGCCGTAGGTATTATTTTCTTTCCATGCTTTAAATACAATCCAGCAATAAACTCACCTAATCCACTGAAAACAAAATCGATGCTGGAGACCAGGAAATGAAATCGAACACTTGGACGGTACGACGAGGATCGGCGCCAGTTCAGGACAGATCTGTCTCTCATGCACATGCAAATGCAGATACGCGCACGCGGCTAGGGCTGATATCTCATTCCCATGCCCATCATCGGCGAGCTAGCCACGAGCGGCGACTGATACCCAGTCATCAGCGGCGACGGCGCGGTGCTGCTCGCTTGCGATGCTGCGGGCGTGGGCGCGAGGGGCGCCCATGCCGCCGTTCTCCCGGGTTTCCGTGCGAACCGGCAGCCGCCCATCATCGGCGAGCCAGCGCCCATCGCCCCCGCTCCCATTGACGCCGGTGATCGGCCCGCCATCATGCCTGCAGGCGCACAGGAGGCAACGGGTGGATGGAGGCGTGGGCCGGCGGCGGGGATACTTGGCATCGCCATCGGCGGCCGACTTATGGCTTGCTGCGGCACTGCTGTGTGGTGTAGTGTGCACGCTCATCTGCGCCAGGAATGGCGAGAGCATGGATGGTTGAGAAGGACGCGCGCCCACGCTGCTGTGCTGCGGATCGGGCGACTCGGTGTACTCGGCGTCATGGCTGGCCGGCGATGCTGCCGGTGAGTCAGAGAAGTCGCGGGCGCGCTTCCCCGAGCGATACTGCTGCGCAGGCTCCATCGGCGACTCGTTCGACATGCGCGTGTCGGTTAGCCCTCGAAAGTGGGTGCGACTCCGACTGCGCGACCTAACAAATCTTCTCAATCGACAATCGAAGTCATGAGCTTGAGTGGTGTGCTCCCCTGACGGAGTGGTAACCCGCGAGTCCGGCTGGCTCGGGATCAGTGTATCCCCGCGTGGGCCCTCCTGACCGGCGGCTTAGGCAAAGCTCAGATCTAAAGTAATCTAAAGTCCAACGTTTGAAGATTTTTGCCTGTTTCAATATCGTGGGTGTGACGGTGCCGATCTTGTCTGTTGTCGGGTGCTTCATGCGAGCTATTAAGGGTATAAACAAGCTTTTGCATATTTCATGCAACTCCGTTTTTTTGTTTGCGCGGCGTCTGGACGTGCGAGTCGCGCTACGAGTAGCTGTGCCGCGTAGCTAGCTGTGCTTCGCAATGCTCCTCGCCCTGCTCACCAGCTCAATACAGCCCCGCGCGACGACGATCTCGCTCGCGCTCTCACCTGCCCAGCTCTTCGACCTCAAGGGCCGCCTGCTGGAGTCGGTCGTCAACAACCAGCCGCTCGACGACGACGGCTTCGAGGCGGTGGGCGATCTGGTGGCCAACGCCCCTCCCGTGCCCACCGACAGCACGTGGTGGGCCGGCCGCTTCTGGCTGCGCTCGACCGCCGAGCTTGCGGCCGCGCTGCCCGAGTTTGCCGAGACCGAGAGCCCGGTCGTCGTCTCCGTGGGCGGCGAGGGCGGCACCGAGCTGTCCATCGACGCCGGCGAGGACTTGGAATTCTTTGGTGTGTTGGACCTGGAGGCGGGCGGTGAGGTGGGGCGGCTGCGCGCCACGCTCGACGCGGCGAACGGGCTACCGAAGCCGAAGCCCGAGCGCTCGATGGCGCTGCTGCCAGTCTTTGTCGACGACAACCTGCTGTTGCTGCAGGAGGCGGCCGCGCCGGACGCCGCTGCCGCACCGCCGCGCGTGCTGGTGCTCACGAGGCTACCGCCCGAGTCGAGCTCGGAGCTGCTGCCCGGGCTGGAGCTCTACGACGGCGAGGAGGACGACTACATCAGACTTGTTCCGAGACGCCTGGATTGACGTTAGACCACGAGCTAACTGGGATAGAGCGCAGATACCGGTAGAGCGTTCTGCATTTGTTCAATAGACTCACATCACACTCAAAAGATCTCCTGTTTATAAGAGCACGTCATGGAGCGCAGCTTGCGCGCCTCGGCCTCGCCCACCCCGGGCGGGCGCAGCAGCGCCTCGCACCGGCCGCTCCCGCCGTCGAGCATGATCAGGTCAAAGTACGCCGCCTCGCCCGGCTTGATCACGTACGGCGCCTTGGTGCCGATGTACCGACCCTGAGGGCCATAATTGACCTTGCGGAGGCCCGTGTCGCCAAACGCCAGGTTCGCGGGGACCACCAGACGGCGCCAGCCGCCCTCCTTCATGCCGGCGGCGCCGTCGATCGCCACGCCCGACGGCAAGCGGTCCGTTTCCTCGCCGAGCGTCCAGCTGTACGGCCTCCCCTCCTGGAAGGACCAGTCGGCGGCCGGCCCGCTGCGAAAGCCGCCGCCGCCCCAGACCTTGTAGTGAGCGTAGACCCTATCACCCTTGCTCGGCGCGGGGCCGTCGCCGACGACCATGTCGATCACCCGCACGCCGCTCGGCAGCAGCACGCCCGCCGTCGCGGAGCGGCTCTGCTCGTCGAGCGCGTCCATCTGCTCCGTAGACATGGCTGCCATGGGGCCCCACTTGAAGTCGGACTTGGCATCGGCGGCCGACGGTGCCGCTGCCGCAATGAGGCCGACGCCCAGCGATTGTAGGACGCTGCGGCGACTAACTAGGCTCGCTGCGCTGCATGTGGGACGCTGCGTGGTGCCAGCCACGACGAGGGCGCTGCTGGCGCTCGTGAAGACGGCGAGCATGCTGGCCGCCGACGCGTGCTGACCCACGCGTCGACGCGTCGAGTTGGCGACGGAGGAGGTGCCGAAGGCTAACTCCTCTCTTCTCCATGGACCGAGTAACCCCCGTGCTCGGCCGCGACGCGGCGAGCCAGCCGCTCCTCGCCTCGACGGAGACGCGCCTGACCAGCTCGGTCCGCCTCTGGCTCTTTTTCCTCGTGGCCGAGCTCCTGCTCTTTGCGGTGAGCGTGGGCGTCTACTGCGCCAACGAGCACTGGTCGTTCGAGAAGGCGCTCTACGTGAGCGTGAGCATTGGCTTCGGCATCGGCATGCCCTACCGCACCAGCGAGGTCACCGCCATGTACGCGTGCCTCAATGCCCTCGTTGGGTTTGCACTGCTGGCGGGCGCGGCGTCGCTGCTCGTGCGACGGATCGTGCTCCGGCAGGAGCAGGTGCGGCGAGAGGTGCGCGAGGAGATCCGCGGGAGCGAGCTGACGCACCTGACGATGATGTTCAACGAGGACGAGGGCGTCGAGCAGCCGGCGAGCCGTGCGGCGGCGAGTTGCGGCAGCGGCAGCGGGCAGGGCGACGCGCTTGGCTTGGGCCAGGTCGGACTCGGTAGGCGACGCCGGTCGCTGCGGCGGCTCGGCAAGGGGCTGCGCTCGTCGATGCGCGCGGCGCGCGGTCGCCTCCTCACCAAGAGCGGGCGGCGGTGGATGCTCTGCTCGCTGTGGCTCGCGCTGTGGGGGGTGGGGATGCTCACGTTCGCGACGTCGATCGCCGCCGTGCAGGGGCCGCAGGAGACCAAGTACGGCACGCGCGTGTACGGGCTGCTGTGGCTCGTCTCGATCTTCACGACGAGCTCGCTCGGCGTGATGACGCCGCTCGACAACCCCGCGTCCTACCTGTGGGCGGCCGCGTTCATCGTCGTCGGCGTGCCGCTCACGGCGCTCGTGTACGCCGCGTTCATCGACGTGTATATCGCGCACGTCGAGCGGAGGGAGGCGCGGCGCACGCTGCTCCACCTCGCCGTGCCGAGCCGCACCACGTTTCTGTCGATGGGCGCCGAGGAGCGGCGCACGCTCACCGGCGCCAAGGTCGACTGGGGCGCGTACCTCGAGTACCGGCTGCGCTCGATGCCCGGCACCATCGTGCACGAGAAGCTGCTCGACGGTCTGCGCGCGACCTTCGCCGCCATCGACCGCAACAACAACGGCTTCATCGAGTGGAGAGACATCGAGAGCCACATTGAGGCGCAGGGGATCATCAGCAGCGCCGACGTGCCGGGCGGGCTGCCCGACGAGCGCATGACGCAATAGTGTGCGAGTGTGGTCCGTGGTCGCCCGTGAACGTGTTGGGTGTTCCAGCGGGGCTGTGAAAGCACCGCGTGCACGATGATTTTTCATAAGCAATCAGCTGAACGACACTGCCTGCTGGTATGTACAGATCTGCATGGATCTTTGAACTAGATGCAAAATTTCGTTGCCACTCTGGAGGACCGTGATTCGCGGTGTCGCTCACGATTCACACGATGCCCTGCGAATCGATCGGCTCCTGCCCTGCAGGCTGCCCTGCCCCCTGGCAACGGCGGTCGCATCGAATGAATTTTTAGCAGCGGCATACCATAAACCTCTACCTCCATCAGCGCAGGAAGTCCGCCCACCCGTCGATGAGCTCGGCCGAGCCGTACCACGGCGTGCCGCGCAGCCTCGTGCCGAGGCCGGGGACGAAGGCGATGTGGAAGGCGTCGACCTCCCTCTGCTCGGCGCCGTCCAGGTGGGCGCAGCGCAGCGGCGTGATGCCGTCGCCCTCGGCGGCGCCGTCGCCGCACAGCGGCAGGTAGCTCGCGAAGGCGAGCACGCCGTCGAGCCCCGCGCCCAGCGACGGCGCGCCCGTCACGGCGCGGCTGCCGACGGTCAGGTAGCGGAGCCCCTCGTCCTTGTGGAAGGCGCCCGGGTAGTCGCCCTCCACGTTGGTGAGCAGCCCGCGCGTCTGGTCGAGCGTGCGGAAGAGGCCCTCCGGCGGCGGCGCGTGCGGCGTGCCCAGCGTCACCAGCGCGCCGAAGACGCCCGCGCGCCGCTCGGCGGGCAGCTGCCCCAGGTAGGCGCGCACGATCCAGCCGCCGATCGAGTGCGCGACCAGCTGGATCGGCTCGCCCGGGCGCTTCGCGCGCAGCTCGTCGACGGCCGTGTCGAGCGCCTCGAAGTAGAACGGCAGCGCCACCTCGGCACGCAGGTTGCCCTGCCAGTACTCGGGCGTGAGCGACGCCGGGATCAGCCGCAGCCAGTCGGTGAACTTGAGCGGCACGACGGCCGTCGGGTGGCCGCGCGCCTCGAGGTTCGTCGTGAGCTCCTCGTAGTCGTCGGCCGTCCCGAACTGCGCCGGGCACACGAGCACCGGGCCCTTGGTGAGCGCCTCCGGCGACGGCGGCGGCGGCGGCGGCGGCGGCGGCTGCAGCAGCGCCTCGAGCTCGGGGTCGTCTGGCTCGGTCTCGGGCGCGAGCACGAAGAGCGACCCCTTGTTGCCGCGCGAGAGCCGCAGCTTCGGCGAGAGGTAGTCGGTCTGCAGCCAGCCCTTGGCGTTGTCGCCGAGCAGCTCAAAGGGCACGGGGTACGGCAGGTCGAGCGTGCCGTTCCACAGCGCGCGCAGCAGCACGCGGCCGCCCGTGAACCGGAAGGCGAGCCGGTTGGGCTGCGGCCGCCCTTCGAGGTCGGCCTCAATGGCGATCACGCCGGTCGGCGAGAAGTCGACGACGTTGTTGACGCGGCCCTCGGTCTCGCCGGCGATCTCGACGACCTGGTAGAGCCGCGACACGGTCGACGAGCCCGACACCAGGTTCTGGATCGGACTCGGCCCGTCGCCCGAGAGGTACTTTTGCCACGACTCGACCGAGAAGAAGGACGTGGTGGTCCCCGGCTTGCCCTGGTAGAGCACGCGCCAGCGGCCCGGCAGGAGCGGGTCGTCGTTGGTGTCGCCGTCCGTCGTCGTGCCCTCGAGCGCCGTCGCGAGCCGGTGCACGTCGGCCAGCTCGGTCGCGCCGAGCGTCTTGCCGCGGTCGCCACTGACGCTCGACTCGAGCAGCGCGAGCAGCGCGTCCTCTTCGGCTGGTGGTGCGCAGGCGACCGGTCGGCGAGAGCGACGTGGGGTGATGCTGGGGTGGAGGGTGAGGGCGGCAGCCAGTGGCAGCAGCAAAGCGAGGGTGCGCATCTTTGTGAGACCCGTGCGAGAAGGGTGTTCAAGTCTGCAGGCGGGGGTATCACCACGTAGCACCTGCGTGGAGCCGAGCCGCGGATGTAGCAGCAGGCTCGAGCCCACTACAGCGCACGTCCCGAAGCCGCCCTCCGGCGCGCCCGGCGCCGAGCTTGGCGCGCAGCGCGCGCGTGGGCGAGAGGAGCTCGGTGTCCTTGGTGTCCATTAATTACAGAGACTGTTGCAAGGCGGGCGGTGCGTCTGCGCAGCAGCGCGACCAGCCACGCCGGCAACGGCGCAAGAGCAATCATAAACTTAAGAAATTCAGAAAGCACGATGGCGCGCGCGACACGCTCGGCTAGCGGCGGCGGCTCGCCGCGCCACCTGCTCGAGCTGAGCCACGACGAGCTGGGCGTGATCGTCGACGGCCTCGCCGACCCGCTCCAGCCCGTCGTCGCCGTCGCGCTCAGCAGCACGTGCCTTGGGCTGCGGACGCCGCTGCAGGCGGCGCTCGAGGTGCTGAAGGTGCGGCACGAGAAGGCGAAGGCGCTGTGCCGCAAGCTTGAGATGAGCTGCGCGGAGGTGCGTGGTGCGGAGAAGCTTTACGGGAACACCCGCCTCGTCGCCGCCGACATGGCGACGCTCGGCATGATCCTGCAGACCTACGGGCTGCCGCAGCTGGAGAAGCTCTACCTCAACGACAACGGCTTCGGCGACGCAGCTATGCAGGCGCTGTGCGAGGGCCTGGGCCATGGCGCCGCGCCCTCGCTCCTCTTCCTGAGCCTTTCCAACAACAAGTTCGGGCCTGCAGGCGCCGAGGCCCTCGCCGCTGCCCTCGGCAGGGGCGCGATGCCCAAGCTCGAGAGTCTGAACCTCTCCCACAACCCCATCGGCAACCGGGGCGTGGCTGCGCTGGCAGCGCCACTGCGCAAGATGCCCGCGCTCAAGAGCGTGTTGTTCCGCAGCTGCGAGATCGGTGACGAGGGCGTGGCCTCGCTGGTGGACAACCTGGGCAAGGACGACTTCAAGGCGCTCGAGATCCTCTGGCTGGGCCATAACCAGATCACCGACGCAGGCATGGTCAAGATTGACGCTGTCATCGACGCGGGCGGCCTGCCCAAGATAAACCAAATCTGTTTGGGCGGCAACCCGGCGAGCGGCGCGGCATGCAGGGCGGTGAGCGATGCGGTGGCCAAGATCTTTGCGTGTGCCATGCAATCAACCGCCGCCTCCAACGCCGTCGCCGACTCGGACTCGGACTCGGACGGCATCGAGACGGAGCCGGAATAGATATTTGGAGTTTAGATACCATAAGGAGCTGCGTGGTTATCCCCCTATTGAGGCTATTGAGGCGATGCCTTTGCCTATTGAGGCTATTGAGTTCGAAACCACCGCCGGCCCCACACAAAGCCAGCACGGGAGCTCGCCGCGCCAAGGACGCGTACGGCATGCTGCAGGGGCCCGAGTCGTCGCAGATCGCGCACAGCGCGCACCTGGGCGGCGCGCTGCTTCGGGGCCGTGTGGGTGGGGCTGAGGAGACTGTAGTAGCGTCATCAGCTCAGCCGCGAGGAGGCGTTTGGGTTTGCAAAGCAGGTGGCGAGACGCAGGCCTACGAGATTGGCAAGAACGGCAACGTTGACGACTGCATGGAGCTGAACCTTGCGGGCACTTGCGACCCCCCAGGCATCTGTTGTTCTGGCAGCTGCCTCTTCCGCGGCGAGACTGCGCAGAACTGCTGAGAGCTGTCATAGACGACTAAATCACCATTTGCACACAATACCATCACAATACCAATCCCCATGCTGTGTCTACCAAACCAAAACAACACATGAACAGAATGCAAAATAAACTCACTTAAGGCAGAAAAAGCAGCTTGGTCATCACGCTGCCTTCCGATACTGCCGACCGATCACGAGGCGGGCTGCAGCACGGTAGGCGCAGCCTTCATCTGCAATGCCCGCTTGCGGCTCATCAAGTTGACTCGCAGCGTCGCGTTGCCAAAGTAGCCCGAGCCCTGCTTGGCGCAGTGCGGCCCGAAGTAGCCGCGATAGTGG
>Ga0209713_10002093_pt1 | contig 12286 bp, 10 predicted proteins | sample ArcOceMetagenome_3_FD_187444 | JGI IMG/M metagenome (GOLD analysis project Ga0209713, IMG submission 187444) | Marine eukaryotic phytoplankton communities from Arctic Ocean - Arctic Ocean- Svalbard ARC20M Metagenome (SPAdes) (version 2) | ecosystem: Environmental > Aquatic > Marine > Oceanic...
CAATAATGGACATAGTGCCGAACCGGCTTGCCCGATGAGGCTCGGGTCTTGCATGTGAGCTTCTGAGTAGTGCTCCGATGTGCTGTATACTGGTGGGTGTCGTGGGCGTGCATCTAGCATGTGTCCCACATACGGGCTCATGTGCAAGGGAATGGTTGTGCTGGCAGAACAACCAGTCACAGGGACCATGCGTCATGCCGATGCGGCCATGACCCACCCTGACCCCCCACCATCTGCAGCATGATGTAGGCGCCTCATCATGCTGGTCATGGCATGGGGTTTAGGGGTCCGCGCTCCCCTCCTATCCTCCCTCGACCCCCGACCCGACGCCTCCCCGCCCATGGCCTCCCCACCGTCCTCGCCCCGGCACCCGCGGCACCTGCCCCGCTGCTTGCCGTGCTCGCACAGCCTCCTCCTCCGCTGCAAGGCGCCCGGCCGCGGCCCAGCTCCCCCCGCCTCGGGCGGCCCATAGGCCCTCAGCCTGAGACCCTGTAGATGGATAGTCCGATTCATGCCCCTGAACCCCAAGTTCGGGGTCTGGGTCATGACCCCATAGCCCCTGTTGACACGTCTAGGTCATGCACCTGATACTCCAATTCGAGTAATGGGTCATGATCCAACATCCCAGCTGGAGTCTGTGGGTCATGACCTAGCACTCCAGTTGGGAACTTTGGGACATGCTCCTCCCACGCGCTACCGCCACCCCGCGACGCCGCGTGTTCGGCACCCTGCCACAGACCACAGCCTCTCCGACTCAAGATCACCCCACTGGAAGCCCGCAATACCCTCTATAACCCCTGCCATTTGCAGCTGCAGGGGCCAAAATCACCCCACTGGAAAGTCCGCAATCCCCTCTATCACCCCTGCCATTTGCTGCTGAAACCCCAATTCGGGTCTCAGGTGATGACCCATTTCTCCAGCTGGCATCTGTGGGTCATGACCTAGCACTCCTGTTGGGGGCTTTGGGTCATGTCCCTGATCTGCCCTCTGCGCTCCTCTCTTCGCCGATCTACCCGCTCGTCATCCAGATTGCCGCCGGACGCTGAGAACCCTACAATTCCAGACCCTCCCTGCATGACCCATGTTCTGTGTCCACAGGCCCTCGGACCCTGTTACTTTTACCCCCAGTTTGCGGCTCTGGGTCATGACCCAGAGCCCTGTTGATACGTCTGGGTCATGCACCTAAAACCCCAATTTGGGTCATGGGTCATGACCCAATACCCCAATTGGTATGAGCAGTTCATGGTCTATTACTCCAGTTGGGGTCTTTGGATCATGACCCAGAGCCCCTGCGCTGCACCCGGTGCAGTCCCACCCTTCGGGTCTGGTCGTACCCCTGTACCCCCAGATCGGAAAACTGGGTTTAGACACACGGCCCCTGTTGACACGTCTGGGTCATGCACTTGTCACCCCAATTTGGCTCATAGGTCATGAACCAATACCTCAGTTGGAATCTGTGGGTCATGACACAGAACTCCAGGTTAGGGCTTGGGGTCATGACCCTGACCCCCTGTTGATACGTCTGGGTCATAAACCTTATACCCCAATTCGGGTTATAGGCCACGACCCAATACCCCATCTGGATTTTGTGGGTAATGACTCAACACTCCAGTTGGGGCGTTGGGTCACGACCCGGACCCCTGCCCCCTGTGCTCCTCGCTCCGCCGTCTCACCCTTCGCGCCATTCACCGTCCCGTTGGACGCTGAGAACCAACCAATTCAGGCCCTTCCCCGCGTCACCCATGTTCTGGGCTATGCCGTCAACACCCCTTGGACCCTGCAGGTCCACGGGGTTTAGGGTCCGTGGTTTTGCAAGTGCAGGCATCAATACATCGTTGTGAGTACTGCACTTAGAGGTGTTGGGTTATGTCCCGGAATTCCATTTGAGGGTTGTGCGCACAAAAAAAAATGGAATAGACGGTCTCACATCCGCGCCCGCCGGGCTCCCGGCGCCGCACGGACCTGTGCCGTCCGGGTCAACACCCGGGTCATTGCGGGGACGTCATCGGACGTCTTGCAGTCGATCTGCCGGACCGGCGGTGGTCGGCCTGCAGCCGACCAACGGCCGCTGCCCGTAGCCTCGCACCTGCCGGGATCTAACCGTGGAGACTACCCATCCTTCCGGTATCTGGTCGTCATGCAGGCGCCAGACGACAACGGTGGTGCGTTTGATTTGTGAGCACTGTCTGCTTGTTCCCGGGTTCGCGTACCCTGGATCCAGGGTACGCGAATGCCTATGAGCACCACACCCTCCCTCATATGGACGGGACGGGTCTTGAGCGGCACCAGCGCTGTGCGGGGTTGAGTCATGTACGTGCGCCCCTCCTTACTTGGTGTTGTGGCAGCATCCGATGGCCCACACCATCCTCGTCCCCCGCTGCCATGCGCTTTTGGGATCGGGCAGCGAACGTTCACCCAACGCAGTTGTGACAACGGGAAAAAGATCCCCAATCGTGGTTTTTCGGCCGACCCGCTGCAACGCGCTGGTGTGGATGATCCCGCGTGGCGACAGCGCATTGTAGAGTTCGTCGCTGGTTCCGGGGCCGCGACGACCAGGTTGGCACGTGCGAACGGCCAAGATTTGTCTTCCACCTTGCCTGCGACGGGCCCCTCGGCCACCCCCCCCCCGCCCATCACGGTCGTGGTGACCGGCCCATCTGTGTCCAGTCCGGGTCAAGACCATGTCATGACCTGTGGTAACGGGTTGACCCCCGTTGAAGATGCTGCGCTGGATGCGTTTGCGTACGATGCCGACTCTCCGGCCGCAGGGGTCGTGTCAGACCCTTCTCAGCCAGAACCCACTCATCCTGAACTGCGTCACGTCGCGCAGGATGAGTGTCTGCTCCGACTGCCCATCTTCATGTCGTGGGACCGCGACAAGAAGATCATGACCCCACCTGTTCGCGGGACTCCGACATATCACGGTTTTGTGCGTGAGATGGTTCCCCGCCGACGGATGAAACTTGGTGCTGAACCTGCTTACCTGTGCTGGTTTGATGATCATTCCGAGCAGCATATCCCAGCATCGGTTCTGCGTCGTTGTGTCGTGGACACCGGGCGTCAGGGCGCACCTCTGCAGGCACCTGTCACCTTGGAGGTCAAGAACGTGGTGGCAACCCTGCGGCATGTGTGGGGGCCTCAGTGCATGCCCGCTTGTCTGCGGTCTCGAAGTGACGGCAACCGCGACTTCGCCGCGTTCCTTTTGTTCGATACCAAGACCGTTGGCGTCAACCAGCATCGTGCCGCCATGGACGTAGTGGACCACCTATCACCCATCGTCGTGGAGTTTGGGTTCGTCGATGATTCCAACAGTACCACCGTCCTATGTTCTGTGTGCCTCGAAGTCAGCCAGCGCCGAGCTTCCACGTTGTCCACTCGTACCGCCTGCACTCTTCATCTGCCCGTTTGCCGACACATTGTGGCGATACGGCACGTCTGGAGGAGTATCCACGATCAGCCTGCCCTCCCTGACTCTGAGGTGGACTACGAGATCGCAAACCGCGCCACTCGATATAGTCATGCCGCAATGGTGCCTTCCAACAGGACTGAGAGTACCGTCGGATACTCAACATCACTAGCGTCCGACGATTTGGATCAGCCAATGCTTCCCGAGACGCTGCCCACGACCGAGTTTCCTTGCCGGCTTCCCACAACGGAATTCTGCCATTTTGGGGTCTTGCAGGTCTGACCCTCCTCTCCGTACATCATCGTGGTGCCCTTCCCACATGTGTCTGTGTCGCCCTGCTCTTCTCTCGAGACGTCATTGTCCCTCCTGCGCTGGGCCTCTGTGCGTTCTGCAGGAAACCCTGGAGTCCTGGTCTCTGTTGTCACTTGCTATGTTCCTGCTGGTCGTGACCCTCGACACATTTTCATACAGGTCGAGCCTCCTGGAACAGGAGACGGTGGTCTCGTTGTTGTGACCGATCGGACCACGGTCTGCATCTCTTGTCCACACTCCGCGCGCTGTCGGCACACGCGTGCGGTGGCACTTAGCACAACCGACCATGCGGATGGGTCGACCAAAACAGATGGTCTGGCTGCTCGGTCATACCTGGACAAAATCCACGCTGCCATCACAGCCGACGGACAACGTCTACGACTCCGTGGCTATTCCGCCACCTTCATTGACTTGCCAACTGTCCGTGCCGCCTGTTTGATGGCACATGGTCACGAATCCCCGGGGTACGGCCACGGTGGTGTTGCTGACAAAGAGCCTCCCATTGCGGCCCATGAGTCTCCTCACGGAGATTCACGAACCTCAACCCGTGCATCTGACCCACCCGAGAGCCGGGCCTCCTCGATCTCTGACGTCGACAGTGAGGGACTGTCAGATGAGTACAGCCCAGATGACTTGAGGTGTGTCACCTCCTGTCCCGGTGGGTCGGTGCTGGTGTCGTGTCGTCTTGGATTGACTGCCATTCATGTCATGTGTCTTGTGTACAGTGATGCCACACTGGACTCCTCGTCCCGCTCCTCGTCACCCAAGTGTCCGCCTGCGTCGACCCCAGAATTGGAAGCCGGTCGAGGAACGGCGGCTATGCATCGGCGATTCCGGTGAGTGTCTGCTATGACCCCTGCAGTCCTTCGGACTTGTCAGCTACACCGTTGGTGAGGCCTTGTTCCCGTGGGTGATTGTCAGAGACATTGATTGCCTTCCAGGTACATACCCACCTGTCCTGACGCGGTCTGTGGTGTGTCTGATGGCAGCGGAGATTGGCACGCGGATGTAGTGTTGGATGAAGATCGGGATGCCGACATTTTTGAGCACCGTATCGGAATCCTGCAACATCATGAGACCCAGATTCACGGTGTTCCGACCTCGGTATTCTGTGCTCGGGTGCCTGCGCACTTGGGTGACTGCGACAAGCAGGACCTCCCTGTGGCGCAATACAAAGAGGTGCTGGCTTTGCATCTGGGTGCTGCCTATCATGTCATGGTGCCACTGTATGCACCTGGTGATGGTGGGGTGGCCCCGAGGTATGAAGGCACCGACGATGGTGTCATCAACATGGGTCGCTACCTTTTTACCTACGAATACCTGCAGTCCTTCCTCAACCAGTTACTGCACGGCACCACCACGTTCCAGGGATACCTCAGACAGTCACTGTTAGACTATGACGTGGCGTGCGGGGATGGCCGAGTGCGGGATCGAATCCTGTCAGAACGTCGGTTGCTGGAGGTTCTGTCCGTGCCTGCCGCCACACGCCCAAACGCAACAAAATTGTACACCGCTTTCATATCTGCCGTGTTGGACTACATAACGCTGCAGGACATCAACTATGAGTCAGAGTTGGGTTGTCAGTGCGGCAGTGACAAGCCGTACGGACCGACCGTTGTGATGTACGATGCAGCATGTCTGACGCTCAACTATTCCTTGGCCCGGGATCCGGATGTGGCCACCCATTTTCGGTTCTTCGTGGACAAATTCCATCACAGGTCTCACACGGCATGCAGCCCCTTTATGTCCCACTCTTCTGACGTCGCGACGGCACCCCAAAACAGCGCCATCATGGAACAAATCAACAGGGTTTTGAAGCACGTGGCTTTGACGGCGAGCTTTTTGTCTCAAGTCACATTCCTTGTCCTACTACGTCATGTCTGGTGGATGTGCAGATTGCGACGGCCTCCCGTTACCCAACGCGAGTGTGATCATATCGGCTGGGTGTTTGATGGTGTCCAGGTCAATTTGGGCAAGCGGCATGCATTTGTCCGTGGTCGTACCCACACCGCACCACCGGGGGATGCAACAACTCGTGTTGGTACTCAAGCCGATTTTCGTGGGCGACTCATGATCCCCGCTCCCAACCATCGGTCTGCACTACGACGTCTGGTTGCTGCCGGCACTGATGGCCTGCCATGTGACGAGGCCGTACACTCGTTTGTGTGTTGGTTGTACAACGGCAAAGACAAGTTCGGCACCTCAATGAGCCACTACATCCGGTTGCTGTGGGACGCGCCAGACGATGAAAATGAGTCGTTTGAGGGCATGCCTCAACGCGACTTAAGTACAGTGCGAGTCGATCCTGCGTCTTTGAGCAGTTACAAACTCTGCCTACTCCACTGGAGTTCCACTACTCCGGAGATCCAGGTGTTGCCCGCCTCCCTGGTTGCACTTGCGCGCGCGTGGGTCGAGCACGGTCGTTTGATCAGTCAAGAGGACCTTGTCGTCGTCGCCACGTACAGTCCTTTGCTGTATCTCCTTCTTCTGGACGACGCCAAAACTCAAAGTCCCGCGGCGGGTCAATTCTGGGAACTTTCGGACGCGTTGACATGCCTATTAAGGACCATGATCTGGGTTGTCGAAAAGACCCTCAGTCGGACGGAGGAGACCGTAGACCCCCTCACCAGTACATCGGACGCTGGCAACGTTGTTTACTACGAGTTGCCCACAGGTGTAGACCGTGTGGTGCCCACGGCACTGGAGACATTCTTGTGGCATGGGGAACTGTGGCCCCGAGCCCCAGTGCAGCGACACGTGGATCGGTACGAGTTTGATGAGGTCAGTCGTGGTGGGACCCGATGCGGTTCACGCGACGAGTCGACGTGTGCAAAGTATCCGACTCAGGATTGCAGGCCGTCGACGCATGGCCTGATGACGGCCTCGTGCGCCCGTTGCCTCCAGTTGACGGGGTTTAGCATCCTAACGTCTCCCGAAAGTCCGAAGGCTGTGTTCGAGTTGCTCGTGACGCGATTCATGGGGACCACACAGGATCAACGTCCGCCCGCGGCTCATCGTGTGAACACGGGCAACGTTGTCTTGTCGCAGCAAGAGTGGGTCCGGTGGCTCCAGGACACCAGTGACATTGTGCGGAGTCCAAGGCCACTACCTCGCAACCAAGAAGAGGCCAAACGTCGAATGCATCAGCGCCTGGAGCAGGAGGGAAGATTGGTCTCGCACCTCCTCAAACAACCATCATCGGGGTACATGGGCAAGCGCCTGACTAAGCTCTTTTGGGAGTGTGCACAAAGACACAACGCAAGGCCGTGCACGGTTTCCCCGGGTTCTGATACCGAGACTCTGTCTGCAAGTGAGTCTGACGAGGAAGTTTTCCAAGAAGGGGGTGTTGTGAACATGGAATGACGCGCCAGGACTGGAGCGCGATGACAACTAGGTCCAAGGTGGTGAGGGAGGGTGTTCGATGACGCGCGATGGTAGTTAGGTCCACGGTGGGGAGGCAGGGTGTTCGAGTGTTTTTTTTTCGTTTGTCTTCCAAGAAGGAAGATACGAGGGGAAGATGGGTGGGGTGGAGGGCGTGTTTTGTTTGCATCTTCCAAGAGGGTAGATGGTTGGGGCAGTTTAGTGTTTAGGGTTTAGGGTGTTAGGTATTAGGTTGTAGGATATCGTTTAGAGCTTGGGATGCATGTTTATAAAGATGAAGTGCGTCTCTCTACAAAAATCAAAACACTTTCTTGCTAGTATAGGATTCGGCATGCTTTCCGGTTGCATGTGTATATACATACATATGCTCGCTCTCTCGCTCTCTCGCACTGTACATGCATATATACATACATATACTTTCCTCTCCTCTCTCTCTCTCTCTCTCTCTCTCTCTCTCTCTCTCTCTCTCTCTCGCGCGCGCGCGCTCTCTCTCTCTCTCTCTCTCTCTCTCTCTCTCCCGTTCTCGCTCTCGCTCTCGCTCGCTCTCTCTCTCTCTCGCTCTCTCTTTGTCTCACACTCTCGCTTTGTCGCTTCAAGCCTCTCTCGTGCACTCGCTCTCTTGCTCTCTCGCTCTCTATATACAGCACTCTCTCTCGCTTGCTCTCTCTCTCTCTCGCTCACTCGCTCTCTCGCTCTCTCGCACTATACATACATATATACATACATATGATTTCCTCGATTTCCTCTCCTCTCTCTCTCTCTCTCTCTCTCTCTCTCTCTCTCTCTCTCTCTCTCCCTCGCTCTCTCTCAAAAATACATATATACCAATACATATATACATACATATATCCATACATATGGCCCTCCTTTCCTCCCATTTCGCTCTCTCTCTCTCTCTCTTGCACTCTCCCTCGCTGTCTCTCTCGCGCTCGATTCTGCTCTCGCTCACGCACTCACTCTCACTCTCGTTCTCGTTCTCGCTCTCGCTCTGTCTCTCGCTCTCTCTATACATCTCTCTCTCTCGCGTTCTCTCTCGCTCTCTCGCGCACTCGCTCTCTCGCTCTCTCGCACTATACATACATATATACATACGTATACTTTCCTCTCCTCTCTCTCTCGCTCTCTCTCTCTCTCTCTCTCTCTCTCTCTCTCTCTCTCTCTCTCTCTCTCCCTCCCCCTCTCTCTCTCTCTCGCTCTGGCTTCAGATCTCGTTCACGCACTCACTCTCACTCAACATTCTTGCTCGCTACACATCTCTCTCTCGCTTGCTCTCTCGCTCTCTCTCTCTCTCGCTCTCTCGCTCTCGCACTATACATACATATATACATACGTGTGCTTACCTCTCCTCTCTCTCTCTCTCTCTCTCTCTCTCTCTCTCTCTCTCTTGCACTCTCCCTCACTGTCTCTCTCGCTCTGGCTTCTGATCTCGTTCACGCACTCACTCTCACTCTCGTTCTCACTCTCGCTCTCGCTCTCGCTCTCGTTCTCGCTCTCGCTCTCGCTCTGGCTCTCGCTCTCTCTCTCTCTCTCTCTCTCTCTCTTGCGCGCTCGCTCTCGCTCTCTCTCTTGCTCTCTCGCTCTCTATCTCTTTCGCTCTCGCTCTCGCGAGAGCGATCTCTCTCGCTCTCTCTCTCTCTCTGTCGCTCTCTCTCTCCCTCTCTCGCTCTCTCTCTCTCTCTCTCTCTCGCTCGCTCGCGCTCTCTCTCTCTCGCTCGCGCGCTGTCTGACTCTCGCACTTTCTCGCTTTCTCGATCTCTCGCGCACTCTCTCGGGGCCGGACAGTCTGCCAACGGCAATCAAAGTCAGGCTCTCTCTCTCTCTCTCTCTCTCTCTCTTGCGCGCTCGCTCTCGCTCTCTCTCTTGCTCTCTCGCTCTCTATCTCTTTCGCTCTCGCTCTCGCTCGCTCTCGCTCTCGCGAGAGCGATCTCTCTCGCGCTCTCTCTCTCTCTGTCGCTCTCTCTCTCCCTCTCTCCCTCTCTCTCTCTCTCTGTCTCTCGCTCGCTCGCGCTCTCTCTCTCTCGCGCTCTCTCTCTCTCTCTCGCTTGCGCTCTCTCTCTCTCGCTCGCGCGCTGTCTGACTCTCGCACTTTCTCGCTTTCTCGATCTCTCGCGCACTCTCTCGGGGTAAGACGGAGAGGTCAGGTGACGCCAAAAATGCCAATACAGGCGTGAAGTATCGCCTCACGTCCAGGCCAGGCCAATACAGGCGTGAAGTATCGCTTCACGTCCAGGCCAGGCCGGCCCAAGCACACGCGTCGCAGTATCGCACCGGGGCAGCGCGCGCTCTGTTTGGCGTTCCCGAGCGACCGGGCCATGGTATCCTCGGGAGTGGGGTAAGGCGGCCCGGGAGAGGTCAGGTGACCCGAACACCACTACCGGCGTGCATTTCGACTCATGTCCAGGCCGACCAACGCGCGAACCGCGCCGTATCGCACCGGGGCAGCTCGCGACGACCGGAGTTCTGTGGTAGCCTCCAGGGGAGGGTGAATGCAGAGAGGTCAGAACACGAAACATGCCAAAAGACTCACACGACCGAGAATACCGGCGTGAAGTAGGGTGGGTGTCGCCTCATATCCAGGCCGACCACAAGCGCGCACCGCGCGGTATCGCACCGGGGCAGCTCGCGACGACCGGAGTTCTGTCTCGCCCTGCCTCCAGCCTGAGTCCCAGACTGAGTCTGGCACACGGTATCACCTGCAACTTTTTGGTGAAGGCAGAGAGGTCAGGACACGAAACATGCCAAAAGACTCGTACACGACCGAGAATGCCGGCGTGAAGTAGGGTGGGTGTCGCCTCATATCCAGGCCGACCAAACGCGCGCACCGCGCGGTATCGCACCGGGGCAGCTCGCGACGACCGGAGTACTGTCTCGCCCTGCCTCCAGCCCGAGTCCCAGACTGAGTCTGGCACACGGTATCGCCTGCAACTTTTTAGTGCACTCGAGTTTAGCGGTCAACCAACCACTCATTCTGCAGCCCAGGATCTTCTCTACTAGTCGCAGCCCACAACGTGAGGTTCTGGGGTCGGGGTGTTGGTTTTGGATGGGGAGTTCGAGACGCCTTACGTATCTCCAAAAGTCAGGCCGACTCGTGGGCGACTCTGACACTGTTCTAGACTCTTCCAGTGACGACTCCGCTTGCAGGGGGCCTGATGGGAGCCCCAAGAACTCGATCAGCCTTTGTCCCGTGTGAAATGGTAGGTGTGGGCACGAGTACGTGCCCTAGTGTCCACATGTGGCATTCCGTCTCTGTTTGAGCCGGAGATGAGGCCTAGGGTAGGCATCTCGGGAACGCCAAACATTTATGACACCGGCTCTTCGCCCCCGTGTCTGGAACGATGACATTTGGCGCTCTACCAAATTTCGTGCCCACCCCCCCCGGGGTTGCGCCGCCATGGCGCCACGAAGTTCGTCCACCTCGCCATCTTTGCGATTTCTCTGACTATCTCAGGATAAGTTAATGCGAAATATGCAAGGTTCACAGATTAAATCAAACTGGAACAACCCACAATAACCGCAGCAGTGGCCAGGTTTCCCGCCGAGACAACCCACGCACTGTCATGCGGCGTATGCACACGCTGCTGCTGCCCGACGGCGGCAGGCTCTTTGCCGCGGACTGCCTGGCCGACGTGGTGGAGGACGGTGAGGAGCTGCAGCCCGTGTTTGACCGTGGGGGAACCTCGACTCCGGCCGCGAGCGTGGTCGCGGTGGGCCCGCGGGGGGAGGATGTCGGCGGCGGCGAGGGCGAGGACGGCGGTGAGGAAAGGAGTGAGGTTGACCTTACGCCAGCACTCGCTGCGGCGCCGGCGGCTCCTTACAGCGGCCGCCGTAAGGTCAACCTCGTGCGAGTATCGTTCACCTCCGATCCCGATGAAGACCCCGCCGCGGCGCGGCTTTTGTGCGCGCTTCAGCAGCGCACTGGCAGGGACAGCAACGTTCTGCAGTTCATGGCGTGGGGTGTGGATCAGCCTGAGGACGTGGGTCAGCCCGCGGTTGTACGTGTGTGGGCGCAGGCAAAATCGGAGGGAGCCACTGCCCCCCGACTTCAGCGGTGGGCGCGGATTTTTCGACGCGGTTTCGTCGAACCCGTCAAGGCAGATGTCTGGCTGCGCACTCTCAGGGATCGCTCTGACCAAGGCCCTGGGCTCTTCTGCTCTCCAGCCACGGTGCGCATCACGGCCATGACAAAAGTTGCTGTCGGAACTCACATCTGCGGTGACTGGAATACTATGCTACACCATTTCAATGACATTTTCGCAGAGCTTTCTCGGTCAGCGGCCGTCGCGGTGCAAGCTGCAGTGGAGTGGCGCGAGAATGTGGTACGCATCGACCTGGTGCCGAGGGAGCGGGCGAAGAGGATGCAGGAGAGGAGACCATTCACGTGGACACCAGAGACCACTGTATTGCTTCTGCAGGGAGTGAGGCAAAAGTCTTTTGTCAGTGTATGTCACGAGACATTGAATGTAGAGGTGGGCGATGGTGGGTATCTCTGGAGGATGGAACAGTTCATGTCGGATTCTCTCATGGCATCGATGCATGCTGGGCTTTGGGACACCTTACCCAAAAATTTCGGGCCTACCAGAGAGGAAATTGGTGCACACCTCAACCGTCTGAAACTTACATATGGCAGCGATCATCAAGGGTTTGTCGAGTGTGAAAGAGCTTTCATACATGCCGTCGCACATGGGCCCCCTGGCAGGGTCCACATGAGTGTTCCAGGTGAGTTTTTTGGCATTCCATCGATTGCGCCTCTTGATTTGAGACAGCGAAGCCGACCATGTTCAAGTTCTGGTAGCGCAGAGGCCTCAGGTGGTTTGCAACCAAGGAAGGCACTTGCACTGAAGTTCGCCACCAAGACTGCCCCATTCAGGGGTCTGCTTGTGCATGCGGCCGACGACGATGACGAAGGACTCTGAGACGACGGAGGCAGGGTCGGCGTGCGAGTCGACGGAGTTGTCGGGTGTGAAAGTACTTTCATACATGCCGTCCCACATGGGCCCGGGGTCGGCTGCCAAGGTTTGTGATGATGCTACTGGCACAAACCATTTATTCCTTACTACCATAGTTGAATTACTTGGCATATTGGAACATCTCGCTCGTGCATCGTGAAGACAGACTGTTGCGTTTGTCTGAGCGCGATTTCAAAGATCTCGACCTCCCGCCACTTACCATGCGCGTACATGACTTCCT
>Ga0209713_10002095_pt1 | contig 12281 bp, 7 predicted proteins | sample ArcOceMetagenome_3_FD_187444 | JGI IMG/M metagenome (GOLD analysis project Ga0209713, IMG submission 187444) | Marine eukaryotic phytoplankton communities from Arctic Ocean - Arctic Ocean- Svalbard ARC20M Metagenome (SPAdes) (version 2) | ecosystem: Environmental > Aquatic > Marine > Oceanic...
CTAATCTAGTATGCCTTGCTGTGAGGCGCGACATCAGCACTTGCTGATAGATAGATTGTGGAGCCGAGGCCATTCTGTGCGTCCTCGTCCATTAGCGTAGACCAGCCGACGAACGCCGACGAGTTCCACTCTGCAGCCACGGGGAAGGGGTGTAAGCAGCGCACGTTACGAGAAAATGGGGACACAAAGTAAACATGTTTTCCAACCCAAACAAACCTGCACCTCAATCAAAAGGTGGAAGATTAAAATACAGAAGAGGAAGTCGATAACGCAAACAAAAGGCGGCAACTACCAAGCTATGTACTCGGACAGCGGTACAGGCTGTGGCAACGGGTCGGAGGAGGTGATTGGCCAACACGCCCACCGCGCCGACTAAAGCTTTCATAAAAGATAAAGAAAGACGCCGAGGGATTTGACGAGCTCGCAACCAGTGATGTGGCATGTGTGCACCGTGGTTCTGGTTGGTGGATTGGTGGCTCAGCTTGCACGCACACAAAGACATCACACCGCGACACCGCCTTTTCTCTCGAATGAATAACTCTTGGTTTGTAGAACGATGCTGCCCACCGAATACTACATTAACGGCAGGAGGAGGGGGTGGCGTGGGTCAACCTTACAGGATCTAAGCACGTTACCCACCCCGCCTCCCGTGCAACCCAGCCACAGCCCCCGCCGTCACCTCGTGCAGCCAAAACGGAAAGTGCGCCCCGCGCGCCTCGAGCTGCCTCTGCTGCGCACGGCCACGGAGCAGCGCCCACTGCTCCTCGAGGAAGCGCGGCGTCAGCTGCTCCCACTCGTCGACCCAGACAACGGGCACGTACGCAAACTTGCGCTCGTCGACGCTCCAGCCCGGCTTGCGGCGCAGCACCGGGATGGCGCCGAGCGCGAGCGCCTCCCACGTGCGGTAGCAGTCACGGCCGTGGCCCTCCGGCGACGCGACGAACCGGCTGTGCATCAGGGCAGCGTAGTAGCGCCACGCATGCCGACGCGCCTCCGACGGTATGTCGCCGCTCCGCTTCAGCGCCGCTCGCAGTGTCGCCTCGGCCGGTCCGACGTCGTTCGAGTCGCACGCAAAGCCGTTGCGCTGCAGAGCCTCACGCGCGCGCCATCGCTCCATCAGCTTCATCTGCATGCAGCAGCACATGAGCAGCGTGCTTCGGTGGCCCACCTGAGCCTCGAGGCTGTCCGGAGCATGCGCGAGAAAGGCCGACAGCTCCTTCGGGTCGTGCACGCCAATGGGGAATGGGCGAATGCCGTCTGAGGCCGGTGCGGTGGCAACGCTGCCGGCGATATTCTGCACAAACCATTGGGGCGAGGGCGCGCCGGCTCGCTGCCACCGAGCGCGAAGACTGCGCCACACCTCGAGCGACTCGGCAGTCGGGATCTGAATGTCGTCGCGGCTGACGAGTGAGAGGGCGGCGCGCGGCACCGTGGTGTCCTTGTTCAGTCGATACAGCACCAATGACACGTGCTGCGCCTCGTTCGAGTGGAGGAGGAGCAGAGGTCCCATGGAGAGCCGTCCAAGACTGTCGGTGAGCCGTGTCCACGCGGAGCCCTTGCGCGGGTTGATCACGTTGCCGTGCGACAGTACCGCCATTGCCATCTCGCCGAGCAGCACCTCGCCGTCGGCATGCGTGTGCAGTCGCGACGGCTCCCAGTCGTCACTCGCCTCGTGCCCGCTCATGTGCCGCGCCTGCTCAAGCCAGTGTGCCTCCGTCTGCCCGAGCCCAAAGGCGCTCATCCAGTAGCGCACGCAGCAGCGCATGCAGCAGCGGACGCGTCGCAGCGGCTGCGACCAGAACGGAATGGAGGCGGCGAGGCAGCTGTGCGGATGGTGTCCGTCGCCGCACGGCATGTTCTCGTCGCACGGAGCACTGCTGCGCAGACAGCGCCTTGTGCGTGTCGTCGTGCCATTGGCCGAGGCGCTGCTCGGCGTGCAACGTGGCCCGGATCGGCAGTGCGTGCCATTCCAAGTGCACGCCCGATGCTGCACGCCCAGGCCAGTGCGCGCCATGCGTGCGGCGGTGGGAGCAAACGAGTCGTCGCAGCTCGACGCTGGGAGGCTGTAGCACCAGGCGGGAGGCGAGAGGCGACGAGCGTTGGTCGGCGGGCAGGGTGGCGACGGCATGAACGGGCCTTAGGCGCGCACACGCGCGTGCATGCTCTTTGCATTCCTTTCTTATCCGGGTCCGGCTATGAGCAGTTGGGGTCCAATTCTGGCTTGGGGTCCGAAGTGTGTAGTTGAGGTAAGCTAACAGCGTTAAACCGTTAAACCGACCTCGGTGTCGTATCCGCTCTCGAGGCTCTCGAGGATGAACGTGTGCGCGTTGGCCATCCTCGCCGCCTCCTCGACCTCGGCCCTGGTGGCGCCGCCCGGCTTGCCGTTGGAGATGTTCTGGAAGACCGTCCCGACGAACATGACCGGCTCCTGCCCAACGAGCCCAATCTGCCGGCGCAGCCACTTCAGGTTGAGCTCCCTCAGGTCGACGCCGTCGAGCTTGACGCTGCCGGCCGTCGGGTCGTAGAAGCGCTCGAGCAGCTGGATCAGCGTCGACCTGCCGCAGCCGCTCGGCCCCACCAGCGCGACCGTCACGCCCGCCGCGACCTCGATGCTACAGCTGCAGACTTTTCGCGGCTGCAGACTTTTCACGGCTTGAAACTTTCGCGGCTAGCTTCAAACTTTCGGCTAGTTTCAATCAAAACTCCGCGGTCGAGCGGGGGTAAGACCACGCAGCAAGTTTGGTGCGCGAGCTGGAGACGCTCGGCACGACGTCAACTCCGGCTGACACCGGATGGACGCGGCTTCTATCATATCTCGGCACAACGGATCGTCGTCCGAGGCCGCAGGGGCGCGACCTGGCTCATCACCGCTCAAGCGGCCGCAGCAGCCAGCCGCTGGCTCCTCCATGGCGCCGCTGGAGGCGCTGCTGCAGCCGGCCGAGGCCCAGCACCTGCACGTCTCGGACAACGTCTCGAGTGGCCTGGTGCGTGGTCTGCAGGAGCAGATGGAAGCTTTGCGCAACGAGAATCGCGAGCTGACCGAGCAGCTCGTAGCCGTCGAGGAGGAGCTGGCGCGGAGGCCAGCCGAGACGGCGGTGGCGCAGCAGCCGGCAGGGCGCGCCGTGCCAGCTCGCGTGCTCACGGCGGCGCTCGCGCAGGCGGAGTCGGAGCTCGAGGCGCTGCACGTCCAGCTGGCGCTGCAGCAGGACGAGTTCATGGCGGCGCTCGGCGCCGCCGAGGAGCGCAGCTCGCACATAGCGAGCGCGGCGGCGGCGCTGCAGGAGGCCAAGCGGCGCGAGGCGTCGCTCGCCGCGGAGCTCCAGGCGGCGCACGAGGAGCTCGAGGGCATGCGACTGCGCGGTGCCGCGTCGGCGCGCGCCGACGTCAAGGCCGCCGTCGCCGAGGTGGACGCGCGGAGACGCGCAGCGGCGCAGCAGGCGGAGCGGGACGCCGAGCTGGCGCGGGCGAGGGAGGCGGGCCTCCAGGCGGAGCTGCAGCAGGCGCGAGGGCAGCTGGCGCAGGCGCAGTCGCAGCTGCAGAGCCTGATGTATCAGATGCAGCAGCTGGCCATGCAGCAGCAGCAGCATCGCCCGCCTGTGCCGCCGCCTCAGAGCGAGTTTGCCGCGTATGTTGGCGAGCGGAGGCAACAGGCGACGGTGCTCGCGCCGCCCGCGCCGAGGCGCGATCTGCACGACGCGGCAGGAGGTGGTGGCGGGGGCGCGCGGCCGCCGTCAAAGGGTGGCGCCGTGCCCTCGTCGCTGCCGCCACTCGAGAACCGCTCGGCCGGTCCTGTGGGGCGCGCGCGCGGCGACGCCGCGGCGTCGGTGGCGTCGATGCAGGCGGCGCTGCATGCGCGCTGGTCGAGCTACGTCGGCATGCACGGTGGCGGCGGCAACGGAGGTGGCGGTGGCGGTGGTGGTGGTGGGCCTCCGCGCGACCGCGAGGCGCCGCCGCATCATCAGGTCGACCACACATTAGCCACGATCCTCGGCTCCCGCGGCCCTTCCGACACGCGGCCGAGGAGGCCGTACGGTCGGTGAGGTGATATGGTTTGAGTATAGCTCTCTCGTTTTATGGATTCTGCATGCGCACAACAATATTACCCGGAATATTAAGCTCCCATGATGATCACTCCACACCGCCGCCCCCATCATGCGGGACCCTGCCGCCTCGCTGCGGCCGCCTGCGCCTTGGCGGCCAGCTTCTCCCGGATCGTGTCGATCTCCGGCACCGCGGCCTCCTCCTCCTCCCCCTCCTGCTCCGGGTGGAGCCACGCCGTGTCCTGGCCGAGCTTCGCCAGCGCGACGTCGCAGTTGCGCAGGTCGGCCGCGAGCAGCGGCGTGCGCGCGTGGCCCTGCTGCACGTGCGCCACCCACTCGCCCAGCGCCGCACCGTCCGGCTGCAGGTCGAGCTTCGCGTACGCCCACATCACCTGGCTTGGTCCAACGCGGCGACATCGGTGAGTTTGGCGGGGCGTGGCTCCAGGGCCACGGCCTCTCGGCGGGGTCTGAGGTGACGGGCCCCTGCTCTCGGGTGCGGAGCGCAGCCCCAAGCCTTCACACGCAGCCTGATGAGCCCGCGCTTGTCCCGCCGTGGCGCCGCCAAGACGGCCACTTTGACGATGCCACGTCACCGTCACCAGCTGCCGCGACGAGAAGGCGGCGAGGTTGCTCGAGTGCCGCGCGCGCCCGGCGAGCGCCGTCAGCAGCGGCGGCGCCTCGCCTTGCGCCCGCGTCGAGGAGGCGCCGTCGTCGAGCATGGCCACGGCGAACGCGAGGTCGGCGACCTCCACCGGCTTGCACCTGCAGGGTGGGTGGTGGGGGAGGCAAGAGGTGAGGTGAGCAGGCCGCACGTGAGGCCCGTGTGTGGAGGGGGTGGCACGGCCACAGGCCCGAGGGGAGCGCCACGTCCATGTGTGTCGCTGGGCGGCGACTATTTCCACTCGCGCTGCGCGCTGCTCGACGAGGCCGTTCTGCAGCAGCATCGACGAGATCGCCGGCAGCAGGTCGCTCGCCGGGTACTTCAGCTTGGCGGCGCCCTGCCGTGCCGTGCGGTGTGGTCGGGTGCAGCGGGTGAGCGAGGACGCCATGGCAGGAGCGGCGGAGGCGATTGTAGAGTGTGTGTGGCGCGTGCTGGCAGCCCTGGTGGGCGGGGCGCGGGCGCGGGCGCCTGCAGAATGTTGGCGCAGTTCTGCGTGTTGAAGCCCTTGACGTTCTCGAGCGCGCGCGCCTCGATCCCTTCGAGCAGCTTGACCGGCTTGAGACCGAGCGTCGCGAACGACCACACCATGATCGACAGGTGCTGCGGCTCGAAGCCGCCGACCTCGAGGTACTTTGCGACCTGCGTGAGCACCGGCTTGAGCAGAAGCGGCGGGAACTCGGTCATCGTGCCGCACGACCACAGGATGTCGGCGATCGCGCGCGCGTGGCACTCGGGCACGCGCTCGACCGCCCCGTCGAGCAGCTTCAGGTACCGCGGGTCGCGAAGCACCGCGTCGCGCTCGGCGCGCTTGAACTTTGTCAGGCGGGCGAGGTGGTGCATCGCGGTCGCCACGTTGACGCCGTTGAGCGTGTCGTAGTTGTCGACGACGAGCCGCAGGATGGTGTCGGTGTCCGCCGCTTGCACCATCTGGTTGTTGATCGCGCCGGCTTTCGAGGCCTTCACCGCGCCGGGCAAGCCGCCCCAGTCGTCCACCGCCGGAGCGGTCGGCGGCACTGGTGCGGTCGGCGGTGCAGCGGCGCTCATCAGCGGCACCGCTGATCTTCTGATGCTGCAGGTGGGTGGGCCAAAGGCCACGGCCACAGTGGAGAGTAGCGTGCCGGCAAGCATTGATGCGGGCCTGTTGCGGGTTGCGAAATGGCCTGACGCGACGTGAGGTCATCGACGGCGATTCGCCAGAGCTTGCGGTGGTCCGACCAGCCTGACGCAAAGACCTCGTGTTTGCTGAAAAATCGCTGGAGCAAATCGCAACGCACCGAAAAGAAACTCACCTGACGCCGCACTACGTGTACGACACCTCGCCCTTGTACTCGCGCCCCGGCTTCTCGTCCGAGCGCATGAGCATCTCGTCCAGCTTCACAGCGAGCCAGCCGCTGGCGCGGCGCGCGCTGGTGAGCGCGACCAGCCCGCCCGCGAACATGCCAAAGTAGAAGGTCTTCTTCCGCCAGAATGGGTGGTGCTCCTTGTGCTTGGAGGCGCCCTTTTGATCGGCCTCGGCGTCGGACTCAAACCACTCGAGCGGCGGGAGGAACTCCTTGGCGGCGCTCTTTCGCACAAAGAGCGCCGGCTCGTCGCAGCGCGCCCACGACGCCGAGGTGGATGGGCAGGTGCCGTGGAAGCCGAGCGTCAGCATGTGCTCGAGGACCATCTCGCAGCTCGGCTGCCCAACGTACACCCGCGGGCAGCTCGAAGCCGGCGCGTCCACCATCAGGCGCATCACGCGCTGGAGGAGCTCAGGCGGCGTCGCCTGGATCATGTCCAAGCCGACGACGCCCGTGGAGATCTTGAGGCCGGCAATCGGGAGGCCATCCTTGCCGCCAGTCAGCTCGAGCGCCTTTGCAAGCGTGATCGTGTCGGTCATACGCGTCTCGCCGTTGACGTTCGAGTCGCTGCAGTGGCGCCCGCGCTCGCTCTTCCTGTCGTACGCGACGAACGAGATGCAACTCGGGTCGCGGCTCACATTGAGCGCGTGCATGCCGCTCGTCAGCCCCAATGCATACGGGAGCACGACGCTCCGGTAGAGGCGGTCCCGTTTGCCCGGGCCAACCCTGCCGCGAGGCATCGGGTCAAAGCCCACCAGAAACGCCTTGGGATCACGAGGCTCCTTTGGGTCGTCATTCGTCGCATTGAACCCGTAGAACTCGCCGATGCCCACCTCGACAAACAGATGCTTGATTCCGGAAGGCATCTCCAGCACGCCGTTGCGCAGGCGCACGGCTAGCTGAACGGTCGCAAACAGCTCCGACTGCGTATTCTCGAAGCCAGGAATGAACGCGCTCGCGAGTACGATGAACACCATTGCGGGTTGATTTGAAAGAATGCGTCACAGCTTGCATGCAGGCTAAACGTGTTCAGGACACATTCTGCGGCTCTTCTCGTTGGGCGAGAGTCGCGCATGGGGATCGCGCACAGACCTTTATGTATGTCAAATTTCCGGACGGAATCAACCGAGAACTGTACACGATATCTATCTATCTATCTATCTATCTATGTATACACAGTTCCTTGATAGAAGGCGTGTTCAACCAGCGCACAGTTCCTGCGTGTCTAATCCGGGCTTGGCGTGGCGGCCGCTGGCTCGTGCGAGCGGCCGGAGGCCGAGGCTGATGGCGCTCGTCCTCGTCGGCGTGCGGTCTTCGCCAGCGCAGCCGTCAGGTATGGACGCTGGTGGCACTGGAGACGATGGCTTCTGCAGCACGGGCTTGTCGATGACGATGCCCTCAGGCGTACAGGTATGTTGCAAGGACAGCTGTGGCCGGTGCGCCATCTCGGTTGGTGCCATGGGCTGCAACGCCCTTGAGGGCGGAGCGCAGATGTGCTGCCCCGGGCGCATTGCCAGCAGCTCGTACTATTGCGCATCGACGTCCGAAGTCGGCTGCATCATCCCTGGACCTCCGTCAGCGCCGACAGCGCCGCCAGCGCCTCCCGCCCCGCCCGCCGCGCCCTCAACACCGCCCCCGCCACCTCCGACACCTCCGCCACCGACGCCGCCCGCGCAGCCGCCAATCCCACCGATGTACTTCAACATGCACTTAGGCGAGTGCACAGCCTGCCCGTCGGGCGGCACAGACTGCACGTTCAACGTCGAAGGCGTCATTGGACAGTACGACCAGGCGGAGCAGCCCGGTCGCGCACTGGAAGTAGAGCAATGGACTCCACCAGACCAATGGACTCCATCAGGAGGGCAACCGCCCCCACCCTCGCCTCCGATTCAGACCGGTCTAGGCTACTTCTCTCGTCCGGACCGTCACGGGCCTACCACCAACAGCGAGTGTGAGGAGCTTTGCTTGCAGGATCCGGCATGCCGTGCCTACGAGATCAAGATCGGCGTCACTGAGTGCGAGCTCTGGTACAACTCCACTGACTGCAGCCCAAACGTCTGGGAGCCGTGCGTCTACCCGCAGGTGTTCACGAGCAAGTGGGTCGACCACGGCGAGTGGACCGACAGCAGGTGCTTCGTTCGTGCCTTTGCGCCGCCGCCGGTGCTGCCGCCTCCCATGTCGCCGCCGCCCCCGCTGCCACCTCCGCCCTCGCCACCGCTGCCGCCACCTTCGCCTCCTGGCAACTGTCTCAACACGTGCAACATGCTTCGAAATGGCGCTCCCGGCGTCTGCGACGACGGCCTTCCACCAGTCGACCCGGAAACCCTGACGAACGAAATCTGCGCGCATGGGACCGACTGCGACGACTGCGGCGTGCGCACCTTCTGCTCACCGCCCGACTGCCCCCAGGAGTGCTTTCGACGGACCCTTGCTGACAACCAGGGGGCGTGCATGGACTTCATGCTGAACAATGGCCAGTGCAACCCCCAGTGCAACAACCGCGCCTGCGGCTACGACGGCTTCAATTCGTCATCCGGCCAATACGGCGAGTGTGACGCGCGGCAGATCACGGAACTGTGTCTGCCGGTCATGCAGGAGGACGGCAACAACTACAAGCAGAGCGCACGTGAGATGGTGTTCTGGCTCGAGCTCAAGCAGTTCAAGTTCGAGGCGACCGACTCGGGCACGATGCAAGTGACGACCCAGATGAACAGCGCGCTCCAGTGGCAGCAGCCCATCATGTTCCAGTCTGAGTGCGGACCAGCGTTGAATGACATCCTCTCCCTCTCTGACTCGCACTCAAACGAAGAGGCGCAGCACGTGGTGACCCACAAGGAGTTCATCAACGTCCCCCATCTCTTCGCAATTGGTCAAGTCCCGAAATGGCCGCGGGGTCTGGTGCAGTCGAGCTACGCCCTGCGTCGCTCGGTGCATTGGCTTGGTGGGCTGATAACCCCTCCAACGACAGCTGGCACCGAAGCCGATGCGACGTGCACGGACTGCGTGGAGTACAACGAAACGCTGAACATCGTACTCGATCAGGAATGGAGCTTCACCTACTTCCCCTTCGACAAGCAGACCGTGGTGCTCAATTTCACGACGACCCCGCCAACGCATCTTTATGGCTGCGACGAGATGGTCGAACAGCTGCGACAGTACGCTGGCCCAAACCTCCAGAACATATTGCCGGCCGACCATTCGTGGCTCGAGGGTCACGGCTGGCCGAAGATCTCAAACTCCAGCGGCAGGAGCTGGTGCCACGTGGCCATCAAGGTGCGGCGCAACCACTTGGTCTTTACCATCAAGAACATCCTCGTGCTTGTGCTCATCGTCCAGGCAGCATTGATTGCTCTGCGGCTCGATCCCAGCGCGCCACCCCTTGTCGCTGCCCGTTTCAGCATTCAAATGACCGCGATGCTTGTCGTGGCGTTGCGCACGTCGTATGACCTCTCGCCAATGTTGGGCAGCGTGACCGAGCTCATGTGGATCGACGGGTTCTACATGTTCCAGTTCTGCATGGTGATCCTCGCTTTGCTCGAGAGCACGGCCGTCCATTCGCTCATCCGCAGGGGCAACGAGTCGCTCGCACACAGGTTAGACCAGGTCTTCCGCAACCTGCTGCCGTTGGTGCTCTACCCCATGTGCACTCTCGGCCTCATTCTCTGGGCCGTGATTCCGTCACCGCCGATAGGCATCGCTCTGCTGGCGCTGGGTATCATCGCCACGATCGGCATCGGCATCTGGCGAGTGCGTCGGATCTACGGCAAGTTCCTTCTGAAACGGCGTACTCTCGCGAGGGAACTCGTCGAGGCGGATGAGACTGAGATTGACGACAGGTCCGACTCGCCGCTCATTCGCGAGGCGTTCAAGCTCTTCGACCACGACGGGTCGGGCGACATTGGGCAGCGCGAGCTGCACACGCTGCTTGAGCTGATGTACCCCCAAATGCCCAAGAACCACCGCAAGGCCGCCTTGCACATGGTGAGTGATGGCAACGACGACGTGATCGTTTTCGAGGAGTTCGACGATGTCGTGCTGAACTGGCGCAAGTATGCGCAGGAGAACGACCCGGAAGGCTTCTGGGTTGGCCGCGAAAGCCCAGGCCGCGGCTCGACGTTCTCCAGCAAAAGGCGGTCTTCCTGCGGCACGGCGCGCCGGTCGCCAAGGCCCCAGCCGACGGTCCAGAAGGTCATGCTTGACGACGTCAAGGTGGTCGCTGAAGACTTTGAGAAGGGCGCCGAAGATCTCGTGGCGATGGTCGCCAACACGACCAGCCTCGAGAACATCCTGCAGCCAGACGATCCTGGCGCCGCGGGAGAGCCGCAATCTGTACACAAGGTGTGAGGGAGTCCATGTAGTCGTGCGCAGTGCTAAATTGGGTTCGTGTGTTTAGGTTCGGGCGAAAGAAAACAGCCGCTGCTAGCGGCTCGAGTACTAGCCTAGTCTAGCTTCCGTTGAGCTCAATAAACTCACATAAGGACGAAAACTCAGGAGCCCGGACTGTCCGCATGCAAAAAAGTATGCGGCGGGTCGTCGTAGCTCGTTGAGCACATGACGCTCGCGCCGGGCTCGTGCCTGACGATCAAGTCCTCGCTGAAGCGGCGCATCCTCGCCGCGACGTCCGAGCACGGCGGTGGCGGCGGAACTCTGCTCCATGGGCCGCCGGGCTGCGGCAAGACGCTGCTGGCCCGCACGCTTGCGTCGGAGCTACCTCTGACGGTGAAATGGATGCAGCGCCACACGCTTCAGGCGTCGCTCGACGCTGCTCGAGCGGCAGCGCCGTGCCTGCTGATCGTCGACGAGCTGCAGTCGATTGCACCGTCGACCGCCCAGGCGTGCAGCGCCGAGGAGCGGACGGCGCTGCAGCTGTCGGACGGCGTGCAGTCGCTGCGCGGCGCTCGCGTCTTCGTGCTCGGCGTGTGCCGCTCGCCGCACGACGTGTACCACGCGGTCCGCCGCGGCGGCAGGCTGCACCACCAGCTCGCGATGTGCGCGCCAGACCCGAACGAGCGCTATCACATCCTCTGCCACCACGCCGCGGGCCTCCTGCGCGGGTCTGGCGGCGAGGGCGAGGGCGAGGAGGCGGCAGCGGGTCCGGCGGAGGGGCAGGCGGAGGCGGAGACGCGCGCGGCGCTGCGTGGCGTGGCGGCGGAGGCGCACGGGCTGTGCGGCGCGCAGCTCGCCGGGATCTGCCAGCAGGCGGCGATGGCGGCGTGGCGCGGTCGCGGCAGCCACGGCAGCCACGGCGGCAGCGGCAGCAGCGGCAGCGGCAGCAGCAGCGGTGGCGACGCGGCGACCGGCGCGTCGACCGGTTCGGCGGTGGCAGCGGCAGCGTCGGGTCTGGATGGCGCTTCCCCCACGGAGGCCGCGTGCGCACGGCCGAGCGCTGCGCAGTGGCGCGAGGCGCTCGTGGCGGTGCGCGCAAGTGCGGCCGGGGGCTCGCTTGGCGACGTCCTGGGGGCGCAGCTGGCGCTGCCGAGCACCAGCGGCGGCGGCAGCGGTGGAGCGCGTGGGCCTGGCGGTGGCGGTGGTGGTGGCGGCAGCGGTGGCGGGCTCGGTAGTGGTGGTGGTGGCTCGGGAGGAGTGACGGATGCGGAGGCGGAGGCGGAGGCGGCGCTGCGCGAGCTGCCGGGAGGCGACGAGCTCTTCGCGGCGGTCGTGGCGCCGCTCCGCTCCTCCTCCGCCGCCGCCTTCGCGCGGCTCGGCGTGCGCCCGCCGCGCGGCGTGTTACTGCTCGGACCGTCGGGCTGCGGCAAGACCAGCCTGGCTCGCGCGGCGGCGGCGGCGGCATGCGCCAACTTCGTCGAGGTGCAGGCTTCGCAGCTGCTCTCGCCACTGGTGGGCGCGAGCGAGGCCAATCTGGCGCGCGTCTTTGGCGGGTACGCCGCTTCGCTTTGTCTTGGAGCCCTCGAATCCCCGGCATCGACCCGCAGACCAACGCACCGCTCTGCTCTTCGCCCAACCCGCCACTCACACGTCTGCACCCCCCTCCTCATGCCCACCCCATCACAGCGCGCGTGCCATGGCGCCGTGCGTCCTCTTCATCGATCAGATCGAGGCGCTCGCGCCGCCGCGCGGCTTCGACACCACCACCGAGCAGACGCTCGACCGGCTGCTCTCGCTGCTGCTGATCCAGCTCGACGGCGTCGTCGCGCAGCACGACGGGCCGCCGCTCCTCCTCCTCGCGGCGGCGCACCGCAAGTCGCAGCTCGACCCTGCCATCCTCCGCCCCGGCCGGCT
>Ga0209713_10002097_pt1 | contig 12277 bp, 11 predicted proteins | sample ArcOceMetagenome_3_FD_187444 | JGI IMG/M metagenome (GOLD analysis project Ga0209713, IMG submission 187444) | Marine eukaryotic phytoplankton communities from Arctic Ocean - Arctic Ocean- Svalbard ARC20M Metagenome (SPAdes) (version 2) | ecosystem: Environmental > Aquatic > Marine > Oceanic...
GCAGCAGCAGCAGCAGTGACTCCTCCGCGGCAGCAGGTCGGCCCTTTCGCCCGGGCGCAGCCGTGGCCCTGGCCACGGCCAGTGCGCTGGTGGTGGCGCGAGTGGTGGGGTCGCCGCTAAAATGATTCACGTGCAAATCTCTCTAATAGTTCCTATTCGCTACCACACCTGAAGTCTCATCGCGACGGCGAGGGCGCGCGAAGCCACGAGGACCGATTGGTCAGGTTGACCCTCGCGGGCCCATGCCAGCTCTCGTTGGCGAGCCCAGCGTCGCGGATCGGCAGCGCGCTCGAGTTGCGGGTGCGTGGCAGCTGACGCAGCTCGTGCGACGGGATTGGCGAGAGCAGCCGCGGCGCCGGCGCACGCATCACCATCGCCGGGTGGCTGCTGCCGTTGAGCGTGCCATTCGAGAGCGCGATTGCCGCGAGCGTCGGCGCCAGCATCATCATATTCCCGTGCTCGTCCTCCTCGTCCTCGTCCTCATCCTCGCCCTCGTCGTCGTCCTGATGCGACATATAGTGGCCGCGGAACTGCTCCCAACAGGGGCGGATGCAGCACCAGTAGAGGATGATGACCATCATCATGACAAGGAAGAGGTAGTTGAATGCCATGAGCGCGCCCTGATTGCCACCGCCCGCCGCGGCTGGGCTGAAGAGCGCCGTGGCGGCCATTCCGGGCAGGGCGGTCGCCACGTCCGAGCGATTCGTCGCCAGCGCCGCCGAGGCAAGCTGGTCGGCTGCCGTCTGCGCGGCACCGGCAGCTCCGGAGAGCAAGGGCGAGACGAGGGCCGGCCCGATGCCTTGCGCGGTCGCGGCGGAAAGCACCGAGGGCAGGCTCTGCAGGGCCGCTGCCCTGCCCGCAAGCGCGGTCTGGAAGGCAGGAAGCAGCGTGGCCGCCATCGCGGGCAGATTGGACGCTGCAAAGGATGCGTCGGCAGCGGCGGGCGTCGCATCCGCGGAAGGGTCTGTCACGGCGGCGGGTATGGCGGCTGCGGAGGGGTCCATCGCGGCGGGCGTCACAGCCGTGGAAGGTTCGGTCGCAGCGGGTGTCGCAGCAATAGAAGGGTCGGTCGCGGCGGGGGTCGCAGCAATAGAAGGGTCGGTCGCGGCGGGTGCCACTGCGACGGAGGGGTCGATCGAAGCGGGTGCAGCGGCTGTCCATTGGTCAGTAGGTGCAGGGGCTGCTGGGTCATCAGTGGCGGCCACAGGTGCCGCGGCTGTGGACGGGTCTGTCGTGGCAGGTTTCGCCGCCGAAGGGTCGGTCATTGCCGGCGGCCAGGCTCCGGCGACGGGGGTCTCAGACATTGAGTCGGCGGTGCCAACTAAGGCAACCTGGCCAGCCAAGTTGCGCCATGGCCACCTCCAAGACGGAGGCCTCGCCCCTTGTGGCCGAGCGGCTGCCTCGCATACCGATCCGCTACGGCTGGCTGCCTCAGCGGTCGCACGCTGTGACCGCGACAGTCACGCTGTGCCTGCTGACGCTCGTTGGCAAGTGTGTGGGCGACGCAGCCTTCCTCAGCACGATGCCGGCGGTGAGAGACGCGACTGGCAGGAGCGAGGTGGTGACCGTACTCCCATCGCTGGGCACTGCCGTATACGCCCTTGGCAAGGTGCTCGGCGTGCTCTTCAGCAGCAGCGTGCGAGGGCGAAGCTTGCTCGTCATCTTTGGCACTACGAGCGCGGTCTGCCTTCTGGCCTTCACACACGGCTCCTACGCTGCCATGCTGCCAGCCTGGCTGGTCTTTCGCCTGTTCAGCTCACAAGGATGGCCCTGCTTCTCAATGCTCGTGGCCAACTGGGTCGATGTGTCGCTCATCGGCCAGGTCTCCGCGCTGCTCAACATTGCCTGGGAGGTGGGCACCGGCGGCGCCGAGTTCCTGTTTGGTCTGATGCTCGACGACTCGGGCGAGGAGCGGTGGCGGTGGCCGTTCTACGTGGCGTCGGCCTACTGCGCCACGATGGTCCTCGTAGACGTCTTCGTGCTGCACGAGTCGGCGGCGGAGGCGGGCTACCGGCCTCCGCTGCTCGACACGCTCGCGCTCGGCTCCGGCCCGGCGCACCCGCTGCAGGACGCGTCGCTGCGCGAGGCGCTGCGCTACTTCTGCGCCTCCACGCGCTTCTGGCTGATCCTCGCGACCAACGCCTGCTTCTCCGCCGCCATATACTCGGCCTACTTTATGAACGTCTACGCCGTCGACGCTCTCGACGCCACCGACCGCGAGGTGCGCGCCGCTCGCCGCCCACCGCCCACTGAAGCCGCCGCCCACTAACCCACTCCACACGCACCCCACACCACGCACCCCAATGCGCGCAGGCGACGTTTGGGCTCTCCCTCTTCTCGCTCGGCGTCGTGACCGCGCTGGCGGGGCTCATCCTCGTCTACGACCGGATGTCCGACTTTGCGCGCTTCGTGACGACCGTCTCCAACGCGGTCGTCTGCGTGCACGCCGCCTTCGTCGGCCTCGTGCTCCACTCGCACGGCGCCATGTCGCTGTCGGCCTTCTACGCGGTGATCTTCGTGCTCGGCGCGAGCGGCGCCCTCGCGCTGACGATGCCGCTCGGCATCTTCACCGTCACCTTTGGCGGGCCGCGGCACACGCCGACGCTCGCCAACGTCCTCGACGTCGCGGGCATCGGGCTCTCGGCGCTCGCCGCGTACAGCGCCGGCGTCTTCTGCGACCGCGGCGACTTTGAGATGCTGTGGCAGCAGATCTGCGGCTTCACTCTCCTCGGCGTCATCGCGCTGAGCGCCTTCGCGTGGAATGACCTGCGCGCAGCCAGCGTCGCGGCCCATGGCCCAGTACTGGTCACGCCTGCGTCGCAAGGGCAGTACACATCCATCAAGTAGAGTAGTTACCCTATGCTATGCGCGTTTTCTTGTCTAATAATTATGCAAATTGGCTAAAAATGGGGAACTCCATGCCGCGAAGGGACGCACAGGAGGAGAGGTGGGCTGAACTAAAGTACACTGCCGCGGGCACACGATGTCAACGCTGACGGCGCGACCCTCAGGGCGTCGCCGGTGGCGGCGTCGCCGGCGGCGGCTTGTCCGGTGACGGCGCGTCGGGCGGCGGCGCCTGCGGCGGCAGCGGGCTCGACGGCGGCGGCGGGCTGTCGGGCGGCGTGGCGGGCGGCCCTGGCGGCGCGGCGGGCGGCGCAACGTACTGGTAGCCCACCTCGAGCACGGCGGGCTTGGCGACCGAGATGACATTCTCGGTGGAGGGCCGGCGCTCCTGGATGGCCTTGAGCCAGACGTACGAGAGCAGCTGGTCCTCGTCGAGGCTCAGCTCCGACTGGATCGTGCGGTACGCGTCGGTCTCGGCGAGCATCTGGCGCAGCGTGTTCGTCGCGTCGGCCTCGGCCTGCAGCGTCGTCGAGCGCGCCGTCGCGTTGGCCTGCAGCAGGATGATCTCGGCGCCGCGCCGCGCCTCCTCGACGCGCGTGTTGGCCTCGGTGCGCGCGACGTCCTGCTGGTACCGCGCGTTCTCGATCGCCTGCCGCGCCACCTCCGTCTCCTCGATGGCCGACGAGAAGCGCGTCGGCAGCTCGACGTTGAGCAGCTGGAACGACTGCACCGACGCCGAGTGGTTGGCGAGCGCCTCGTTGAGCACCTCGCCCATGCGCGTGCCCACGATCGAGCGGTTGTAGAAGTACTGGAACGCCTGGAACTCGGACGCCACGTCGCGCAGCACGTTGCGGGCGATTCTCACGTACGCTGGCTGGTAGTTGTCCTGGAAGTCGCGGTAGAGGTCGATGATTTTGTTGATGCTCTCCTCGAGCCGGTACTGGAAGGAGAGGTCGAGCGTCACCTGCAGCCCGTCCTCGGTGCGCGCGAGCAGGCTCGACGTCGTGACCGTCTCGCTGTCGACCTCCTCGCCCGACCCGAACGTGCCCATCCGCACCGTCTGCAGCGTCTTCGGGAAGACGATGAACGAGTGGCCCAACCCGATGAAGTGGCGGCCGCCGGTGTACAGCTTGTTCTCGTTGATCTGGAAGTTGACCTGGGGCGCGCGGCGGATGGGGGGCGGCGGCGTGGGCGAGGAGGCGGCGCGGCAGGAGGGGCGGGCGCCGCGCGGGCAAAGCAGAGGGGGCTCGGCGCTCCGCGGGTGAGATCAGAATGGATTAGCATTTGGGTTTGAGGTGCTCATGGGCGGTGGCCTAGTTCGCATCCAGTCATCATTTCGGCGGCAGTGGTGTGGCTAGGACGAGGGGAGTGCAGGTGTGCTGGGCGCGCACCGTGTCGTGGTCGAGGGCAATCTGCGTCGGGTCGAGCACGCCGAACGAGCAGCCGAGCATAATGGCCGAGGCGATGAGGACGACGCAGAAGCAGCCCCCGCCCACCTTGGCCTTGACGTTGCCTTCGGACATGGCGCCGCTGTCAGAAGGAGGTCGCTCGCAGCGCAAAAAAGAACAACCAGCGTAACTTTGTAAACCAGCCGACATACGACAGCCCGCAACCATTGAAGCCCAAACAAGCTTAACTCCACGTGCACAATCACTTAGTCACACCGCGGATCATTTCTTCGCGCTGCCCGCTCTTTCTCGCTATTGTGGCTATTGACGCGTGCCAAATGTGTGATTTAAAAAATGAGACCAGTCTGTGAATCACAGTTCGGGAGACCAAGAACCCGCATGGGCCGGCCGTCTGCGTTTGGGATCGAGCCATGGCGATTGAAGCTGTCGCGTCCACCGCCACCACCTTGGATTTGCCCAAGGCGCAGGTGAAGCGGCCCAGCTTCAGCGGCTTTAGCTTCGCCGCCTTGCGGGTCACTGAGCCGGCGGGTCCGCCGCCCAAGCGGCCCTGCCCGAGCCCGTTCACGGACAGCTTCAGGTCCAGCTTCAGGGCCGACTCGCCGACCGCAAGTGACACGGAGTGTGCCACCGGGCAGTCGTGCCGACTCTCCGCCCTGATGCTCTCGCCGGAGCCGGAGGACCTGACGCCGCCGGCCATCTCTTCACGGTCGTCGCCCACAGACTCCTCGCAGTCGTGCCACTACTGCTCGGCGCCAGTGCGGGATTCTCCCAAGGCGCCGATGTACCCGTGGCAGGAGTGGTTCGACTCGTCCACCTGCTGCTTCTGCCAATCCTCGCGCAAGTGCGAGAGTTGTTCCTGGAGCAGCCGGCCTTGCGACCTCGGAGGAGACGCCCACGGCTTCTGCGGCAACTGCGTCAGCCAGGCGAAGCAGTGCACGAGCTGCGGTGGATGTCAGGAGTGTCGCAAGGACGGTGACTGCTGCAGCGTCAACGGCAGGATCGTGCACGCCCACCAGACCTGGAGCAAGTAGGAGGTCTCCTCTGTACTCTGTCGTGCATCTGCCCATTCGCCATTCCCGAACGCCCGATGATAAGTGCCGTGAGCCCGAGAGAGCTTTCACGCACGCGGTGTATCTTTCACTTGAGTAAAGCAGTATTCCAGGACACGCTTTCACACACACACACACACAACTCGACGTGCAGAGGTGGGCGCGCGCCGCGCCGCACCACACGGACGCCAGACGCGCGGCCACGTGCTCTCCTCCTAGCGGGTGTTCTCGATCACCCCTCAAAGCTCCTCAAACTCGTCCTCGTTGACGTCGTCAGAGCCGCCGCCGCCGCCCGGGGGCGCGCCGCCCGACTCCTGGTAGACCTTCGAGATGATCGGCGAGCAGGTGCCCTGCACCTCCTTGAGCTTCTCGTCGAAGTCCTCCTTCTCGGCGTCCTGGTTGTCGTCGAGCCACTCGTTGACCTCCTCGAGGGCCTTCTCGATCGTCTCCTTGTCGTCGTCGCCGATCTTGTCGGCGACGCCCTTCTCGCCGTCGCCGAGCGTGTTCTTCATCGAGTGGACGTAGTTCTCGAGGGCGTTGCGCGCCTCGATCTTCTCGCGGACCTTCTTGTCCTCCTCGGCAAACTCCTCCGACTCGCGCAGCATCCGCTCGATGTCCTCCTCGCTCAGCCGCCCCTTGTGGTCGGTGATCGTGATCAACTGCCGCGAGTCGCCGCCGCGCGCCTTGTCCTCGGCCGACACCGTCAGGATCCCGTCGGTGTCAAGCTCGAAGGTCACCTCGATCTGCGGCACGCCGCGCGGCGCCGGCGGGAGGCCCGACATGTCGAACTTGCCGAGCGAGTCGCAGTCCTTGGTCAGCGCGCGCTCGCCCTGGAAGACCTGGATGTTGACGGCCGGCTGGTTGTCCTGGTGCGTCGAGAAGGTCTGCGTCTTCCGCGTCGGCACGACGGTGTTGCGCGGGATGAGCTTGGTCAGGACGCCGCCGACGGTCTCGATGCCGAGCGTGAGCGGCGCCACGTCGAGCAGCACGACCTCGTCGAACGTCTTGTCCTTGACGCCGCCGAGGATGGCGCCCTGCACCGCCGCGCCGTACGCGACCGCCTCGTCGGGGTTGATGCCCCGGTTGGGCTCCTTGCCGTCGAAGAACTCCTTGAGCAGCGCCTGCACCTTGGGGATGCGCGTCGAGCCGCCCACCAGCACCACCTCGTCGATCTCGGCCTTCTGGAGCGCCGCGTCGTCGAGGATGCGCTGCACCGGCGCGAGCGTCTTCCTGAACAGGTCGGCGTTGAGCTCCTCGAAGCGCGCGCGCGTCAGCGCCTCGGAGAAGTCGCGCCCCTCGTGCAGCGCGTCGATCTCCACCTGCGCCGTGTGCTGCGTCGACAGCTGCCGCTTCGCGCGCTCGACCTCACGGCGCAGCTTCTGGATGGCGCGCTCGTCCCTGCCCGCGTCGAGCCCCTCCTTGCGCTGGAAGACCTTGAGCAGGTGCTGGATCACGCGGTTGTCGAAGTCCTCGCCGCCCAGGTGCGTGTCGCCCGCCGTCGCCAGCACCTCGAAGACGCCGTTGTCGACCGTCAGCAGCGACACGTCGAAGGTTCCGCCGCCGAGGTCGAAGACGAGGATGTTCTTCTCGCCAGCGTTGCTGCCGCCGCCGCCGCCGCCGCCCTCGCCCAGCCCGTAGGCGATCGCCGCGGCGGTCGGCTCGTTGATGATGCGCAGCACGTTGAGCCCGGCGATCGCGCCGGCGTCCTTGGTCGCCTGGCGCTGCGCGTCGTTGAAGTAGGCGGGCACGGTGACGACGGCATCCTTGACCTCCTTGCCGAGGTACGTCTCAGCCGTCTCCTTCATCTTGGTCAGCACCATCGCCGAGACCTCCTCGGGCGAGTAGGTCTTGCTCGCGCCGAGCGCCTCGACCTTGACGCTCGGCTTGCCTCCCGTGTCCACCACCTTGAACGGCCACAGCTTCTTGTCGTGCTGCACGTGCGAGTCGGAGTAGCGGCGACCGATCAGGCGCTTCACGTCGTACACGGTGTTGGTCGGGTTGAGCGCGGCTTGGTTCTTGGCGGCGTCGCCTATCATCCGCTCCGACTCAGTGAAGGCCACGTAGCTCGGCGTGACGCGGTTGCCCTGGTCGTTGGCGATGATCTCGACCTTGCCGTTCTTGTAGACGCCGACGCACGAGTACGTGGTGCCCAGATCGATGCCGATGACGGTGCGGTGGTCGCCGGCGATGACATCGTCGCCAGACTTGGAGGTTGAGGCCGCGGCGTGGCAGCCAGCGGAGAGCACGAGGCCCACGAGGGCCAGGCGGAGGAGCGACTTGAGATGCTTCGACTGCATTCGGCTGCTAGACGCTGGTTGTTGGACGTTGGTTGGGCACTGGAGGTCGCGTGGGTTGCGCTCGCTTGTCGGAGAGTCATGGCTGACTCAGCGCACTGACTCAGCGTGATGGACACGACCCGTAAAGTACACGCGCCACCTCAGCGCGCCTGGCAACACCACCCAAGGAGACACAGCTTTTGGCATGATACCGTGGAGTCCGTCAGCGGGTCTCTTGGAGTCAATTATAAACGTTTAATCAAACTCAATGAGCACCTCGCTGCTCTTCTCGACGGCCTGCTGCTGCTGCACCAGCCAGCTCATCCCAGGGCGCGCGTCGTCGGCGACGACGGCTGGGATGGGCCCCAGCCGAGGATGATGACGTATGGCCGCAGCTCTCCGGTCGTCGCGCTTGAGACCGTTCTCACCAAAGTCGATGAGGGTGTTGCTTGCTTCCAGCCGCTGCTCCTGCTGGACGAGCCAATCGAAGCCTGGCTTGGCGGCTGCGTCCGTGCGTGCCGGGACGAGACGCGGTCCTGACGGTGCCTCCGCCATGAGCAGCTCCCCATCTTCGCCGTCGAGTTCGAGCCGAGGCCCCCACTCGTCCGTCGGCAGCGGCGGCCTGCGCGTCGCGCTACCGACGTCGATGCGTCGGCGGCCAGAGAACTTGGCCTCCATGTTGACCGGGCCGGGGAGCCGCGCACGGACGCGGGACGGCAGTCGGCGGCGCGCCCACGCGGCAAGAAATGCGCACGAGCAGAGACACACCGCGACCACCGCACCGGCGATGCCGCCCGTCGTGCCGGCGGCAGCAGAGGTGGTGGACGCTAGCTGCGACGAATCGTCGCCGACGACCGTCTGCGGCTGCGACGGAGGAGCTCTCTGCCGCGGCGATGGCTGGGAAGACGTACTCGCCGGGGCGGACGATGGCGGCAATGGAAGCGCTCGTGGCGGTGGCGGTGACATCAATGGTGGTGTTGGCGACATCACAGGTGGAGTAGGGGTGGGAGGAGACGGCACCGTTGGCGAGGGCGGCGAGCAAGGAGACGGTGATGAGACTGGCGCCGTTCGGGGCGCGTCTGGACGCATGGGTGGCGGAGGCGAGGGCAGAGGCGGTCGCGGAGGCGGCGGAGGCATTGGCAAGGGCGGTGGCGGCATGGGCACCGGCAAGGGCGGTGGTGGCGGACGCAGCGGGGGCGGAGACAGTGGTGGCGAAGGTCGGGGTGGCGGTGGCAGCAGTTGCGGAGTCGGCGGCAGCGGCTGAGATGGCGACGGGGACAGCGGCGGTGTCGGCGGCTGTGTCGGAGATGGAGGAGACGGGCTCGGGAAAGTTGGTGGTGGCGATGGCGATGGCATTGGCGCCTGGGGCGGTGATGGCATGGGTGGTGACGGAGGAGGAGGCTGCGCTAGAGACGGGGGCGGAGGCGGCTGGGAAGGCGGCGGTGGAGGTGGCGGAGGCGGCGGAGAAGGTGGCGGTGGCATCGGAGGGGGAGAAGAAGGAGGCGGAGGCGGGTTGCGTGGCATGCTGGCTGGTACAGTGGGAGGGAATGCGGGTGGCGGTGGCGAGGGAGGTGATGGCATCCGTGGCGTCGGTGGTGGAGGCGAGGGAGGTGGTGGTGATGGCGGAGGCGGGGGTGGAGGCAAGGTCGGGGGAGGAGGCGGTGGCAAGGGCGGGGGTGGCAGCAGTGGCTGAGGGGGAGGTGGACTGGGCGGAGGCGGCGGAGGGAGCGACGGAGGTGGAGGCGGAGCGCTCGGTGGTGGCGCCATGGGCGGTGGCGGCAACGGAGGTGGGGGAGCGCGGGGAGGCGTTAAGGGTGGCAACGGCGAGGGAGGAGGCAACGCGGGAAGGGGTGGTAGTGGTGGGGGGCCATGCGGAAAGGGCGGAGGTGTCGGCGGTGGCCTCGGGCCTCCGATGTCATCGGCACAGCACCGCACGCCATGCAGTGCATCCGAGCTGCAGATCGGCTCCGCACCGAATTTACCTGCCCTCGGCCAGGCGTGCCGTTGCCAGCATCGCACGCCTCCCATGACCACACGAATGCCGCGTCCAGCCCGCAGCCAGTCCCGTGCGCGACGTGAAGCTCGGCCAATGCGCAAAGCCGGGTGCCGTACTCTGCGCAATGGGTCGACGCCTCGGCCCAGGTGGCTGATGGCACGCAGCCGCCCAGGCCGATGGCGGAATGGGCGCAGACGCCGATGGACACGTCTCTGCTCCAGCCACTCAGTGCAGGTGAACTGCAGGCCATCATTGATCGCATGGGCGAGACAGGCGGAGGCGCAGGCGGTGGAGGCAGCGGCGGGGGCGGACGCATGGGCGAGGGCGGCGGAAGCACTGGCGGGGGCGTCGGTGGCTGCCCACTGACGTCGTCGGCGCAGCATCGCACACCATGCAGTGCTCCCTCGGAGCTGCAGGTCGGCTCCATGCCATATTCACCTGCCCGTCGGCCTGCGCCATCGCCAGCGCCACATGACTCCCACGACCACACAGGTGCCGCGTCCAGCCCGCAGCCCGTCCCACGCGCGATGCGAAGCTCGGACAATGCGCAGAGCCGCACGCCGTGCTCCGCACAGCGAGCTGACGCCTCGGCCCAGGTGGCGGCCCGCAGGCAACCGCCCAGGCCGATGGCGGAATGGGCGCACACGCCGATGGACGCGTCTCTGCTCCATTCACGCAGCTCCGGCATGCTACAGGAGCGAGCCGAGCGCATGGGCAAGACAGGCGGAGGCGCGGGCGGCGGGGGCAGCAGTGGTGGTGGTGGCATCGGCAGGGGAGGTGGGACCACTGGCGGTGGCGACGGTGGCAGCCCACTGACGTCGTCGGCGCAGCATCGTACACCATGCAGTGCATTGGCGGAGCTGCAGGTCGGCTGCACGCCAAATTCACCCGCATGGCCCGCTGCCACGCCATCTCCTACATTGCACGCCTCCCATGACCACACAAACGCAGCGTCCAGCCCGCAGCCCGTCCCACGCGCGATGCGAAGCTCGGCCAATGAGCAGAGCCGCACGCCGTACTCTGAGCAGCGGGCCGCCGCCTCGGCCCAGGTGGCTGATGGCTGGCAGCCACCCATGCCAATTGCGGAATGGGCGCACACGCGCAACGAGGTGTCGTGGTGCCATCCGGCCAGCTCCTCGGAATTGCACGTGAGGCCCGAGGGTTGAGGGGAAGCGGCTGACATGAGCCACGGGTATGTAGGATTCCTATGCGGAAGTTTGCGCTGACTCCTGCGGGGGAGGGCGCGCATCACCGCATGTCCGCGAACTTTGCTAAATTTCACAAGCGGCGACCCGGCCAGCGGCTGTACGCGCCCATGTTCTCCGAGTTCTTCTTCTCGCCGTCGCTGGGCCGTCGCGCCTTCGCCTGGTCTGGCTTCCTGATCATCTTCGCTGGCACCGCTGGCCTGCAGTTTCTCGCGCTGCGCATCGTCCTCTGGCAGGGCGAGTTCTTCGGCAAGATCCAGGAGCTGATCGAGAGCGACACGGCGACGCAGGACGAGGCGCAGGCCTCCATCGTGCAGCTCGCGATCAACTACCTGTACCTGCTCGTGCCGTCGGCGCTGCTGCAGCCGGGGCTGCGGCGGCTGACGCGGCAGTACACGCTCGAGTGGCGCTTCTCCCTGATGGAGGAGTACACCGACGCGTGGGAGAGGGACAAGCTGGGCGCCATCGAGGGCGCGTCGCAGCGGCTGCAGGAGGACACCAAGAAGTTTGGAGAGGGCGTGCAGCTGGTGACACGCGAGGTCGTGACGGCCGTCTTCGCCCTTGCCGTCTTCGGCCCGTTTCTCGTCGAGCTGGGCACCAAGATCCCGCTGCCGCTGCTGCCGGACGCGGGCGGCCTCGCCGACGCGTGGCTGCTGGGACTGGCCGTCTGCCTCTCCGGCGGCGGGCTGCTCGTCGCGTCGTTCGTGGCGCGCCGCCTCGTCGACATCGACATCGACAACCAGCGCATCGAGGCGGCGTTCCGCAAGATGCTCGTGCAGGCGGAGGACGAGAGCGGCGGCAGTGGCGGGGCGGGTGGCGCCGATGGCGCCGCGGCCGGCGGCTCGTGGGGCTTCACCGACGCGCTGCGCCGCTTCAGCGCGCCGTCGGTGCGCAGCGTGTGCGGCAGCAGCGTGGGTGCCTCTGCTGACAGCGTGGGGGACGCGCCCGCGCCGCTCCCGGCGATGCACGTGGAGTCGCGGCGCAAGTTTCGCGTCCTCAAGGCCAACTACACCTCGCTGTACGACAACCTGATACTGATCGACGGATGGAACTCGCTCTACAACCGTGGCGTCGCCGTGCTGCCGTTTCTGCTCGCGGCGCCCGCCATCTTCGAGCCGAACAGCGCGGTGGGGCTCGGCGAGCTGCAGATGCTCCGCTTCGTCTTCATCGACGTCTTCGTCTCGCTCAACGCCTTCGCCCTCAACTGGCCCGAGATCAACGAGCTGCGCGCCACCGTGCGCCGGCTGCGCGCCTTCGAGGCGTCGCGCCCGTCCGGGAGTACGCCGAGGGCGGTTGGCGTGCCGCGCCGGGCTGAGCTTCTGTGAGGTGCGAGGCTTGGCTTGTTTTTGAGTTCACTACCACGTTGGTGCGGCGCAAGGCGCAAGGTTCAAGTAAATCGTTCACGTTACTCTCCTCATAACGTGCGTCAAACTTGTGATTTCGCGCACTTCTTGATTGCTCGTGTAGATCGTGTTGCTCGGTCGGCTCGATGGCGGAG
>Ga0209713_10002098_pt1 | contig 12273 bp, 6 predicted proteins | sample ArcOceMetagenome_3_FD_187444 | JGI IMG/M metagenome (GOLD analysis project Ga0209713, IMG submission 187444) | Marine eukaryotic phytoplankton communities from Arctic Ocean - Arctic Ocean- Svalbard ARC20M Metagenome (SPAdes) (version 2) | ecosystem: Environmental > Aquatic > Marine > Oceanic...
CCCCCCCCATCATTATCTTGATTCGAGTCTCAAAGACCCTTCGGACGTATCCCCAACGGGGCTGGTTCCCCATGCTGAGACAACGTCATCTATATACATATCTACGCCTATGCCCCCAAAAATGAGAGCATCGTAACAACTAGAATTGATACCACGCTCAAGCGTCCCAATTTCAACCTTCCCGCCTCCCCAATAATCTGGAAACCGTCACCGCCTCCTGACCCATCGTTAAAGTCGGGCTTCCCCTCAACAACGTCACCGACATCCACTTTAACCTCGGCACTCTTAATCTGGACATTTTTAATGCTATCCTCCATGCTTGAGGCCATCTCTGTGGGTTCTACACCCTTGGAAGTGGCCACAGTGACAACTGCCTGCTTGAGCTGATCTAGGAAGCAATTTTGGGTACATCCTGCATTTGTCGATGACTCCAATGCGGATTCCATCGACTTGATTTTGACCATCCCCTGGCTTTGTGCATTAGTACAAGTCTCATCCAAGCAGGCAAGGGGTGTAGTAACTTCGAAGACGACAGCTTGGTCAGAAAGCTTACGCGAGCGTTGGGCGCGACGAGTTTTTAAGATCACGGACCCGATGCTGAGAATTTTGACCTCCCCCTGCATCTCTTGGGTTGTCAGCCTGATGGTTTCCTCAAGGACGGCAACTAAATTCTGGAACTCGGCATCATCGTCAGGGACTACCAAACCGGCCATGGTCAAAGTGCCTTGGAATGACAAGTCGACAAACCTTTCTGTAGTGCACAGCATGTAAGTTTCTGTCACCTTAATTTCGCAAGTAGGGCAAAGGCCAACACCGCATTTCTTTTTGCATTGGACACCGAGAAGGGATGCAACGACGTCGCCGTAGTCGCTCGCCTCGAGCCCAGACTGCGCCCCCAGGAGATCTTTGTAGTATTCCAAGTTACAGGAGGACTCTACTTGCATGGTCTGTGAGAAGCAGGAAAGACGGTCATCGCAGAAAGTCTGGAACAAATCAGAGTAGGCAGGAAGGGCAACGTAACCTGTGAGGTCGGTCGGATCATCGCGGCTCGGTTCGCCGCCGCTGCCACTGCCTCCGCTGCCACTGCCGTCCTCTTCATACCCGATAACCTCGAAGGTATAGTCATACTGGCTGCAGGAATCGAGAAAGGGATTTAGAACGTTCTTGTAGCCAAGCTCATCCTCGGCGTAACCGAGACCCAGAGTGAAGATGTTCCTACAACCCCAGCGCTCGTCGCATCTACCCTTGCTAGCTATCACCTCAGTTGACCCTGCAAGTACGGAATTTCCAGCCTGCTTGATGTCATTGCAGCAGGCATTCGTAGTGTAACCCAAAGCTTCATTGCCATAGGAGCAACTCTGAACCCCGCTGCACTCCTGCTGAAAGGGAGCCAAGAGGTTAGGGACCCCGTACCAGGTTTCTGCAAGAAAGAGGGCCTGGGAAATGGTCGTGTTGCAATCGCCAGTACAGGTCGTAAGGTCGGCATACTGCGGTGTGAGGTTCTCCCCGATGGCGCCCTGGAAAATGTCAATCTTCCTAGCCATGTCTATGAGGTGGTTGCAGCATTCGACTTTCGTCGAACCAACAGTGACCATGTCCCCGTTGGGAGCCTTGATTTTACAATTTTCAGTTGTGATGATTGTACCCCCACTGCACAGAGTATCGAAGTCGGCGCTCCTTTGATCGCCGCCCGTGGTGTCGATGGAAAACATGTTCTTGGCGGCCGCAGCACAGCTCGTGTCTTCGAAGCTGCACAACATATCTCTCTCGTTATCAACGAAGTCCGTGATAGACAGAACGTCGATTGCAAGGTCAGTCACACTGCTTCTCAGGTAGGCGCAGCACGATGAAGAAGCTTGACCAATGCCCCTGTCCGCAACCATGCATACAGGGACGGGAGTTGGGGCCATAGTGCTGAAAGCATATTCCGACTTGATATCACCAGGGAGAATCTCATAGCACGAGTCGACGAAAGGCTGTAGCACGTTCTTTTTGTTGAAAGGGAAGGCCTCGAGAGCCTTAAGCGTGGATAGCATGACATCTACACAACTGGTGCAAGTGAGTTGGTTCGCAAAAAGGTGGGTGGTATCAAACTCCGTGTCATCGAAACCGCGGCCCAAGAAGAGGGGTGCCAAGGTGTTAATGATTAGACAACAGTCATGGGAGGTCCTGCCGAGGCTGAAGGCTCCCATAAACAAGCAGTCCATTTCATCTGGGGTGGGGTTGTGGCCCTCGGTCTTCATGTCGAGGGTGACGATCTTGTTGAAATTCTCTATTTTAGTCACTTCGCCCCAATTCTCGTTGTCAGACGCAGTCCGTTGGAGGAGTGACATCGTATCTGCGACCTCATTTGCGTGAGTTTCACTCCCGCCCTCAGTGTTAAAGTGTCCATACTCGTAGGCGAACGTCACAAGCACGCGCGCATATACGGTGCTTTCCGCAGTAGTTGGTGCGGCGGTAGCCTCCTCGGTAGTCGGTGAGGGAGTAGGGTTCGGAGTAGGAATAGTTCCAGGGGTGAAGCCAAGATCCTCACAAGCCGTATTGAAGACAGACGCGTCTTCAATGAGCCCGCTGTCTTCGAGAGCCTGAAGAGCCTGGGCAATCGCCGTGTAGCAAGATCCGACGCAAGTTTCAGAATCGGCGTACTCTAAAATCGCCTCGCTGGCGTTGGACGCCCCCAGGAGAGCACTGGCGGCTGTCGTGATCTTGGTACAGCACGTATCAGCAACCACACCGATGTCCTGGAAAAGCACAGTGCATTGTGCATCCTCCAACCTTCTACTGGAGTCCTGAGGGGTCGGGGTCTCGCTAAAGTCGATGAATAGGCTTTTCCTCAAAAAACTTTCAGGAAGAGAGGAGCCCATAGCAGTCGAAGCTTCGCTGACCTTGGTAAGGATGGAGGCCGCATAATCCAGTGGGGTAGAGAGGGGGCCGACGATGTCGTTAACAACATTCCAGGGGGCGCTGATGGGAACCTCAAAGGCAGCCACAATTAGGGAGACATCCTTGCTGAAAGTCTTGTTGACAGGCCAAGCCACCCCATCGGGCAGGGAGAAACCATTATCGAGGTCAAAAGTGAAGGTCTCCGTGTAAGCGTCTCCGGAGCCACTCTCTGACAATCCTCCCTTGAGGTTGATGCCGTAAGAGTTTATGCAAATGTCAATGAAGTCATCCTTATAGTCTGTCCCCCCAAGAAGGTCGAGAATGTTAAAGCCGACTACACTGGGGTGACCACACTGCTTTCCGCACCAACCATCAGCGACGTATGAGGCAAGGCTAAAATCTGCACTCAAGGCAGAAGCCCCGGCGACCTCGAGGGCGTCGCAACAGAGAGGAGAAACGTTCCCGAGATCCAGACCACTGAGTTCGCAAGGCTCTGGAGGGCACTCGTCATTATCATAATCATATTCCTCGCACAACAACAACTTATCGCACCGTCCGTTGGTCTTCATGGCAGTGACAGCTGCGCAGCTAACACCGTCAATGTCCGAGGAAACGAGGCAGTCGTAGTCATTGTACGTATTGCCGTCACAGTCTGTGAACGTGGTAGACATACTACTCTTGCAGTCTCCCTCGTCATAGTTCAATTCCCAGCAATTGAGTTCTTGGTCGCAGTATTGGTCCCCAGGCCAAGTATCTTCAGTGCACCCTCCAACGCAATTCGGAATGTAGCCAAACTCACATCCTTTAGTGGGACTTGGCGTTGGTGAAAATGTAGGGGCTGCGGATTCAAAACTGCACTCGGTTTTAAGAGCAGCTACGGAAGCGTCACCGAGGGAAGTCGCAAAAGGAAAGGCAACGCTGTTAAAGCAGCCATCTGCAACGTCAAAGTCGCAGATCATACTCTTAACCGAAGAGTCTACACTATTTAGTGCGCTCGCGATGGTGGCTCCGCCATCCAAAGCGGTGTCTAAATCATTGACTGCCGCACAGCAAACCTTGGAGGAAGGGTTGGTTTCGAGCGAATCCACAACACAATCTTCGATGGTCATGGTGTTTACGCAGTCGCCACCGTCGAATTGGTATGCAATGCAGTTGAAGTTGTATACAGCCTCAGAAGGATTGTTCTCGGTGTCATCACACCTGCCATCACCCAGGAGTAAAGAGCAGTCGCCGTTATAATCAGGATCCATTGGGTAGCACTTTGACACTCTAACTCCATTACAGTCTTCAATCGGAGAAGCGGTGGGAGCGAAGGTAGCAGCTGTCGAATCGTCGAACGGAAGACAAAAGGTTGATGTCGATCCAGTTCCATCTCCGGTAGCAACGAGAGTCGACGAACCGGCTGGTGTCAAAGTATACGAAGCCAAACGGGCTTCTGCTATGCAGTCGCTGGTAGTGGCGTCGTACTTACAGATGCTGCCTTCTAGGGGGGGGAACTCAACAGTTGTCGAGCCAGTGCCTTGACCAGAGCCAATCTCGTTGCCACCAGGGTCCAAGAGAGTCCAAATGGCTTCGCCGTAACTGTCGTACGCCACAACAACGTTGACGGATCCCAGTTGGGGAGTGCAATATTCAATATCTTCGGGGCTACCAGAGCCTGAGTAGGAAGTGCTGCCGAGGGCGGTGAAGCCAGGAATGCTCTCTTCGTCGACTGCCTCAATGGTTATGGAAGTGTCCCATGCATAGCCAGGATAGGTAGAGCTTAGTCTCAGGGTAAAGCATGTAGGAGAAATATTGGCCTCGTACGCGACAATCGAAAGTGTGAAGCAGCCAATGTTTTGGAGAGCGAGGGTTTCCACACAGTCTCCCGACCCATCTTGGCAAGTGTACTCTTTCTTCAATCTGTGGTTGCCGTCGTGGGTGAACTCCAATCCAATGAAATCGCTCCAACTGTCAAGGGCTGACATGGTGAGGGTGAAGGAAGCGGCTGTGGCGGTGGGCGCTGCAGTGCTCGTGGGAGCAAAAGTTGGCGCTGATGTGGTTGGCGCCATGGTTGGAGCGGACGTTGTCGGGGATGCAGTGGGGCTGGTCGTTGGAGAGGGAGTAGGAAAGGATGTTCCCGAGAGAAGGAAAGTTTCACTGCTGATACCTGCCCCAGAAGCAATTGTCACGCCATCAGAGTCTAGGAGGGTCCAAAGAGATCCACCGTAGTAGTCTTGTGCGATGCCTATGGTTGCTGCACCCATCGCAGGCGAGCACCACTCGGTTTCCTCGGCTACGTCAGCACCTGCATATTCAAGGCCTGAAAGTGCATTGAAGCCTGGGACATCCTGTCCGGTGGGTTGCGATATGACAACTGCGGCATCATACCACGCATATCCTGGAAACTCGGAAAAAACTTGAATGGTGAAGCACTTAGGTGTGATAGTCGGAGCAGGGGTCGGAGTAGGGGCAGCCGTGAGACCTTCGGGCAGCTCCAGAAGAACAGTGGTCGAGCCCTCTCCTTGACCACTTGCCATCTCGAGGCCATAGGGGCCCCAAAGTGACCAAACGCCTGCGATGAGCAAAGCGAGTGGGCAAACGAAGCGTTAAGAAGCGCAAACGGTGTGTGTTAGACCTAGCGTGAATAGAAGGAAGGTCACTTCTATCATGGCACCATCTCTCACCTTCGTCCCAATAGTCATAGCCAATCACAAATACGGCACTGCCCACCGGGGGAGTGCACCACTATAGGGAGGGAGAGGGGGCGGGGAGGTCAGCAAGGTTGAGCGGAAGTATGAAGGTTTAGTTAGTTGGTCTTTGGGAGGGAAAATCCAAACCTGACGCTATCTACCTGCAAACTCTCTTCGTTGCCACTCCCTGAGAAAAATAAGCCGGATTGGGGGTTGAAACCAGGAGTGTTCTCTCCATCCTTTTGCTCAATGCTCAAGGAGGTACTCCAGTAGTCCCCAAGCCATGGGGAAGAAAGCTTGATAGTGAAGCACACAGGGGTCTCGGGGGCAACTGTAGGAGCTGATGTTGCTGACGGATCGAGCAAGACGACAGTCGAACCAGCGTCCGCACCAGACGCAATCTCCTCGCCAGAACTATCATAAAGAGTCCACAAGCATTCATCTGAATAATAGTGATCTGCGACCGTAAAGACGGCTGACCCCTCCAAAGGTGAGCACCACTGTAAAGAAGCAGGGAGTGTAGAAGGTGTAGGGTAAGTTTCAACATTATCAATAAACCCCCCCCCCCCCAACACATGGCGGCTTCCAGGTTCCATCTCTTTCTGACTCACCTCGGTATTTTCGGGGATACCAGAGCCGGTGTACGTAATGCCGGAAACGGCGTTGAAGCCAGAAATGCTCTCCCCGTCTAGAGACCCAATGCTCATGGTGTTGGACCAGGAATAACTCGGCCATGTAGAATACAGGGTCAGAGTGAAGCAATCCGTCGAGGTTTCCCTGGACTTGGAATCAACTGCATCCTTGGCCTGGACGAAGATGCCCATAAAGGATGCAGAAAGAAGCAGAAATACGAAGACGAAGGGGTAAGGAGTAGTTAACATAATGGTAGTGGGGTAAGCGCGGAATCGGTTAGAGAGGAGGACAATTAAAGGTCTCTACCTGATATCTTGGACTGAAAAAGATTCCAATTGTCGACTTGACCTAGTAGAAGTAAATGTAGTCGGAAGTGGTACTAAATTGGGGTCAGAAATCCCAAAAAGCAACACTCTAAAAATTGGATAAAACCTGTTCAGAGAAAGGATTGTGCAGGACGAAGGAGAGAGGCAAAACGAACGAGGGAAGCAAAACGAACGAGGGGTCCGAAGAAAAAGAAGTGAATAATGAAGTGAAGTCAAAATCATAAGAATTTAGAAGGTTGATTTTTTTCGTTTGGCGCGTCCTTGCCTTATTGTCGGGCCGTGTTTAGTACTCAAGGAAGGCCTAAGGAGCTGATATTAGAAGGAAGGAAGAACTTTCCCCTCTCTCCCTTCCTGAGCTTCAGGACGCAAGGCAAAAATAGGACCTCTATTTGCGTTGTTTTGTTGTAAGTGATGAGCATTTCGAATGAGCATCTGGGATGGATCAGCATGTCTCGGGATGACAGGAATACCCTCTTTTACGGTGGGATAGCACTGCTATTGGGCCTTCTTGGGATCTTCTTTGGGTTTGAGTCCACTCCATTCCACAAAACGAGGGCCGCGGAGAGAATGTACTTGAGTGTCGTCATGCTTGTCGCGTTCGCGTGGATTATTGCTTCGACGATAAGTTTCGAGAATGAGGAAGTAGACGATGAAGGGGACACTGATTTCGATAAAATGGTAAAGGAGCACCCATTCATCAAGCTCTTGCCGGCGACCTTGGAGTTCACTGTTGTCACCCTGGTCGCTACCGCGGCACTGCTAAATGCGGTTGAGTCCGATATAAGGAAGTTCACGGGTTCTTGGCCTTTGGACGAGAGGTTCATCGTTCCATCATATAGCGCCAAGCGCAAAGTTCAGACAATCGCACTTGTCATGAACGAAATCAACAAGACAACCAATTTTCTCGCGTTCCGCATTCCTGTTAGCCTCGTTCCTGTCTTCGCCATCGTTTACTTTTTCTTCAAGAGTGCTGCTGAGGTGAGATTAGACAAGGAGAGAGGCGACAAGCTGATAACACCATCGACGCATCGTCTCCCCCACTGAAATCATAATTCTCGTCCATTGTCGTCGTTGCCTCTTTCGTGCCTCTTCTCTCGTCGCAGTCTTCCCTTGTTGCCTCCTATTTCGTTTTTGTGATGCTCCTGGTATTCTTATCCTTCGTTGTTGTCATTTTCTTAAAAAAATTTGCAAACAATTTCTTTTGCGGGGCCAATGTGAGGAGGAGATTGAAGATCGAGCAAGTCTTTGAGGAGGCCATGAGATCTTCGGACAGAGACGAGCTGAATTACATCGTGGTCAATGTCAACCTCGCTGCAGTATTGAGCGAGGCTCCCACCTCGACGATCAGGATTTTTTCGAGTCCCCTGGCCCTTTCCCTCATGTCTACTGCCTCCAAGGCGGTGGTGATTGACGCCCTGCAGAAGAGAGGAGCCCGGGGCGTCCAGCAGTCGATAGCTGAAATTTTATTTTCCACGAAAGGGAGGAAGTTGACCAAGCTGAAGAACATAATTGATACGGGCTCCGACTACCACAATCTTTTGAAGCTCATGGATGATATGACCGAAGGTTCCCTAAGATTTGACTTGGTCGATCACCTACAAAGGGAGGCAGGATTCGCAGTAGATGAAAACGGAGGTAAGAAATTTGGCACTAAGACTTTAAGCGATGTTGACGATACACTGTACTGCTCTTCGGGGAAATTCCCCGTTGGCGTGGATAAGAGGCTCCCTCGAAGGAGTCCTTATCCTGGCGTCTTCAAGTTCCTGGAATGTATAGACAAGGTCGGGAGTTTTGCGGGGGCTGAATACATCACGGTCACCGTAGAGCCGGTTCAAGAGGAGCACCTGGACCGTTACTCTTTGGGGGTAGAGGATGATCCTGAAAGTGGGGGGAAAGAAGAACGGGCCCGAGAACCAAAAGTAACCAGACCAAATCTCGAGCGCGTGGCGAATAGTATATCGCTCCTCAAGCTTAGAAGAGGTATGGATGGATTGAACAACCAGAGTCACGTTGTAAGGAGTAAAAAAACCTTCTTACTCTCTGACCCAAGTTCCTGCAATCTTGTGTTCCTCTCTGCGAGACCTCACCTGTACAAGGAGCTTACTGAGCAGAAATCCTATAGGAGGTTCAGGAAGTACGTGAGCGAGGGGCTCCTTCACAAGATGCCAACTCTCCTCCCAGGCAGACTCCTGCCCGGAACTAAGGCGTTCCTCCTGACTCCTATTCTCAAGAGTAGCTCTTGGAGGGCAGTGGGGGAAACTAAATTTGATTCGTTTCGGAGTTATTCCGCCCTCTATCCAGAGTATGACTACGTCTTCATAGGAGATAACGGTCAAGGCGATCTCTATGCCGCAGAAAAAATGATAAAGTATTGCGCGGAAAGCAGCAAATGCGAATTACGTGGAGTTTTCATCCACCAGGTCCAACCCCAGGAAGATGAGCTCAGGCACAGGGAACGAGGGGCGGAAATGGACGCAGAAGAAGAGGCGGGGCAAGGAAAGACGCTTGGACCTGACGCCTTCTCCTCGTACGTTGGGGCAGCAATCTCAGCCCACACAAAGGACCTGCTTTCTAGTTCCGACCTCTACAACGTCGCTATTGCGGCTCTCAGTGACTTTGATGACATGAGAGCCCTTTGCCCTGAGCATGACTTCCGTGTCCTGGCCGAGCAGCTTAACACCGATGTGGCCGCTGTGAATGCCATCCTCGACAAGGACGCTACCGCCAAGTATCCCCAACTTGGAGTTAGAACCGTTGGGCACCTTGAAACCATAATGAGCTTCCAAAGAGGCGTCGGAAGAGGGAGCGGAAGTATGAGTAGTGGTCTCCTCTCGAATGTCGTCTAGCAAAATCGCTGATGTTTAAGAATAATTATCGATTTTGGCAGAAACCTGTGATTTTTCCCTCATAGGTTTTTCTTAGTAAACGTAGGATATTTCGGTGCCCCTTTCTATACTTCTCCGAAATACGAGAGTCTCAAGCCGACATCCTCTCTCAAGGGTGTCAAAAGAATTTCTCTGCTCCAACTGCTTCGAGGGGAAGAAGGATGGAGAAGCCGTTCGTTGATCAGAGTCGGTCGTGGACCTTATTTGAAGCTTTCCCAGATAGAGCGATCGATGTTCGTGGTTTCCTCCGGTCCAATCAAGTGGCACTCTCAACACCAGGCTGCCCCTTCCATTTGTCCCCAGGGCAACGAAAACAAAAATTTGTCAACGAAGGGGAGGGTTTTACTCGCAAGGAGTATAACCCGGATCGGGACCCGCACTTGAATGGATTTAGGGCTCTGCGAAAGCTAAAAAGAATTGAGGGAGAGAAAAAGTATCCTCCAATCGAACTAGTTTCTCCTTACCTCATCAAGAAGGGTTGGCGGAGGGGGAAGTACCGGCTGCCTAGCGTTGACAGAAGGTCTGATAAGAAGTTAATAAAGGAGAAAATGAGATTGGGTACTTCGCGAAAATGTCTTCGTGAGAAGAAGGTTCTGCCGCCAGTTGAGCCTTTGCAGACCTTGAAAGGACCAGCATCTGATGTTGTTCCGTGCTCAGCCTTTGTGCTGCCTAATTTTTCAACTAAAAATGGCCTCGTTGAAACAAATCTAACAACTGCAGAAAGAGAGCCAAGAGAGATAACGAATGAAATGCTTCTTGGGCTTCCTGTACCCTTGTTTGCCCACATTCTCCAGTTCATGCATACTCCTACGATAGTCGGTTCTTTGTACTACTCCATTTCGTCCTTCGTGCAGTCGCCCTTATCGCAACCCTACCTGCTGGGCAAGGTGAAGGAGGTGAGATAGCACAAGGAGAGAAGCGACGAGCAATCAGCAACACATCCAATACCGTCTAGACGCATGATCTTATTACTAAGACACATTAAAATCATTTTTGCTCGCTTCGCCCATTGCAGGTCATCTCGTCCTTGACACTTTCTCGCACCTTTGAATCGCATTGGGCTTACACAATAAAGAGGCACAGAGCCAAACGTCGGCAAGCCCTTGAAGAAGGTGATATGGATGTAGATGTGGAGGGTTCTTGCTTTCCCTACGAGCTAGGAGAGATTGATCAAGACATTCCGGTGTGGAAGGGAGAGTTTGATGAAGAGGACAATTTGCGCATCAAAGATAGCGATGCTGGTCTTAAGGTGAGGCACATCACAATGATGAATGCTGTCCTGTCCTTCGTTTTGGAAAATGATCTGGATAAATTACGAAGAACTGACTATGCGATATACGCAAGGGGTGAAATCAAAAGTGAAAGAGACGAGCACCCAGAAGACGAACCAAAGAATATTGTGGACCCGGTTCTCTTGTCGCCGTTTGAAGAAGAGGAGAATCGGACTCTAGCGTTGGCGCTGACAGAGTCCTTTTTGGAGTCTTTTGTCTCGTCGGTGGTCAGGGACGGAATAGAAAGGGTCCTCAGGGCTTCGACGGGGAAGGAGATTAATGCCCCTGCCATGGCTACTTCTTCCGCTGTAGCCCCCTTCCAAATACCACCTCTTTCGTGTTTTGAAGCAGTCGGCTGCCAGGAGGCCATAAATTGGGTTGCTAAAACCATTTCCTTGCTATCTTTCAACAAAAGAGCTGCAATACACTCCCTCAATCTTGATGGATGTGTCAATCTTGACGAGAAAACCCTCGTTGTCTTGCTCGCCTCGCTTCCCAATCTCCTCAATCTGCGTCTCAACGGGTTGGTGAGCTGTGTGGGGGAACAAGCGTGTGTCGTGATAGGTACGTTGAAGCGCCTAAGATACCTTGACATGTCCAACTGTGCTCTTAACGACAGACGCCTCGAAACTCTGGTGTCAACCCTGGCCAAAAATAAAGTGCGTGTCAGGAAGCTCAACATTGCGAACTCTGGTGCCCTCACTGACGAGGGATTGAAAGTGATCGGGAAAGATGGTGGTGTGGCATCAACTCTTGTTGACTTTTGTATGAGTGGCTGCTTCAGAATTACCGATTTGGGCCTGATGCTCATTTCGTTCCCGAACTTGAAGCGTTTGAATTTTTGCGGAAGCTACAAGGTAACTGACGCGAGCAGGCGGTACATCCTTGGTCAAAATCCCACCCTCCTCATTTACAACGCCTCCAATCAATTTGGGCGTGCGGGGATTGAGTCTGAGAGAAATAATAGGACGGGAACGTTTTACGACCACACTGCGGCCGAAATCATGAAGGAGGAAGATAGTGGGGAGCAGGCAAGCCTTGAGGAGTTCAGAAAGTAAATGCAAGGTTTTTAAGAACACACAAACACGATTCGTTTTTACATTTTTCTTCTCCAACTTCCCTCTACCACTGCCTGACCTCTACCACGTCGCGATGAACACCATACTACAACTCGCCACTGCCCCTGTGCTTCTTAGGGAGGAAGGAGTCGAAGCTTTTGGTGAGCTCCCCTTTCCCTATCACCTTGACCACCTTGTCCCTCAAGGTTTTCATCTGGATGGACTTTCGGCTGTAGCTCTTGAGTAGGTTGACCACATTTAGATACGCATCTGGGCCGAGCTGACGGCGGCATTGGGAGAGGAATGATTTCGCCTGCTTGTGTCTTTTCTGGTCCATCGCCCTGGCACTTGCGGAGTAGGGGTTGAGGCCGGACGGATTATCAAAGGGGGAATTGGAGGAGGAACTTGGCTGAGTTGCGACGGGGGTGTCCCTTGAAGATGTGGCGTTGGATGTCGTAGAATTTGTGCGCTTCTTCTCGACGTACTTGCGGTACTGTGAGGGAATCTTGAAGCGATAATGAAAGTCGATCACCTGCGATGAGCGA
>Ga0209713_10002099_pt1 | contig 12273 bp, 7 predicted proteins | sample ArcOceMetagenome_3_FD_187444 | JGI IMG/M metagenome (GOLD analysis project Ga0209713, IMG submission 187444) | Marine eukaryotic phytoplankton communities from Arctic Ocean - Arctic Ocean- Svalbard ARC20M Metagenome (SPAdes) (version 2) | ecosystem: Environmental > Aquatic > Marine > Oceanic...
ACCTATAGATCGGCGCCGACGACCGCGCCGGGCGCGGTCTGGGGCCGCTCGCCGCCACGAGGCGAGTTAATCTGCCCCGGCAGGGCGGGCGGCTGCCCCGGCAGCGCGGGCGGCTGCCCCGGCAGCGCGGGCGGCTGCCCCGGCAGGGCGGGCGGCTGCCCCGGCAGGGCGGGCGGCTGCCCCGGCAGCGCGGGCGGCTGCCCCGGCAGCGCGGGCGGCTGCCCCGGCAGCGCGGGCGGCTGCCCCGGCAGGGCGGGCGGGCCGTCGCCCTTGCGTATGATCTGCGGGCCGCCCTCGCGCGCGGGCGGCTCGAAGATGAGCATCTCCTGCTGGCGGCGCGTGGTGAGGCCGAGGGCGGCCGCCGCCTGACCGAGGAGCTGCAGCACGAGGTCGCAGTGAAGCACGCCGTGGAAGGTGTAACGGCCGCCGCCGCGCTCGGCAAAGACGATCGAGTAGCCACTCTTGCTCTTGGAGCTGATCGAGCGGCCCGCCTTGTTGACGCGCTGGCAGCGCTCCGCCAGCGTCAGCTGCGCGATGCCAATCTTGACCATCCCCGTCGCCCCTCCGGAGTAGCCGCTCGCGCCATGGCTCGCGCCGAGCGCATTGAGGTTTGGGGTGGACGCGGCGGTGCCGGGCGCGCCCGCCTGCGCCGGCTTGAAGCACACGTAGCTGCTCGTGACCGAGAGCATGCCCGGCGCGGCGCGCTCGTTGGTGCAGACGGAGCGGCCCAGCAGCGCCTCGGCCTCCGGTAGCCCGAACTCGTCGCGCAGCAAGGCCGCCGCCTCCTCGTCGCCCGTGACCGCCGCCGACGAGTCGGCCGAGCCGGCGAGGCTCGCGCCGCCGCTCATCTTCTTGCCGAGGATCTTCGTCTTGGTGCGGTGGATCATCGACATGGCGCCCGCCGCCTTGCGCTCGGCGCTGCCGCGGTCGTTCCCTTTGCCGTCCCTGGCCCCGGAGCCGCTCTGCCGGTCGCCGCCGGAGCTCTGTCGGTCGACGTCGACGCCGCCGCCCGGCGTGCGCGGCGTCTTGGCGCCGCCGCCAACCGGGCGCGAGGGCCCGCCGATCATGCCGCCGCCGTCGTCGTTCAACGAGTCGTCGTTGAAGGCCTCCGACTCCTCGTTGAAGCCCTCGAGGTTTGGCGGCAGCACCTCGCAGTACGAGACGAGGCGGCCGCGCTCGTGCGCCGCGCCGGTCAGCGAGCGCTCCTGCCGGCCGAGCACGAGGCGGATCCGCTCCTCAGTCGCCGCGTCGCCGCGCGCCTCGGCGAGCTCGAGCGCGGCCATCTTGTCGTCGAACTTGGCGCGGCGCAGCAGCCCCGCCGCCACCGGCAGCCCGTTGGCCGCGCAGACGCACAGCGGCGTCGCGCCCTCGCCGTCGACCGAGTCGGCGTTGGCGCCGTTCTGCAGCAGCAGCTCGACCACCTGATGAGAGTGGAGAGAGGCGAGAGGGGAGAGGAGAGGAGAGAGGCGAGGAGAGGAGAGAGAGGAGGAGAGAGGAGACGAAAGACAGTGAGCGGAGAGAGGGAGAGGAGAGAGGAGAGACCGTGCGCTGAGAGGGCGGGAGAGGGGGTACAACCACCTGCAGCTGCGCGCCGACCACCGCCGCGTGCAGCGCCGTCGCGCCGGAGCTCGGCGCCGTCGTGTTCACCGGCACGCCGACGTGCCACAGCTGCCACAGCAGCGTCGGCACGTCGCCCGCGCCGGCGGCGAGCGCGAGCGCCTCGGCGCCTGCCGACTCGGCGTCGGCGCCCTCGGCGTCGGGCCGCTCCCACTGCGAGACGCCCGTGTAGCAGTTGTAGTAGTACTGGTTGCCCTCCTCGTCGAAGACCTCCTCCCACCCGACGGCCAGCCCGCCCGTCGTGATCGTGGCGCCCGACGGCGTCTGGCCGGGCGGCGTGCCGCCGCTCAGCTCGCGCGTTTCGTACTTCTGCCGGATCCACCTCTCGCGCTGCGCGCGCGGCGCGTCGGGGCTCGGACTCACGACCATGTCGGGCGGCAGGCTCTGCAGCGCCGCCAGCAGCACTGAGTTGGCCGTGTCGTTGCCGACGCACGACAGCACGTCGAGCACCTCGGGCTCGAGCGTGTCGAGCTCGAGGCTGCGCACCTTGGTGATGTGCACGCCCACCGAGCGGTGGCACGACGCGCACTCGGTGCAGAGCACCAGGCCCAGGTTGATCGAGCACCACGTCGGGTTGTCGGCGCCGCAGTCGGCGCACGTACAGTTGCCCGCCGCGCCGCCGCGCGCCACCTGTAGCTGCTCGTGCTTGATGCGCGGCGTCATGCGCTCGTCGGCTTGCGCGTCGTCGTCGTCGTTCCCGCCGAGGCCGCCGAGGCCGCCGAGGCCGCCGCCGGCGCCGGCGCCGCCGGCGCCGCCGAGGCCGCCGCCGCCGCCGCCGCCGCCGCCGCCGAGCGCCGCGCTCTTGAAGCCCGCCTTGAGCACCGCGAGCCACTGGCTGTACTCGGCCTCCGAGTTGGCCTGGAAGAGCTTGGGCTTGGCGTCGCCCTTGCCCTCGGCCGTGACGAGCGCGAAGCAGAAGCGGCCGCGCTCGCACTCCTTTGGCGCGAGGTCCTTCGCCTCGCGCAGCGTGCACAGGTTGAGCGGCACGATGCGCTTGGGCGGCCCCGCCCAGTCGATGCCGCCGCCACCGTCGAACATCGCGCCCAGGCCGCCCGTCCGCTCCTTGGCCGTCCACCACTTGACGGTCATGCCGTCGGCGACCGCCCAGCAGCGGCCCCACAGGCCGGTGCCGTGCTGCTTGAAGAGGAATCCCTCCTTGCTCACCTCGCTGCTCTTGCCCGCCGTCAGCCCCGCCGCCGACGCGTGCTCCTCCTTGCACTGCACGCACTCCCTCGTGTGCTGCTCACCGAGCTGCTGCTGCCCCATCGCCAGCCCGTCGCTGAGCGTCTGCAGCACGGGCATCATCGGCTCGAGCTTGGCGAAGGCCGCCTTGTACGCCGAGACGTGGTTGAACAGCGCCGCCGAGAGCATCTTCGCGTGCTCCTGCCGCACCGCCTGCATCCCCGTCTCGAGCGACTGCTTCCACTCGAGCCGCCGCACCTCGGCGTCGTGCCGCTTCGAGAGCGACTCGGAGTCGGCGGCCCCGGTCTTCTCGTCGGTCGGCTTGATCGTGCACGCGCGGTGCAGCGTCTCCATGTGCCGCTTCTGCGCCTTGTCGTACTCCTTCCGCTTGTCCTCGATCTCCGCGTGGGCCTGCAGCAGCGACGGCTTGCGGCCCAGCGTCGAGTAGAGCGAGCTGAGCAGCGAGCCGGTGGCCTCCATCGCGGCCGAAATCTCGGCCACCTGCGAGCCGCTGCCGCACAGCATGGGCGCCTTTATGCAGGTCGAGACCGCCTGCTGCGCCTTGACGAGCGCCATCCCGGCGTCGGAAAGCTTCGCCATCGCCTTTGTCAGCTCGATGTAGCTTCCGTAGGCCTCGTTGGTCTGCGACTCGAGGCTGGAGTGGCTCGAGAGCGTCACCGGCGACTCCGTCCAGGGAGAGGTGGTGCGGCCGACGACGCCCATAGTGGCGTCCTCTGCAACTAGCCTCTCGGCGACCTCGCGGGGTGGCCGCCGAGCGGGGGACTCCAGGTGAGCGGCGGTCGCCTTCACGGCGCACGCAGAAGAGCTATGAATTCTCCGTGGCATGATAGATTTAGTTAGTTACACTACAATGGATCTTCACACTCTGCGGGGTCCCACATGGCGACGGCCTGCGGCGCGTCCTCGGAGTCACAGCTGGCTGGAGATGACAAGCTTCTTTCCATGAATCCAGGACCCGTCTAGTCTGAATAGATAGATAGAATTATGGTTCACGACTGGGGCTACAATAGTACGCTACACATATCCATCTATCTATCTATCTTACTCTGAATTGATAACTGGCATGTGCGCGCGCGCTCTAAGTGCTAAACACCTCCCCGGTCATCACCTTCCGGTTTGGCAGGCGGCCTCGCTGGCCTACGAGCCACGGCGACCTCGCCGAGTCGCAGACCCGCCTCCGGGCGGCGAGCCGAGCTGTCGTACAATGCCGAAGTCACTTCCGACGCGGCAGCAGCTGCTGAACGACTATGTCAAGCTGCTGCATCTGCTGCAGGAGGCCAAGTTCACGGACCTCTTGGAGGGGCTTCCGTCGATGGACCAATTGTTCGGCGAAGGGTGGCCCATTGAGCTCGACGACACCGCAAAGGCGTCGTTCCTCGAGCAAACACCGTACAACCCGGCGCTGGAGACCAGGGTGCGCCCAGCGCCCACGCCAGATCCGCACCAATATGCACCGCGCCTCTGCGCAGCTTCGCGTGCCATTTCTGACCGCGCCACGCGCACGTTTCGCAGGCTCCTGACCCCAACATTCCGCACCCGCTCCTCGCCTGGCATACGTGCGGCTTCGAGCGCTATCCGACGTGCCACTGCACAACGCCAGGCCGGAGCGTACTCGGCGGAGACGCGGGAAGCAGCAGCGACGAGTGTACTTGCCGAGTAACCGAGGGTCCGGGCGTGCCCTTGCCCAGCCCGCCGCCGTCACCTCCGCCTCCAGACCCGCCGCCGCCGCCATCGCCACCACCGCCGCCGTCACCGCCGCCCGGAGAGGAGGGTGGCACTGCCATCAGCACCACCACTGCCGCCGGCACGGGTACCGGGAGTCCAAACCCCGCCGGTGGCATCCCCGGCGGTGGAGGCCCCGGCAGCCCCGGTGGCGTCCCAGGTGGCGGCCCCGCCAACCCCGGCGGAGGCACCAACGACGCTGCCACTCCCGACAGTGCCCCCGGCAGCGGCACCGGCAGCGCCACTGGCGGCGGCGCTGGACCCACGACTGGAACTGGCACTGGCACTGACGCGACCACCGGCAGCAAGGACAACCTTGCCGACGCTCTGAAGGGGCTTGGTGACACGCTTGGCAACAGCGACGCCTTCAAGGGCATGTCGGACGAGGAGGTCTGGACCTTGCTCGGCACCGCAGCGGACCGCATGGGCAACGACTACGTCGCAAATAAGGTCGTCGAGGACACGAGCGTCTCCGACGACGTCATGAAGAATCGGCCTGATGCGTTCAAGTGGGCAGCGCAGCAGCTGCCTCCGGAGGCGGGTGCCTCCAGGCCGTTGCCACGCTCGATCAGGAGGCGTGGCGACGGGGGCTCTGTCCGACCTGTGGCCGAGAGCAGCGAGCAGACCCCACCCTCACCAGAAGCTCCCGCCCAATCTGTTGTCTTGGAGAAGGGCATTCCGCTGCTTCCACCCGAGGGCCGCGACGTCGTTGGGAAGCTGCCCAGTGGGATGGACAAACTCAAGGAGGTTCTCGTCGGCTCTGCGCTGCTCAATGCTCCGGTACTCCCGCACGTCGATGGCGTCCCGCTCGCCGCGCCGTTGGAGCCTCATCCCGAAGTGAATCGTCAAGGCTATGAGCCCTCACAGTCGTCCAGTGACAGCACTGGAGGTGAAGCGGACTCGACGCTGCTCCATCCAGATATCCCAGCCATGCCCGGTTCCGATGATGCCAACTACGAAGCGTTTGCGAGGGCCACAGTCACGCCCCCTGATGGGGCCGTTGGTGCAGACGCCCTTGCATCCGGCGCAGCGCTGGCAGACGCATCCGCAGCACCTCCCGGCGTGGGCGAGCTGCTGGACGCAGCAAAGCGGGCTGGTGAGGAGCAGAAGCCAGCCACGCCTCCCGAAGCAGCAGGGACGCCACCGGAAATGGAGGCAGTGCGCCAGGCGGTGGCTCCATTCCACGAGAGCAGCATGGTCGAGGCCGTGCCTCGACAATTCCAATCCTTTCTGCAGCAGCAGCAGAAGTCGTCGTCGTCGACACCTGCGTTTCTGGAGCAGGTAAACCCGCAGCCCGAGGGTTTAGCTACCGACACTGCCGAGTGCCAATGCGACCAGGCGCGCATGTCGTGCACGTGCGAGCGCTTTGGTGAGTGCTACGTACCGACACCCAAGCCAAAGGAGTGCAGGCCCGACGGCCAAGGACAGACCATGAAGGACTGCTGGATGCAGGACCACTGTCCGCGCCCGTTGTACCCCTACAAAACCGACCAGTTCTGCTCGAGATTCGCATTGCAGTGGATCTTCAACGGAATCCAGGTCTGCGGTCAGGACCTACGCGTCTGGACGGGCTCAAAGGCGCAGTGGAGCTTCGTGCGGCGGCCCCCGACCTTCGTTGACGTGTGGTACCATGGGTTCTGGGCAAAACCGTCGGATTGCTGGAACTACCGGCAGTGGGTCGGCGATGGCACCGGAATGCTCACCGGCAACCCCATGTCGATCATCACGAACAAGTACATGACCTTCCTCACACAGTCGCGCGAGATGGCGCTTCTGCACAACTTCTACCAGTCTGATCCGGACCGAGAGGGTTCTTACGGCGGGTGCGGCTTTGGCAAAGGGACGGGATGGGCACCCACGGGCTGGGGCGGCGACTCTCCGCTCAACAAGAAGAATTGGTTGAGCATCTTCTACATCTTTGGAATGGACCGCTCCTGGTCCAGCCAAAAGTGCGGTGCCAGTAAGAGCAACGTCTTCTCATGGGCGCATTCAGTGGCCGGCTTCTTCAGCATCTACACATCCGCCGAGGTCGCGGCCTACGAGTCGGAGTGGACGAAGGTTTCGATGAAAGAGCACCGTCAGAGTTTCCCACTCGTGTTTGACCACAAGCTGGGCCAGTTGCCCTCCCAGCTGGGCGTCTTCTTCTCGGCCAAGTGCAGCGATGACGATCCTTACATTGCGGTCGTCAAGTATTCGTGGGGCAACTTCAACCCCCCAAACATCGAGGCCAACGAGGAGCAGCTGATTCTGCACATGTACCCGTACATGCGCCTCGGCGGGTTCTGGATCCCATGGTCGTGGTCCAGAGGCAGGTTCTACGCGTACGACGAGGGCTGCTTCAAAGTGACTGCCGGAGTCTCAAAAGGCTACGACTCTGGTTGGATTGACGACGATTGGCGGGCTCACGCCTCTCCAGGCTGGTTTGTCAAGGATACCTCCGCGATGGACGCTCTCGAGAAGAATGAGGAGGGCGAATTCGTGACTGAAACGGGTGAAACAGTCTCGGACGAAGATATGAAGGACTCCATCAAGCATGGCCTGCTGCATGGGCTTGAGGGGATTCCCAAGTCTATGCTGGTGTACTTCTCGCCACACCAAGCGGGTAGCGGACTGCAAGACAAGGAAGCCTACCCTCTCATCAACGGGTATCAGCCCTTGCTCACGGGGAATCCCGTGTCAATCATGGCCGACCACGTCGGCATCAAGATTGAAAACTGGAAGGCGCGATGGCTGCGTGGGGTCTGGCGAGCCTCGTGCGCTCATCTGGATAAGAAGGCCGAGGAATCGGAGGAGTGGGGTAAAGTCCGCGAGGTGTGCAAGCCGGGGTGGGAATTCCACTTCAGTGGCTCGTGGCGGGTCATCGCACAAGGCTGCTCAACGACCAAAGAGTACTTTGGCATCTCGCAAACGGACATCTTTGGCTGTGGGCCCAAAGGCGACTGACGAGCGAATATAGATACATTTTCTTTAAAATACTGAACAGGTTTTGGGGTAAGCTCACGATTGTGATGATCAGTCCAGATCATCCACGTCAATCTGCTGCCGCCGCTCCTGCAGGGGTGATGCGGTGACGGCCGCCACGGGCTGCTGCTCCTCGACGGAATGCTCTGGCAAATCCTGGACCAAGACCTTCGTCGGCTTTGGCTTCGGAGCTAGAAGAATCATCGAGCCGTTCCGAGTCGAGCTCTGAGCCTCGCGGCGTGGCGCTTGTTGGCCAGCCTCTAACGACGGCAACGCGATGCCGCTCATATCGTCACCGGGTCGGCGGCAAAGGGCTGCACCGCTGCCGTTTGCATCGTCGCTCCGCTCAGCCCGTTTGCCAAGAAGCTGGTCGCCGTCCTTGGGTCTTCTGAAGCCCACGCGCCCACTGCTACGCGCTGCGGACGAGTCGGGTTGCTCACCGACGCGCATCTCATCTGGACCGACGCGAGCTCTATCCCCTGTGCCATCCCGTTTGCCCATTTCATCGGTGGGCTTTTCAGAGCTGTTGTTGGTTCGCCTCCTTCTGCGTAGCAGAATGAGACCCACGATGGCGACTGAGCTGCTCAGCCCAATAGCAACGACAGCAGCCCCGCCCACCGGCGATGACGACACAGGCGCCCCACCAAGGCTTGAGCTGAGCGGTGATGGTGGCACTGACGGTGGCAACGGAGTATGAGCTGGCGGCTGACCTGGCGATGAGACCGGCGACGGCACGCCTGGTGGCGGCTGTGCCGGACCAGGCAGGAGGACTTCCCAGAGTTCCCAGGAGTCGCTGGTGGGTGCGTCTCGCTCCCCGCCGTTCGAGCAGCATCTGCAGCCGCTCGCATCGTTCAGCGTCGGCGACCACATTATGAAACTGCCGCACCCTTCGGTCGCCGCGGCTGCAACTGCGCAGTCTTGCGGCGTTGGGTGCTGGTTCCCGAGGTACTCAGCCTGGCTGTGGCACATGCGTCTGGCGCCAAACTTCAGTGCGTACGGGGGCTGAGCGGGTGGAGGCGGTGGATGTGCCGGTGGCTCGGACGGAGGCGGCAGCTCAGGCGGAGTGGATGGAGGAGGTGGGCTCCAAGGCGGGGGTGGAAGACTCGGAGGGGGCGTGCTGGGTGGAGGCAAGAAGGGCGGTGAGGGTGGCTGCGGCGGCGGGCTGCTGGGCGGCGGTGGCGGCGCCGACGGTGGCGGTGGCGCTGCAGGAGGAGACGATGGTGGATGTTGAGGTGGCTGCCACGGTGGTGGTGCCTTCGGTGGCAATACAGGGGGTATCGGCGGCTGGAATGGTGGGGGTGGGGAGGGAGGTGGCATGGATGGCGGTACGGATGGAGGAGAAGGTGGAGGCTGAGGTGGCTTCGAGGGCGGCGGGGATGGTGGTGGTGGAGACGGTGCAGGCGATGTGGGGGAAGGCGGGGGCGAGGGTGGAGGCTGGGGAGACGGTATGCATGGGGGCGGCAACGGTGGCCTACTTGGCGGTGAGGGAGGAGGCAATGATGGCGGCCAATGTGGCGGTGGCGGTGGCAACGGTGGCGGCATTGGAGGCACAGAGGGAGGCGGGCCCGATGGAGGGGATGGGCTAGGCGGGGGCGAGTCCGGCGGAGGGAAGGCCGGTGGAGGCAGCGACGGGGCGGGCGAGGACGGCGGAGGTGGAGGATGGGGCGGCGACTTTGGCGCCCAAGCCGCTTGCAGGTCTGCGATCAGGTCCACCGGGGAGTCGGCAAGCATCTGCAGCTTTGGTGCCTCCGACGGGTCGAATAGCGCACCCGTCTTGAAGCTGTTGTCGTTCAGCGTCCAGTAAAAGAAGCCAAACCCATGCTCCTTCAAGTAGTCCTGTAGCTTCTGCTGCCACGCCGAAGTGCTCGGAATGTTCCGATTGTGCCACGTGCGCGCGTTCCAGGTCCCACCCCACTCGCCCACGACGAGCGGCACGCCAGTTGCCGCCGGAACGTGGCCAAAGTGAGCGTCCCAAATGGTTGGCATGTTCTCTGGGAAGTTGCTCGCGAGCAGGTACGAGTTGCTGCCGTGGCCGTACACATGTGGCGACAGGACGAGCTTGCTCGGGTCGGACAGCTGCACGGGATGTTCTGCTTGCGAGATGATGTTTTCACCCCACCAGCAGTAGTCGCTCGACGTGTGGAAGCATTGCCCATTGTTGTTGGCGACGCCCTCGACGAAGATGAGCCAACGCGAGCAATGGCTCAGCACGTGGTTGCCCAGGCGACCGGCTGCCAGACCCCAGTCTTTGCCAGAGTCGCCGAGACCCCACGTTGCACCGTACGGCTCATTGAACAGATCAGCGGCAATGACGTTGGGCGCGGAGCAGTACCGATTCGCCAGCGTCTCCCAGGCGTCTCGGATCAAGGCTTCATTCTGCGGCGTGCAGTTGCCCCAGATGTCTGTGTAGCACCACAGCCCTTCATTGACATCCCTCTCGAGCGTGTGCATGTCGAACATCACGAATATTCCCGCTTGCTGCAGCCGAGCGATGAGATCGTCGAGGATGTCGAGGGAGTGCCATCCCGTAAACTCGCCGCACAGGCCCGAGGTCTCAGCATTCTGCCCGATGATTTCAACTGACATTGGGAGCCGCACCGAGTTGAAGTTGTGCAGCACGAGGAAGTCGATGTACTCCTGCAGCTGATGTTTATAGAGCTCGTGGACGCAGCCGGACGCCTGAAAGCCGGCCCAGTTGGCGCCCTTGAAGTGGAAGGCTGTGCGCTCGCCGCCATCGGCCGGCGCGATCCAGATGCGCCCCTCCGCTGTGTACATGTTGAACGGCGTGCTGAAGGGCTGCGTGGGGTCGGTGGCCCATTGCACCGCGCCCGCCATGGGGCGTCCCCACGCGACGGGCTAACGAGAGGATGCACAAGTTGCATGCGGCTTGAGAGGGGGTAAACCAGCGGACACGCGCGCTATGACACTCTCGTGCATGCAGTCCAGTCGCTTGCCAGACGTTAATGTCTGCGCGCCATCCCAGCCCATCCCTCTAACGCCCAGCCCATCCCTCTAACGCCCAGCCCATCCCTCAACGCGCTTGCGCGTTGCGGCTGCGCTCAAGCGTCAAGGCTGCAACCCATGCTGCGACCGCGGGCGTCGTGGAGGAGGCCGGAAAGGCCGCCGGTGTTGTTTGTTTGTTCGGTTCGCGACAAAAACGAGGACACCCCACAAACACTAGAGACACGCAATATACCTAAAGTCCGCGCGCGGGGCAGCGGGCGTCAAAAAAGCGGGAAACGATACACACAAACTGGAAGAGGTGAAGCAGCAGGGCATCCGCCTCTGCTCCTCCATGCAGTGCGGTGCAAAAGAGAGTGAGAGAGGCGACGCCTCACCCATATGGCGCGTTCCTCCACGCCAGCGCATGGTCGGCGGCGGAGGGACACGTGGACGAACGAGAGGCGCGCGGTCTCAGATGGCGTAGGCGCCCGGGCCGGGCGTGCCGGTCTCGTAGTTGTCGCGGAAGCGGTCGGCCTTGCTGAAGCCCCAGGACGACGAGGTGCGGCCGCGCGTCGTGGCCTGGCTGCCGATGGAGGAGTTGCACTTGTACGACGCCGGGCCGGGCGAGTAGACGAACGCGCCGCCCTTGGAGTGCTCGTTCGAGACGAAGACCTTGGCGTTGCCCTCGCGCGTGCAGGTGCCGAAGCGGTAGGTGGGCTCGCGCGGCGAGGCCGAACGCGACGACGAGAACTGCACGCTCGGGCCGTCGCCGAGGCCGTACGTGCCCGGCCCGGGGGAGTCGGCGCTGTCGGAGAGCTGCCGCTGCTCGCGCGTGAAGCGCCCGTCCGTCCCGAAGCCGTACCTGACGGGTGCGGGGGGACGCAAGGTGCGCCTCAAAAGGGGATCAAGTCTAGCCACGAGGAGCCGCGACGAGGGCTGTGCAGGGCGGCACACCTGGAGCCCGTCATGCTCGATCGATCGTTGTTGATGAAGGCCGGGCCCGGAGAGCCCATGCCTGCGAGCCGGCGCAAGGCGGAATGTCGAGACGCGTTGTCGGCGCTCTGGCGTGCCGGGGCCAGCGTTGCGGGCGGAAGGCGCGGAGTTTGGGCCGCGCAAGGCATGGCATGCGCACCAAAGTTTCCTGTCTCCGAGTGCATCGGCGAGATGAACACCTTCGCCGCCATGGCACGGTCCGACGTGCCGAAGCCGTACCTGCATCGGACAAAAAAAGAGCGCGCGCGAGGGATGTTGGTTGATGCACGAGAGACAACGCAGGCTCGGCCCCATTAGCCAGGCGTCCCACTACGGTGGCCACTCCGTATGCACTTGCGGGCGCGCCGCGGGGAGGACAGTGGGCCGAGTAGGTCTGCTTGCCCATGGAAGAGGAGTTGCCGTAGGCGGCCGGCCCGGGGCTAGCTGCGGTCCTCGGAGTGTCGGAGAAGCGGTCGGGGACGCCGAAGCGCTCCGCGGTGCCGAAGCCGCACCGCCTCCCACGCGGGGTAGGGAGGGTGTAGCGCGGGCCAGGCGTGTCCGTGCCTGTCGGCACCTTGGCGGCAAGGCCGCCCATGTGTACCTTGGCCTGTCCTGCTCGCGTGCTGCTGCCGAATCCGTACCCCGGAGCGCTCGGCCGGCTGGAGAGCGCCTGCTCGCCGAACATGGACTTGCCGCGCATGCGCCCAAACTCCGCGCCCGCCGTGCGCGGTGGTGGGAGCACGCTCATGTCGGTGGTGGTGGAGAGCGACGGCGGCGACGGCAACAACTTCCACTGAATTGTTGTTACACGGAAGATTCAACTGAGCTCGATCTAGTCGGCCTAAACACACATCT
>Ga0209713_10002100_pt1 | contig 12272 bp, 5 predicted proteins | sample ArcOceMetagenome_3_FD_187444 | JGI IMG/M metagenome (GOLD analysis project Ga0209713, IMG submission 187444) | Marine eukaryotic phytoplankton communities from Arctic Ocean - Arctic Ocean- Svalbard ARC20M Metagenome (SPAdes) (version 2) | ecosystem: Environmental > Aquatic > Marine > Oceanic...
AGGGATGCCACGCGAATTCGATAATCATCGTCGCTGAGACCGAGCTCGAGGGGTGGGAGAATCTTGTCGATGTGAGGCTTGCCCTGACTACGCACCAAAACTCTGCCCGCCCGGAGGGCAACATCGCGGCAATTTTCATTCTCGTCTGCCAGCCCACTGAGAAGGGCGGGAAGGGATGGGTCGATCAAAGGCGCAAAGCCTTGGCCGAGAGACGACGGAAGGAACGTAAGAACCCAAAGCACGCCCTCTCGAGTACTGGCCTTCGGGTGGGACTTGAGGGGCAGGATTTCTTCCAACATCACCTCCTCAACGAGACTGCCACCACCAGCAATGAGGACCTCGGTCAAACCCTGAGCCGCACCACTCCGTTCAACCGAGCTGCCTTCTTCGGCCTGGAGCGTTGCAATCAGCCACGGCCGCAACTCTGGGAAGGTATCTTCACCCAATCCACGGGTGAGGGAGCCGAAAGCCTTTGCAGATGTCGAGCGAACATCTGGAATAGGATCAAGGAGTACAGACTTGAGGTCGGGAAGCAATATGGAAAGATACGGAACAAAGTCACGTGGATCATTGATCATTGTGCAGATATTTCCAGCGATGAGCGCACCGTACCGCTTTGTAGTGGCAGAGCGATCTCGAAGACCACGGTGAAGGACGGGAACAATGAGGGCAAGGCTAGGAGCATCGATCGCGTGGAGGAACTCCGTCTCGATGAGCGTTTCCAGACCATTCAATGTACCAGTGGCGGGATCTATGAGTGCCTTGAGAAGGATTGGACTGATGGAAGCAATCTCGGGGTTCCTGATGACCTTGCTAATTTCATCCAAGGCCTCCTCGGCGCTTGTCTTGACCTTGGGGTGGGTATCGGAAAATGCTTCAGTGAGCTTTGGCACTACCTTGGGAAGACAAGAAGCTAGCTGCTTGGGTGCACAGTGGCTCATAGAACCGAGCATGGTTATCGAAGCCTGCTTCGTCCTCCAATTCGGATCATCGAATGCCTTGAGGACTGCCGGCATAACCAGCTTGACTCCATGGGCCGAAAGTTTGCTCATGATTTTGCCAGCGGCGTGCTGAGCAGCGGTGCGAACATGGTCGCTGGAGTCACTGAAGGATCGGAGCAGGGAAGGAAGCAGTACGATGACATAGGGCTCGAAGAGTAGGGACAGACGCTCGCTGAGGAGCTCGATGGCAAATAGAGACCCCTCCTTGGCAGCACTGGTACCGCTCGAACAGGCATCATCGAGTTGTTTGACGACCTCGTATTTCTTGAGGGTGGCAATGCCGCTCCCCTTTACGACAGCCGAAATACCATATGCCGCGCCACGACGTGTCGCTAGCTTCTCGCCTTCGAGACAGTTGTCCATCAATTCGGCGAGGATCGTCTCGATTCTGTCCTGAGTTCGGCCCTTCTTCATCAACTTTGACAAGCATAGAGCGACGCTCGACTGTACATCTTCACTCGGTGTTGTCAGAGCTGCAAGGAGCATATCGATGGTTTCATCAATCTTTTCTTCATTTTCCTCACCGCCGAGGTGGAGTGCAGCGGAACCGAGCGCTACTACAACACCCTCCTTTCTCCGATCCGAACTCGCAACGTCCTGCGGTGCCTTGTCCTTGTCAAGAGCTCCTAGACAGGACAAATCAGCTTGGCCGGTGCTGAGAATAGACTCAAAGTAGGGCAACAGGAAGGCGATGGCTTCGTCCGACGCACCATTTGAGGCAGCAATATCGCGAGAAGCATTCCGCGCATCATTCCTCACAGATTCATTGACATCGGCGAGACCATAGGTCATGAGGAAAGAAACCAGAATCTTCAAAACTGATATGTCAAGAGTAACATCTGCGGACGAGTCCGAGAGAGCAGTAATGGCACGAAGGACTCCGAGTCTCGTCGCGATCTTGTCGTCACTATCTTGTTCAACCTCGGCCTGCTTCTTCGTCGACGGAGTTGCAAATTGGCTCTCAAGCAGTTCCTTGTCGAAGGTTCGTTCCTTGGGTTGTGGAATCTTAGGTTTCGGCATGGTTCTGGTGGTGGCAACCTTCTTCTTGGGCTTTGTTGTTGCCGTGAGCTTGCTCAGACTCGTTCCGCCTACCATTTTCTTCTTAGGCTTCTTGGGCAAGCCTGTGTCGATCCGCTTCGATTTGGGTTTCTTGGGAGCGGCGGCGGGAGGTTCGGGAAAGGACGACGAGCTCGCGGACTTGCCAATGGGTTTGCCCATGCTAGGAAGACTCCCGCCTCCTCTGGCACTGCTCGAGTCAGCGTCAGAGGCGGGAGTCGGGTAGGCATCGATGAAGGTAGAGCACAATTGCACAACGCTCTTTTCGGCAGTGTCTTGGTGCATACCCGCAGCATGCGCGAAAGCAAGAGCGGCAGCATTAGCGATGCTACGATCCTTGTGACTAAGCAAAGGCATCAAAGGAGCAGTATACATCTTGGAAGGTGATGGCAGTGCCAATTCATCGTCGTCTTCAACTCCACAAACCTGTCGCCAAGCTGCTCGCGCTTCATTTTGAATGGATTGGTTGCTTTCGAAGCAATTGACCCAGATACGGTTCTCAATGAGTGGATTGATCTTCATTAGACGGGGCCGCGATGGATGGGAAGCAGCAATCGAAGACAACGCCATCATAGATGCTCTCCGGCAATTTTTCCCTCCTAGGGCACCCATATCCCCAAGAAGGGGCGCAAGCTCTGCCGCGCTGAGGCCCAGTCCCTTCGCATCGTCAGAAACATCCGTAGAATAGCAGGCAACCAGAGCATCAAAAGGGGTTGGCTCCACGAATGTTTGGGAACGATCGTGAGAAAGAAGCTCCAGCACCGCGAGCGCCATCTCTTTGCGAAGAGGCGCCACATTCTCATCGGTATCTTCTCCAGCCAACATACTGGTATGTCGGTACAGGATTCGAAGCGCAGGTTCGCACCCCGCCGCAGTACGCGGTCCGGTCAAGGCAGCCTTGATGACAGGGAAGAGGAAGGCAAAAGAAGACCCCGATAGACATTCGTTGACATCATCCATCTCAAAGACGACACATGCAGCTGGAGCGCATGGCGATGGCAGGGCATTGACGGTCAGAGTGATATCATCGTCGCCGCCTTTCTCCACTCCATTGCTGTTGTCCTTGTAAGAGATGGCGAGAGCACGGGCCATAGTTGACGCGTGATCCTCATCAATTTCGTACACGCAAGCGGCCAGGGCGCAGAGTGTATCAAAGCATTGTTCTCGAAGCGCTTCGAAACCGTTTTCACCGGACAAGGCAGCGCATTCCAATACTACCGATGCGACAACACTTTCGGACAGCACCGGAAGGACAGCATTGCCAACTTCGATTTCGGACGAACACAGAGCGCGAATTGCAGAGAGAGTACGAGGAAGATCGCCATCGACAAGGAATGACAGTGCCTTCCTTTTGCCGTCCTGACGTGCAAGCTCTTTCTTTTCTTCATCTGTTACAGATGCTGTGGATTTGCCTGATGCGCCAGCGCTGGCCTTCTTCTTCGCGGCAATTTCTTCCTTGATTTGGCGCTCCCATTCCTGTAAGTGCAGAGCAAAACACAATTGAGGGGGACAAGAGGAAATTGAGCGGGAGGGGAGGGGAGATTGAAAGCAAAAGCAACAAAAAATAAATACAGTATCGTTTGAATCAACTCACCTCTTCCTCAAAGCCAGCACCAAAGTCTCCCTTACTCTTCTTGCCCCCGATTCTTTTCTTGGCTGCATTTTTGGAGGCAATGGCGTTTGATGAATTGCCAGCTCCTTTCCCGGCAACAAATAGGACACCGGCAGGACTTCGCAGTAACTCAACGTCATCGGAAGATATTGCCTTAATCGCCTTGAGCGATGTCATCAGACCAGATGCCAGGCGGACAGAAATCTCATCGACACATAAATTGTACGCAAATGCGTACGGTTCATTTTCCTCATCATCTTCATCGGCAAATTCGGGGTCAAAGTTACCACCGATACCACCAAGTGAACTTATTAAGCTTATGGCAGATTCATGGATCATGGAGCTCAGAACGAGACCATCGTTCTCCATATCATCAGCACCATCGTTTGAAGCCTGAGGATCCTTCTCGTCCTCGTTAATTGCCGAGAGCCTTGACGATGCACAAGAAACGACAAAATCGGCTAGTAACTTGGCCAACGAGGAATAATCGCTTTCCTTTGAAAGAGGAACGATCTTCTCTCGCAGTAATTGGACGGTCGTAGTTACGAGTACCTCGCGTTCTCTGCTTTCTGTAAGATTGACCGTCGTTCCGGCATGTGTAAGCACCAGCGACTTACAGATAGAGTCAATATTTGTAGCGGAGGATATGAGCATGGTGGAAGCTCGACGGATGGAAGGAGGATCAAGACCCTTGCGCGATGAGGGTGGGCTCAATTTGCCCCTCGCAACAGGGAGCTTCGCGTACGACGTGTTGACAGGGTCAGCGGATGTTCGCGAGTCTCTGGTCTCGTTTAGGACACAGTCGCCGGCTTCTTGTTCCTCCGACATTGCGTTGACGAGGGAAAACAGAGCCACGAGGATGGCATCGGATGCCTTCGAGCCGGCGATGCTGTATGTGACAACCTTCTTCAGACTGCAACAGATTCGATCCAAAGGCGAAGCGTCAGAAGAGCGGGCAGAAGACGATGGTTTGGTAACGCAGTAGGCCAACGTCTGCGCGGCCGAGCTAGGCTTCCCTTTCTCGCTGAGTCGAACAATCGCATCTTTCGCCGAGGCGCCCTTATCACCTGCATGCTTAGAAACAAGCTTGCAGTAGAGGGCGATGGAGGGATGCAAAATGCGTCCAACGATCTCGTTCGTTGACGAAGCGCTGTTCATCGCCTCGGAGTACAAGAATGAAGACTTACTCGCTTTGACCGAGGACCCAGCCGCGAGTGCCTTGGCAGCGGCAGGTGCCAAATTCGAAGATGTTGCGCTTGCATGCGTCAGAAGAAGGAAGACAGCAATCAGCCCGTCAATCTGTGCTGCATTGCCAGAGGAGCTATGTTTCGTCGCGGCATAGTCGACCAGAGCCACAAGAGCAGCTTCAAGCTTACTTTCGTGCTGAAACAGATCTAAGATGATAGTTTCGATGGAATCATCGGACATGGACGAAGCCAGGAAGGATCCCAAGCGGAATCGGATATCAGTGGAAACAGATGGAGTCAATTTCTTGCTCAGGACAGGCTTGCAAAGATAATCCAAGGCGCTCTTGAAGCCCTTCGACTTGAGACCGACGATTTTCTCCACCTGGATCCACCGTAGGAGCGATTGCAACCCTGCCGACGATGCAGTTGGATCATTATCCTTCGATAGAGTCTGTGATAATGCGGTTAATGCAGTATCAGTCAAGGATGCCAAGACCTTCTTCTCATCTTCGCTAAAATCACCATTCTCCCCCCCCGTTCTCCTATCGAGCTGATGTGCGGCAATACGTTCTAATATGCGGTATGCACAGAGACGTTGCTCTGGCGTCGACAAAGCCAAGGCTGGCTTGGTGCTGATGAGTGCCTCCGTGATGGATAAAACGGCCATGTCGACGGCGCCTCCGGCTACGATGGCATTACCTCCGCTCAAAACAGTCAGGTTCACCATGAACGCCACTGCCAGGCTCCGCATGTCTTCCTTGGCCGAGCGCAATTGCCGCATCCCAGTGGCCAAGAGCTTGGTTTCTCCCTCAACATGTGCCGCCAGATCGATATCAGACCCACTTATGACGAGAGCGGAAATGAGACCGTTGGCAGTCTCAAGGGCACCGTCCGGATTGGCACGCAGCTTCAGCCCAATCGCCGGTGCCACCGTCTCATCAAAGTCCTGCTGGGTCAGGCTCGAAAGGTACACGCAGAACATCCCAACCTCGGCACCTGGCGCGAATCTTCCGCCCGTCAAGGTCGAGCTGAGGAGTAGCTGGAGCATTTCCTTCTGCCACTCGCACTGCTCATCGGGAGTAGCCGACTTGCCGTAGATCAAGGTGGTGACGACACCCTCCAGGACGGACAGAGCCGGACCGACATCGACACACCTCTTCCCTCCCTTCGCCTTGGCGGCAGCGGCCGATCCGTCTCTGGCCACCTTGAGTAACGGTTCGACGAGGGCACGGAGCGACTCGACGCAGGAATCCTTGGAGCTTAGCTCTTCCACCACGATCGAGGCAGAGTCGTCCATAATCTTGGGGCTGGAGGACAGGGCCAGCACTCGGCAGAGCGAACGGGCCAGCCCGACGAGGATGGTCGCATCCTCCTCCGATGGGATCTTGGATTCGTCCGTCGATCGACCAACGGAGAAGTCGGTATGGATGACCAGGGCGTTGGCCAGGAGCGATCCAATGCGCTGATAGGCCTCAGCCGAATCGCATCGTTCCGCTGCAAGGTACGAGTACGAGCGAGCGCCGCAAAAATGATTGGCGGGTGGAAAAGACACGTACGCGGAGGAGGGACATGCGATATGAGCGAAGAAATGCAGAAAACAACGAATGTATTATATACATGTAGTAATGCCAGTGCAAAAACTCACCGGCATCAATGCCCAAACCCGACGACAGATCGACCCGAGCCTCCTCGCTGCGCTGGAGGGCATCGACAGCTCGGCCCATCTCCTCCTCCAGGTTGTTGGCACTGCTCTGCTCCGTATCGGCACTTTCATCTCCATCGGCACCGGCGTCGACGTCGTCGTCGGCGTCGGCATCGCCGGCAAGGAGCAGGACGAGCGGCCGAATCTCGGCCGGAGGAGCCGCTTCGTCCGCCCCCGTCTCGAAGGAGCTGCTGGTCTCGGTTTCCGCCATCGTGAGAAAATGAGCGGCATCCGGCATCCGGCATATTGCTAATAGGTTATGAGCTCTTCCATCGCTACACGCGCACGAAACCGGCGAACGGTAGCAAGTACTTCGTAGTACCTAGGTACACGTAGTAGCAGCAAGACAGAGCAGAGAAGCATGACGAAGCCAAAGGCGAGAAGCATTCGCCTACCACTCGCAGAATGTCTCATTCTCAGCTGTTCTGCATGTGCCTTCATCGATGGCCCAACACCTTCAGCACGAACATTTCGCAACATTCGCCCACGAGTATGTTCCTCACTCCATGCTGACAACAGCAACGGGCGGATTGTCATTGCCGACGATGTCGCCTCACCGGCACCCGACCGAAATGTCCAAGAAATGCAACACTGGGCATTTCAGCGGTGCGGGATCCAAACATCGGACGGTCTGGATTTGATGGGCAGTGAAACTGATACCGCTTCAAGCACGGGGATTGACTACTCGATTATCACCAACACCGATCTGCCGGCGGGCAGTCCTGTGGTCCGTGTGCCGGCCGAGATTATTTTGTCTTCGAACAAGGCCGGACAAGAGTTTGGGATGATTCTGTCCGACGGGGAGCAGCAGCTGGCCAACGCTGGACTGGCGCATCAGGTTCCTCTCTTTCGATTGTTTGTAAAGATTTTGGTCGAGTATGAGAAGGGCACGCAATCACCATACTACCCCTGGTTGGAGTCATTGCCTCGGAGATTCAACAATGGCTCGAGCATGAGTTATGCATGTTTTGACACGTTACCACCCTATGCGGCGTGGCTTAGCAGCAACGAACGAACGACGTACAAAAACTTCCACAGAGTCTTGCTCACTATCGGCAGAGATATGATATCCAAGAAGACGAAGGCCAGTAAAATGATTGTGCTCTGGGCGTACAATATTGCGACTACTCGAAGCACTGAGATGAATGGGGAGCACTTGATAGCGCCTCTTGTTGATTACTTCAACCACGGCGGCGACCCAGAGGCAGAAATAAGTTTTGACCAGGACGGAAGCTGTATGGTTTACGCCATCAAGGATGTATCGGCAGGATCTCCTCTTCGGATATCTTACGGTGACCCCCGAGATCCCAGCCCCTTGTTTGCTCGCTACGGTTTTCTGGATAAAACAGCCCCTGCGTCATTTTGCAAACTGATGGATTTGCACAAGGAAATGGAAGAGCTTGGGCTTAGCTTCGTTGATCTGTTGTTCTACAAAGACACTGGTGATGTGTCTGCTGAAGTGTATGACCTCTTGCTCTACGATATCCTCTCAAAGGACGACGACCCATCACTCCGAGCGAAGTTCAAAGATGCATGTTTGGCTGGCGATGCTGCCACAAAAGCCTCATTTCATCAACAATATTTTACATCAACATTTGGTAAATTGAAGGCCCACGTCAACGACACATTGCTTGAGTTAGAGAAGTCAAAGGAGGTCGCCGAGTTTTGGGAAGATGCGCCCCGGCGTTCACGCCATCCCCGTCTACCTGTGATAATGGCACATAATGATTTTGTAAGACAAACATTCGAAAGAGTGAAGGCCAATTTAGACCAAATGGGTTGATGACTTCACAAAGATAGATAGCTCCGAACAGCTGTGATATGTACTAGTAGCAACGAGCTATTCACTTGGATAAGTCCCTTTCAACCTACCTTCTTCTGTAGGTACTCTACTATGTAGTAGCTACGAGTAGCTAGCAACAAGATCTATTAGAGTTCACACTTGTAGCTCTGCCTTTTATACTAAAAAGTATCGGCCACAACTGGACCGCTTAGGCCGAGGTTCCTCGCACTCATACTATCACGTTCTTTTTGCTGCTTTTTCATCATCTCTCGCTTTTCTCGGAGTTCTGCTGCAATCTTGGCCTTCTCCTTATCGGCCTTTTGCTTCTCGAACACGACCTTGGAGGCTGGAAGGAGAACCTTCAAAAGGGCATCTATTCTTTGCCCTTGCTTGACGGCGTCGAAATCCTTGATTATAAATCGAGGGTAGTTCTCAACGTCAACCTCATCGATGGCTTTTACATTCAGCGCAGAGGATATCTCTTTCATGGATTCATGCTCTTCTTGGTCGAGGGCATCCCACTCTTCCTCTTCTTCGCCTACATTTTCTTCGACAGTCCTTACAAGTATTGTGCTCATATCGATCTTCTTACCGCCCCGGATTTCTACTTCTCCCTGATTTTCATTAAATCTAGAAGGAAAGATCACATCTAGTCCCTTCGTCGGTGCGCCTCGCGGCAACGATTTGCTAATCTCAATCCAATGGCGAAGTCGAAGTCCGGGAGAGCGGAGGATGCATTCCTTGGTACCCTCGGCATCGATAGAAGTAGTCATGCCGACGAGATCAATGCCAAGAATGCGCGTGCAGGCGTGAAGATGAAGGGTTTTGAGCTGCTTTTGAACCTTGGGAGGGACTGACCCGTAAGTGTCCTTCCACTGATTCGTCAGCTCCACAAGTTGCGAGGTGCTTTCGGCGAGACGGGCAGCCGATTCCTCTTTTAATCGTTCCGTTGGATCCTTTATGTAACTCTTATTGATCTGGAAGGCATTCGAAGAGCTGGATCCATCGCCGACTTCGATGCTTCCCTCTCCCTCGGGAAGGATTACATTGGTACGTGGAACGGCGGGAAGGTCCAGTCCTCGAAGCTGCCGAACGGACTTTTTCAGCATTCTCATATACAAATCAAAACCGACCTTGGCAGCCATTCCGCTCTGTTCCGTGCCGAGCAGACTGCCAGCACCACGAATCTCGAGATCTCTGTTGGCGACATCGAAACCCGAGCCCAGCTCTGACGAAAAGTCAGCCATTGCCTGAAGTCGCATTGCAGATTGCTCAGTGATCGCCTCCGGTCGGTGAAGAAAGTAGGCATAGGCTTGCACGTTCGATCGACCGACTCGACCCTTGAGCTGGTACAGCGTCGACATACCCAACGATTGAGCATTCTGGACAAAAATGGTGTTGACCGTTGGAATATCGACGCCATTTTCAATAACGGTGGTCGCCAGAAGCACGTCGTAGTCGCCTTCCGCAAACTTCTCCACATTTTCTTCTGCTCCTCTCCCCATGCGACCATGAGCCATGATGATCCGAATATCAGGAAACAGTTTCGTTAGCATGGTCTCTGCCTCCTCCAGGTCGGCAATACGAGGTAGCACATAATAGCACTGTCCACCACGTTCCCGTTCCCGTCGAATAGCTTCGTAGACAACGTCCTCATTAAATTCTTCCACGGCTGTGATGGTGGCCTTTCTCATCGGGGGAGCAGTTCGAATTGTCGACGTATCGCGAACACCCGACAAAGACATTTGCAATGTTCTTGGGATCGGTGTGGCCGATAGAGTCAAAACATCGACACCGTTGCTGATGACCTTGAGCCTCTCCTTCTGCTTGACACCGAAGCGCTGCTCTTCATCAATCACAAGAAGCGCAAGATCCTTGAATTTCAGGCTGTTACCTAAAAGCGCGTGAGTGCCGACAATAAGCTGAATTTTGCCTTCGGCAATCTCCTCTCTAATTTCACGGCCTTTCTTGGTGTTCTTTCCCATTCCGCCACGGAGCATCCCAACCGTAACGTTGAAGTTGGTATCCTCACCCATCCTCTTGAGGACGTTTCTATAGTGCTGGGCGGCAAGGACACCGGTCGGAGCCAGCATTGCAGCTTGCTTGCCATTTGCCACAGCTCTAAAGAGAGCTCGAAGGGCGACCTCTGTCTTTCCGAAGCCGACGTCGCCACAAACCAATCGGTCCATAGGACGTGAACGCCATACCATATCGTTCTCAACGTGCTCAAAGCAAATGCTTTGATCAGGCGTCGGATCAAATGAAAATGTCTCTTCAAAATCTTTCACTTGTCCCTCGATATTGGGATTGCACGGTGGGCGTGACAATGACTCCCTCGTTGCGTACAGTGCCAGCACATCTTGCGCCATGGCAATGGTATTCTCCACCACCTTATCCTTGGCCTTTTCCCAGGCACCGCCCTTGACACGAGAAAGCTTCGGCTTGACGACAGAATCTCCAGCCCTGTATCGACTTAGTCGGTACGCTCGATCAACTGGTACATGAACAAGTGCATCGGAGTAAGTAATCTCCAAAAGTGTGGCCTGAGGATTGGAGATGGGATCGTCATCCTTGGCCGTGCCGAATGATTTAATAATATTTTGAATCTCCTCGGCCGGGAGCGACTTCTTCCCAGTTGCCGCGATCTTTTCACGAAGCAGTTCTTCCCTACGGATGCGCTGTGCCTCCTTCTCGGCCTTGGTCAGCTTCTTCTTGGATTGCAGCACCGACTTCTCGAAGCGGCCGATACCGTATTTCCGATGAACGACGAAGTCACCAGGATAAATCTCGAGCTGAAACCCACCGGCACTACCAACGCGGACACCCTGGAGTTTATCGCGGCTCGTAACCTTTCCATCGATCATGGTGGGCCCACCCTCACTGTCCCCGTTGGCAACGCCCAATTCGTCCAGCTCCTGCCGCAGCTCCTTGTCGACGTCGTCGAACCAGCTGCGACTGCGGCCCTTGATGTTGAACGCACCCGCGCCACCGGCCGCCACAGCTCCGGCACTGTCGACGGGGTCCAGCATTTGCAGCGATACGCCCTGCTGCTGGGCCGCCTCGGCCTTGCGTTCGTTATCCTGTGCGATCTCCTCTTTCTCCTCAGCGGCGATCCTCTCCAGCTCCTCCCGGGAGGTGGCGTCGGCGTACCGCCCCATCTGCTCCCGGCGCCGTCGGTCGCGCCACTCCTGGTCGTCGGCCTCGAGCATGGAATCGATGCGCGCCTGTCGCTGTTCGGGAGTGTCGTCGGCCTCAGCATCGGCCGCGCCGCCAAAGCCCGAGGTGGAAACCACCATCGGCTCCGAGTAGACTGAGTTGCCGCCGTCGACGTTTTGGAGGACGCCGTTGCGTATTCTGGTCCCCGAATCGAATGTGCGTTCTTCACCCTCGCCATCGGACGGACGCCGTCGCCTGCTCGACTCCTCCATAGCCCGCTCGAGGTCGGCGATGCGCTGCTCTTCTTCGTCCTCCGCCATGGCCAGGGAACGCGTGACGGCGTTCTTTTCCGTTACCTCATCGTCGTTTTCGTCATCATCGTTCGCATCGCCGTCTGCAGCAGCAGCCGAAGAAGCAACACCCACTACATCTACATCTGCCGACGACGACGACGACGAGGCAGATACCGCCAAGTAATTGGGATGCCGAAATCGGCGCGAGTTGGCTACCACTCCTCCTCTATGGGTAGCTAATGATGATGATGGCATGGCAGAAAGAGCAGCACGAGACGGCATACTCGTAGAAGTGGTGGCACTGAATGCATAGCAAGTTGTGTCATGATTGTTTGCCACCAGCAGGAACAGAACGACGACTGCAGCAGCCGCTGCTGCGGCATGAGATTTGCCACTTTTAGGACAGAACATTGCCTGTGCTGACCGGTTCCAACTATAATACATAGTACCGCCCGGGTTGAAGAGCCAGTTGGAGGCTTGCT
>Ga0209713_10002102_pt1 | contig 12267 bp, 12 predicted proteins | sample ArcOceMetagenome_3_FD_187444 | JGI IMG/M metagenome (GOLD analysis project Ga0209713, IMG submission 187444) | Marine eukaryotic phytoplankton communities from Arctic Ocean - Arctic Ocean- Svalbard ARC20M Metagenome (SPAdes) (version 2) | ecosystem: Environmental > Aquatic > Marine > Oceanic...
GGGTAACCCGCGAGTCCGGCTGGCTCGGGATCAGTGTATCCCTCCTGGGGCCCTCCTGACCGGCGGCTTAGGAAAAGCTAAGATCTAAAAAGTAATCTAAAAAGTAATCTGGGCTCTGGAAAATGCATTTGAAAAGCACTGTACTGCACACGCTCAGACGTGGTAACTAGACACGCACGATGGACGGGATACATCTCCCGTCCGTGCAGACAGGTGTGGCCAGACTGCTCGGCCGACGCGTCCATCCCTCGCGCTCGGGCATGGCTCGGGCGCTCCATGGGGCGCTCGGGACGCTCCTCACGGGCCGGCCCGGACGAACTCGACGAGTTGGGTGAACTCCTTCTCGATGAGCTTGTGCGTCATGCCCGGCTCGGTGTGCTCGATCTTGAGCGTCGACGTCGCGTCGAGCGCGGCGAAGATGCCGTCCCACGTATTCATGGTCATGTTGACTGGGAAGATCGGGTCGGCGTCGCCGTGCCAGATCATCCAGCGCATGTCGCTGCCGTAGTAGCTCGCGTTCGCCTTGGCCGCGGCGGACGGCGCGCCCGGCATGTTCTCGAGCGGCGGCAGCGGGAAGCCGTCCATCACGACGGTGCCGCCGAGCGCAAAGTCGAGCTGGCACAGCTGCACGTACCCCGTCATCTGCGCGCCCTGGCTGAAGCCGGCGAGGTAGATCTTGCTCCCGTCGCCACCGAGCAGCTGCCGCTCGTGGTCGATCAGAGCCGCCACGCGGCCCGCCGACTCGGTGATCGAGGAGAGGTTGTAGGCGCAGTCGTCCAGCAGGCCGCAGCCGTTTTTGAACGAGATGTACCACAGGTGCGACGGCGACGTTGGGAAGACGTACTTGAGGCCAGTCAGGTTGCCAAACCAGCCCTGCGAGTAAAAGCTGGGCCACATGGCGCCCGTCTCGCCGCCGCCGTGCAGCATGATGACGGCCTTCGAGTAGGCCGTCGCGTCCGAGCCGCCCACCACCGACTGCACCTGCATGCCCGCGACCTCGTAGTTGGCCCACGTGTCGCCGCCGGGCGGCGTGGGGCTCGGTCCCGGTCCCGGCTTGCACTCGCAGTACGTGTAGGGCGCCTTGACGATCTGCGTGCATCCCGGGCAGCACTCCTCGCAGTCGTACGCAGACGCGGTGCCGCACTTGAGGCACGAGTTGTCAGTGCCGGTACCGCACTGGTCCTTGGGCACGGCCGTGCAGCCCTTGCCCGAGCCGAACGGGTGGTCGGCACTGAACGCGGAGCCGAGGCCGAGGCAGGAGGCGACGAGGAGGAGCGTGGTGCGCATATCGTGCCAGCGCTACGAGTCCCGTATCTGATTGTGCGCTGTCGGCGTCTCCGGACCCACCGACTGCGTTGCGAACCCCGTCAGCTATCTTTACGACTTCACAGGCAATGAGTGTATTATCACTAAGACACACTTTCGATCCCTGGCGGGCAAGCGAGACGCTTACCGGGAGGGTCGCACGGCGTAAGGCCGAGTAGGATGACCTGGGAATTCCAGGGACGGTCGCACATATCGATCTGCGTTTGGAACTTGGGCCCCAAGCTCGGGCGTGAGTTGTCGTCCTCGCGCTGCTGGTCCATCGGGCGGGCGGCCTCGCTTGAGCATGCTGCGTGCCTGGGATGTCTCCCAGGGGGGCAGCGGCGGCGGGCACCGGGTGGCAGGGCGGGTGGGGGTGTAGGACTTTAGCTCTGGCTCCAGCACCCAATACCCAGCGGACGCGAGCTAGGCTCTCACTGTAACGGCCGCAACGCAATCGCGCGTGCGCTGTTGGCGCCCGAATCGTCAGGTTGCTGCCGCGTGCGCTGGTGAACCCCCCGGGGGGCGCTGGAATGGCGAAGTAACAGAACGACGAAGTTGTTCAGGCTTGAGCTCGGTCCGACCACCCGAGTCGCCACCACCACCATGCACAGCCCACGCGCGACGACGCCGATGGGCTTCGGCAGCCGCCCTTCGTCTGCGACGCCCAAGATGCTGCGGGACCGCTACGTTGCCGACATCATGGCGACCGAGTCGAACGCCAACACCTCCACGGGCAAGCCGATGAACGCCTACCAGTGGTGGGAGCTGCACAAGCTGCAGACGCACACGCGCTCGCTCGTGCTACAGCAGCAGATGCAGCAACAGACGCAGCAGCGCAGAACGGACAAGATGATGTCCTCCATGCGAAGCTCGTCGCCACGCAGCGACACGTCCACCACCGACTGGTACGTGCTGACCGGCATCACGCGCCCGTCGGGCCGAAGCAGGTGGCTCAAGGATGACCTGGGCTCGAACGAGGGTGGCCCGCCGTACGCGCCGCCCGACTATCTGCAGACGATGCAAATGCGGCCGTACGGCGTGCCGCCGCCCACGGCCAGCCCACGGCGTCGCCCTGGGTCGGCGCGGGTGGCGGGCCCCACCGGCGCGCCCGCGCCGCCGATGTCGCCGCGGCCAGGGTCGCCGCGGTCGCCGCGGCCCGGGTCGCCGCGCGTGGCGGGTCCGCAGTCGGTGCCGATGGGCGACGTCGTCGTCATCCAGCAGGCGGTCTCGTCCGTCGAGAACGCCGTCAACACGCGCTTCACGAAGATGCGCGACGCCTTCAGGTCGCTCGACCTCGACCGCTCCGGCACCATCGGCCGCGAGGAGCTCAAGCGTGCGCTCGTGATGTGGAACATCCCCGACGTCGACGGCACCGTCCTCGACGCGCTCATGTCTGCGTGCGACGCCGACTCCTCCGGCTCCGTCGACTACAAGGAGTTTGTCGACGTGCTCGCGCGCGACAAGGTCGTCGGCAAGGCCGTCGTCAAGTCGGTGGTGAGCGGGATGGTGACTCGTCGCGTCGTCGCGGGCCGTTGGCAGCTGAGGGGCATGAGCGGGCGCCTGTGGCCGCCCTGAGACCACGGAGGAGGCCCACACACCAGCGACGGCTGCCACCGCCCATGCCCATGCCCTCACCGACCGCCGTTCCTGTGCTCAGGTGATGGGCGACCCTGTGGCGAAGGCGCCCGCTGCGGCGGCGGCCCGGCCTGCGCCGCTGATCACCGCCGCCAACGCAGTCTCATCGGCGGAGAACGCCCTCAACACGCGCTTCAAGAACATGCACGCAGCGTTCAGGGCGATCGGTGCGCCGCGGCCGCATGGCGCGAGACCCGCGACGAGCAGATTGAGCTTCTGCCGCAAGCACACCCCGCCCCCTCCCCGTCTCCGAGCGACAACACTCGATCGTCTGCCACTCACGCGTGCCTGCCTGCACACCGGGTCGGGGCAGACCTCGACCGCTCCGGCGAGATCTCGCAGTCGGAGATGCGGCGCGCGCTCGAGCTGTGGAACATCCCCGTCACCGGCACGCTCGACATCATCATGTCGACGTGCGACAAGGACGGCAACGGCATCGACTACAAGGAGTTCGTGCAGGTGCTCGCGCGCGACAAGCACGCCGGCGCCGCCGTCGTGCCGTCGGTGCACGAGGTGCACAACCAAACGCAGAACGTCCTCGTCAAGGACTGAGAACTGAGGGAGAGGGGTGAGGGGATGGAGGCTTGGCGCGAGGCCTCTCCTCCTCCTGCTCCTCCGACGTTTGCAGCGGCGCGCGGAAATGCTGCGCCAGACACGAGAGAAGGCATGGCGTGATGAGGTCCGCAGATGGTGCGAGGCCGTAAGACGGCATGTGAGCGAGCGAGCGAGAGAGGTCGTGGGGAGTTCGGGAGTGCGTGTGGGGAGGGGTGCCGTGGCAGCCGAGGTGGGAGTGGTGTCAACTGGACTCACTGTCATGCGTGTTGTGTGTATGAGCCGTATTCCGGGCCGATCATGTGAAAAGTTTTGGGCGATCGCAGTCAACTAGAAAGACCTCGAAATAGATCACACACACACTTCCTAGCCCCAACTCTCTCCAAACTCCGGACACTTTCCGCTCGCTATGTGCATCATGGTGGTTGTGGTTGTGGGGTGCACGTGCTGAGCCGCGTGACACTGTGTGTGCGTGTGCATGTGCTGCGCATCGACGGCACGGATGGCCGTCTGCGTCGGACAAATCGAAGGTGGGTGCGGACGCGCCGGGCTCACATGTGGCGCTCCATCGTCTCATTGCCGCCGGACATCTGCCGAGGCAGGGGGCAAGCGGCGCTCGGGGCTCACATGTGGCGCTCCATCGTCTCGTTGCCATCCATCTGAGGTGAGGTGTGCGTGCCGACAGGAGCGTAAACGCAATCGCAGCTTCGCGTGGCCGTCGCCGCGCGGTCGAGACAGCGCGTCTCGGGTCGCCGCGTCGGCGGGGGTGCGGCGGGAGGCATGGGGGCGCGGGGGCGGGGCGTCGGGCGTGTGTGGGGCGCCGGCCAGGGAGCCATTCACCTTCGTGTTGCTGTCGATGATGTCGTCCGAGATGGCCTCGAAGAGGGCGCGCTCGGCCTCGGGGATCTCGGGATGCTTGAGGTAGTACCTGCCACACCGATAGCGCGCCGCACGCGTAGGGGAGGGGCGACGGCGGGGGGAGTGGCGCGTGGCGGAAGAAAACGGGGGAGAGGCAGGAGGGTGGTGGTGCGCAGCGGGGTGGCGTACGCGTCCGCCGCAGCCTTCATGTTCTGCATGAAGGTCTTGGAGTCGTTGAGGCCGGACACGATCGGGTAGGCGCAGTACGAGTAGCACGGCGCGCAGCAGCAGATCATCGTCTTGAGGCCGTAGATGTTTGCGGGCGCGGCCCACACCTGCTGGCCGTAGGCCCAGGTCAGGTCCATCGTGCAGCACTTGGGCGTCTTGGAGAAGACGACCGGCGGGCCGCAGCAGGTGCACGGGATGCAGACGCAGCACATGCCGCTGCGGAAGGGCGGCTTGTCCATGAACATGGTCTTCACGCGGTCGACGATGCACTGCTCGGTCGAGCAGCAGCAGCACGGCGCGCACGGAGAGTTGATCTCGAGCTTGGAGTCGTAGACGACGGCGTAGGTGCGTAGCTGCTCGGCCTCGTTAGCGAGGCAGCCGCAGCACACGCACGGCTGCGGCGCAAACGGCACGAAGGTGGCCTTCGAGAACGCAGTCGGGTTCTCGAGCGGCTGGATGTACGTGGACTGCGAGTGCTTGTCTGATTCCGTCATGGTTAGCTTTGGTCTGGGCTTGGAAGTGGGCGCCGCAAATTCACGCTGGACAGAGCTGGACCACACAATCGGCAGCTCTGCTACCAGGGGCTGCACCACCTACGCACTGCTCGATGCGACCGTTTCCGCCATTCCCCGCGCCGCTCCGGCTCTGGCTGCTGCTCCTGCTGTCAGGGCGGTTTCGGGGCATGCGGCCCTCTTCACATCAGGCAACTTTGCCAAAGTATGCATAATTCACTGCATGGCCTTTGTCGCACTAGCACGCAGCCTCGTGGCGTCGCGCCGTGGCGTCTTCGCCGCCGCCGCGCTGGCGCTCTCGCTGCTGCTCTACACGGCGAACGCGCTCGGCCCGTCCGCGCTCGCCACGCTCACCACTCTCCTGCTCGCCGCCAGCCGCATCGTCGAGGCCTTGGGCGGGACGAATTCGCTGCTGTCGCGAGGAGGCCAGGCGACGACCAGGGCATCGTCGCGTGCCGCGCTCGAGCGCCGCGCGGACGCCGCCGTGCCCGAGGCCATCCGCTTCGCGGAGACGCTCCGCGGGATCGAGGCGCGTGCGGCGAGTGACAGGGACGCCTCGCTGGCCAAGCTCGCCGAGGAGGGAGAACGGTCGCTTCGGACGGCCTGGCGCCAGGTCAACGCAGTGCTCGACACCGGCAGCACTGGTGCGTCGGACGGCGCGGCCGCGGCCGTCGAGCAGCTAGAGGAGACGCTGCACCGCCTCCGGGCAGACCCACACTTTGCGGGTGGAGTGGGCTGAGACACACACAGACGTCTGTGTTCAATACTCATGCTCGTGTTCAATACTCATGCTCGTGTTCAATACTCATGCGCTTATTGACTACTCTGACACCATGTAGGCATGGACTAACCATGGTGCGATTTTGAGTGCCAGGCACACCAACGCTGGGGCGCGCCCACACCGGCCGTGCGGGCTCCGCCCGCCAAGAGCTGCATACGCTTAGTAGACATGCGTCGCGGCGTCGTCGGCCCACGCCGCCCCGTGCTCGTCCGCCTGCTCGCCCGGCGCCGGCGAGCTTCGCGCGCAGCCGAGGACGCTCCTCGCGCACCCGAGCGTGTCGAGCTCGTGGTAGGCGGCGGCCGTGCCGCCGCGCCCGCAGCGCTTGGCAAGGCAGCGCGGGCCGAGCTCGCCCAGCGTGGCGAGGTCGGTCACGAGCGGCAGCGCCGCGCCGCGCTCGCGCGCCGGCTGCGAGCCGCCGCTGGTGGCCTGCTCGGACGCGAGCCGAGCGGCGCGACTGCAGCACAGCATGGGCGCAGTGCCTCCGCTCGCCTCTCGCGGTGGCGGCGGCGGCAGCTGTGACGGTGAAGCCGGCGGGAGCGCCAGCCTCAGCTCCTCCTCGGCCTCGCGCGCTCTCTCCTCGAGCTCTCGCAGGCCGCGCCTCCCCGCCCGGCGTGCCTCGACGACCTCGGAGCGCAGCGCCTCGGCGTACTCACGCAGCTCCTCCAGCTCACGTGCTCGCTGCTCCTCTTCGGCGGCGAGCATCTCGGGGTCGAGAATGACCGCGTCGTTCAGCTGCTCCTCGTCGACCGGATCCTGCGGCTCGACGGGCTGGTCGGCGCCTTCGAGCGCGTCGTCGAGCTCGTCCGCCGTCTCCACCTTGCGCGAGCGCTGTGCGCGCCACCAGAGGGCGACGGCGGCCGCCACGAGGACCAGCCCTACCGACGCAGCGGCCCAGGGAAGGATCGTGGCTGGATAGCCATCCATTGTCCACCGTCACAATCAAATGGAAAGCTCAACAAGCTGTGAATTCGCTGTTTTGCGCAGGCGCTCCCCAGACACTCGGGCACCAACCAAGGCCCTGCGCATCATGGCGGAGCGCGCGTCCACCGACTACCCAGCTCCTCGGTGAGCATTCCCGTAAGCATGATACCTGGCGCCTCGTGGATCAAGCACAAGGTCTCGAAGAAGAAGGTGCGCTTCATGAAGGACGGCTTCGACCTCGACCTCGCCTACATCACGCCGCGCATGATCGCGATGGGCTTTCCCTCGAGCGGCACGGAGGCCGTCTTCCGCAACCCCGCCAACCAGGTGCGCGCCTTCATCGAAAAGTACCACGCGGGCCACTGCAAGGTGTACAACCTGTGCATCGAGAAGAAGTACGACGCCTCGATCCTCGGCCTCCCCAACGACCTCGTCGAGCAGCACGGCTGCTTCGACCACAACCCGGCGCCGCTGATCTGCGTGCAGCCTTTTTGCGAGAGCGCGAGGCAATGGCTCGAGGCCGACCCGAAGAACGTCGTGGCGGTGCACTGCAAGGCGGGCAAGGGGAGGACAGGCATGATGCTCGCGGCGCTGATGGTCTACATGAAGGAGCATCCCGACTCGACGCGCGCGCTCGAGCTCTTCGGCAAGATGAGGACCAAGAACTCGAAGGGAGTCACGATCCCGTCGCAGAAGCGGTACGTCGGCTACGCCGAGCAGCTGCTGCTCGTCGACCAGATGCCGCTGCGCGTGCCGCCGCTGTACACGATCACGAAGATCGTGCTGCACATGCCGCCCGACGTCGCGATGGACCCGAAGACCAGCTTCACCGTCGAGCTCGTCCACCAGCAAGCCGCGGTAGGCCCCCGCCCTTGCCAGCCGCGCGCCCGCGCGCCCTCGTGCGCCTCCATGCGCCCTCGCTGGGCCTCGCTGGTCCTCGCGCCCTCGTGCACACCGCCCACCCGACCCCGCTGCCTCGCCGCGCCCCCTTGCAGGCGCCCAAGTCGTCGAAGTCGGACTTGGAGGCGACCGAGCAGAGCGTCGAGCCGCCGCTGTGGCAGAGCTGGAAGGTGTACGACCACGCGAAGATGGGCGGCGAGAACTTTGTCGACCCGCAGCAGCCGGCCAACTACGTGCTCGACTGCCCGGAGGGCGCGCCGACGCTGGTGGCGGGCGACGTCAAGATCGTCCTCTCGACGCCGAAGGGCAAGCTGACGCAGTTCTGGTTCCACACGGGCTTCGCGACCTTCAAGAGCGCCGCGACGTGGGACCTGCAGGAGGGCGGCCCCGGCAAGGCGATGCGCACGCTGCACCTGCCAAAGGCGCAGCTCGACAAGGTCTGCAAGGACAAGAAGGACAAGCTGTGCCCGCGCGACTTTGGCGTGTGCGTCCACTTGAAAGCGGTCGCCGACGAGGCCGAGTCGGCCAAGGAGGTCGACAGGCGGCGCTCCGTCCTCGTCGAGGAGATCGCGGCGGGGATCGCCTCGATCAACGTGACCGACCTGCAGGTGCTGGGCGACTCGGGCGACGAGGAGACCGACGACGAGTACGACGACGACGACGACATCGTCGCGGTGGCGGCGAGCCCGAGGGGGAGCGGGTCGGTCTCGGGGGGAGGGCGCGAGCTGGTGGCGGAGGCGGTGGTGGTGGGCACCGTCAAGGCGCGCAACAAGAGCGACTCGGCGTCGAGCGTGCAGAGCGGCAGCGGCACGCCGCGCGTGCACACCATCGACGCCGTGCAGGTGGTGCGCAAGGGGTGAGTGAGGAGTGAGGGGGCGAGCGGCCGTCTGTCGACGCCCGCGCCGCGCGCACACCGGGCCGCACGCCCACGTGGACCTATCTATTCCCCATGAATGGCTCGGCGCGCCTGCCCTGCACAGCCCTAGAGCCCTTTCACGTTGCTGTGTCTCTTCCGCGGGTGCAATCTTGTGATGCGACCATGTGTGAGAGTTGGTCTCCTGTCTGTCTGAGTCCACTTTTAGTCCATCCGCTATGTTGGTGTGTCTCGTGCTGAATCCTTTCATTGGCATGGCACCTGTTGGCGCCCCGAGCCCCGAGGCAACGGGCCCGGGCGCATTTGTGAAAACACGCCACGACATGCTGAGAAAAAAAGTCTAACACGAGGGTCTGTCAGTGGAGCCTGCCGGCGTGCTCGGCCTTCTCCATCTGCTGTGCCACCACGTAGAACCAGTAGGCGATCTCGCACGTCTGGTCAACCACCTGCGCGTTGCCGTAGGCGGTGCCGCGTTCCCAGCCCCAGTTGAGCACCCGGCCGTCCTCGGCCTGCCCCTCGTTGATGATGTGCCCCGCGATGCTGCGCACGAGGTCCCAGTGCTCCGCCTTGCCCGTCAGGTTGCCCACCAGCGAGGCGCCCCACATGACCTTGTGCGCGATGATGCTGTTGCGCGCGTCGGGGTGGCAGCGCGCCACAAAGCCCAGGATGCGCTCCGCCGTCGCGAGGTAACGTGCGTCGCCGGTGGCGGCGTGCAGGTGCGCCAGGAAGGCCACCGGATAGCCCAACGACCACCAGCACTGCGACGGCTGCTTGCCGTCGACGATGGCGGCCAGCTTGACGCCCGGGTTGTCGGGCGCAAAGGAGAGCAGAAGCGAGTGGCCGTCGTCGAAGCGGTTGTAGTAGGTGAGCTTGTCGTCGTCGAGGTGCGGCTGCGCCGCGACCATCTTGACGATGGTCTCGCCGAGCTGCGTCGCGCGCGCGTCGCCCATGTGCAGGAACGTGAAGCCGAGGTGCGCCGTCGTGAAGATGCAGTTCTCGTACCGACCGTCGAGCGGCTCCTGCAGGATGCCGGCCTGCGCAGTCGGGTTGTACCAGTGGCGTTGCACATAGTCGAAGGCCTTGGGGACGAAGTCGTTTCGGCTGAGTCGCACGCCGGCGGTGATCCACCACTGATTGAGGTAGGCGTAGAAGTCGTAGAATTCCCAGTGCAGAGTCTTCTGCTCCTGCGGCGCAAAATGGCCATCGTGAGGCACGGTGGTGAAGTCGCCGTTTGGTTGCAGGAAGCGCTCGGCGCAGAAGTCGAGCATCTTGTCGGCCTCTGGTATGTAGCCGCCCCACACGAGCGCATTGGGCATCTTGCAGTAGTGGCTCGCATCCTCGAGGCCCGCGATCTGGCCGCTCGGCAGCTGGTCGCGCAGGTAGAAGGCTACCATCCGGTCGGCTGAGTGGCGGAGCGCCGCCGGCGTGACAGCCGTCGGGCTGGATGAGAGAAGCCGGCGTGCCGCAGGGCGAAGTGCGGCTGTGCGTCGGAACATAGGGATGGACAGCTGTCAAGGATGACTGAGGGAGAGCCCGACGGACCCCAGGATGGACAGCTGTCAAGGATGACCGAGGGAGAGCCCGACGAGCCCAAAGCATGGACAGCTTGACGGAGCCGACGCCTAAACTCTGGCCGCTGCGCCCCACTGAGCTCTCTAGAGCACCACCTCCTCCCCACACCCAATGTACCTGGGACGGCATCGACGGTGTGATGGTAATGTATAGGCCGGTATGTGAGTTTGGTAATTTAAGAACAAAACTCTGAGCCTCTGATGACGGGGGAGGTGAAAGCAGTTGGGAAATGAGCCGCCGTGCCACCCCCCCAAATCAACCTAAGAACGCCTGCGCCCGCGCGAGCGAACCGAACAAGAGTCCGACGGCACGAGAGAACGCCTCGCATCAAAATGTCAAAAAGATCGGCGTAATTAATAAGGCAACGCCGACCTCAAGACTAAAACGATTAAAACACGCATACGCATTACTTCAGGGGAGCGGCGGCTCGTCCACCAGCTCCTAAAAGTACCCAGCGCAGCAGCGCCCCAACGACAACCCTCGATCCAAGAAGACCTCTCTACTTCGAGATGCCGCCCGTCGACCACAGGCCCTTCGACTTGGGCTTCTTCTTCACTGGCCCCTTCTTGCCCGCCTTGAGGGCGCGCGTGTCCTGCATGGGCAAAGTGAGGCAAACCGTGTGCGAACGTGCCTGGGTTGCGGCCACGGGAATTAGCCCTGGCACGGAACATGCAGCCCATTCTTGCCTTGCGTACGGCTGAAAACGTGCCGTGGCTGCCGCGCAGGTGCCGTTTAGGCCTTGCCTTCTCGAGCACACTGGCATGCGTAAGCAGTCGCATCGATCTTGACGTTCTTGCCGTTGACGGGACGCCCCTGTCCGCTCAGCAGCTCAAGGCCACCAGAGAACCTCGCCTTCGGGCCGTTGAAGAGCTTGTCGATGAACGACTGGCTGTCCCCTTTCACCTCGGCCATCATGGCCGGGGCGGCACTGAACCGAGGGCGGGCCATCACGACACCGGGCGCAGCCTGCACAAGACGCCGGAACGCACCGAATCAGCACATTACGAAGACGACGAACAGAAGACGCAATGTCTTCCGCTCTGCCGTGGGAAGAGATGGAGGCATGACAAACCTGCGGCAGCGTGAAACCAGAGGCAGCAGCGTAGAGGAAAGCCATGGATCGCCGGCGACGAGATGCGTGAGAGAATAGCCAAGAGTGAGGGCAACGGGCACCCCCCTGGGGTCATTACCATCTACACCAGAAAACGTGTCTAAAGTAATCTGGGCGGCTGCGCGGTGCGTGCCAGGGAAATCCTAGAGCGGAGGTGAATCCAGCGGAGGTGATGTATTATGATGTACAGCGATTGTCTACGCGTAGGTGCTAGCGATCCTCGCTGCGCGGTTGCCAACGCATACCCTGCGCTGCGGGCGCTGTTGCCTAATTTTCCGCTGCAGGGTCTGAGACCGGCGCTCACTTCTTGAGGCCGCCCGTCGACCACAGGCCCTTCGACTTCGGGCCCTTCTTCGCCGCCGCCTTCTTCGCCTTGACGCCGCGCGTGTCCTGTGTGGGCAAAAGTGGGGCGAACAGTCAGCGAGCGGGGTCGTTCCAGGCGTCGACGCTTGCCAGGCCATTGGGGGCAGCCATTCCGGTGTCGGCACTGAGCACGAGTCGGTGCGTGCACCGCGGATAGCCTCTGGCGCATCAGGGTATGATGGCATGCTCACAGCATGCCGCCTTGCCAGGTGCGTGCCAGCTTCGACAAACCGGCATGCGTAAGCAGTCGCATCGACCTTGACGGTCTTGCCGTTGATCGGGCGGCCGACGCCGCTCAGCAGCTCGACGCCGGATGCCACGAACTTCGATTTCGGGCCCGCAAGGAGGGTGTCGATCGACCACTCCTTCTTCTCCTCCTTCTTCGCCATCATGACGGGGCTAACGGAGCTGAACTGCGGGCGCGCCATGACGACGGCGGGCGCAGCCTGCGGCAGCGTGAAACCCGAGGCGGCGGCAGCGAGGAAAGCCATGGTTGGACAGGAGGGGCGGCGACAGGATCACGCACGGAGAGATTCTCGACACAAGTAAATCGGCTTCTTACCGATAATGAAACGTGAGCTGATGTTACACCTTTTGTAGAACGGGCGTGTGCCCGCGCGTTTTAAGCTTTGTCAATCGTGTTACCGAGGCCTAC
>Ga0209713_10002103_pt1 | contig 12267 bp, 8 predicted proteins | sample ArcOceMetagenome_3_FD_187444 | JGI IMG/M metagenome (GOLD analysis project Ga0209713, IMG submission 187444) | Marine eukaryotic phytoplankton communities from Arctic Ocean - Arctic Ocean- Svalbard ARC20M Metagenome (SPAdes) (version 2) | ecosystem: Environmental > Aquatic > Marine > Oceanic...
TCTGCGCACACTGGATGTACTTGCTCCAGACCCACCCCTCCGCGCCGCTCGCGAGCCGCAGCAGCGAGAAGGCGTTATCGACCTTGAGCACCGTCACTGTCTCGCCCTCTGTGACCGAGGGACATCCGTCCACCCACTCACGCGCAGGGTCCGCCTTCTTGCGGAGCAGCGTGAACCCCACGCCGTCGCCCCGCACGTGCATGCCCTTGGCCATCACGTACCTCGGCCAGCGCACAACGCAGTGGGACAACGGGATCAGCTACGACGGGGGTCTGGAAGCAGCACAGGCCGACCTGCCGCCGGGCGGTCGGGCCCGCCGGGCGCGCGAACGAGGGCCCCGCTAGAGGGGGCGCCGTGGTGTTCCGCGAGCGTCCCCGCCGTGATGTCCCCGCGGCGCTGCCCCGCCGGGCCTTGGCCTTGACCGCCGCGTGCGTGGGGCGCACTGCTAAGCCTACGGAAGGCCAGCAGGATTGCTGCTCCTCATATTTCGAAGATGGCCTGCTGGCCCTCCAGTTTCCGCTGCAACTCCCTTTCACACACGAACTGCATGTTTTTTTTTTGTGTGTCATCCGCGCAATGCGGCTGCGCCGGGAGCTCGGCGACGCGCCGCGGCCGAGTTGAAGCATGCAGCGGGCCGGGCGCGACATCGCCAGCCTGGTAGCGGGAGCAGACAGCGATGACAAGAAAGAGGACAAGATTCGGCGCGGTGCTCCGCACGGCGGAACGGTCTCGCACCACCAGGGGTTGGGGCCCGTGAGGGGTCAGGGCAAAAGCACGGCAAGGACCGCGGGCCTGGTGCTGGTGGTCTTTTTCGTGCTGCAGGCGGGCCTGTGGCTGACGTGGGGGCATTTTCCGCCGGGCACCGGCGTCAAGACGCGCAAGTGTGAGGTGATTGCTCGGGAATACGCGATCCGCGTGCGGGCGGACGCGCGGCAGCTGCCGCCCGGTGTCAGGGCCACGTGGGACCTTCTCGACTGCGACGCGTGGTCTGCGGCCGGGCTACCGCCCCGCGCAGACGGCCATGCGCCCCCGGGCTCCCGCGAGGAGGCTCTGGCAGACGATGCAGGGGCGGAGGTGCCGGCAGGGACCTGTCCAGCTCCCTGCACGGACAGCTGGTCCTTCGGGGAATGGGTGCAGTGGTGTCCTCCGTATGCGCGCAGGACCACGGCGTGTGGATACAATTTTGTGCTGCCGGAGCAGAAATGCATGTTCCACTGGTTTGACCGCAGAGAGACGGCGGTGTGCATGAAAAACAACTGGCTCATGCTGCTTGGGAGCTCTGGCGCAATGAACCTCGGGCTGACGTGGCTCATGGCGTTGGACCCCAAGGGCACTCGGTCCCCCTTCTATGGGCCTCGCTGGTACAACAAGACGTGCTGGCACAACAGGAGCGTCCCCTGTGAAAAGAGCTGGGAGAAGCCAAAAGATTTGAGCTTCGTCAACTTCCAAAGCATGGCGTACGACCTTGTCATGGACCAGCATGGCGGCGTAGTCTACAAGGCGTCGAGCAAATTTGATGGTAAAGACCTGCCCCACCTGTGGCAGGCGCCCCCTGTGCCGCCGGGGGGCTGGCGGCTCACAGTGCTGCCCACGCAGTACGCGCATGAAGTTGTGAGCAAAGTGCAAAAGGGCCTGGAACACTGGAATGGCTCGGCGCCCATGGTCTATGCCCAGGTGGGCCAGTGGTATCTCAACGCCTTTGACGGCCGCTCGCGCATATGGGGGCTCAATACGTCAGAGGTGGCCGCGCTGGAGCGGCTGCGTGACCCCCGGCAGCTCTTCGAGGTGTATTACGATGACGTGATCTGGATGGTAGAGTCGCTGCAGCAGCTCAACGTCCAGGCGATCGCGCTGGGCACCATGCCCGTGAGCAAGCACAGATGCCGCAAACGCGATGGCCTGGGGTGTCGCAAAGGGCTCAACAGCATGATTGACCTCGTGCTCGAGCACGAAACCGCCAAGGCCGCGGAGGCAGGCGAGGGCAAGCTTGCCCCTGTATTTGCGGTGGACTGGGCATCTACCAGTATCGGGGAGCAAGGCGGCGCACACACGGACCACAAGGCGGGACTGCTGGTGAGGGCTCACCCACACCCTGTCTGCCTGCATGTGCGCCATGCTGTATGCAATCGCACGCATGCTCCCAGTCTGACCGGCACACCCATCCCACCCACGCAACCATGCGCATGCAAACGTCGCCCATGTTGCGCGCACGCGTGTGCTCGTGGAGGCTCACTTCGAGACGCGCACAGGGCATTCAACGCTTCCTCTCCGTCATCTGCCCCTCGCTGCAAGAGATGCGCAACGAAATCGCAGCGCAGAGCGCCGGCGAGGGCTCCGACCCCGCTGCCGAGGTTGGGGATGAGCCCTGCGCTCGAGCGGGGATTTTCACGCGCAGTTGCGGCCCAGACAATGACTGGCGCGTCATGATAGGCAGGTGCGGTGCCCTGCCGGCGAGACTGCCCGAGTCTCGAGAGTTGTTCTAGGTGTGCTGGCATCAGGCGATACTAGCCGCGCGCCCGCGGCTCAAGGCTCATGCTATTCCGTCCGCCGCTTTCTTTCCCCTCGTCCACTTGCGTTGCGCCCGACCCGCGCCCTCTGTCTCCTCGCATGCTTCCGCACACTGTGCATGGCAGGCGGTGCAACGTCACGACGCTCGACATGACGCCTGCGCACGTGCAAGAACTCATCAACGATGCTCAGTCTATGCCGGCGCAGGTGCCGACAGAGGGTCTGCGCATCGAGCCCGCTCTTGTCAGCCTGCACGTCGAGTACAAAGTACATGACGACCCCATGAGTGATCGAGTGCTGGCCTTGCGGCAGTACGCGCTACTCATATTCTCGGTGCTTGTGCTCTGTGGGACAGCGACCAACGGCCCGTGGCTGCCAGCGCCGTGCTGCGAGTGGTTGCATGGCGCGCCGGGCGAGACCTGCTGGGCAGCCTTGCACGAGGGCATTGGCCAAGTAGACGACACCGTACGTGTGTTGTGCTCGTCGGTCCCGTGCGTGCATCACTGCTTGGGTGGTTGCACGGATGGGAAGGGCGAGAGTGGCTGTGGACGCGACGCTCGAGATGCTAATCACTCGCAACTTGAATGCGGCGAGAGCGGCATGGTGAGGTCTATCGAGGCCGAGGCCTCCAAGAGCCACAACGGCGCGTGCAAGGGCAAGGACGGCGATGACGACTTTCAGGAAAGGGACGAGCCCAAGGCCAATGGGCAGGGCGCCGCGCACGCGTCCGCGGACTCGAGTGCTGCGAAGAAGGGGGCCAGACCCAAGCTGGATGCCATCACGGGAGCCAGGCTGCTGGCGTCGCTTCACGTTGCAGCGACACACCTCTCACGCCTCAAGCCTCCTGCTGCGCCTCCGATTTACATTCTGGGGTGGGGCTTCACCTGGGTGCCCTGGTTTTTCATGCTGTCGGGCTACATCTTGGCTTACGCGCGGCTCTCTCAGCCCAAAAGGGACGGCAAGTCTGGGCCATCGGGAGGCTCGCATCTGTCGCCCTTGGCCTTTTGTCACCGCCGGCTGGCGTCGGTGTATCCCCTCTATCTGCTGGGCGTCTGCATCTCGCTCTTGACGCTGGCAGATCGGGGTAAGCTCTTCACAGTGCGGCCGTCGGCGCTGCTGTCGCAAGTGTTTTTGCTGCAGGCGTGGCTGCCGTCAGAGACAGAGCATGCGCTGCAGTCGCAGTGTTGGTTTCTCAGCGCCATTGTCCCCTTTTGGCTCCTGCATCAGTCGATAGTCACTTTTGTCGACCGGCTGCCCACGCGGGCCATCTTCAAGTTGTTGATGCTCATCTCCCTTGTCCCATGGATCTTGCTGGTCCTTTTGCCGCCCCTGATGGGGGTGCCACATGAGTGGTATACGCTGCACAAGTGGAAAGCCTTCAAAAATTGGGTGGATGTGGTATTTGCACAGCCCTCCATAGCCCCCCCCCGGCGACGTGACCTTGCATGTGGCCACCCATGGCATGCGAAGCAAAAGCAATGGCATGCTATATGCGAATGTTGTGGCTGTCGTGGCAGTGCTGTCCTTGCCTCGCCTTTCGATGCGCGTGCCTGCATGAAGCAATCTCTGCTGTGCTGGCGCCCGGTGTGTGCTCTCCATGATACGTGTTTGCGTGTACCATTGGCGTGGGCATCTCACAGGCTGTGGTTGCCCTCAAGTTTCACCCCGCGTGCTATGTGCACATTTACGTCTTCGGCGTTGCACTTGCCGCCTGGTACCTTCGAATACAGAAGAGCGGGGAGCGAGCACCGTGGGTCGCTCGACACGGCGCCATACTGGGCTACCTTTCGCTCTTTCTTGTCTTCGCATGTCCCGCGCTTCAGCCACCTGCGCACAAGCTCTTGTGTCGTCTTGGAGGCCTTGCTCCCTTGCAGGGTCTGCTTCTCGTTGGGCTTTCAGGCAAGTGTTGCAACGCACCGCCATGCTAAATGCGCTGCCGTGGCGCGTCGCCTGACTGATGACCTCATGTGTGCTCATGTGCTGATCCTGCACGGCCTGGCGAAACGCAGAGGGACGTGATCCCGTGGCCAAGTTGCTCCAGAACAAGCTGCTGGCCAGGGTAGGTGCATGGTCTTTCGGCGTCTACATTCTACACTTCGAGGTCCTCGCGCTGTGGGGCGGCGCGGAGTCTGGTAAAGGAGTGGGGCTGGCCTACTGGGTTGTGTTGCTGGCCATGGCGGCGCTCGCGCACCACTATGTCCAAGTTCCGTGGGGCACTGACCTGGTCCATTCCTTTTTGCACGCGTGCGCATACACCCCCTACTCTCGCACACCCCTATCTCTCTCGCGAGGGGGGGCAGGGGGGCTTTCTCTCTCTCCCTCGCTCGCTGCTCCGGTGCAAACGTACACGCCCTTGTGCCATGTGCGTGTCACACGCGCCGCCGCTGTGTGTACGCGGTATGGACGGGGCCTAGCGCGACACTGCGCTTTGAGTCGTTGCAGCCATCATGACGTCACGCTCCCCTCCTGACTCGCGATACTGCCATTCACAGCGGTTGTCGGCCTGTGTGCGGGCGGCGGCGCTGGGTGTGATGCTAGCCTCTATAGCCCTGTCCTCCGTGCCCGACTACGTGCGTTCGGCTCTCTTGGCGCCGGCGACACGCACGCGCAATCCAGCCGCAATCGTCTACCGTCACGGCGCTGTCGACTTTCGTTTGAATCTGCGCATCCCTGCAGAGGTCCTGTCGTGTTGTGTCTGAGTTATTTTTGCAGGTTGCTTTCGCGTTCTGCGTCATGTGATGCGTGTCCGCCTCCAAGCCTGTCTCGGCGCTAACGGGTTTGAGTGGAAGCAGGACCACGAGCTTGCCTTCGTCGATTGGTTTAACGGGGGAAATGAGGTACCCAGCTTGCTTTGGCCTCTCGTGATGTGATCTGCCTTTAGTCTCAGCTGTGTTGGTTGTGTGCTAGTAACTAAATTGGATTGAATGTTTCACAGCATGTAATCATGAACCCTTCGCTGGCGCAAGACCCTGCTGACCCCAGCTCCATCTGGATCGCCGCTCGTGTACACCGCAAAGATTCTGAAAAGCACTTGTAAGTCATGTGTTGTATCTTTGCCCGTTCGCATCGGTGCTTGTGACCCGAAACAACCCTTTGAATGTGTGCATGTGTGTGTGTGTGTGTGTGTAAGTGTGTGTGTGGTGCGCGGGGGGGGTTGCATTTTCGCGGATACAGGTGCATGTGGGACCTTAGAAATCCAGCGACATATGTATAGCATGCGCATGTCGGTGCGCGCATATGTGTTTAGAAGCGTAGTCTTTAACGCATGCGCTTTGGCAGCCTTCCATCCGAGGCGCTAGGGTTTCGGCCCCCCGGGCCTGCGGCAGATGCAAAGGGGCTTGTGAGCAAGAGCGTAGATGGCGATGCGCTGGGCCATGCTCCGCCAAATAAGCACAGTGCAAAAGAAAGCGTCGGAGGCAAGGGTCCCACTGGCGCTACTCGGAAGTTGCTATACCGGGCTATACCGGGCTCATCGCCGCCGGCAAAGGTCGGAGAAGCGAAAGGAGGGAGCAACAACAACGTGTCTGTGACGATTCTCAAATGGAATAGTCGCGTGGCTGTCGGGGTCATGGATCTAAAAGGGTTGACGGTTGGAGCCGAGGCTGAACTGCATCCGGTGTTCGTGCCTCTGCCTCCCCACTGGAGGGGGAAAGATGCAACAGCCGAGCATCCTGATGCGCAGCACGCAGATGCGGACATGCCGCGCTCCTCTCGTCAGTTGACTGCCGCGCGCAATCTCCTTGGTGCCGATCATGCTCGTGAAAGAGCGAGTGAAGAGCATAGCGAAGACGGCGCGGAATTGGATCAAGCGGCAGGCACAAGTCTTCGTCAGGCTGTCCTGAACCTGGAAGCTGTCGACAGCATTACAAGGCGTGAGTGGGGCGCTTTGAGCAGCATGCACAGGAAGCTGTTGTCAACAGACGAAATAGTTCCTGCCAGCAGGGGCAGTGGCGCAAGCGTAGTACTAAGCAGAAGTAGTAGAAGCGGCGCCAGTGGTGAGACGGGAGCTCAGTCTGACGCACGTCTGGATCGGAATCTTAATGCAAAGAGTCGGGTTGGTAGCGGGGACAGCACAAAGGTATCAGATCAAGAAGTCGGCAGTGAGGGTAAGGCTGCGGGGGGCAGTCATGAGGGCGGAGGGGCATGGATACCATGCATGCCGCCGCCCGTCCGGAACGAGGCCAACAACACGGCAACTCTCTCGTTTTCCACAGGGTGAGAAAGATCCCTATCAACTACATACGGCCGCCTTTGCAAGCATGTGCATGCAACGCTTGTTGGTATGAATTTTTGGGATGGGTGCATCCACGGTGGGCACACAAAAGTGAAAACACTTTTGTTGCCCACCGTGGATGCACCCATCCCAAAATTTCTCGTATGCACACACCGTGTTGATGTGCACGTCTGTGTATTGGTGCTCACAAGATGACAATGCATTCAGGCCCGAGGACCCTCGACTGCAATTTAGCGAGATTGATGGGGCTCTGCGGATTTCGGTGTTCTCTTACGTACCCGGGGCAGACAGCGTGACAGACATACCCAAGCCCTGTTCTGATCGCACATCCTACGGACGTATGTTTGAGGTCACCGTGTCGGCCGAGTCTCAAGGGATGCAAACCAAGGAGCTCTTCTATGACGACCTCGAGAGATCGCCGATTGAGAAGAACTGGATGCGGTTTGAGCACAAGGGCGTCGTGCACTACATTCGATCTCTGCACCCCTTTGTTGTGCTCACAGCCTCCAAGTCCCAGCAGACAGCGTTGAAAGTAGTGGTGCGCACAGAGGTCGCGCCTTTTCGGCAAGCTTCTGAGAGCAGGCTCGCCGTTCACGGCGGAAGCAACCCGGTGCTGATCAAGAAGTCGGCATCACCGGCAGAGCATTTAGGTGGTGCCAAGTACGCCTCGTACTACTTGGGTACATTTCACACGCGGGATAGCAAGGGGAGGTACCGGAACTATGCGTTCGCCTTCCAGGCCGCGAAGCCTTTTTCCATTTTGGGCATTTCTCGGCAGCTGCCCCTGGTAGCCGTATTCCTGCTGTGCTCCTGCTACTGCTAGCGCCGCAGCCACCTCTGCCGCCCGCGCTGGCAACTTGAAAGATTGCGTGTGGTTTTGATCATTGACCGCAATATCTCACCCTTGCCTCACCCTGACTGTGACTTAATCTACGATACATCAACATGTCCTCGTTGATGTGCGCACATGTGTGTGGACTCTCTTCACACACAGTTGGAGACAGGCGGACACATGAACGCGTTCCTAAGCGGGCTATTTGTGGCCCCTGACACCAGTACTAGGCTGTTTGAAACTAATGCTGGCTTCGCCTACCCCGCAGACTCCACCACTGTCTTCTTCAGGTATGCAATGCTTTGCGCTTTCTGGATGGGCGGATTTGAGAGTTGATTCGCGCAATTGATGAATGCGTGACTCAGAATTGTGTTCGGCAAGAGCGAGAGAGCGAGGGCAAAATTGGGGTGGCAGAAACCTGATGTATGCTGACCTGATGGGACAGTTATGGTGCTGGCGACCAAGAGAGTCGCGTGCTGAAGGTCCCTCTTGAACAAGTCGAGCGCTGGCTTTTCCCGCAGGGGCAACCTCAGGTGCGTGTGGAGTATTGTGCACCAATCCTTTTGTTTGCTTGATTGCTGCAGTTTCTATTGTGCGAGCCTTGAGGGCTCTGCTGCATGTGCCCTATCTCGCGTTGTCCGCAATTTCACCTTGCCTTTTTGTGCAGGCGCGACAAACACAACGGCCAATCAAGCGAGGACAAGTTCTGCTGAAAGGCACTGCAGACGCGAAGACCAATCAAGCGGAGACAAGTTCTGCTCAACAGCACGCTCAAACTTCTCCTGCTGCCTCACAGTGAGATTCACCATTGACTGTAAAACTGTCTGCAAAATGGTGATTGTCTGTGATGGCATAATAATGGATAGTATGGAAGCTGCTCACGGTAATTACGGATTATTTGAGCAGATTCGCCAGCGTGGCCACCTCAATCCCGATGCAGCCTTCAGGTGTGTCAGATGAAACGGGCAACCCTAATGCTAGAGTGTTGGTCCCGCCAGATCAACTTCCTGGCCCCAGTGATAGACGGAGCGAGAAAATGGATCAGCCTCAATTTTCTGGCTGGAACGTCTTTGCTGGCGCTTGAGCAGTCTTGCACAGTTGCTCGAAGGTCAAGGGAGTGCATGCTGAGGAGGAGGAGGAGAACGTTGAATTGACAATCGACAAGTGATTGAAAGTCGGCAAGCACAAGGCCCTGTCGGGTAACACCACCGAGTGCTATGGTCGTCCCAGAAGCAACTCTCAATAAATTACATTTACTAAGATTTTTTGTACCCGTGTAACGTGCGAAAGATGGAACGGAGTGCATACACGTTGGACGGAGAGCCAATCATTTTAGATTCTTTATTGCGTCTTCAATTCAATCTTTTTCAAAAGAAAAATGTTACAAGTATGTATTGTGTGCGAGTTTTAGCTGCAGAGGTAGTTTGCAAGATATAAGTTCAACACTCATTGCCACGCGACCTTTTTATCCGGAGATCCCGAAGCCGAAGTGTCGCCCACTCCCAACTCAGTGCCTGCGATATCCAAGTCGTCTATCATGGCAGCCAACTTAGGTGCACGTCTGACAGTTGTAATCGGACGCGAAGATGTGCTTGCGGGCTCCATCGCCTGCGGTCCAGGGCCCCTACGAACCCGCCTGATAGGTTGACTCTCAGCAGTAGCGCCCAGTGGGGCAGCCGGAGAAAGGTCAGGTAGCGTCGGTCGAGCATAAGAAGCGCGTTGACGTGGCGCACCTGCTTCTGCCATCAATTGATTGGCAACTGCAGCCTCTGATTCCTCCTCTTCACCTCTAGGCAACTTCTCGAGGAGCTGGTCAAGCTGCATTTCCAGTGCCTTGAGGCGCGAGCGAGCATGACCCCAGCGACCCGTCGCGTTTTGATCACCGGATGCCGATGTCAGGCTCGTTGCGCCAGGCCAGAGTGCAGCGGCTGGCCGCTCTCCATCATCAGGCATAGGGCTGATGCCGTAGGGATCCAAGCTACCCGTCACTGGTTTGACGTCAGGCAGAATCTCAGTTTCCAGTTCATCGTCGTCGTCTTTCTCGCCCTCGGAGTCTCGTGCGTCGAACATCATGAATGACAGATCCTCCTCCTCTTCTTCCTGGACTTCTGACTTCCACTTGTCCTGTGCCTTCAATTCCTCGGCGACGGCTTTGTGGACCTTTTGTTGCTTCTTCGGCCGGTTATCATCTCTAAATTTCGCAATTTTTCTTGCCTTGACAAATGTCTTGTACATCGGAATAATAAAAGACACACACGCAAAGACAATCAAGGCTACACTCGAGAGGGCAACAATCAAATAAACCACCCACCCAGCCAGACCAGGAATGGGGTCTGAGGCAGATTTGAACAAGTTGGCTCCCGTGCTATTGCCTGATCCACCTGCATTTGGCCCAAATCCAGGTTTGTTGAAGGATGCACCGTCTTCAACCACCGCGGGGAACATTCCAAATTGTGCCCTGATCTCTCGCCCTGTTGCTGCTAGCATCGAGTTGGTGAAAGAGCTGAGGAAAGTTGGTTTAGTGATTGCCATGTAAAGTTCGGCTGTGGTTGCAGGGTCGCCTTTGTTGACAAAGAAAAATACCTCTAGCTGACCATCAGCTGCGCGAAGTTGCATCTCGCTGCGTCGAATCGTGAAAAACTCTTCGCAATCTGATCCAAAGCACACCTTGAGAATGACTATATCATTCGCAGTCATTCCGGGAATACCCATCGCAGTCGCCACAGATTGAGTGAACACTGTCTGTCCATTCAAGAAATCTTGCTTTGACGAGTACCCAGTAATTTTCAAGGAAGCTTTGATGCCTGCAATCGCTGGCTGAGCGCCACCAGATTTCCTCTTGCATTTACAAAACGAGGGCTCGCCTGTACATTCACAATCGGGTTCGACCTGGCAGGAACTGGAACATCCGTCCCTGTTGATAGCATTTACATCGTCGCATTGCTCACCTACCTGAATGACTCCGTCGCCACATGCCCTGGCGCTGGTGTCATGGTGGATGGCAAATAAGGTCAGGTGTGTGCATTTGCATGTGACCGAGAAAATTGAAGCTTCAGACACGTTACAACCATAATCCTGGTAAGTGGTGTTATCCCAGAACACGCACTTGACCTGTTGCGAGAAAATCACGCGCTGTTTTGGATTTAGGTCCGATGTATCTACTGGTATCGTAATCAAGATCGGCTTACTCAAATTTCGCACAGGAATTGCAGATTCGGCCTTTGCGTACGACACAGTAAGACCTACAAGAGGGGACTTGAGTTTGAAGCCTGGAGCATCAGGAGCGAATCCATGCGCCTGGGTGTGAACGTCTAAGTCGGGCGTTTGGCTTCCAAACAGGTCTGTTGTGAATGTGTCTGGCAACTTGATTGCCGCAATCCCTCTCGGTCCTGCCCGGCGCGTGCTTCCTGATCCGAACATGGAAGGGATCGGATGGCTCCAGCTTTCGTACGTCGATCCTGTCTTCATCTGACTAGCAGACACGCGATTGACACTGTGCTCAGCTGTATCCAATGAGACCTGCCGTGGGCCCTCTCCTGTTACGGCATCGAAGACTGCTTGCCGCATAACCTGTTTCATCCCTGACTCGAGAGACTGCACAAACTCGACTCTTGATACTGATGTCATCATGGACTGCCCTGGATTGGCTTTTTTGAATTCAGCCTGGGCTTTCAGAGAGCTTCCCATACTACCGGCTGCATTTGCTGCACAGTTCATATCCATCTTAGCAGCAAGCTTGGCCTTCAGCATGTTCTTCATCATGGCTGCCATGCCACCAACGGCAGCACCGCCCAACGAAGCAGCGTTGCTTGTGACGGCTTTTGCTGCTGAAAACGACTCACATTGCCCTCCTGTGGTTGGTGTTGACCGTAGTGTACCCGAAGCCATGGTGGCCAACAGATTGCCTTTCATGCTTTGCTGATCAGCTGCTGACATTCCTCCTGATGAACCCGACATAGCTCCCGCCATCTGATTGATCTTATCCGCTCGGAAGGTCTGAAGCGACTCCTTGAGCTTTGCCTTTGCCTTCGCCCAAAAGCCCCCACTTGATAAGAGGCGACGGCCGCCGGGACCTTGGTCTGATATCGTGATTACATCAGTCTGCAAATCCGTTTCAGCGCCATAAACATCATTCACAATCGCCAAAAGCTGGACTGATCCGACAGGAAATCCAACATCTCTGGCATCATCAAACGTTTTGTCATACCACACAGTCTCTGTCTCAGTATCATTTCCAGAAACGGTGGTTTTTGAATATCCGAACTTGTACTCAAGGGGCAGATCCACGTCTACCCAGCCTGAACAGGAAATTCTAAATTCATCCGTGATGGGCACTCCCGACTTGATGCAGCCTTTCTGCCCAGGTCGGCTGAGGCAAGCAGTGAAAGTGCCACTTACTGGAGGCGTATTCACGACAAGTTTGAGAGTAGAGAACCCGGCCGCACCCCCGACAAGACCTGCTGAAACTTCCACCAAACCCGCTGACAACTTGACATTATATGTGGTTCCAGTCAAAAGGATATGCGGAGCACTGTTCAGCACGAATGTATCCTGGTGGTATCCAAATGGAACATCAACTGCCTTTGTATTGAGTGGGGGATCAAAGGTCCAATTAAATGCAGAGATACAATTTTCTGTGATCCCTGGATCAATGATAGGCTTCAGTGCCGGAATACTCGATTGAGTTCCATTC
>Ga0209713_10002106_pt1 | contig 12252 bp, 9 predicted proteins | sample ArcOceMetagenome_3_FD_187444 | JGI IMG/M metagenome (GOLD analysis project Ga0209713, IMG submission 187444) | Marine eukaryotic phytoplankton communities from Arctic Ocean - Arctic Ocean- Svalbard ARC20M Metagenome (SPAdes) (version 2) | ecosystem: Environmental > Aquatic > Marine > Oceanic...
CCGCCCGACCCGCCGCGGCTCAGCCGGTCGCCTGTGGTACTCGCACCAACACACACACACACATCGTCGTTGCGCAGGACGAGAGCCATGGCCGACTCGAAGAAGACTGTGGCCGAGCTGGAGCAGAGTATCAAGGCGCAGGAGAAGCAGATCGAGGCGCTTCACGAGTGCTTCGCGCGCCGCGGCGTCAACAGCAAGGGCACCAGCGATATCTTCGGACGCCGCTTCAGCGTCCCCGTCGATGCCGAGCACAAGGCCACCGCGATGCCCATCCTCAACTTCGACAACCCTCACATGCGCGCCTTCCACTCGGCGTGGTTTGGCTTCTTCACCACCTTCTTCTCGACGTTCGCGGCCGCGCCGCTCATGCCGTACATCAAGAAGAAGGGGACCGGGCTCAGCCTCAGCAAGGACGACATCTACGCGGCCAACATCTCGTCGGTCGCGGGCACCATCGTGGCGCGCCTGATCATGGGCACGGTGTGCGACATCATGGGCGCGCGCAAGGGCCTCGCGTTCGTGCTCTTCATCACGTGCCCGTTCATCGTCGGGATCATGTTCGTCAACGACGCGAGCGGCTTCATCGTCTGCCGCCTCTTCATCGGCTGCGGCCTCGCGTCGTTCGTCGCGTGCCAGGTTCGCCACCGCCCTCTGTCACCACACCTCCACCCTCGCCAGGTGCACCTCCACCATCGCTGCCACCCTCACCACCGCCTCCCTCTCCTCCCTCCCCTCCTCCGCCGCCATGTGCCAGGTCTGGTGCACGCAGCAGTTCTCCAAGTCGATCGTCGGGCTCGCCAACGCGACGGCGGGCGGCTGGGGCAACCTCGGCGGCGGCATCACCAACCTTGTGATGGTCTTCATCTTCCGCGGCTTCATGTCCGCCACCGACGACGAGGATCAGTCGTGGCGGCTCTGCTTCCTCGTGCCGCTCGCGCTGCACCTGATTGGCGGCGTCATGGCGCTCACCGGCCGCGACCTGCCCGACGGCAACTTCAAGGAGCTCGAGATGTCGGGCGCCAAGCAGAAGTCCGACCCGACGATCGTGCTCAAGGTGGGCGCCTCCAACGTCAACGCCTGGATCCTCACGCTCACCTACGGCTTCTGCTTCGGCGTCGAGCTCACGATGACCAACGTCGCCGCGATGTACTTTTACGAGTACGCCGCCGCGCCTGTGCTGCTTGTACCCCCCTCGCACACCCTCTGTTGAGCCTCACGCCTCGCGCCTCACCTGCGCACGGCCGTGCGGAAGCATGTGCGGAAGAGCCCTCGCTCTCGCTCTCGCTCCCGCTCCCGCTCCCGCCCAGCAGCTCATCAGCCGCCCTCGCCGTGCCCCCTTGGTGGCATGCGCAGGTACCACGGCATGACGCCCCTGCTCTCGTCGATCTTCGCGTCGATCTTCGGCCTCGTCAACATCGTCGCGCGCTCGCTCGGCGGCATCTTCTCCGACTGGTCCAACAAGAAGTACGGCATGCGCGGCCGCATCTGGGCGCTGTGGTTCTGGCAGTCGGTCGAGGGCGTGCTCTGCATCCTGATGGCGCTCGTCACGATCGACAAGCGCGCGCCCGACGACGCCGACCCGCTGATCAACGGCTGGTACGAGATCGACGGCGAGTGGCGCGAGCTCGTCGCGCCCCCCAACGGCACCTCGGGCGGCATCCACTCGGCCTTCGACGGCGAGGACTACCAGATCCCGCCGTGCGGCGCCCTCTCGCTCAAGCTGACCGACGCGATGAAGGCGGCGCTCGGCGAGCAGGTCTCCGCCAACTACACCGTGTGGGCCGAGCAGGGCACCGTCGTGCTCACCGAGGCGCCCTCGCCCTTTGTGACGGGCTCCCCCTTCGGCAACGGCGACGGCTGCATCTCCAACTCGGACACCGTCGGCCTCGTCGTGCTCATCATGTTCCTCTTCTCGGTGGCCGTGCAGATGGCCGAGGGCCTCACCTTCGGCGTCGTGCCGTACGTCTCGCGCCCGGCGCTCGGCGTCGTCTCGGGCATGGTGGGCGCCGGCGGCAACCTCGGCGCCGTCATCGCGACGTCGATCTTCTTCAAGGGCTCGGCGATGCGCACCGACGACGGCATCCTCTACCTCGGCGTCACGATCCTCGCCGTCACCCTCCTCTGCTTCGGCCTCTACTTCCCCGAGTCGGGCGGGATGCTCTTCAAGGCCGGCGCGATCAAGTACGACCCGCAGGTCATCAAGCCGCCCGCCGACTACCGCGGCGCCGACTCGATGAACTACGACGACGCCATCGTCACCCCGCGTGGTGAGAACGCCGCCGACGTCGAGAAGGTCAGCGCGACCGGCGACGGGGCGGTCCCTCCCACCGTCGAGCACTACTAGAGAGACCAGCAGCAGCACGACAACATGCAGCGGCGTCTTGTGCACTTTTGTTTTTTCCTCGTGCGCCTTTTATCGAGACCGCCCCGCCATGTTCTTCGGCACACGACATTTTCGACACATGCACATCATCGATGCCGCCCCCAAAGACCCCGTGCCGTATCCGGAGGGAAGGACCGTACCTTTAGGTGGTGTAGGTAGTAGGTATAGCGTGGTGGCCGGTGGTCCCGGCCGGGCCATCTTGTGCACGCCACGCCCACATGGGGGTGGGCCCGTGTGTTTTGAGCTACGCAACGTATAATTAAAGTTACGCGCACTTTTTTCGCTTCCAAGGCGCAAACACACGACGTGCAGAGGGCGTCATCTGCGCGCGGCCCAGATTGCCGAGCGCGCGGGCGCGTCGGCGCCCTCGTCGGCGTCGCCCCAGTAGCTCGTGGGCGTCCAGCAGCCGTGCAGCCCGTGCGGGATCTTCTCGTTGAGCCACAGCCGGCACAGCGGCCCGTCGGCGAGCCGCGCCGCGTCGAAGATCGCGAGGCAGCTGCGCCCCTTGGTCGCATCGTACATCATGCCCGCCAGGTACGCGTCGGCCTCGTCCGCCTCGGGCGGCGCCGCCGCCGCCGCCGCCCCCGCCCGCTGCGCCGGGCGCGGCTTCGGGATCACGACGATCTCCTCGCAGAAGGTGTTCTTCTCCGCCGCCGTCCAGCGCACCACCTCGCCCGTCGCGCGGTCGTACCGCTGCCAGCCGATCGGCGGCGTGCCGGCGGTGGGGTCGTCGGCGCAGAAGGACATGTAGATGTAGCGCACGCGCGCGTCGCCCTCGAAGCGCGGGTCGACGTGCGGGTGGTCGATGCACGCGCCGCCCGCCACGTCGCGCTTCGACACGAGCGGCTGCGGCCCCTCGCCGCCCTCGCCCAATCCTCCTCCTCCTCCTCCTCCTCGCGGCGGCACGGTGACCGTCGTCTCGAAGAGGAGCGTCGGCAGGATGCGCCCGTCGTCGTAGAGCGGCACCGCGCCGCCCCAGTCGCCCAGGAAGGGCTCCTCGCCGACGCGCGGCCACCCCGCCGTGTGCAGCACGACCCGCGTCGCGCCGCCCTCCGCCTCCTCCTCGAGGGCGTATGCGTGGTGGATGCCAAAGTACGGGTCGCTCGTCTCGACGGTCACCGCCCGGCCGCGGCACCAGCAGCAGCGTCACGCCGCCGCCGGTCGTGCGCAGGCAGTCGACCGGCCCCTTGAGCCCGAGCGCAAACGGCAGCACGTCGAGGCTCATCGCGTTGAGCTGGAAGACGTAGTAGCTCGCCGTCACGCCAAAGTCGTGCGGCGCGACGGCGCTCGGCAGCTCGCACGGCGTCTCGTGCAGCAGCGCGCCGCTCGCCTCGTCCCACTCGTACACGCTCGCGACGAGGCACGACTGATCGGGCTTCGCCGTCCACTTCCACCCGACGGACCACTTCCACCCGACGGATGAAAAAAAGAGAAAGTGCACCCGATGGTAATGGTAACGGTGCAGGACGAACCGGGCCATGACACACCAGCGAGGCAGGGAGCTGCGCGCTCAGAACTTCTTGAGCCGCTTCATAAACGTGATGCAGACGGCGAATCCGATGCCGAGGAAGTTGTTGCAGCTCTCGGTGCACAGGTTGGCGCACGCCTGCGATGCGAAGAGCACTGGCACGAGCGCGCCGAAGAGGATGATCAGCGGCTCCATTGCGACGAAGCGCTGCGCGAGCGACCACATCCACGACCAGAAGAAGGCTTCCGAGTTGTCTTCCGCGGAGAGCGACTCGAAGACGCAGCCGTACACAATGTACACGACGAGCAAGAAGGCGAAGAGGAGGTAGTTGATGAGCCAGCCGAGCGTGATCTGTAGCGCGCGCCGCCAGTCGCGGTTGCGCAGCGCGCGGCTCAGCGAGAGCCGCACGAGGTGCTCGTTGAGCGACGCGTACACGAACTGGCGCTCGAACTTGGCGAGCTCGTCGCCCGTGCCGTCGCCCTCGGCGCCGTTACCGGCGACGTCGTAGGGGTCGGCATCGGGGTCTTTGGCGTCGCCGCGCGGCGTCGAGAACGAGCTCCGGTCGAGCAGCCCGCCGGCGGTGTAGCGCGACGAGCGCTTCTGTGGCAGCTTCACCTTCTTCTTCTTCTTCTTCTCGCCGCTCGAGCGGTCGCTTGCCTCCTTGGTGAAGGCGGCCGCCTCCTTCTTGTACGCGTCCCTGAGCGCCTGCACCTGCATCTCCGCCTTGGCCGTCGGCTTCGTGAGTGGCGCCGCTGACGCCGCCGATGGCGAGGCGCCCACCTGCGCCTGCGGGCGTGGCGGCATGCCCGCGCCGCCCGGTGCCGGCAGCCGCGCGGGCGTCACGGCGGCCTTCTCGATCTCAGCCATGCGCGCACGGTACACCTCGACTGCGGTGACCTTGCGCCTCTTTGCCTTGGTTTTCTTGCCGTCGCGGCCGTTGCTGTCCTTGCGGCTGTCGTCCTCGCGCGTCTTGTCGTTGCGCAGCGACGACGCCTTGCTGCTCGTCTGCGACTTGAGGCGGCCGCGCGAGACCGAGAGGCGGCGCGAGAGCGCGTGCCGCTTCTCCTCGGCGACGTGGAGGAGGTGGAGCGCCTCGCGGTACGCGGCGCACGGCCAGCAGAAGGCGGCGCGCGCGAGCTTGACGCGGTTGCGCCAGAGGCGCCCCGGGCAGCCGCAGATCAGCGGCACGAGCCACCGCATCAGGTTGACGATGATCTGCGGGTGGAAGGCGGCGGCGAAGAGCGTCATGGCCGGGATGGAGATCAGCGCGCCAAAGGTTCCCGAGACCAGCACGTAGACGAGGTTGAGCGTGAGCGTGGTCGAGCTCTCCGAGTACTGCATGCACAGCACGACGATCTCGAGCGCGATCGAGTTCATCAAGATCTGCACCGTCTGCGCGCGCGACATGCCCTGCGTGCCGCGGTACACGAGCCCGGCGAGCAGCGTGTGCGAGTTCTTGCACGAGATCCACATCCGCTTGTACCACGCGTCGACGTCCGTGTGCCACCGCCGCGTCATGATGATCTGGTCCTTGGCCACCTCCATCCGCTTCCATTTGTTGCCGCGCGACCATCCCGTCTCGGGCCCCGACCGCCCGAGGATGGTTCCCGCCATCGCGCCGCCGCCCGTCGCGAGCCCCGAGGCGTCGATCACAATCTCGTCCGTCGAGATGGCGCCGCCACAGCCGCCGCAGCCGCCACCGCCCCCTCCGCACGCCATCCCCGGTGTGACGGCGGCCGCGGCGGCGGCGAGCCGATTGATCTCGGCGACGGAGAGGCCACTGCCACCGCCAGCGGAGGCGGCGACGCCGTCGATCTCGTCGGCCGACGCACCCACGAAGCCATCGGCCGATGAGCCCTTGACTGGCAGTGGCCTCTCGGCCACCGAGCTCCGGCGCGCATCGCGCGCGCGCGCGCACCGCTCTGCACGCGACAGCAGGTCCTCATCGCCCTCGGTCACGGCGCCACCGAGGGTCGGCAGCCGCTGCGAGCCCCTCGGCGGATTCTCCGAGATCGACGCGCGGCGCGTCTTGTGCGCCGCGGCCATCTCGTCGCGCTTGCGCGCACGCGCCGCCGCCGCCGCCGCCTTCTCCTCCTCCGTCAGCCCCGCCGCCGCAGGCGCCGGCGCACCCCCCGCGCCGAAGCCCACGCCGACGAGGGCCCCGACGCGGAGTCCAGCGCTCGAGCGGCGCACACTCAGCTCGGGCTCCGTCGCCTGCCGCACGAGCTTGCCCCGCGTGTGCGCCTGGATGAGCGTTGCGGCGTGGAGGCGCAGCTGCAGCTTGCCGCGCGCGGCGCGGCCCCGCGCGTGCGCCTGGATCCTCATTGCCGCCGCCTGCTTTCGTTCCTCGGTGTAGACCTGCCGGCCGGGCCGCTCCTTGGTCCCCCGTGCGTTCGCATCGTCGGTCACGCCGTCGTCCAGCTCGGAGCGGCGCTTCGCAAGCCGCTCCTGCCGCCGCTGCTGCGCCGCGTTGAGCAGCTGGTTCTCCGCCTTGATGGCGCCGCTCGCCGCCGCCCACGAGCACGAGTCGTGCCGCTCGAGCTCTGCCGCGTCGTGATGTCCGAGCTTGGCGCTCGACATGCGCCGAGATCTGATGCCGGCCGAGGCGCCTGCTGGCGCCGCCGCCGGTGCCGGGGCCGGGAGAGGCTCCGAGGGCTCCGGTGGGCGCGGCGGCGGCGAGCAAGGCGGGGAGGGGAGTAGGGCGGCCGAACGCCGGATGTGGGTGGGGCGCGAGGCCACATGTGCGAGGCGATCGAGGCGGAGGCAGCGCGGTGGCACCTCCACCGCCGGTGGCGGCGGTGGTGGCGTTGGCGGCGGCGAAGGCGGAGGCGACGCCTGCACGCCGCCACCGCCGGAAGCCGCGCCCGCGTCTGATTTGGTGGCGGCAGCAAAGGCGTTGGCGGCGGCGGCATCGAGGGCGCCGAAGGAGAGTGCGACCTTCCCAAACGAGCGGCGGCTGGCCGCCACGTCGTGCTCGTCGGGCTTATCGCAGAAGGACCGGCGGCCGGGGTGGTCCTTGCTGTGGCCGGGTGAGAAGGCGCCACCGTGCGAGCCGAGATGCGAGTTGGAGCGTGCGAACTTGGCACCGGGCGGCATGTAGGCGCCCGGCGCGGCCGCCTCCGCCGCGGCCGGTGCGGCGGCGGAGAGGGTGAGCTCGCCTGGGCGCGGCGCCCCGAACCCCTCGTTGCCGTCAAATGAGACGCGCCGCTTCCCGCCATCGCCACCACCCGTTGCGCCATCAAAGCTGCTGCGCCGCCGCGCACGCGCCTCCTCGCTGGGCGAGCGCATCTTCTCCGCGGTGGACGCGCCCGCGGGCAGCTGCTGCACCTCCTCTTCCACTGTCGTGGTGCTCGTGGTGGTGGTCGTCGTCGTGGTGCGGCGCACGATTTGCCCGTCTACCACGCCAGCGGCACCGACACCGCCGACACCGACGCCCGCGCCGTCGGCCGACGACGACACCGCCACTCCAGACGACGAGGACGACGACGAGGGGCCGCCCTCCTCCTTGAGTTTTGAGAGCTTCGAGTGCGACGACGGGTTGTACCGGTGCTCCTCGCCCTCGTCGAAGACGATGCGCACGCGCCCATCGGGCAGGATCTCAGCGACGAGCCCCTCGCCGCGCTTGGCGTGCTTGATCCGGTCGCCCACCTGCGGCACGTACGCTGGCTTCCTCGCGCGGCGCGACGCGCTCGGCTCGCGCCGCGGCCGGTCCTTGCTCGTGTGCAGGTGCGAGCCCAGCTCGCGCTCCGCCTCACGCAGCTGCGCCATCTCGGCGTCTCGGCTGCTCTTGCGGTCGAGCCGCCGCTGCGCCTGCTGCACCCCCGAACACTGCACCGCCGCCGCCTCGAGCTCGCAAGCCGCGATGAAGACGCCACCGACGAGGCTGCCGCCGCTCACGACGCCGCTCAGCTTGGTCTTGCCGCCCGCACTGTCGCCGCTGCCACGGCCGCTCGAGCCGGGCGCCGGCAGCGCGTTGGGGGTCGGCACCGTCGTTGCCACATGCTGCTGCACCGGGTTGCTCAACGGTTTGCCCCCAAAGAAGCTGCATCGGCGCTTGCGAGGGGCGCCGCCGGCGCCACCAGCGTCGCCAGACGCGGCCGCACAGCCGCCACGCTGGCCGTTGCGCATACCCTGTGTGACGCCAAGGCGAGGCGTCGCAAGTGAGTGCCAGCAGTTCCGATGCCAGAGCGAGAGAGGGAGGGAGAGAGCGCATGCGCGCGCGAGAGAGCGAGAGAGCGCGAGAGAGGCATCCTATCCCAGGGCAGCCCCAGCCGGCCGCCGTGCGCCTGTGCGTGTGCCTCGCGGGGCGCCAACCGAACCAAGCGACCATATCGACGTGCCTTGCCCGCCTGCGCGCGCGCGCCAAGCTGCTTGAGCGCCGTGATCCGCTGCTTGCGCGCCTTGCGGTCGCGCCGCCTCCCCGCCATGATCGCCTCGACGAAGCGCAGCTCGGCGCGGTCGCGCATGATCGCGTGGCCGAGCCCCACCACCTCGAGACCCACCAGCACCATCGTGATCAGGTGGATGAACGACCACTGCGGCTTGGCGAGGCACTCAGTCGCCTGCGCCCACGAGAAGGTGGTGACGGTGAAGCCCATCACGATGTGGTCGGCCAGCTCGTCCCAGGACGTCGGCACCTCCACCACCATGAAGTCAGTCAGGTGGGTGCACGAGCAGAGCATGGCGCCGTCGTCGGCCGTCACGGCCGCGCAGCCCTCCGTGCTCCACCCGTGCGCCGCCGCGTCCCACCAGCCGCACTCGATCGCCTGCGCGCAGCCGAGCGCTTCGAGGCCCGCGCGCATCGCCGCGACCTCTGGCGCTGTCGACATGTCGTTGGTCTGCGCGAGCCGCTCGTACTCGGCCAGCACCTCCGTCGTCGTCGGCGCGCCGACGCAGCGGTCGCTGCCGTCCCGGCCGTGCGCGGCGTGCGCGCTCAGGGAGCGCCGGTTGCCGGGCTCTGGCGAGCAGCACGGTCCGGCCTCGTCGCCTTTGAAGTCGCACCCAAAGTTGTCGTCGCGGTTGCCGCCGTCGTAGCAGTACGGCTCGCTCAGCATCGGGCACCCGCCCGCATTGCACCGACTGTCGGTCGAGCCGGGCCCGCAGTAGTAGGCGGGCAGTCCCGCATGGTTGTGAGGATTGCACGAGCAGTCGCACGCGTCGGCCGCGGAGAGTGCGCCACCAGCCGCCGTGAGCGGCAGACTCAGGTTGAGTGGCTTCGACAGGTTGGACACCACGAGGCGCTCGCCCGCCTGACGCATCTCAAACGTCACCGTCGCGCCCGCCGAGGAGGCGTTGCGCGCTGCGGAGGCGCCGAGGCCGTGGAGGTTGAGCGAGGTCACCGTGAGGACGATGCTCACCGGCCCGAGCGTGTCGGCACCGTCGACCATCGCGAGCATCCCGTCGGGCAGCGACGCCGACACCGTCGACGCCGCGGCGTCGCACACGATCGGTGCGAGCGTCAGCGCGGCGGCGGCGCGCGCTTCGAGTGTCAGGTTGACATGCGTCGATCGCAGCGCGACCGAGACGACGCCACCGCCGTCGTCCGCGTCGGCGACGTCGAGCGTCTCCAGCACGCGGGTGCTCAGCGTCGCCACCGCCGATTGCAGGTTGCGTGCGGCCGCGCTCGCGTTTGTGCCTCCGCCCGCTGCCGCCACGCCGCCGCCGCCGCTGCCGCCGTTGCCATCCGCGGCCGCGTCGGCGGGCGCCTCAAGAGAGAAGCCCTCGAGCGAGCCGACCAGGCTCGAGATGACCTGGGTCGCGGCGGCCGCCGTGTCCTCGTCGACCGTCTCTGCCGACTCGAGCACCGCGTCCACCAGCGCCGACGCTACCACCACGAGCTCCTCGACGTCATCCTCGCCGTCGTCGTCCTCGGCCGCGCCGCCGGTGGTCGCCGCGTCCGTCGGCGCGCCGCCGTCGTCGCCGGCGCCGGCAGCGCCGCTGTCCGCTGCGGAGCTGCTCTGCCGCTGGCGGACGGCAGAAGCTGCGCCCACCAGCAACGACACCGCCTCAACCACCTCAAGTGCGAGGCCACTCGGCACGCTGACGCTCTGGTCGTCGAGGGCGGTCGTTAGCGCCACCATCGACTCGACGGCCGCGGCCTCGTCGTGCGCAGGCTGCGACGACGACGACGACGACGACGATTGCGACAGGTCGGCGTCGGTGCCGACCCGCGACACGTTCAGCATCGATTCGGACGAGGAGAAGAGGGACGAGATGGCGCTCTCCACCACCACCGGCAGAGGCGGGTAGCCTGGCGACGGCGGCGGTGCCGGGGGCGGCGGCGGTGGCGGCTGCGGAGTGCCTTGCGGCAGAGAGGGCGGCGGCGGCGGCGGCGGCGGCGGCGACGATGGCGGCGGCCGAGGCGTGTCGGGCGGCGGCGGCGTGGCAGATGGCGACACCGGCGACGGGGCGACGGGCGAGGGCGTTAGGGCCGGCAGCAACGGCGAAGATGCGGGTGGAGGCGGCGTGTCTGGGCTCCAATCGCCCGAAGTGCCGTCCAGAAGAAGGCCCGAGCCAGAAGCGAACTCAACGTCGTCAATCGACTCGGGCGACGCGGGAGGCGCCGTGAGAGACGGCAGCGTCGATGGAGGCGCCTTGAGAGGGAGCGACGGGAGCGGAGGTGCGGAAGGGAGCGGTGGGGGCATGTGCGGCGGCGGTGGCGGCAGCTGCGGTACGTCGTGAGGCAGCGCCGGCGGGAAGGACGGCGGCGGCGGGAGCGGCGGTGGCGCGCTTGGCGGGGGCGGGGGCAGTTGCGGCACATCAGCAGGCAGTGTGAGCAGGTAGCTGGGGAAAGGGGGTGGCGGCGAGGGCGGTGGTGGCGAGGGCGGCGTCAGAGGAGGGGATGTGGGCGGCGGAGATGCTGGTGGTGGCAAGGACGGAGGCGACCGTGGAGGTGGAGAGGGAGGCGGCGGAGAGGGGGGCGGTCGAGGCGGCGGTGAGGGCGGCGGTGTAGAGGGCGGCGGCGAGGGAGGAAAGGGTGATGGCGGCGGGGGCGAGGGCGGCGGCGGAGAGGGGGGCGGATGAGGCGGCGGGGAAGGCGGCGGAGGCGAGGGCGGCGGCGAGGGAGGAGGGGGCAAGGGCGGCGGCGACGGAGGTGGAGGCGAGGGCGGGGGCGTGGGAGGAGGAGACGGTGGCGGTGGGGAGGGAGGTGGAGCAGGCGGCGCAGAGGGAGGTGGCGGAGAGGAAGGGGGCTTTAGAGGCGCAGGTGGGGGCGACGGAGGAGGAGACGGTGGCGGTGGGGAGGGCGGTGGAAATGGTGGCGGTGAAGGAGGCGGCGGAGAGGGAGGGGGCGACGGAGGCGGAGACGGCGGGGGTGGCGAAGGAGACGGGCTCTGGGGTGGCGACGGGAGAGGAGAGGGCGGCGGCGGGGAGGGTGGCAGCGACGGCGGCGAGACCGGCGGCGGGCTCGGTGGCGGTGGACTTGGCGGTGGCGAGGGGGGCGGCGGGAACACTAGGTGGTACGCGGCACATGCGACGTCGCCAATGTTTCTGGCGGCGGTGCAGCAGCCACCGCCGCTGCACGCGGACGAGTGGCAACCCGTAACGGAGCCGCAGCAGCCGTAGCTGGGCACGGCGCTCGAGCAGTTCTCGACGGCCGTCGTCACGTCGTGTGCGATCTGGCACCCATAGTCCCACGCAGCCCGCTGGAAGCCGGAGTTGCCCGACTTTTGGAGGGTGCCGTCGGGAAAGCTGCGCGAGCTGATGCAGGCGACGAGCGCGGCGTCGGGAGGCGGCGAGGGGGGCGGCGGCGACGGTGGCGGCGACGGCTCGCAGCCGGTCGAGTGGAATTGCGCCGAGTAGATGTACGGTTGCCACCCCACGTCGCTGCCCCCCGCGCACGGGAAGCGGAGCCGCCAGTACCTCGCGCTCGTGCCGCCGAGGTCGCACGTGCTGTCGTTGACCTGGGAGAGCGCGTCGCCTCCGTTCATGCTCGAGCCCTGCGGCCACCGGTACGCGGTGACACTGCAGTTGAAGGACGTGGCGCACGTGGCGTTGTCCGGTCCGCTGCAGGCGTCGACGCCGAAGCGGTCGCCCATCAGCTCGCGTCGATAGAGGACGATCTCGACGCGGTCGAGGCTCACTTCGGCGCCGAGGTCGAAGAGGGCCCACACCTTCTCGTCGGCAGTCGAGCTGCGGCTGCTGCTTCTGTTGACGGCCTCGGGGGTACCCGCAGCACAGAGCCAGTATCGAGAGCCTGCGGATGGGTTCCAGCCTCGGGTGACATGGCTGCAGGCGGGGTCCGTACGCGTCATGGACAGTGGGCCGCAGCCGAACTTCTCGCCACCGACGGATTCGACCAGGGAAAAGCCGGCAGGGTTGACCAGGCAAAGCTCGGGAGAGGGTGGCGGCGGCGACGGCGGAGGTGGCGAAGGGGGAGGGGGCGAAGGGGGAGAGGGCGAAG
>Ga0209713_10002107_pt1 | contig 12248 bp, 1 predicted proteins | sample ArcOceMetagenome_3_FD_187444 | JGI IMG/M metagenome (GOLD analysis project Ga0209713, IMG submission 187444) | Marine eukaryotic phytoplankton communities from Arctic Ocean - Arctic Ocean- Svalbard ARC20M Metagenome (SPAdes) (version 2) | ecosystem: Environmental > Aquatic > Marine > Oceanic...
TTCTCCTCCCACGACGCCCCACGCCGAAGCACCCCCGGGCCGCCGCCTGCTGCTGGCCTCCGCCTGCCTCCGCCTGCGGCCCAGCCCACCGCTTTGCCCCCCTGCAGGTCCTCACCTCCATCCGCTTCTTCAAGCACTATCTCGCCGCGAAGATATTCCGCCTCTGGCGCGCCAACGTGCGGTACAAGCTCTACTGCGCCCAGCGCAACAAGCTCACCGGCCGCCTCTTCCTCGCCAAGCCCGCCTTCTGCGGGACTTTGCTCGAGATCAACGCGCTCTGCTATGAGCTGCGCACGGGCGACAACACGCGCCTCATGGCGGCGGTGGGGCAGAACTACATGAGCGTCGATACCTTCCTCGAGGAGCAGTCCACCCAACGCGCCCACGCCGCCAAGGCCTTCGAGCAAATCATCGACAAGCTCCAGGCCCTCGTCGAGAAGGTGTGCAAGGATGTCACGACGCGCGCGCGCCTCTCCGACGACACGCTGGGCGCGGGGCAGCCCGGCGAGGGCGGCGACGGGCCCGAAAAGGCGCACAAGCCTGCGAAGTCAAAGTCGATGGCGCAGGCCAAGGAGGAGCAGGCCGCGCGCCTCGCCGCGGTGCGCCGCGCGGTGGCGGAGGCGGCTATGCTGGGCGACCTCATCCGCCTCGCCGACTACATGGCCGTCTCGTGCTGCTACCTCCTCGTCATCCAGGCGCCGCCACCCACCACTGCCGCCACCACCACGACCACCACCGCACGCCACACGCCACAAGCCACACGCCACACGCCACACGCCACACGCCACACGCCACACGCGCACGCGCACGCGCACGCCGCGCCGCCACGCCGCACCGCGCCGCGCCACGCCGCGCCACACTGCACCACGCCTGTTCCACGCCACGCCGCCCCCCCCGCGACAGACGGCGGAGCGGCTGCTCGAGCTGCTGCACACGCCGCGCAAGAATGGACTGTGGATCACAACCGTCGAGTTCGGCACCAAATCCATGAGCTTCCAGCCACCGAAGGCGCACACGCCCGCTGAAAGGGCCACCTGCCTTGGCAGTGCCACAGCTCACTGCCCTAGCTTTCTAGTGCCGACTCTTCCCGGCTCCCGGCTCCCGGCTCCTGGCTGCGCTGCGTACTCGGGGCGAGCCCCCGAGCTATCCAGGGCCCAATAGGGGAGCTGCGGCGCGGCGGTGAGGACTGGCCCAAGTCGCCGACTCTGCGGCTTTCAACACCCCAGGCCCACTTCCTCGGCTCGCTCTCGTCGCTGCTCGAGGGGATGATCAACAACATCCACGCAGTGCCGCGGCTGCTGTACATGCGCCCCTTCAAGCCCTACTTCCACGCGGGGCGGGTCGAGGGGCCGGACGTCGCCAAGATCGTCCGGCGCAGCGTGCCCTTCCTCCATGTCCAGTCGGCCGTCGAGCAGGTGATCGAAGAGGACTTCGAGCGCGCGACGTCCTACGCGCAGCAGTTCGAGGAGTACCGCGTCGTGCACTGCTTCGGCGAGAACTGGAACTACGAGGCCTACGCGCAGTCGCAGCAGACGGCCACCTTCAAGGCGGCCGTTGTCAACTTCAAGCAGGATATGGCGCAGCTCAACAAGTGGTTCAAGGACCTCGAGCGCATGAAGCTCTCGGGCACCGAGCGCAACTTGTACGTTGACTCGAAGACGCTCAAGCACCTGCTCACGCCGATCACCGTCCGCTCGCTCGACAAGTGCCGCGGCTTGCTGCTGCAGGTGGCGCGCGACCGCTGCGTCGCCTCGTTGCAGGAGTACCAGCAGCGCATGCGCGACCTGGGCGAGCAGCCGCGCTCACTGCGGGACTTCGCCGAGTACTGCGACAACGTCAACACCATCTTCGACGAGTCGCGCGACATGGAGCTGCGCGGCGCGCAGGTCAACGAGATGTACGACCTCCTCGACAAGTACGAGGTCAAGATCCCCTCGCAGGACGCCGTCAAGAAGGACGATCTCAAGGAGGCGCGGGAGGCCTTCTCCGCCAAGGTCGAGGAGGCGAACGGCGCCGTCGAGCAGCGCATGCCCGCGATGACCGCGTCGCTCGACAAGTCCATCACGAAGCTCAACGAAGACCTGATGGTCCAGTTCACCACGCTGCACACGGGCGAGTTCGTCGACCCCGTCTGCGACCCCAAGGTGGTGCTCGAGCGGCTGGAGGAGGTGCGCGCGTCGCTCGAGGCAATGTCGGAGCAGGCCGACGGGTACAAGAACATGCAGGAGACCTTCCACCTGGCGCCGCACGAGTTCACGCAGCTGCGCGACACAATCTCGCAGTACGAGCTCAAGCACGAGATCTGGACCAAGCTCAACACGTGGAACGAGCAGCAGTTCCAGTGGAAGAGCGAGCCTTTCCACGAGCTCGACGTGGAGGAGCTGGTCAAGGAGGTGCAGCAGTACTTCAAGGACGTGCACAAGATGACCAAGCGGCTGCCGACGGACGCCGTGGTGGGCATGTTCAAGGAGAGCGTCGAGGACTTCAAGGACGCCATGGGCGTCATCACCGACCTCGGCAATGAGGCGTTGGCCGAGCGGCACTGGCGCAAGATCTTCGACAAGCTCGAGCAGCCATTCTTCCCGGGGCAAGCCTTCACGATGGAGCAGCTGCTGCGCTTCGGCGTGCTCTCGCACGCCGAGTTCATCGGCGAGGTGAGCGCCGTGGCGAGCGGCGAGTTCGGGCTCGAGCAGCTGCTCGCCAAGATCCGCTCGGGCTGGGCCGAGACGGCCTTCGTCACGCTCAACCACCGCGACCAGTCCGACCTCTTCATCCTGGGCGGGCTCGACGAGGTGATCACGCAGCTCGAGGACTCGCAAGTCTCGCTGCAGACCATCCTCGCCTCGCGCTTCGTCAGCGGCATCCGCACCGAGGTCGAGGAGTGGGAGAAGAAGCTCGGCCTCGTCTCGGAGATCATGGACGAGTGGCTCGCCTGCCAGCGCTCGTGGATGTACCTCGAGAACATCTTTGGCGCGGAGGACATTCAGAAGCAGCTTCCCGCGGAGAGCATGAAGTTCAAGTCCATCGACAAGTTCTTCAAGGACCGGATGCGCAAGACCAACGAGAACCCAAACGTCATCGTGCAGGTGACTGTGCCCGAGCTCCTCAACACTTTCTTAACCTCCAACAAGGTCCTGGACGAGATCCAGAAGTCGCTCGAGGACTACCTGGAGACGAAGCGCACGGCCTTCCCGCGCTTCTACTTCCTCTCCAACGACGAGCTGCTCGAGATCATGTCGCAGACCCGCGACCCGCACGCCGTGCAGCCGCACCTGATCAAGTGCTTCGACGCGGTCAAGAACCTGACCTTCGGCGAGGGCGACAACTCGAGGCAGATGTGCGCGCTCAACTCGGCCGAGGCGGAGAAGGTGCCCTTCACCTCGCCGCCGACGGCCGAGGGGCCCGTGGAGGACTGGCTCATGCGCATGCAGGTCAACATGATGTCGACGCTCTGGGACACCTCCAAGGACTGCCTGCAGAAGCTCGCGACGATGCCCTTCGACGAGTGGTACTGCTCCTTCCCCGCGCAGTCGGTGATCATGGTGGGCTGCATCCAGTGGACGGGCGCGCTCACCGAGGCGCTCGACCGGGTGACCAGCGGCGAGGAGCCGCAGGCCATCGCCAACTACAACGTCAAGTGGGTCGCGATGATCGCCAACATGGTGGGCCTCGTGCGCACGCAGCTCACTCCGCTGCAGCGCAAGACACTCTCGGCCAAGCTCACCATCGACGTGCACGCGCGCGACACCAACACGCTGATGGCCGAGATGGGCGTCCAGCGGACGGGCGAGTTCGAGTGGCAGAAGCAGCTGCGCTACTACTGGGAGGAAGAGGCCGACGACTGCATCATCCGCCAGACCAATACGCGCTTCACTTACGGCTATGAGTACCTCGGCAACTCGATGCGCCTCGTCATCACGCCGCTCACCGACAAGTGCTACATGACCCTCACCGGCGCGCTCAACCTGGGCATGGGCGGCGCGCCCGCCGGCCCCGCCGGCACGGGCAAGACCGAGACGACCAAGGACCTCGCCAAGGCGCTCGCGCGGCAGTGCGTCGTGATGAACTGCGGTCCCGACCTGACGGCCAAGATGATGAGCCAGTTCTTCTCGGGCCTCGCGCAGTCGGGCGCGTGGGCGTGCTTCGACGAGTTCAACCGGATCGACCTCGAGGTTCTCTCGGTGATCGCGCAGCAGGTGCTCACCATCCAGGAGGCTTTCAAGTCGCTCAAGGAAACCGGCGCGGACCGCTTCAACTTCGAGGGGCGCGACATCCCGCTCAACCCCGCCTACGGCGCCTTCATCACGATGAACCCGGGCTACGCCGGTCGCGCCGAGCTGCCCGACAACCTCAAGGCGCTCTTCCGGCCGGTGGCGATGATGGTGCCCGACTACCGGCTGATCGCCGAGATCATGCTCTTCTCCGAGGGCTTCGGCGAGGCCAAGCCGCTCTCCAACAAGATGACGCAGCTGTACAAGCTCTCGTCAGAGCAGCTCTCCAAGCAGGACCACTACGACTTCGGCATGCGCGCCGTCAAGAGCGTGCTCGTCATGGCCGGCCAGCTCAAACGCGAGAACCCTGACCTCTCTGAGGACGTGACGCTCATCCGCGCGCTGCGCGACTCCAACCTGCCCAAGTTCCTGTACGACGACGTGCCGCTCTTCATGGCCATCATCCAGGACCTCTTCCCTGGCAAGGACATCCCTGTTGTCGACTACGGCCGGCTGCAGTCGGCCATCGAGCGCGAGCTGCAGCAGGCGCAGCTGCAGGTGGTGCAGACCTACGTCGCCAAGATCATCCAGCTCTTCGAGACGATGCTCGTACGGCACGGCGTCATGCTCGTCGGCCTCACGCTCACAGGCAAGAGCTGCTGCTCGGAGATCCTCGGCGCGGCGCTCACGCAGCTCAAGCGCGACGGCGAGGAGTCGCCGCAGTACGAGGTGGTTAAGCGGCACCTGCTCAACCCGAAGAGCGTCACGATGGGCCAGCTCTACGGCGAGGTCAACCCGGTCACGCAGGAGTGGACCGACGGCCTGGTGCCGACGCTGGTGCGCATGTCGGTGCACGACGAGAGCGACGCCTTCAACTGGATCATCTTCGACGGCCCCGTGGATGCGCTGTGGATCGAGAACATGAACACGGTACTCGACGACAACAAGATGCTCTGCCTCTCCAACGGCGAGCGCATCAAGCTCAAGGCGGGCATGCACATGATGTTCGAGGTCAACGACCTCTCCGTCGCCTCGCCCGCCACCGTGAGCCGCTGCGGCATGGTCTACATGGAGGCCGTGTACATCGGCAACCGGCCGCTGCTGCTCTCGTGGGTCCAGCACGTGCTGCCCAAGCGGCTGCCCGCGGCCGCGGCGCACAAGCACCTGCTGGGCCTCTTCGACAAGTTCCTCGAGCCCGCCATCGAGCACGTGCGCGAGAGCGGCAAGGAGGGCATCGCGTCGGTCGACGGCAACCTCATCGGCAACCTGCTCAAGATGCTCGACGCCGTGCTGCAGCCCGCCTTCGGCGTGCGGCCCGTCGACGAGGAGGGCAACGTCGACATGAGGCTTGTCAACCTGTGGTTCGTCTTCTGCTTCACGTGGACGCTCGGGGGCAACCTGCGCGAGGACAGCCGCGTCGAGTTCGACGCGTGGATACGCCAGTCGGGCATGCTCACCGACCTGGCGCCCAACTTCCCCGACAACCTGACCATCTTCGAGGTCTGCGTCTCCTTTGGGGACGTCACCGCGTTCGTGCCGTGGACGGACATCATGAATAAGTTCGCCTACAGCAAGGAGGAGCCCTACTTCAACATCCTCGTGCCCACGGGCGAGACGACGTGCTACAACTGGCTGCTGCAGACGCTCGTGATCGCGGGCTCGCACACGATGCTCATCGGCGAGACGGGCACGGGCAAGTCGGTCACGGTGCAGGCCTTCCTCAAGCTGCTGCCCGAGAACGCAAACTCGATCCAGGCGGCCTTCTCGGCGCAGACCGCCGCGATCAACATGCAAGACATCCTCGAGTCTAAGCTGGACAAGCTGCGCAAGAACCTGCTCGGCGCGCCGCCCGGCCGGCAGACGGTGCTCTTCGTCGACGACATCAACATGCCCGCGCTCGAAAAGTACGGCGCGCAGCCGCCCATCGAGCTCGTGCGGCAGGTGCTCGCGCAGGGCGGCTTCTACGACCTCAAGAAGCTCTTCTTCAAGAAGGTGCAGAACACCTCCTTCGTCGCCGGCTGCGGGCCGCCCGGCGGCGGGCGCAACCCGCTCACGGCGCGGCTCACGCGCCACTTCACGATGCTGTGGGTGCCGGAGCTCGCCAAGGAGTCGATGCGCACCATCTTCTCCTCCATCCTCGGCGGCTTCCTCGCGGCCTACGAGTTCTCCGCGGAGCAGGTCGCCCTCGCGCAGCCGCTCGTCGACGCGACCATCGAGTGCTACGCGGGCATCCGCGAGGCCATGCTGCCCACGCCCTCGAAGAGCCACTACACCTTCAACCTGCGCGACATCTCCAAGGTCATGCAGGGCATGCTGCAGATGCGCACCTCCAAGTGCGCGGACGCCGACCAGCTGGTGCGGCTGTGGATGCACGAGGCGTCGCGCGTCTTTTGCGACCGGCTGGTCGACGACGACGACCGCGCGTGGTTCGACAACAAGGTGGCGGCCATCATCAAGGAGACGGAGGGCCTCGGCGGGCGCGACTGGGACCCGAAGACCTTCCACGGCATCACCTTCGGCTCGTACATGCAGTCGTCCGCCGGCGTCGAGCAGGCGCTCTACGAGGAGACGGAGCTGACCAAGACGCAGGCCAAGTTTGACGAGGCGTGCGCCGACTTCAACGCCGTCTCGACCAAGCCGATGAACCTCGTCTTCTTCGCCGACGCCTGCCTACACCTCGCGCGCGTCTCGCGCATCATCACGCAGCCGCGCGGCAACGCGCTGCTCGTCGGCGTCGGCGGCTCGGGCCGCCAGTCGATGACGCGGATGGCCTGCGCCATGTGGGACTTCCAGTGCATGTCCATCGAGATCTCGCGCACCTACGACGTGACGGCCTTCCACGACGACCTCAAGCGCTTCATGTTCGCCGCCATCGAGAAGCCGGTGGTCTTCCTCTTCTCGGACACGCAGATCGTCAAGGAGTCCTTCCTCGAGGACATCAACAACATGCTCAACGCGGGCGAGGTGCCCAACCTCATGGAGACGGAGGATATGGAGCGGCTGCTCAACCTGACGCGGCCGCTCGCCAAGGCGGCGGGCAAGGAGGAGAGCCGCGACGTCGTCTACGCGCACTTTGTGCAGCTCGTGCGCGAGAACCTGCACGTGGCGTTAGCGATGAGCCCCATCGGCGACGGCTTCCGCGTGCGCTGCCGCATGTTCCCCTCGCTCATCAACTGCTGCACCATCGACTGGTTTAACGCGTGGCCCAAGGACGCGCTGCTCTCGGTGGCGCAGCGCTACTTCGCGGATATGGACCTCGGCAGCCAAGAGACCAAGGACGGCATCTGCGAGGTGTGCGTCGAGATGCACTACTCGGCCCAGCTCGTCGGCGCCGACTTCATGGCAAGCCTGCGCCGCATGACCTACACCACGCCCACCTCGTACCTCGAGCTGCTCAACCTCTACGCCTCGATGCTGGGTGAGCAGCGCTCCGCCATCGCCAGCAAGATCGATCACTACCAGGGCGGCGTCACCAAGCTCGTCGACACCAACATCGTGGTCGAGCGCATGAAGAAGGACCTGATGAACCTGCAGCCCGTGCTGCAGAAGGCCGCCAAGGAAACGGCCGAGCTGCTCAAGGAGGTGGCGGCGGACCAGAAGTCTGCGGACGAGGTCAAGACGCGCGTGACCGCTGAGGAGGAGGCCGTCGGCATCATCGCGTCGGAAGCGCGCGCCATCGCCGCCGACGCGCAGCGCGACCTCGACGAGGCGATGCCCGCCTTCCAGGCCGCCGTGAAGGCGCTCGAATCGCTCGACAAGAAGGACACGCAGGAGGTCAAGAGCTTCGCCAAGCCGCCCGACCTGGTGCAGCGCGTCATGGAGGCGATATGTGTGCTCATGGAGAAGAAGCCCGGCTGGGACGAGAGCAAGAAGCTGCTCAACGACTCCAACTTCATCCAAAACCTCAAGGACTATGACAAGGACAACATCCCGGAGAAGATCATCAAGTCGCTGCAGAAGTACATTAAGATGTCCGACTTCGACCCCGAGAGCGTGGGCAGGGTGTCCAAGGCGTGCAAGTCGCTGTGCATGTGGGCCAAGGCGATGGACACGTATGCGCGCGTCGCCAAGACGGTGGAGCCGAAGAAGGCCAGCCTCAAGGCGGCCTCGGACCAGCTGGCCGAGTCGCAGGCCACGCTCAAGCAGAAGCAGGACCAGCTCAAGGAGGTCGAGGAGCGGGTGGGCGAGCTCAAGCGCAAGCTCGACACGGCGCAGGCCAAGGCCAAGGAGCTCGAGGAGCAGGAGAAGGACACGCAGGTCAAGCTCGCGCGCGCGGCCAAGCTGGTCGGCGGCCTCAGCTCGGAGAAGGTGCGCTGGGAGGAGCTGGTGGTGACGCTCAACGACAGCATGACCAACCTGGTGGGCAACATGGTGGTGTGCTCAGGCGCGATCGCGTACCAGGGGCCCTTCACCGCGCTCTACCGCGCGCGGCTCAACGCGGCGTGGGTGACAAAGGTCAAGGCGCTCAACATCAAGTGCGCCGACAACCCCACGGTCGCCAAGGTGCTGGCCGACCCGGTGGCGGTGCGCCACTGGGGCATCTGCGGGCTGCCGCTCGACTCGCTCTCGGTGGAGAACGCCATCTTCGTGACGCGCTCGCGCCGGTGGAGCCTGATGATGGACCCGCAGGGGCAGGCCAACCGGTGGATCAAAAACCTGCAGAAGGAGAACAAGCTGAAGGTCACCAAGATGACGGAGGCGGGCATGCTGCGCGTGCTCGAGTCGTCCATCCGCGTGGGCCTCCCGGTGCTGCTCGAGAACGTGCTGGAGAAGCTCGACCCGGCGCTCGACCCGGTGCTGCTCAAGCAGACGTACAAGAGCCAGGGCCGCGTCATGCTGCGGCTGGGCGACACTGACGTCGACTACTCGGAGGACTTCCAGTTCTTCGTGACCACCAAGCTCGCCAATCCCCACTACGCGCCGGAGGTGTGCATCAAGGTGACCCTCGTCAACTTCACCGTCACCTTTGAGGGGCTCGAGGACCAGCTGCTCGCCGACGTGGCGGCGATCGAGCGGCCCGACCTGCTCGAGAAGAAGGAGTCGCTGGTGCTGCAGATCTCAGAAGGGCGCAAGACCATCCAGGAGCTCGAGGACAAGATCCTCCACCTGCTCGCCACGAGCACGGGCAACATCCTGGACGACGAGGACCTGATCAACACCCTCGACAACTCCAAGATCATCTCGACCAAGACGGCAGAGGCCGTCAAGGGCGCCGAGCAGACCTCCGCCGAGATCGAGGTGGCGCAGGAGGCCTACCGGCCGGTGGCGACGCGCGGCTCCATCCTCTACTTTGTGGTGTCCGACTTCGGCTCGGTCGACCCGATGTACCAGTACTCGCTCTCCTACTTCAAGGAGATCTTCGCCAAGACGGTGACGGAAGCGGAGAAGTCGGACGACCTCGAGAAGCGCATCGCCATCCTCGTGGAGGCGACGACGCGCGTCATGTTCGTGATGATCTGCCGCGGCCTCTTCGAGCAGCACAAGGGCCTCTTCGCCTTCCTCATCGCCGTCTCGATCATGCGCCAGAAGAAGAAGGTCTCGACCGAGGAGTGGGCCTTCTTCCTCAAGCCGGCGCTCGCCCAGGAGGGTCTGCCGCCCAACCCCTCGGGCGACGGCGGCTGGCTTGAGCTCAAGGTCTGGGGCAGCGTCAACGGGGCCGAGAAGGAGGTGCCGGGCCTCGCCGGGCTGCGCGCCGCCCTCGAGGCCGACGCCGCCCCGTGGCGCGCCTACGCCGAGTCAGACTCGCCGCAGAATGAGCCGCTGCCCGCCGGCTGGGAGGACAAGGTGACGCCCTTCCAGCGGCTGCTGCTCCTCAAGATCTTCCGGCCCGAGAAGGTCGTCTTCGCGACCAACGAGTTCGTCGCCAGCGAGATGGGCGACTTCTTCAAGGAGGCGCCGCCCTTCGACCTCCTCTCGACCTTCAAAGACTCGGCGTGCCGCGTGCCCATCATCTTCGTCCTCACCTCGGGTGCCGACCCGACGCAGTACCTGCTCTCGCTCGGCAAGCAGCAGGGCTACGAGACGGGCTCCAATCTCAAGATGGTCTCGCTCGGCCAGGGGCAGGGCCCCATCGCCGAGCGGCTCATCTCCGAGGGCAAGGCCGCCGGCCACTGGGTCTGCCTGCAGAACTGCCACCTGTCCGTCTCGTGGCTGCCCAAGCTCGACGCGCTGCTCGAGGAGCTGCGCGACTCGGCCGACGGCATCAACGACGACTTCCGGCTGTGGCTCACCACGATGCCCACGCCCGAGTTCCCTGTGGCCGTGCTGCAGTCGTCGCTCAAGCTCACGCAGGAGCCCCCCAAGGGGTTGAAGGCCAACGTGGGCCGCGCGTACACGGACATGGACCGCGCGATGTTCGAGGGCTGCGACAAGCCCGGCCCGTTCAAGAAGCTCATCTTCGGGCTGTGCTTCTTCAACGCCGTCATCCAGGAGCGGCGCAAGTACGGCGCCGTCGGGTGGAACATCCCCTACCAGTGGATGACGTCCGACCTCATCTTCGCGCAGCTCAACCTGCAGCTCATGCTCAACGAGCAGCCGCAGACGCCCTTCGAGGCGCTCAACGTCATCATCTCCGACGTAATCTACGGCGGGCGCGTCACCGACAAGCAGGACGTGCGCCTCACGCGCGCCATCCTCGGCCTCTACCTCAACGGCAGCGCCGTCGACGACGACGCCTACTCGTACTGCCCGCAGATCAGCCAGCACTACAACTACGGCGTGCCGCCCGAGGGCCCGATCGACGACTACGTGGCCAAGATCTCGACCTTCCCGCTCATCGACCGGCCCGAGATCTTCGGGCTGCACCAGAACGCCGACATCTCGTGCCAGACCAAGGAGACCAACGCGATGCTCGAGGTTATCATCTCGCTCCAGCCGCGCACGGGCGGCGGCGGCGGCGGCAAGACGTCAGACGAGCTGGTGGCGGAGGCGGCCGCGGACATGGTGGCCAACCTGCCCAAGCCGCTCAACGTCAAGGAGGGGAGCGAGCTCACCTTCTCTAAGCTCAAGGACGGCAGCATGAACCCGCTCGCCATCTTCCTGACGCACGAGATGTCCAAGTTCAACATCCTGCTCTCGTCGATGAAGAAGATGCTGCTCGAGATGCAGCGCGCCATCAAGGGCCTCGTCGTGATGAGCGCCGAGCTCGACGCGGCCTACGCCAACTTCCTCTTCCAGCAGGTGCCCGCCAAGTGGGGCGAGGGCGGCGTCGGCTACCCGTCGCTCAAGCCGCTGGCCTCGTGGTTCAAGGACTTCGTGGAGCGCTGCAGCTTCATGCACTTGTGGCTCACGACGCAGCCGCCCAGCTCCTTCTGGATCCCGGCCTTCTTCTTCCCGCAGGGCTTCCTCACCTCGGCGCTGCAGATGTACGCGCGCAAGTACCAGGAGGCGATCGACCTCCTCACCTTCACCGCGCACGTGAAGCCCTTCACGGGCCTCGAGGACACGCCCGGCCCGCCCGAGGACGGCGTCTACGTGCACGGCATGTTCGTAGAGGGCGCGCGCTTCGACGCCCAGGAGGGCTCGATGGCCGAGTCGAACCCGGGCGAGCTCTTCGCGCCCATGTTCGTGGTGCACCTGATGCCGGGCGACGTCAACGCCGCGAGGCCGGCCGGCCTGTACGAGTGCCCCTTCTACAAGACAAACATGAGGCAGGGCACGCTCTCGACCACCGGCCACTCGACGAACCACGTGTGCAACTTCGACCTGCCGACGAGTATCGACGCGGACCACTGGATCCGAAGAGGTGCGGCGCTGATTGCGATGACGAACGACTGACCCGAAGTTGTCTTTTAGTAGTAGTAGTAGTAGTACCAACAGCCGGAATAATATAACACAATTTAAAAAAAACGAAAATTCGGCTGCATTCTTTTCTTAGGTAGCAGCGTCACACAGTGTGATTCTAATTTATTCAGCTCAGTTCAGTTCGACCTGCACTCTCCACACGCGCTCTCGTAATTATATTTCCGCACCGACCGAAAGCACCCGCGCCGTCCACTCTACTCTCCGCACCCGCACTCTCTTTATATCTAACGCACT
>Ga0209713_10002108_pt1 | contig 12246 bp, 9 predicted proteins | sample ArcOceMetagenome_3_FD_187444 | JGI IMG/M metagenome (GOLD analysis project Ga0209713, IMG submission 187444) | Marine eukaryotic phytoplankton communities from Arctic Ocean - Arctic Ocean- Svalbard ARC20M Metagenome (SPAdes) (version 2) | ecosystem: Environmental > Aquatic > Marine > Oceanic...
TGGCAAGGCCGACGAGGACCCAGGGGCGGCCCCAGGGGAAGACACTGTAGAAGGTGAGGTGAGGTATCTATGGTGAGTCCAGAACTGAGTTGCTATGGTGAGTCCAGAACTGAGTTGCATGCTTGAAGACTGGCTCTACGAGAGAGCTATTGAGGCTATTATGGCATAGGTGGGCACCGAACATGTGGAAACGTGGAACCACGGTTCCTCACATGGTCTGACTCTTGCAAACGCAACAGTTCGAGTTTTGTTGTTTTGGTGAACAATTTCTTACCCGCCGACGAGGACGACCCGACCGGGCCACGCGCGCAGCCAGCGGGGTGCGAGCGGGGGCGTGAAGCCGTAGGGCAGTGCCGTCGCTCAGAGCATCGATAGCCCCCCGTTGTCATCGCGACGCCACGGCGATCTTGCAAGCAAGGATGCGAGCGACAGTACTGCAGCCGCCAGCGCAGGCAGCAGGATGTGGGCCGATGACAAGCGCCCCTTCCTCCTCGATGCGGCAAGATCGGCATTGAACCGAAGCAAATGCTGACGGGGTGTGCCGCCCGTTTCGTCTACGGCGAGTGAGGGCTCGACATCAGAACACATGTTTGGTGTGCCAGCAATGCATGGGCCAAGAGGAGCCCCGGTACCTTGGGTTTCATACCCTGGCAGACAGCATGGAGGGTGTTGGGCGGTATCGGTTATGCGGAGCTCGTCTGTGCGGAGAACTACTGCGCCGCACGCGTCCGAAAATGTGATCACCCACTGCCATAGTATGCCATGTGCACTGATCTCATCTTCCACCTCCTCCCATGTGGAACGCTGCAACTCGTGTGCGAACCGCGTTGATTGCTCTCGCTTGAGTGTGGAGCTGACCTCCATGGTCCCACCCGCGGCATTGAGTAGCTCGGCCATCGGGACGCCCGGGAGCCCACGCGCCACCTGAAATGAATGTTCCATGCGCGTGGTTGCCTCTTTGCTCCATCCCTCTTCGCGCTCTTCGAGCTGCGATGCCTCTATGCCTTTGTGGTACGTGTAAGTCCTCTTGTCGCCGGGCGGCAGGGACGTCAGCCGCTGCCAAGAGCCCGTTGCACCGAGTGGCGTCCCCGCTGTGCTGCTACAGGCTGAAGCCTCCACCACAAGAGAGTACATGCTATAGCCATACGTGTTGAAGAGCCAACTGGAGAGCCAAACGAGCGGGGGCATGCTGCGCTCCAAAAGCACTATCCGCACCCGATCAGCTGGCACACCTTCATAGTATTGATGATGTCGCCACCACCGCCCGTTTTGCTTCTCATCCGCACTTGGTGCGAGGCACGCTGAGCTCGTTGAACTGAAACCATCGCACCCAGAATCTGAGCTGACGTCCCACCGACCGCTGCGATGGAACTCAATTTTGTATCTCACAGCATAAGCAGCCTCCCACTCGATGGAGACGCGGTGCACACTGGCAAGCCCATCACGTTGTGTACGCAGGGCAACCTCGATTGTCTGCTCATCGGCGTGATCGGATTCCCATCGTGTGCGAGGATCACCGTCAACAGCATAGAGCGCATCGTTGTCACTGAAGTACGTCGCCGTCACGTGGCTATGGAGGGCTACATCTTGCAGCGGTGTCAGGGGTGGAGGACTTGGCGGCGGCGGTACCGGCGGCGGTGGCGATGGTGGCGGTGCAGGAGGTGGCGAGGGCGGCGGAGATGGCGGCGGCGGCAGCGGCGGCGGCGGCGATGGTGGCGAGGGCGGCGGAGATGGCGGCGGCGGCAGCGGCGGCGGCGGCGATGGAGTGGGCCAGGGGCCATCTTGCATCCACTCGAAGATGTATTCATGCTGCAGATCAGCGCCGTCAATGTCGGACAGCTTGTACATGTTGGAGTGGACACCCATGGCTTTGGCCTTGGAAAGGACGACGCGGACCCGCTCTCGCAAGCCAGGATTGAGCATGTTCGGCTCGAGGAACGCCCATGAGACATTAGAGTTCGTCTCAGAGCTGTACGAGCAGAAGGGAGCGCTGCCATTGACGCACTGGTGGTCCGCGACGGCTGCAACTTCGTACGCGCCCCACTGGTCTTGGATTGCTCCGTCGAACGCGAAGATGGTGATTGCCTTCCACCAAGCACCGTTTGGGCACGTGATGCCAATCTTGACCCGGTCTGTAAAGGCATCGCCTTCGGGACGCAGGCGCATCCTCAAGTTGATGAGATCTTCGCCCAGGGAGCCATCTGAGCCCGGCTCGACGTAGAGGCCGGAAGGATCTAGCGCCAGCTGCTCGATGCAGAGCGGCTCCTGGCAATGGAACGAGAAGTCCGCAGCGTATTTGGGTGGAGGTCCGCTTGCTTCCAACCCTGCCCAGCCGACCAAGGATGCCACAGAGCCCGCAGCAAACACGACCAAACCACCCAACTGCCGGTGCGCGCCAATTGATGCATCCGCCGGGTCAGCAGCCGTCGACCAAGTCTCAAAGAGATCAGACGTGATACGCCTGACGTGCACTTGCTTTGGCTCCGATGGGGCGTGAGCGCTGACCCACCACGCGGCGAGAGTCGGCTCCAGGAATATGAGCGCCAGGATGTCGACAAGGCAGAAGAGCGCAATACCACCACAGCGACCCACCCTCTGGCCACTGCTGACGGGCTCGTCGCTCTCGGCCTCATCCTCGAGCAGCTCGTACTCGACACCGCCGAACAGGCCGAACAGGCCTCGCTTTTCGCGCTGCCGCTCGATTTGGACCGTGAGCGACTTGTCCTTGTTGAACTCTTTCCTCAGGGTTCGAGCGAGTCTCTCAGATGACGCGTCGACAGCGATGAGAACAACTTCAACGCTGATGTTCTTCTTCTTCTTAGCCTTCAGCTCGTCGAAGAGCATCTTTGCTGGCTCGACTTTCTGCTTCTCATTGGCAGACAGCCGAATCTTGACACCGCTGAAGTCACGGTTCTCAACCTCTCGAAGCAGCTCTTTCCTGCCGTCTGCAGTGCTGCACACGTCTGCACCACGCTTGCTCAGATCCCAGTCTACAATGGCCACGGAAGTCATCTCGTTCGCCGCAGTGGATGCCCTCGGCCTTGTGCACTCGCCGGTGCGCCCGTCAGGGACACCAGGTGCGCCTGGTCGGGCCGCTCACACATGAGCGAGTGTGGGGCGCGCGCGTCGTGTTCGCGCTGAACTTTTTGTGGGTGGTTTTGCCTCCCGCCGCGTGGTGCACTCAGCACAGTGGGGGTTGGGTGGGAAGGGGCGCTCGGCGGCTCACGTTCCAAAGGCTCCCCGACGGAGACAAACCAGCGCAACAAACAAGCTGGCACCTAAATAAGGCATCCAATTTCTTGCGCCCGCGATGCTCCGGTCGCTGGCGGCGCTCTCGCTCTTCCTCGCCCCCGCCTCGGCAATCGACCCGTCGTCGCCGGCGGCGGCGCTCGACCCCGTCGTGGGCGGCCCGGGCGGCGACCTCGAGTGGGCGCAGCGCCTCTCGCGCCGTCTCGACATCCACCGCAGCCGCATCCCTCTCTCGGCGGCCGCGCTCTTGGCCGACTGGAAGTCGGACAAGGAGAACTTCCAGCTGAACGCGACGACCACGCGCGTGCTGCGCGGCGCCACCGCCTCGGGCATCTCCAGCCTCGGCGCGCTGCCCCGGCCGCTGTTCGGCGTCGTCAGGAGAAACCTGACCCTGGCGGTGCTGCAGATGCAGGCGGAGCACGGCCGGACGAACGAGTCGATCGCCAAGGCGACGCGGCTGCTCGAGGAGGGCCCCGAGGGCGACATCGACCTGCTCGTCCTCCCCGAGCTCGCCTTCTCGGGCTACATCTGGGACAACCCGGAGCACGCGCTGACGGTCGCCGAGGGGCTCGACGGCCCCACGTTCGAGTGGGCGTCGGCGGTGGCGAAGCAGCGCAACGCGCACGTGCTGGTGGGCTTCGTCGAGCTCGACCGCGAGACGCGCCGGCTGCACAACTCGGCCATGCTCGTCGAGCCGAGCGGGGCGGTGCTGCACGTCGCGCGGAAGACGGCGCTCACGAACACCGACGCGCAGTGGGCGTCGCCGGGGAGCGGGACCAAGTCGATGCCGGTGGTCGACCTCGACGGCGTCGGGCGGATTGGCGTCGGCATCTGCAAGGACCTGAGCGCCGTGCCGATGAACGCGCTGCCGGGCGAGCACGTCCTCGACGACTCGTTCCGCGCGGCGGCCGTCGACATGATCGTCGTCCTCGCCGCGTGGGACTCGACCGACTCGTCGGACGTGGTGCACGGCAAGTGGATGGCGCGCGTGGGCAAGCACCTCGGCACGCAGACGCTGCTGCTCGTCGCCGACCAGTCCGGCTTCGAGATGGGCACGCCGTACGCCGGCTCGTCGACGATCATGGACCTGTCGGGCCCCAGCAAGCTCGCCGAGTTCAACGAGGTCGCCGAGGGCATCCTCGTGCACCAGGTGCTCAACTACCCGATCAGGGCGCTCGCCGCCGCCGCCGCCGCGTGAGGAGGGTCGCGCGAGCCCCGGTGCTGTAAACCCACTCGATTCAGCGCTGGCATGGGAGGGGTTTTCCGTGCCAGCAGCTTTCCGGTGCGCCGCTTATTTGCATGGTCTGCAAGGGAGGTCGTTTGATTGTTGAGAGCTGGCTGTCCTACTATACAATTTGAAGCACACAGACACACAAGACACACAAGACACACAAGACACACGAGACACACGAGACACACAAGACACACGAGACACACGAGACACACAAGACACACAAGACACACGAGACACACGAGACACACAAGACACACAAGACACACAAGGACAAGAGAAGGGGGGGGGGTCAGAGGGACGAGCCAAGGTGGCACTCACTGCAGCGGCGGACTCATCGCTGCGAGCCGGTTGCGCTTGTAGAAGGGGCGCATCCGCCCCGCGAGGAGGGCGGAGAGGACCGAGCCGACGACGCAGAGGCTCGCCGTGGTGAGGAAGGTGTCCTGGTAGCACAGGAGGCCGAAGCACTTGCCGTCCTGCATGCCGACGGTGGCCTTGCACAGCGGCGGCGCGTGCGGCGGCACGTGCGCCTTGTACACGCTCGACGCGACGCCGACGGTCACCGCGAACGACGCCGAGGCGGGCGCGAGCCCGATGATCGTGTAGATGGTGCCGATCGACTTCTCGCCGAAGAGCTCGGCGACCAGCACGGGCATGAGCGACCAGAAGGCCCCGTACCTGGAGGGGGGAGGGGGCACACCACCGTGAGGAATGGGGCATGAGCGACCAGAAGGAGCCGTACCTGGAGGATAGGATGGTCACACGCGGCGAAAACGTCAACTAGAACTTGGGCGGCCTCTGGAGGGAAGGCCACGGCCTCTCGGTGGGATCAAATGCGCTGGGTCAGCCCGTGATGGCCAAGATGGCGCCACCAAGACGGACGTTCTGGCCTTCAGATGCAGCTACAGGAGAGCGTGATTGGCCAGCTGTGGCACCGCCAAAACGGCAACTTTGACGATGCTGCCGTACGCCACGAAGCAGAGCGAGAGCGTCGCGTAGAGCGTCGACACGCCGTCGACGAGGGCCATCCCGAGCTGCGAGAGCGACATCACCAGCAGAAAGAGCCCAAACCACGCGGGGCGGCTCGGCGTGTGCACGGCGTCGGAGATGTAGCCGCCGAGCACGCGGCCGATGCAGTTGCCCACGCCGCACACGACGGTGAACGTCGACCCGAGCGTGTGGAAGTCGTCCGACGTGTGGCACGCCGTCTGCGCCGCGTCGGAAAACGCGCCGGCGCGCGCGATGGCGATCTGAGCGACGTTGGAGAGCACCATCAGCCCGGGGCCGGTCCCGGCGAACATGGCGAGCCACAGCAGGTACAGCTCCGGCGTCGCGAGCGCCTGCAGCGCCGTGCAGTTGTCGTGGAGGCTCGGCGCGGATGGCTTCGGTGGCTTCACCATCGCTGCGTCGTTGGCCGCGTCGAGCTCGCCGCCGCCGCCGCCGCCGCCGCCGCCGCCGCCGCCGCCGCCGCCAGCCTCGCCAGCCTCGCCAGCCTCGCCAGGGGAACCTGGGTGGCCCCCGGCGCGGGTCGTGTCCCCGGCCGAGGCTGCAGAGACCTCCGCGGCAGGGTCGATCAGCGCCTGTGCGCCCGACTGGAGAAGCTTGCGGGAGGCCCGGCCCTCGCGGCTGCACGCGAGGAGGGCGGCGAGGAGGACGACGAGCAGGCCCGCGACGACCGTGGTGGTCACGGAGGCGGCGCCGGAGAAGTCGACGTGCGTGCGCATGACGCCGATCACCGCGAGATACACCGAGAGCGCGATGATGAGGGCGTAGCCGAGGTGGATCCGCTTCCAGTCGAAGGCGGAGAGCGGCCGCTGGCGCGCGCGCTCGTCCTCGAGCCGCAGGAAGACGGGGCAGAGGGTGGTGACCGCCGCCACCAGGCCCGCCAGGAAGGCGAGGAGCGGCACGCCCGCGCCCGTGTCGCCGGCAAAGAGGCCGATGGACACCTGCGCGACGATCGAGCCCGAGAGGCCGAAGAAGGACTTGTTCAGGCCGATGATGGTGCCCTTGTTGGATGGGAAGTTCTTGCAGTACGTGCAGACGGACGATGTGTCCATGTATCCCGAGCCGTGCCAGGCGACAAAGTAGAAGATGCACAGCGAGGTCGTCGTGGCAGGCAGACCGACGTCGAGGGTCGCCACGTAGATGAGCGCGTAGCCGGCGGCGGCAAGGGAGCCGCCGATCAGCGCGGTGGCCGCGCCGCCGAAGCGGTCGTAGAACATGCCACCAAAGATCGTGACGTACAGCCCCACCTGGCCGACCGAAGACACGAGGTTGACTGCCGACTGGTCGCCACCCAGCACCTCCTTGATCTTTTCACTGTACGAGCCGAAGCCGTATATCGTGCCAGCGGCGAGCTCGACGAGCAGGCCCACGGCCAAGCTCGACCAGCGGTCCGCAGGCATGGTGCGGGCAGGGCACTCGAGGCGTAGGCTCGTCGGTCGCTCCGACGCGCGCGCCCCGTGTGTCGCTCTCGCGTTGTACGAAGATGACACCCGCGCTTTGTTGCTGGGCCAGCACAATGTCCACCGCCACACTCGCTCACGGCCGCCCACCACGATGGACCGGCGCGCGACGACATCGCTGGACGGCTGCGATGCTCCTTCTCCTCCTATGCTGCCCACACACCGCCGCCGCGAAGCCAACGCCAAAGTGCCAAGGTATCGCCTGCCTGCTCTCAATGCGAGGCGGCTGCGGCCTCGCATGCGGTACCTTCTGGAGCTCGAACGAGACCGCTATAACAAAGCTGAAAGGCATGCTGTCGCACTCCAAAGAAGCGGTGCTCGCCGCCCGCGACAAGGCAAAGCATTCGGCGCTCAACATCGCCGCTTGGCACGGCAACGTGGAGGGCGTCAAGCTGCTGATCGCCGCGGGCGCCGACGCGAACAATGCAGATGTGAACGGGCACCGCCCATTGCATCATGCGCTGCACGCACAGCAACCCAAGCCGGAGATTGTCCAGGCCCTGCTGGACGCCGGCGCCTCGCCGGGTGCAATGGCAAAGGACAGCGAGACCGCACTCGGCAGGGCGAAGTCCAAGGGCCTCACGGAGATCGTGAGCATCCTGAGGCAAGTAGCAGCAGCGTAGTTCAGTGAACTCGAGGCATCTTTAGATACTTTAGATACTTTAGGCCATCTCAACCCGCACGGCCCAAACGACGACGACAAGCTCAATTCATAGGGTCCCTAAGACCGTGGGACGGATACCCGGCAGCACCCTCCCCTCCGCGATTGCCACCGGAAGGGGCATCTACCAGTCTACCAGTCTAGCAGATACTTTAGATCATTGCTTTGCCTTTAAGCTGCCGGTCAGGAGAGCCCACGTGGGGAGACACTGATCCCGAGCCAGCCGGACTCGCGGGGCCTCGCGAGCGGTGCAAGGCGGCCCCGCGCCGCGAGGTCGGTCGCGCGCTTGCGGGATCACACAAATGCAACCACCGCAACACCGCAAACATAGTAGAGGACTGGCCATGGCGCACCACCAGCCAGCCTCGTACGGCCCGCCGCCTGGATACGACCCGCACGGCGGCTACTATCAGGCTGCCTATGCGCCGCCACCAGGAGGCTACTCGGCGCCACCGCCCGCGGCGGGCTACTCGGCGCCACCTCCAGCGGGCTATGGTCCGCCGCCCGGGGCCTACTCATATGCAGCGCCGCCCGCTGCTGCGCCCAGCTACGCCTATGCGCCCGCTGCTGCGCCCAGCTACGTGCCGCCGTCCGCTGCCACCGGCGACCCGGTGGCCGATCTCGCGGCCACACGCGCCGAGAACGCGGCGCTGAGGGCAGAGAATGCTGCGCTCAAGGCCGAGAACGCGGCCCTCAAGGCCGGCGCCTCACCGGCGCTCGTGCCTCCGCCGAATCTCGCGTGGCCGCCTCCCGCCTACGGAGCGCCGCCGCCGTACTACGGCGCGCCCGCTCCCGGCTACGGCGCCCCGCCGCCGTTCAAGGCTGGGCCGCCTCCGACGCTCGCGCTGAACGCCGAGAACAAACGCGGCCCCAAGGGCGCAAATCTGGCCGTCTTCTGCATCCCGAACGACTACACCGACCAGCAGGTGCTTGACCTCTGCGCGCCGCACGGCGAGGTCATCTTCTGTCAGGTGCGCGCCGCCGCCGCCATGCGTTGTGCACTGCGTCGCCGCGGGTGCTCGGGAGGAGCTGCGGCCGCTTTCTGCGAGATGAGGAGACCTCTGCAAGCATCATTGATGGCCCGCCCACAAGATTGTTGATCTCATTCGAGTTTCTGATCGCAGAAGCGCTGCCGTCCCATGACCGGCCCGCCCCGCACCTCCGCGCCCACATGCTGCCTGCAGCGTGCATGCACGCCCGCCTCAGCGTGCCTCGGCGCCCCCTGCCGCCGCGTGTTGCTGCCGCAGGTGGCGATGCATCGCGACACGGGCCAGTCGCGCGGCTACGCGTTCGTGTCGTTCGAGACGATCGAGGGGGCGGAGAAGGCGATCGCGGGCCTGCACAACATGATGGTGGCGGGGCGCGCGCTCCGTGTCGAGCTGGCGCGGGCGGACAAGGAGGCGGCAGCCGCGAAGCCGTACTGATGAGCGTTTGCGTTGGCACTGCGGCACTCTGCGGCACTGCAGCACTCTGCGGCACAGCGGCACAGCGACGCGGCACATTGCGATCTCCGTCCCGCTCCTGCACGGCCGCCGCCACCGCCACCGCCACCGCCTCGCCGCACTCCGCGCCGCACATCTCTTGTCGCATCTCCTCTCGCTCCGCATTCGCTCGACTCCGCACTCGCTCAATCACGGCACAATCATGACACTCTCGGCACAATTCTCGGCACAGCCAACCGCACTGTCTCGACGCGCGCAAGCTCCGCACTCGGCTCCAGCACTACTCCAGCACGGCACAAGCGTCGCCATGCAGCGGCACACTGCGCTGGCGCCCGTCGCGCCCCGTTCTCACTCGCCGCTCGCCGCCAGATCTGACAATCATCGGCATCTCTCGTCGTGTCGAACCAGAACCGCGAGGTGCGTGTGCATGCGAGGCTTGCCCGCGCCCCGTGCTACGCTTGCGGCGTGTCGAACGTACGTTCTATTGTTTTCGGTGGTCTATATTCTGCGATAATTGAAGCCTAGATAAATATGCAGAGAAAAGCCGCGGCGAACATGCGGCAGACCATGAGAGGGGGCGTGCACGGCACGGCACATCGGGCACCTCTCTGTCATGCGAGGACGACTATCTCGTCCTCATAGTCGTCGTCGACATACGACGAGACCACATTGTGGTGCTTCTTGCTGGTTCTGCCGCGGCCGCGCCGCCCCCCGCGGCAGCAGATCCTAAAGAGGAGGAAGCCGCCGAGCACGAGGCCGCCGCAGCAGAGGCCGGCGCCCAGGATGGCAATCGGCCCGAGCGGCCACAGGCTCGACGACGGGTCGAAGGCCGCCTCGATTGCGGAGATGAGCTGCTCGTGAGCGCTGCTCTCCTCCTCGGCCTGCGCCTGCGTGCTGAAGGCCACGGCCGTCGATTTGATCGAGCGCGTGCTTCTGATCGCGACGGACCTCGGGCCGACGCTCGGCGGTGGCGGTGGCTTTGGCGAGGGAGGAGGCGGCGAAGGGCTCGGCGGCGGCGGAGTCTGGCGTGGGGACGGCACGGGCGAGGCGGCCGCGACGGATACGGGGGGCGTCGGCGGAGGGGGCGAGGACAGCGGAGTGTCGGGCGGCAGCGGCGACTCCGACGAGGGCGTCGACGGCGCGGGAGGCGGCGGAGAGGGCGAGGGCGACGAGGGCGAGGGCGCGGGCGGTGGCGGCGACGGCGAGGTGATCGGGTCGGCACACACGACCTTGCGGAACGACCAGCTTCCCGCCTGCTGGACGCACTGGCCGGGCTGGCCGTTGACGCAGGCCAGGCTGCCGCAGTTGTCGTTGTTGTCGCCCACCATCATCTTGTGACCGTCGGGGCACAGGCACTCGCCTCCCCACAGCCCAGCGTCGGGGCTGCCGTCCCAATATTCGTTGACCGCGAGGCGGCCCATCACGTCGTACTGCGGCGCGATGTGGTCGCACGCAAACGACTTGCGGAGCACGTCCGGGTCCTCGCAGTCTGTGCCGCACGCCGCAAGTCGTGAGCCGCAAGGCAAGGCACGCGTTGAGGGGTTGCAGGATGCGAGGGTCCCCGCAGGTGTGGCTGCTGCTGCGGGCTAGCGCGGCGCACAGTTGTGCCAGCCGTTCTGACAGTGCTTGTAGTCGGCGCGGCTGGCGTCGCACGGGAAATGCGCCTGGAAGGCCGCCGGGCAGAAGTCGTTGGCGGTGGCGTAGTACTCCTTCGGGTAGCACGTGCGCTGCCGCATCTGCGGCTGCTGCAGCTGGTGGAGCTCCCACGCCTCCGGCGCGAGCGCCGCGCCGGTGGCGGCGTCGTGCTTGATCGGGCAGATGCCCTGCTTCGTCATTTCGATCTTCCACTCGCCGCCGCCCGCGCCGAGGCCGGCGGCGCAGCGCTCGAACTGGAACGCGTTCTCGTCCCACTGCTCGTCCTTCTTGCACCTGCGCGGTCGACGGAGGAGCTGCGTGGTTGACGGAAGAGCAGGCGAAGCCAAGGGCTGACGGAAGTGGTGGGGGCGGCGGTGTGGCAGAGGGCAGCAGCCGGGGCGGGGCGTAGTGACGCACACGAAGTCCTCGGCCCGCTCGCCGCGCTGTATGATGGCGTGGTAGCCGTTGATCGAGAGCGTGTTGAGCGCCGAGTGGTAGATGCCGGTGGTGCACAGCCAGCGCCACTTGAGCAGCTCCTTGGCGCTCAGCCAGCCTGGCGTGTGCGCGGCGACGTGGTCCGTCCAGCAGCCCTGCGCGCCCAGCCCAATCTCCATGAAGTAGTAGAACATGCCGTGGCCGACGGCGTGCGCGCAGTCGTCGTGCGACTGCCCCCCTCCAATGTCGGTGAGGTACCACGTCGACTCGCAGATCAGCGCCGCGGCGTAGCCCGCCTCGTCGATGCTCAGCTGGTCGTCGGGCCTGCGCGTGCCGCTCAGCTGGTGGGTGTCGTACGCGAGGAGGCGCAGGTACTGCCACGTGAAGCCGTGGATCTCCTCGCCGTTGCTCGCCTTGTACGTGTTGATGTGGCCCACCGTCGTCGCGAGGTCGCGGTTGTGCAGCCAGTGGTCGTTGGCGAGCCACGCGCCAAACGGGTGGATGTCCTGCGCAGCCACCGGGGTCACCGGGGCGGCATGATGTGCGGGTGTGTGTGGGGGGGTGCTCCGGCGAACGGCGTGTGCGGGTATTACGTGGGTGTGGAGGGGCGCGAGAACGCGTGAGCATGGCGGAGTCAGGCGCATCCGATGTGGTTCCAACCAGGGACGGGACGTCGCCGCGAGGTGCGTGGGCGCACCATGTGGCCGCCGTCGGCGTACTCCCAGATGCCCTGCGGCAGCGGGTCGGGCACCGTGTCGGCCACGTGGTGCGGCGGCTTGCCGAAGACGTCGAGCAGGTGGCCGCACAGCCCGCACGACATGGCGCGCCGGTCCTCGCCGATGTACTGCGGGTGCTGCCGGTCGCCGGCCCACTCGGTCGGCACGCCGTCGCCCTCGTAGCCGTTCTGGCCGAGCGGCTCGTCGCCGCACACGCCGAGGTCCCATGGGCAGACGAGCGACTCGTACCAAAGCTTGTAGAAGGGCTGGTTCGGCTGCGGGTCGTTCGGGTCGGGGTCTGCTCCGGTGGGATGGTGGGCGCGCGCGTGAGTGTGGCAGGCTCGTCTGCTGTCGTTCACATGCACAGGGTCAAAGCGTCGCCGCGACGCACCGTGGAACATCCGGATGCTGA
>Ga0209713_10002109_pt1 | contig 12243 bp, 10 predicted proteins | sample ArcOceMetagenome_3_FD_187444 | JGI IMG/M metagenome (GOLD analysis project Ga0209713, IMG submission 187444) | Marine eukaryotic phytoplankton communities from Arctic Ocean - Arctic Ocean- Svalbard ARC20M Metagenome (SPAdes) (version 2) | ecosystem: Environmental > Aquatic > Marine > Oceanic...
CCGAAATTTTCTCTTGACTTTGAGCTAAAAAGGAGGAATTAGAAAACATACAGAATAAAAATATCCAAACAAATTTGGATTTGTTAAGTGAAAGCTTACATTTCATATTATTTAATTTTAGTTTTATGGAAACAAATTTAAGTCTTAAAACACATTACTTTCTTTATATTTCGCACAAAAAATAACATAAATTTAACATTTGTTTACTATAAATTAAGTGATTAAGATTGTTCCACTTCTTAAAGAAACTTCTAATAAGCCAAAAATAAACGGTATGGAAAATACCGATTATCCAAATTATTTGTGGTTTAAAATTAGCTTGGAAGCTAGTTAGATCTATCTGAAGACTTTCGCTAATCAGTTTAATTCATTCTGTAATAGCTCACATGAATAAATAATACTTAAAGCGTTTATTGTCAGTGATTTAATAGAGCAATTACTCTAATCAACCTTATGAATTTTTAACAAATTCTGAAGGAGATAATCCATGTAGTTTTTTAAATGAATAGCCATCATATCGAATTAGCCCATTAGGTGTAGAAAACCACAGATAGCCATTTTTATCTGAAGTAATTGCTTTAACTGTGTTTTGCAAAAAACCTTCTTAATTGCCTTGGGTTTCGAAACGTTGATTCCCTTCAACTACTTGACCAAACGTAAAATTATTAAAACCAAGAAACAACCATATTAATACAGCAACAACATTTATCTTCATTCTAATTCAAAATTGTTTTGCAATGTATAAAAAAGTATAATAATAATCGTACTTAAGACTTTTTATAAATACCTATAAAAACGACTTTAGTTTATCAATCATTTCTGTACTACCGCAAAAAAATGGGATACGTTGATGAATTTCAGACGGTATAACATCCAAAATTCTTTGATGTTTATTACTACTAATGGCTAACTGAAGGATAACCAAAACTGATGCGGGTGAGAACACTCGAAAACCTCTAAAACCATTATGAATTATACACATCTTTGTTGTAACCAGTGTTATCATTTATCTATACTGAATTTATAAATACATGAAGATTCATAAATTTCGCCCTGCTTTAAAATAGTTGAGGGAAAATGTTCTTGGTTTGGACTATCTGGAAAATGTTGTGTTTCTAGACAAAAAGCAGTTCTGTGCTTATATGGTAGGCCCTCTTTCCCAATATCTTTGCTATTTAAAAAATTACCTCCATAGAATTGCAAACCTGGTTCGTTGGTAATTACCTCCATTTTTCTACCAGAAGTAGGCTCTATTATCAATGCTGCAATTTTTAAACCTGAATCATTTAACACAAAGTTATGATCGTACCCAAAGCCATATTTTATTTGTTGGTCATCATCATTTACATGATTGCCTATTGGTGTTGGTTCTGTAAAATCAAAAGGAGTATTCTTAACAGACTCAATGTTTCCTATTGGAATTAAACCTTTCATAATCGGAGTGTAATGTGTCGCGTTTATTTGCAGAATATGGTCATTGATACTCCCTTTACCTGCTCCATGCAAATTAAAAAATGAGTGATGCGTAAGATTAACCGGTGTTGCTTTATCCGTACTTGCAAAATAGTTGATTTCTATTTCATTATTATCTGTTAATTTGTAAACTACCGTTACATCTAGATTCCCTGGATACCCTTCTTCACCATCTTTAGAAAGATATTTTAATTCCAATTCTGAATCTGAGATCTGATGAGCATCCCAAACAGCGTTATTGAACCCTTTTTTTCCGCCATGTAAATGATTGTCATCATTGTTTGTTGCTAAGATATAGGTACTATCATTCAATATGAATTTTCCATTAGCGATGCGATTTCCATAACGTACAATTAAGGCAAAATAGATTTCATTTGATTGTAAATAGCCTTCTATGTTTTCGTAGCCTAAAACAATGTCTTCAAAGTTACCAGCCTTGTCTGGCACCCATAAGTTAACCACACGACCACCATAATTAGTAATTTGTGTAACGAGACCATTTTTATTCCTTAGCGTAAATAAATGAACCTTTTTGCCATCAATTACACGTTCAAAATTTTGTTTGCTAAGAAGCTTCAAGTCTGTTTATTTCTTTTGACAAGAATACTTAAGATTACAATCATTAATATAGTATTAGTCTTATTCATTTAAGTTGGTTTTAATGTATATGTCAGGGAAAGTACTGCTAAAAACCTCTTTTGAAGGAAACGGTGGCAATGACATTAAATTAAAATACATTCCTGTGGGCATATATATTGTGAAGCTTGTTAGAGAAAACGGGGTAATTAACAAGAAAATCCTCATCAATTGATGTAGGGATTAATTTTAAAAAAAATATTTAGGTTCCCCACCAAATAGTTCGATTTTACGGCTCTTAAATCCACTAAAAAACCTCTTAAAACCCGCTTCCGGGATCTTCGGGACTTGATGCTTGTGCTTTATGCGGGCTTAATAAAATGTAAGTTCCAACAGCAGTAAGTGCAGCATATTTTCCATAAGTACCAATCTTTTTTATGGCGTCTTTCCGTGAAATATCTTGTTCTGTAATTTTATCAATATTTTTCATAATATTATTTGGTTTTAATTATTCGATAATTACTTTTTTATTCAATATAGCCTTAACTGTTCCTAACTGATTTAAATACAAACCATTCGCTCATATTGATAAAGAGAAGTCATTATTGGTAATTCCTTAAAAAGAAGTTACATGCACTTGTTTTCCATGAAATGTTTTTTTTTAATGCGGTTCTTATTCTATTATAATTTTCTTATTCAATTGCCCTGTTTCCATATTAACGTTTACAATATAAACACCTGGCGCTAATTTTGGTAAAGAAATATCGTTTACTCCATTTCCTGCAAAAGAAGTATTAATTAATTGTTTACCGAGAATGTTAAATAATTTTACTGTTGTTTTTCCTTGAGATAAGCCAGCAATTCTTACTTTAGAATTATTTAACTTATAAACACTTATGCTTGTTAATAAAGCATCAGAAGAAACACTCAAAACACTTTGCGTTGTATGAATAAAGAATCTTCCTACTCCATTTGTTTCTGCAAGTGTTACTTCATATTTTGTATTTTCTTCGTCTAAGCGCGTAAAGGTATTTTGTAATCGATCTTCTAAAAATACTTTTATATCTGGGGGTAAATTCATTACATCTGCTGTAAATGTAATCTCTTCTGTAGCCGAGGCAATTAAACCCACAGGAATCACCATATTTTCATAGTTGTTAGTTGGTAAAGATTGTACTGCTAAATCTATTCCAGATCCATTACTAACTAAATGGCTATATATTGCAAATTCATTAGAAATACCTCCGAACATTTCACCATCATAGCCATTGTCAAAACCTGTTGTTGCAACATTAATATAGTATATTTTTGCAAGTCTAGATAGCGTTCCATCGGAGAGGGTTAGGTGAATTTCCGGTCTTGGTTCTGTCCTTTGAAAAGTATCTGAAGAATTATGAACTTCATAAGCCTGGTTAAGAGCTAGATTACCTGCTTGTCCGTCAGATTTAACAAAAAATCCTTGTGCTGGCGCCAACTTATATGCATCAACTGTTACTTTAGTATCGTAAGAACCCGTACTAGAGTTCCATACCCAAATAGTTTCTGTATCTAAAACACCAGTATTAGCTGCTAACATTGCTGCCGTGTCCATATAGGATGTATATGGATTCGCAGCGAAATTATAAGCATTACCACTTAAAGATAAACCTCGTGATACATCAGTATCTCTTATAGCTCCTTCAAAGTAAATATCTCCAGGAGTTGCTAATTTGATGGCGTGTCCTTTCCCTGGATTAAAATTACCAGAACTAGAGGCACCACTTTGATAATAAGTCCACGAGTCATTAAAAGTAGCATAGCTCTCTGAAAGACCGATATTGTTACCTGTTCCTGTAGCTAATTCTTCTCTTGCAATAAAAACATCAATATCTTGATTATTTACAGGAGAAGATACCAAATACCAATCATCTGTGGTGTCAGCTAAATTTCTAGTATATTTGACAGTTCCTGAAAAAGTTGATGTCGAAATTAATGATGTTCCTGCTGCCATATCAACACTTGAAACAGTAACTGCTGATGCAGCTGTCGGGTAATTTGATAGCCCAGAGGGTATTGTTACCACTGATTTAGAGTTTGGAACCATATTAGAACTCCAATTTGAAGCCGTATCCCAATCAGAACTGGTTCCACCTTCCCATTTTATTCCGTCCCAATTAAGGTAGAAATCGTCTACATAATGTGTGACACTGGGAGTTTTAAATTGAATAATTGGATAAACTTCATCGCCATCATCAGCAGCATCTAACTCTATAATATTTGAAAATATCTGTGTCCAAGTATTTGCGGTTATTTGATGACTTATGGTATTACTAGTAGTTCCAGTTTTGATATTTAAAACAACCTCTGCATTTACCGTAGTATATATCCATGCAGACCCTTGATATTTTCTTGTGGTAGCTGGATGAACGTACCTATTCCCTACAGTATTATTGCCTTTCAGTATTATAACACCTCTTTTTGAGCCTGATGCATCTGCGTTAGTTACTAAACTAAGACTATTATAACCAGATTTAACATAACTAGTGTTAGTATTTTCTGAAAGAGTTCCGTTTGTAGTACCTCCATAATTTTGTGTACCCCAATAAAAATTATAAGCCCTTGCAGTTCCATTAGTGACATCCCATTCTACATTACCTCCAGCGAAACCCTCATTAAAGGATGCATCATCAAAATAAAAAGTTGTAAGACCATTTGCTTGAGGAACAAGCCTACAAGTTACCTGATCACCAACCAAAAAATCATAATAGAAAACAACATAATGCCAATCGGTATCCGGGGCTGTATATGTATTGCCAGAATAAATATTTTCAGACCCTCTTACTATTTTTATTCCTGGTTTGATTTGAGCATTAGTATCTGTCTTAATCCAAATACCAAAATAATATTTCCCTGCTGTATCAATTGTTATCGCGGAAGTAGTACCTAAGACTCCTTGATTCGCAACTGTTGGAATATATTTTATAGAATTAGTTGAGCTAGGTATTTTAGTGGTTGTTTCTTGAGTAATTGTAGAACTTGCAGCAGTATTGGTTAAAGACCATGAAGTTAAAGAATTAGTACCACCCCATACTTCAAAATTAGCGTTTGGTAAATAATTTTCAGTTTTTTGGGCATTAGCATTTTGCGATGCAAATGATATTAAAATACATAAAAAGTAAATTTTTCTCATAATAAAAATATTTTAAAATAATATTTATTAACATTAACAATTACAAATTTACTTACAACTGCAGTTCATTAATATAAATTATGTGTAAAAACCTGTAATTTTTGAGTAAAATATAAAAAAGTATTTCTAAAAGTGAATATTTTAGATAAGCATGGACCAAAACTAAAAACGCAAATTGATGAAAAATCGAAACAACTTCTAAACTTGCCTTGAAAAAAGTCGAACCATCAAAAACTCTTAAAAAGATTTTTAAAAATCGCTAAAAACATACGTGAATTCTACGAATCTTTAAATTACAATAATAAACGAGTATTCCAAAACATCGTGTTTCCCAAAAGTTTTATGTTTTAAGGCGCCTGGTCTGAAAGAACAGTACACCGCATTTACAGGTCGGGTCTCAAGAGAAAAAGCGTAGATTAATCTCGGCGCCTCCAAGGCATTAGTACCAAGAATTATCTATTATTAGAATACAAAAACTGTGTTTCAATAGGAACATCGTAAAGCCCTTACTATTCTTCTAAATTTTTCAAATAAAATTTAGTTTCTGGAGGTACACTGACACTATTCCAAAATTCCTCATCATAGGGTATTTTATACAAGGTCATATCTTGTTGAACAGATTCATCATTTAGTTTCATTTTACTATTCCTATCCTCTAAATCCAAAACAAAAACTTCATGACGGTATGAAATTGGAATATACTTCCGCTCCTTTTTTCTTGCTTGAAGCATTGCTCTTTTGACATGCTCAGAAGTTTTTACAACGCATTTAAGTTTTTACCAACATTCATGCTCGTTGTATTCTTTTAAATTTTATAAATTTTTAGAAGATTCAAAACCAATATATAATGTAATATTATTGCCATTTTTTTGAGTGCCTATTAATACGAGAACATCTTCATCTTCATAAAATGTATCTTCAATTTTCTTCCAACTGTAAGAACTGATGGATGGGCCATTTCTTGAGGGGTTATTAAGTTCCATAAATTTTAGAACATTGCGATCTTGTTCGTTTTTTATAAATCTATAATCCGATGATGTTCTACTGTGGCGAACATCAAAAGCTTGAATATAAGATGATGGACCTCAATCTAAAACATCAATATATTGCTCAATAAAATATCGGCAAATTCTATCCTCAACAGACCAGCGTCTATACAATATTCTCAACTTATGTTTTTGGCTTATGGTGGTCTCCTTTAATTTTTTAAATGCTTTTTTAACAATATCTTTTGAACTTTCAATTGAAAATCAATTCAGCGCAGTGATTTTCTCTTTTAAGATAAAAGTTTTATCTTTTAAGTTGATAAAATTTTGTAATGTAATTTCAAACGGTTCATAGCCAATTGATGAAATTTCTATAACATCTGAGAGTTCATCATTTGAAACATAAAACTTAAACGTCCCTTCTTCGGTTGAACTTGTTCCAATATTTTTTTTAACAATTCATACAGAAGCATAAGGAATTGGATAATCATATTCGTCATAGACCACCTCTTCTATATTGACTCTGTTTTGAGCGTTTATGATGCATGACTGAAAAAAAACAACGACTAAACAAATTAATTTTATATGTGAAGAAATAAAATTCATTATTTAAAAACGTTTTAAAAATTCCCAGATCGGTGTATAGAAATTAGGTGTATTGGGCTGATTTAAATTATGCCCTGCATTTTCTGCACTATGCAAGCGAACTTCTTTTCCCGATTCACAATCTATATATATCAAAATTTCATCCTCTCCAAGCATTTCTGCATCAGGTTCTGTTGAACAATTAAAAGCATTTGCCCAACTCCGAGCACTGTCGGATGCACTTAAAAAATTATGCCCTACAACAGACATGCCACCATTGTATGGAATAATAGTATCCGCCGTCCCACACATTTGGTAAACCGCTACTGGATAAGTTAAACTATTGGGCGTACTTCCAACAATCAATTGACTTGCAAGGCCTGCAACAGCAGTGAAATAAGATGTTTCTATTGCCAATTTATTAATTAAAGCGGAGCCATTAGAAATGCCAATTCCATATACTTTTGAAGCATCAAAAAATGAATATGTTTCGAGTTTAAGCATTAGTTGAGTAAAGAAATAAAACTCGTCTGCAGTGGATGCCTCAGCTCCTAAATTCCAAGAATTTAAATGCCCTTGTGGGTATATCCCAATAAATTCACCAGCATCTACAAATTGTGATAACTTGAAGAGCCAGCTGTTGTTTTGCCCTCCATTACCATGAAAAGCAATCACCACAGGATAGGTTTGTGTATCATCAAAACTTTCTGGTAAATGTATAAGCACCTCTCGTTGCACTTGCGCCCCATCAATAGTTTGTGGAACGAAAAATACTTCCTCTTGAATAGGATTACTATCATCTTGAGGAATAGAAGAGTTGCTATCAGAACCACTGCAACAAACGAATAAAATTAAAAAAGATATTAAGTTAAATAGTTTCATATTTTTTTTTATAATTACCCTGTGAAATAGCATAAAATTCCAATGACTAAGAACACTAGAACGACTGATAGAATTACATCTATTTTATCATAACTATCTTTTTGAGCTTGCTTTTGCGCTTTGGTCAAAGTTCCATAAGATAATCCTACCATTGCTTTATAGTCAGGAGCATTGGTAAGTAGGCTTGTTGAAATACATAGTATAACAGAAAAAACAAACATAAAAATAGCCATGTGTGCAAAGTTGATTGTTGCAAAACTGTACAACATAGTATCTACAACCACATCGGATGAAATTTGAGGTTGATAATAAATTTCAGAGCCCAGTCTTAAAACTAAAAGCACAAAACCAGCCAAAAGAGTCGTTATCGCCGCATCTGAGTTGACACGTTTCCAAATGATTCCAAGCAGAAACACAGCCGTTACAGGGGGTGCAATATAAGATTGCACATTTTGTAAGTACTGATACATCACACCCCCACCAATTTTTTCCATAATCGGAATCCAAATGATTCCTAAAACAACAATAAAACCAGTCGCTATTTTTCCAATTTTAATAAGATATTCCTCAGACTTGTTAGGTTTTAATTTTTTATAGATATCAATAGTGAAAATTGTAGAACAGGAATTAAAAACCGAAGCTAAGGAACTCATCAAAGCGGCCATTAGCCCCCCAGCCACCAATCCTTTTAACCCAACCGGAAGTAAGGTTTTGACAAGCATTGGAAAAGCACGATCCGCTTTTTCAACAGAAAATACTTCTGGATTTTGAATGGATAATGCAAAGGCAATAATACCTGGCACTAAGAAAATTAAAATTGGTAAAAGTTTGAGGTAGGCTCCAAAAATAGCACCTCGCCTGCCGATTTTTATATTATTGGCTGCTAAAGTTCTTTGAACAATATATTGATCAGTACACCAATACCAAATCCCAACAATTGTTCCACCTATTAAAAGCCCTGTCCATGGGAAATCTGGATCAGACATTGGACGCCACATATTAAAATGATCTGGACTAACAGCCATTACAGTTTCACGCAATTGCCCCCAACCTCCTACTTCTTGTAAACCTAAATATGTAATAATTAATGATCCAAAAATAAGGACAACCGTTTGAAGTGTTTCAGTATAAATAACAGCTTTCATTCCTCCTACAACAGTGTATATCCCCGTAAAAATAACGATACCAATAGCTCCATACCAAAATGGAATACCTAACAGTTCAGAAACTACAATTCCCCCTGCATAAATAGTCACTGAAACTTTAGTTAGTACATAAGCCACTAAAGAAAATAAGGACAAAAACCAGCGCGAACGACTGTCAAATCGTTTTTCCAAAAATTCTGGCATGGTAAAAGCACCACTTCTTATGTAAAATGGCAAAAACAACCACCCCAACAACAATACAATCCATGCATGAAGTTCGTAGTGCGCCATTGGCGTGCCGGATTCAAAGCCAGTGCCCGCAAGACCAACAACATGCTCTGAACCTATATTAGAAGCAAATATAGAAGCACCAATAACAAACCACCCTACATTTCGCCCTGCCAAAAAATAATCTTCTGTATTTTTATTTTTTTGTAATACAACCCAAACAGCTATAGCAATTAGTGCTAAAAAATAAATACTCAAAACCACCCAGTCCAGTTTCTCTAAAACAGATGAAGACGACAAAGAAAAATAGTGCATAATTCTATAATTAATTATTTATATGTATTGGTTGATAATATTTTCAAAGAGCTCTTGCTTGCCACTTTGTGGAGAAATTTCTCCATTTTCAATTGCAATTTGGTACAAGTCTTGAAGTTTTAATGAGCCTAATTCAAATGCAGCACCCTTCCCACCATCAAAAGAAGAATAGCGTTCTTTCCTTAAGTTCTTGTATTGAGAGGATGAAATAATATTATCTGCAGTAATTAAAGCACGAGCAAAAGTATCTGCACCACCAATATGAGCCAAAAACACATCTTCAATATCCGTTGAGTTTCTTCTTAATTTTGCATCAAAGTTAATCCCTCCGCCTTGTAATCCTCCTGCTTCTAAAAACACCAACATGGCTTCTGTTGTTTCTTGAATATTATTAGGAAATTGATCGGTATCCCAACCATTTTGATAATCCCCTCTGTTGGCATCAATACTGCCCAACATATTGGCTTTTGCAGCTACTGCTAATTCGTGCTGCATGGTATGCTGTGCAAGCGTCGCATGGTTCACTTCAATATTTAATTTGAAATCTTTATCCAATCCATATTCTTTCAAAAACCCAATAGCTGTTGCCGAATCAAAATCATACTGATGCTTCATGGGTTCCATTGGTTTAGGCTCAATAAAAAAGGTGCCTTTAAACCCCTGAGATCTTGCATAATCTCTTGCCATAGTTAAAAATTGCCCCATGTGGTCCAATTCGCGCCCCATATCAGTATTTAATAGTGACATATACCCCTCTCGTCCACCCCAAAAAACATAGTTTTCTCCATTAAGAGCCATTGTAGCGTCTAGGGCTAATTTTACCTGAGCACCTGCTCGAGCAACCACATCAAAATTTGGATTGGTTGATGCACCGTTCATAAATCTGGGATTTGAAAAACAATTAGAGGTCCCCCAAAGAAGTTTTACTCCCGAATCTTGCTGTTTTTGTTTAATATAATCTACAATTATAGAAAGGCGCTTTTCAGATTCGACTAAAGAGTCGGCCTCGGCTATTAAATCATAGTCATGAAAACAAAAATAATCGAAGCCCATTTTGGTTATGAATTCAAACGCCGCGTCTGCTTTATCTTTAGCCGCTTGGATAGGGTCTGAAGACTGATCCCATGCAAAATTTTGCGTTCCTGGGCCAAAAGGATCTGACCCTTGTCCACAGAATGTGTGCCAATAAGCTATAGCAAATTTAAAATGCTCTTTCATGGTTTTTCCAGCAATTATGCGTTCAGGGTTGTAATATTTAAATGCTAATGGATTATCCGATTCCTTGCCTTCATAACGAATGGCATCAATTCCTTTGTAGTATTCTTTGTTTCCAGTCAGTATCATTATTTAATTTTTAATTTGTTTTTCTAATTCTTTTTTCCATTTGTAGTAAGCTTCGAGGTATAGGGTTTTTTTTTCTATAGGTTTAATGGTCATTACATAATCATTGTTTGTGATGTTTTTCCCAAAACGATCAAAGTTTTTATCAGTCAGACCTGCAGCACGGGCTGCACCTACGGCTCCTGTTGTATTGTATATTTCAATTTCGTAACCAATGAGAGTTGCCAATGTTTTTGCGAAAATTTCAGATCTAAAAAGATTGTCGTTTCCTGCTCTTATAACCTTGATTTTTGCATTGTCATTTTTTAAAATTTCCATTCCATATACAAACGAAAAAGCAATTCCTTCCAAAGCAGCTCTAAATAAATGTGCTTTATTGTGTTGATTTAAATTGATATTACAAAATTGTGTGCCAATATTTGTATTATTAAGCATACGTTCAGCTCCATTTCCAAAAGGTAAAATAACCAGACCATTTGATCCAATGGGAATTTTAGACGCTTGTCTATTCATCGTTTCATAGGATTCTGCCGAACTTTGATTTCGTAACCAACGGTACATTATCCCTGCACCATTAATGCATAATAATTTGCCAATTGTATGATTATCATCAGAATAATTTACATGTGCGAAGTGATTGATTCTGCTTGATTCTTTTGAATTTTTATTGTTGGTTACTGCGTAAATGACTCCAGATGTTCCTCCAGTAGCTGCGACCTCTCCGTCATTAAAAACGTTCAAGGAAAGCGCATTATTGGGTTGATCACCTGCTCTGTAGGTTATTGGAATACCTTCAGGCAAACCCGTTTCTAAAGAAGCTTTATTTGTAATGTATCCTTGAGGGCTAAAATTATCAACTAGTTTTGGAACTAAGTCAAGATTAAATCCAAAGTAGTCTAAAAGCCATTTTGCAATGTTATTAGATTTATAATCCCAAAAAATTCCTTCAGATAGTCCATTTTTGGTAGTGGAAATTTCTTCTGTAAGTTTAAATGCAATAAAATCGCCTGGTAACATGAATTTGTGAATTTTATCAAACAATTCAGGCTCATTGTCTTTCACCCATTTGAGTTTGGATGCTGTAAAATTTGCTGGTGAATTTAAGAGAGATTCTGTGCATTGCGCCGGGGACAAGTCCTGAAATGCCTTATTCCCAATTTGAACTGCTCTACTATCACACCAAATAATGGCATTTTTTAGAGGTTCTCCTTTGGAATCGACTATTACTAACCCATGCATTTGATATGAAATACCAACAGCAAGAATTTTAGAAGCGTCTATTTTAGATTCATTTAAAATTCGTTTTGTTGCTTGACATATATAGGTCCACCAATCGTTTGGGTTTTGTTCTGCCCAATCTTTTTGTTCAGAAAGAATAGACATTTCATGTTTAGGTTCATGAATGCTAAGTATATTTTCTCCTGTTTCTGAATCGACAATGGCAACTTTTACGGACGAACTACCAATATCAAATCCTATGTAATATTCTCGGGTCATTAGTTAATTTTGATTAATAAATATATTCAAAAATATTTAAAGTTTA
>Ga0209713_10002110_pt1 | contig 12243 bp, 8 predicted proteins | sample ArcOceMetagenome_3_FD_187444 | JGI IMG/M metagenome (GOLD analysis project Ga0209713, IMG submission 187444) | Marine eukaryotic phytoplankton communities from Arctic Ocean - Arctic Ocean- Svalbard ARC20M Metagenome (SPAdes) (version 2) | ecosystem: Environmental > Aquatic > Marine > Oceanic...
CGACCGCTACTGAGCGGGCGCCGACTCGCGGGCGCCCTAAAGTAACTGGGTCCTGGGGTTTCTAGCTGGCAAACGCGTCGCCTCAATAGCCTCAATAGCCTCAACGCCTCAATTGCGGCCGCAACGGCGATCAGTCGGACAGCCGCCGCGTTGGCGAGAGGTTAGCAGGTTACGTAGTTTAGGTTTCTGTTTTCACTACACAACGAGAAACTGGAGAAACTACCGAGGTGCACGCTGCTTCACGCAAAGGCGCCTCTCGCTCCGCGCGGCTGCCAATGCGTCCGCTCGTTGCCCGGGTGGATGTTCTCGGTGAGCGCGAGGCGCTGCGAGACGTCGCCCGGCTGCATGAGCGTCGACGCCGGGCGCAGCTCGTTCTTGGGCCAGTAGTGGCCGACGGCGAGGACGAAGTCGGGCTTGCCGTTGATGAGCGTGCGCACGTCGAGCTTCTCGATCTCGTCGCGGAAGCTGTGCGGGCTCGGCTTGCCGAGCAGGTACGCGTTGGGCCGCGGGTACTCGAGCTTGCCCTCCTGCGACAGCCGGTCGGTCGCCACCTCCATCTTCTCCGTCTGGATGTTGCGCTTCTTGAAGACGCTCACAAAATCCTTATCCGAGAGGTTCCCCTGCTCCGGCATCGCCCATAGCCGGTGCGTCCTCGTGTTGGCGCCGCCGACGAGCGAGTTCTCGGTGGAGAGCATGCGCAGCGACGCCGAGAACTTGCCCGTGCGCGTCATCACGCCGTCGACGCGCAGCGGTATCTTGCCGTTGTTGAGCGTCGTCGTGCCGTCGAACTCGCGCGGGTGTATGTTGTGGTACACGGGGGGCGGCTCCGTCGGCAGCGGCGGCGGCACGGCGAGCCGGCCGCGCCAGCCGGTGGCGGCCGAGGCGTGCTCGGTGCTCGTAGCGTACGCGTCGAAGGCCTTCTTCGCCGCGAAGCCGCACCGCACCGCGCCCGACGACGAGCCGCCGGCGTCGCTCACGGCGATCGCCTTGTTGATGTCGAGCTCGTCGGCGTTCTGGTCGCCCGTGGGCTGGCTGGGAGCAAACGGTCGGAGCAGCGGCACGCCGGCCGCGGCGCGCGCGCTCTGCGACGTGGGCGACGCGGCGCCCGACGACGTCCTGCCCGACATCCCCTTGGTGGCGGCGCGCGGAAAGGACTGCGTCTTGCTGAGCGCCGAGTTGCCAAACTCCGAGTTGGTGTGCGGCGCGAACGTGAGGATGGCGTCCTCCTGCTCGTAGCTGATGCGGATCGGCGCCTGCAGCGGCGCCGGGTCGCGCATCCCCGTCAGCCGCACCGGCTGGTCGGCCGGCCAGAACTTTGGGTGCTTGGGCGCCGTCTCGAAGAGGCGCAGCCAGTCCTCATTGTGCAGCCGGTTGGGGAACTTGCCGCTGACCGCCTTGGTGAGCTGCTCGAGGTCCAGCAGCCCGTTGCGCGCCGAGTTGGCCTCCTCGAACATGCCCTCGAGCTCCGCGGCGGTGAAGGGCAGGCTGTGCTGCTTCACGAACGCGTCGATGTCCTCCAGCGTGATCAGCTCGTCCAGGTCGGTGTCGATCTGGTGGAGCAGCCGCAGCGCGTGCTCCGGCGCGACCGCCGAGAAGGGCGCGCTCATCGCTGGCGCGGGAGGGGAGGAGCGAGGCGAACAAGGACGAGGGCCTTTACCTGTTCGGCGACCCGGACTCAGTCCGCCACTACCTGTCCGGCAACCCGGACAAAGTCCGCCACTACGTGATCGGCATGCGGCATCCCGGACTCAGTCCGTTACTACGCGCCCGCAACCCGGACGGCAACCCCAAGTCTATCCACTGTGCACGTGGGGTGATGCCCCACGATTCTCCGATTGGCAGCGGCTCTTTTTCTGTCTTCCCGGGGAGTTTGTAGCCGGACCCGTCCCTTCTGTATGCCTTTGGTGGCGATTTGCGCTGGTGATCCCCAAGCGCGAAATTCAAGGCGAAGCGCCTCGCCACGAACTCGCCTCATGTCCATCGCCACGACCAACGTGTACCGCGTGCTCTTTGACACCAACATGTTCAGCGAGGGCCGGCCGTACGTGGACAGTCGCGTCGCGGGGCGCGCCGATTCAGCAGCTGGATGGCAGCTCGGGCCATGGGAACCCTCTCGCGTCGTGCTGTGGGCCGACGCGTCTGGCGCTCGGCACGTGACGCTTGTCGTGCTGGTAAAGCATGACCACCCGATGCACTCCCACCCATGCTTTAGGTTCTGCACTCCACCCGTCCTGCGCAGGGCGACGCGCCGACACGCACCTTCCGGCTGCACGACTTCCTCTGCAAGCCCGCCGCCACGAGCGTCGTTCAGATCCATGATGACGCCACGCTGCAGGTCACGGCCATCAGCTTCGCGGGCAGCGAGGCTCTGCGTGACCTCTTCCAGCTGCACTGGGACCACCGTGCCGTCGATCTGCAGGACGACGAGAAGGGCGTCACACGGCTCAAGTGCCCGAGCGCAGGTGACTTGCGGGAGATCCTCGCGCTCGCGGTCGAGGAGCTCACCTCCTTGGCCTTCAAGCTCGACTGGCTCAATGAGATCTGCGAGGGCATGAGCGTTGCGTGCGCAAAGAGGTCGACGAAGGAGGCTCTGATATACGCGCTGCGCGACCGAGTGTCCCAGAACCACGTGGTTGCGATGCAGACGAGCGCTCTCACGCTCCTGATCGACAACTCCGGCAGAGTGCTGCATGCGTAGTCCACTCGTACCACGTTGACTCTTGACTCTCGCGTTCGTCGTCCGTAGTTCGTCCGCGTCATGGTCCGCGCGCGCCGAGGCGACGTGGTGAGTGTGACAGAGGATAATTCTTGGATATATAAGAAACCCACACGATGACGCTCTGCTGTCGGACCGGACCCTCGCGTGCGTCCGCGCGTCAAGGTCCGCGTGCGACCTGCACCGCTCCCTCCGCCACACCGCCACGACGTCGAGCATGTGCGCCGCACGCTGCGCCGAGCCGGGCGGCTCCATCGCCTCGGGCCACGCCGCGGGCCACGCGGGCGGCTCCTGCGCCGCCAGCTTGCGCTGCTTCTCGTCGAGCGCGGCGCGCGCCTCGGCCGCCGCCTCGCTCCACCGCCACAGCCCGCGCGCCTCGCCGCGCGCGCGCCTCGCCAGTGCGCGCACTTGCCCATCCGACTCGCCCACCGCGGCGCCTCGTCGGTGTTGGACACGAGCGTCTTCCAGCGCGAGAGAGCGCCAGCCTGGTGAGCTTGGCGTCGGCCGAGCCGCGCAGCGTCGCCATGCCGCGCGAGAGACGCGCTCGCCGCATCCGCGCGCTCGACGTGCGCTTGAGCGCGTCTCCCTCGTTGCGCGAGACCCACCGCTCAAACGTGGCGCGGCAGAAGCGCGCGCGCAGCCACGAGCGGTAGCGCGCGAGGCGGCGGCGGCGCGCGCCCGTCTCGCCCGAGATGCGAAGCCATGCGCTCCACGCGCGGCCCGTGTCGCCCGCCAGCTGCCTGCGCACGGCTGAGAGGGTGCCACGCCGCCGCGCGAGCACGGCATGCACGTGCTCGAGCCACGTCTGCCACGCGCGGCCGCGCCTGCCGCCGCCGAGCCGGACGAGCGCGCGCCGCGCGCGGTGGCGCGCCGCGACGAGGCCGCGCCACGCCTCCCACCCATGCCCGTACTGCATCCGCGAGGCGCACTGCCGCGCGAGCTGCCGCGCGAGCTGCGCGAGGTCGTACGCGCGCCGCTGCTGCGCCGGCATGAACTCGCCGCCGCCGCGCCACTGCGCCAGCCGCTGCCGCAGCTGCCCGCCCGCCAGCAGCCGCACCCGCCGCGCGAGCCGCCACTGCCGCCACCGCCCAAAGAGCCGCGCCGAGTGGCCGCCCACCATCATCTGCGCCACCTCGAGCGCCGCCGCCCGCAGCGCCGCGAGCGCCGCGCCCTCCGCCTCGCAGTACGCTGCCCACGAGCCGAGCGCCGCAACGAGCTTGTGCGAGCACAGCCGGCGCACGCACGTCGCCACGAGCGCGCGCGTCGCGGCGTCGTCGTCGCACGCGCCGCACCACGCGCCCCACGCGCGCGCGACGCCGCGCCGCGACAGCCGCGCCACCACCGCGCCCATCGTGCGCCGCCGCGCGTGGCGCGCGCCCGTCGCCGCCGCCCACTGCAGCCAGCCGCGCATCAGCCCGCGCGACGCCAGCGCGGCGACGGCGCGGCCGCATCCGCTCCGCACAATCGAGCGCGTCGAACGTGGCGCCGAACGTGGCTACCGCCGAACGTGACCACCGCTGCCAGCCGCGCGCGAGCGCGCGGCGCGTCTGCAGGTGCTTGCGCCAGCGGTGGAGCAGGCGGCCGAGGTGCTTGGCGTGGCGCGACGAGACGCCGTCGGACATCAGCTCGAGCAGCCGCGCCGCCGACGCCGCCGCCGCCGCGACGCCGCGCTCGCCGTCGCGCGCCACTCGGCCGCCTCGTCGGCGTAGCGGACGAAGGTGCGCCAGCTGCGCCCGAGCCCGATCTTGACGAGCTTGGAGGCGGCGGCGGCGGCGAGCTTGGCGGCGGCCGAGTTGGCGACCTTGGCGCGGCGCAGGTTGAGCCAGAAGTAGCGCATCGCGCGCCGGTTGAGGCTCGGAGGGCGTGCAGCGCCTTCTGCATGCGGCCGTGGCGCAGCTTGAGCACCGCCTGCCGCGTGAGGCCGTCGAGCCGCTCCTCCTCCTCGTGCCTCGCGTCGAGCAGCTCGCAGCAGCAGTGCTTGTTGAGCACGTGCTGCGCCGCCGCGTGCACCTCCGTGCGCCCGTACTGCTGGCGTGCGAAGACCTGCCTGGCGAGCTGTGCGAGGTCGTACGCGCGCCGCTGCTGCGCCCTCATGAACTCGCCGCCGCCGCGCCACTGCGCGAGCCGCTTCCGCAGCTGCCCGCCCGCCAGCAGCCGCACCCGCCGCGCGAGCCGCCACTGCCGCCACCGCCCAAATAGCCGCGCCGAGATGCTGCTCAGCATCATCTGCGCCACCTCGAGCGTCGCCGCCCGCAGCGTCATGAGCGCCGCGAGCGCCGCGAGCGCCGCGAGCGCCGCGCCCTCCGCCTCACAGAGAGGTGGCCCCGCCCACGAGCCGGGCGCCACGTTCAGCTGGTGGTTGACTATGGCGCGGCGCGCGAGAGCCAGCTGCGACATGTGCTCCCACACCGCCTGCCACGCCTCACAGCACCGCAAGAGGCCACGCTGCTGTATCCAGCGGACGCACACGCGCAATTGCTAGAACCCGGGTCGCACGACCCGGCTGATTGGGTCGCTCGACCATGGAGATCAGCCAAGTTTCATGCGGGGGGTGTAACCAGGCCACCACCAATTTTCCTCACGCGCAGCTTAGGGAAAGCAATGATCTAAAGTATCTAAAGTATCATCGCCACCAAAGACCAAAGTCGACGAGAACTGACAAACAACACTCCAACCCACACTAGCATCAGCTTCTGCTCCGCATGGACCTTGACGCGGACGAGCGCGTCGTGAACGATGTGCGCATCGCTCCGTTGGCCTCGGTGGAGGTCGAGCTTGTGCTCGGCAGGAGGTAGAGGCCCTCTGGTTGAGCGTTCGCAATGGGGAGCAGTGGGTGGCCAAGGGCCGATGCCACATGGGGCCAAGGAGGTCCTGCAGCGTATCGGCGGGCGAGCCACCCGCCTTCCTGCAGTGCGCGCAGCCGTGTGGCGCGCTCCGGCAACCCAAAGTTCGCAAGGCTCCGTGCGAGGCATGGTGGCTCGGGCAAGGATGTGGCGGCGACGGTAGCGGCGGCTGTGGTGGTAGCGGCGGCTGTGGTGGTAGTGGCGGTGGTGGCTAGCTCAGAGTGCCGCGAGAATGAGGCCCCTGAGATGTAGTAGCCATAAGACCACCTGTCCGCCCACGGCCCTTCGAGGGCGCCGTCACGCCGACCAATGACGCTGTGAAGGACTTTGCTCAGCTCCGCGAGTAGCACGGCCATGCGGGGCTCTCGATTGGCATCGTCACGCGAGGCGACGGAGAACTGTGGTTGGCCCTCCGGGTAGATGTTCAGCTCGAGACCTGTTGGTCCTGACTCAATTATGATCAGCGTCTCGACACCCTGTTCGGTGGTGGAGAAACAATAGAGTGCTGCGTGTGACAAGGCAATAAGAGTGGATGCGAGCGCGCCTTGTCAATGTTCAAATGATCAGTGTGGGGACTGAGCATCAGATTGCGGTTTAGCACCCACTGGTTGTACATGCCATCTCTGTACAGGCGCCCTGGTCCTGGGGAGTGGGCATCCAAGTCACCAAACGACTCGTAACTGCGAAGCCATAGCTCAGGATGTGCCTGAAGCAAAGAGTACTCCATGGCATACTGGAGTGCCGAGACGAACTCGTGAAGCTTGGGGTCATGCTTAGTCATCGCGTCTTCCAACTTCCAAAAGTAGGGTGCCTGATGTTCACAGCCCTCCTGGTCCAAAAAGCGCCAGCTTTGTTTCTCCGAGCCGCCTGCCATCGCTGACCACCCGCCATGTAGCCCACCGCAAGGGAGAGCAGCCTTCCCATCCCAGCCCAGGTGACTACGCGCCATTGTTTCGTGCTGCGACTTCATTTCCTTCACGCTCTTGCCACGTAGCTTTCCTGTGTTACCGATGGCGTCAATGCCATACTTCTCAGCGGCAGCCCAAATGCGTTCGAATGCCTGCAAAAGAAGTGCAGGCGCTTCGGGCGGGAAAGCTCCATCAGTAGCACCAAAAGAATAAACCTTGCAATAGGGTGCGGTGGTGGCTGTCGTCGCGTCACGCGGCGGCTCGCGCTGAATGGTCGTCCCCATATCACGCTGCTGCTCCGGCTGCTCCGGCTGCTCCTGCTGCTCCTGCTGTGGCAGTGGCACAGAGAGCATGCTTGGCAAGCAAGGGCTGATCTGGCACTGAGCCGTCGACGAGGACTTCTCTTTTGCATTCGCAGGCTCGTCCTCCGGTGCTTGCGACGCGTCGAAATCGTCCTCTGGTGTAGGTGACGCCGTACGAGAGCTGCACACCGAGGTAGGCTGTTGGTTGGGCATTGCCGTGTTAGCCGATGACCCAGTGCCAGATGGAAGTGGTCCATAGCCTGAGAATGTGGGTGCAAATGGCCCCGTGAGCGGTGTGGCTGGGCTGCGGAGACCCTGACCCAATGCCGGCAGCACCATCATCGGCGACATGAGCGGCTGACCGAGCAGCTGCGGCATCAGCGCTTGCTCTGACTGAGAAGCCTGCACATGCTGATAGTGGACGGACGTCAGCTGCTGCGCCCATGCGCCGAGAGGCTGCTGCAGAGTCGTGGGCCGCACAAGCTCCGGCGACACCAGCGACTGGGACGCGCCTCGTCGTTGGGCGACTAGCCGCTCCTCGAGGTCACGCTTCTCCTCGTCGCGTAAGCGCTGTTTCTGCTTGCGCCAGACGCTCCTTTTGCGCTCCTGCTCGGCAAGCTCCTGGAGGAGAGCAATGGCTGCTTGTGCCCGACGTGGTCGCCGAAAGACAGCTGGACACGGGAGCTGTCTCGTGGTGAGGGGTAAAAACACCAGACTGGACCGAAAACAACCTCATGGGGCCCTCCTGACCCGGGTGGGAGGACTTGCAACCGGCAGTGAATGACGAGCGTAGCGAGCGCACGCGTAGCATGCCGAGCGTAGCGAGCCGCCACCACGCGGCGCCTTACGGTGTGGACGATTTGGCGCTGGCAAGGTCGATTTCAAGTGAAAAACGCTCAGAATTTCCGCGCGCTACGCGCACAAATCTCATCCCTGACTACGTCGAGCTCGCTACGCTCGCCGAGCCAGTGGATGACGGTCATCCGCAAGCATGCAAGTTTTCCCACCCGGCGTCCTGACCGGCGGTTGCAGGCAAAAACACAGCTTAAAATCGCTCAAAAGGTGAAATCAGCATCGACTCAAAGATAAGCTTGATTTTTTCGTTTCTTTTTGCTCGCCGGCCTCACGTCGCACCTCTGCGCCCGCCTGGCCCGTACGTGCGCTCGACCTACGGCCGCATGACGCTGGCGTGGGTGAGGAGGTCGTCGCCAACGAGGAGGTGGGGTCGTCGCGCCTACTGAAGTTCTGCCCACTTCCGAATATGTGGAGATGGACTATTATTCATGTTTGACTCCTTGCATTGCTTAATCGACGCGTGGCTTTGGTGTAGCATCACCTCAAATAGCGTCGAAAATGTCCCTGCTTAGGCTATTTAGGCGGTTAGCTATTAATACGGTGTGTAGATACAGTAAGACGGGAAAACGCCAGGTTAGCTATCATTTTCTAAAAGAAAGACTTGCACGAAAGCGGAAGAGCTCCTCGGCCGCGGCGAGCATTCCATCGCGCTCTCGTTCGACACTCGGCCCGTGCAAGCCAAGTAAAGATGGACCCCGAGAGTGACGCTCCGCCTGCGCGTGCTGCAACGAGTGCGGCCCTCGCGCGCGCAGCGGCGCTGTCGAGGGGCGCGGGCGAGGCGATGGGCGGTGGGAGGTGGTGGGCCAAGATGCTCGCTTTGATGTTCGCGACGGCGACGTGCTCATGTGCCGCCAAACGCAAGGCGGCGCCCAAGCAGCTGAGCTCTGCAGAGTCCATCGCGGCGGCGAAGGCGGCCGGCCAGCAGGAGGGCGTCGAGTACGTCGTGCGGAAGCAACGCAAGGCGCGGCAGCTGAGCTCTGCAGAGTCCATCGCGGCGGCGAAGGCGGCCGGCCAGCAGGAGGGCGTCGAGTACGTCGTGCAGAAGCAAAAGCTGAGCTCTGCAGAGTCCATCGCGGCGGCGAAGGCGGCCGGCCAGCAGGAGGGCGTCGAGTACGTCGTGCAGAAGCAAAAGCTGAGCTCTACAAAGGCCATCGCGGCGGCGAAGGCGGCCGGCCAGCAGGAGGGCGTCGACTTTTGCGTGTGCCTCCCCATCTTCAAGGAGGGCTCCAAACGAGCCATCGCTGCCGCACTTGCGGGCGTGGCATACGGCGTCGCCTCCGAAGCGCGGCTCTTGTCGTGCAGCACGCGCAGCAACGCTGCGAAGCTGGAGCGGGAGGCTGCAAGGCTGACCTTCGAGAAGGACAATCGGTCGGCCGACGAGCAGGAGCTCAAGGTCAACGCCATCGCCGACTTCGTCATCGCGTGGCTGCGCATGATGTACCTCGAGTACCCCAACGGGACCTCGTACCAGCAGGTGGGCCGAGCGCGACGCATGCAGCTGATTCAAGGCCCGGTCGGCCCGCGGCCGCCCACATTCAGCAAGTCCGAGCTGGCGTCGTGGTTCACCCGGCCAAACAGCGGTGTGCGAGTCGTGCGACCAGGCGACGCGCTCGCCTCCAAGCCCGGCGCTCGCGAGCTCAACGTGCTGTACGACGCAGGGCTCCTCCTCTTCTACTCCGGAATGCTCAACCCCGAGCCCGACGTCGAGACCGACAAGCACGGGCACATCGTCAACCGCGCCGAGGTCAAGATCCAGCAGGCGGTCAAAGCCATGTACCCACTCGCGAGCGAGAACAACGTCGTCAAGGTGATCGGCGCGGGCGGATGCGGACTCTCGGCTCCGGGCAAGGATCCCGCGTACCTCGAGGAGAACGCTGCAGGTGCGTGGTTTCTTCGGCGTGAGGCGTTCGAGGAGGGCAACGCATCTGGCATCCGTCTCGTGTGGGTTGACTCCGAGCTGATCAAGGACACAGCCACGGCTTACAGACTGCTGCTCGAGACACTCGAGTCGCGCGACATGAACGTGGATCCGTCGGGCGAGGCTTCGGACTTCAGCAAGATGGTGCCGCCAATGATGTCCGAGGAGTGGGACTCGATTCCGTCCGAGGTCAACATGCTCGCCACGACTCCCAACGGCGGAACCAAGGGCTACATCAGCGTGGTCACTGGCACTCGAGTTGCGCGCTTCTGGGCATCAAAGGGCCCACACGGCCTCAAGGCTTGGCAGTGCATGGCGTCCGATTATCGGCCGTTTGGGCCCAAGAAGGGCGCGGTACTCGCGTGGAAGGAGCACGGGCGGGTCGTGAGGTCCAAGATGAAGCTCACCAAGCGGGGCGGCGTCTACGGCGAGGCGGAGAATGCCGAAACGCTCGTCAACTACTTTGCGGAGAGCTCCAACGCCGCCGAGACGATGAGCGCCTTCATGGGTGCAGCAGCGCAGGCAGCTACCACATCGTAGGCAGGCACTTTTGTCATAACTTTGTTGTGTAATGTGTGAGAGGAAGGTTGGGCGAGTGTGCTACTTGAAGAACTAACATTTGACATGACCCAGTTCTGCGCCGCCATCACCATCGGCGCGACGTGCACGAGCATGCCGAGCAACGGCGCCGTCGGGTGCTTGACGTACGCGACGCCCGCACCCGCGTCGGCCGCCACCACCTCGCGTTGAGGAAGCGCAGCGTCGGCACCGCTCGCTGCTGGACGCGCGCATCGGCCGCCGTGCCCTTGCGCCGGCGCGTGAGCAGCGCCGCCATCGAGCGGTCCTTGGCGTGCAGCGCCGCCTCGGCCTGCGCCCAGCGCGGCGCCAGCTCGTCGGCGTCCCAAGTCTCGCGCCGCACCTCGGCCGCCGCCGCCCCGACGGTGTTGTGCCGCGGCTGCGGCGCCGCCTGCGCCTTGGCACTTTCGCAGCTGTTGCAGCCTTTGCGCCTCGCGCATCCCATCCGATAGCGCCGCCGCCGCCGCCGCCGCCGTTGCCGCTGCCGCCGTTGCCGCTGCCGCCGCGCCGGCGAGGAGCAGCACGTGAAGCCACTCCTTGTACGGCAGCTGCGGCGGCAGCTGCGCGCACGCCGTCTCGCGCAGCTGCACGAGTCCTCGCGCGTGTGCTGCCACACGCTCGACGACGCGGCCGGCGTGCGCCGCACCGTGTGCCGCGCGACCTACGCGCGACCGCGCGCATATCAGCTGCGCGCCGCGCTCCGACGACAGCTCGACGCGAGGCGGCGAGAGCTCGAGCCCTCCGTGGCGGTAGGCGTCCATCCGCTGCAGCTGCCCGTACTCGCGCAGGATGTGCTGCGCCGCGAGGTGGCGCTCGAGGTCGTCGAGCTGGTCGAGCAGCGACGTGAGCTCGGCGCGCGTCGGAGGCGGCGGCAGCGGCGGCGCGTCGTCTCAGGTGGCGCCGGTGGTGGCGCCGGTGGCGGCGGCGTCGTCAACCTCGTCGGTGGGCGCGAGCGCCGCCTCGCGCGTCGGCAGCGCCACATACATGACGTTTATCATCTCGAGCGCCTCCTCGGCGCCGAGCGGCTCGGCGGCCGTGCCGCCGCTGGCGGCGACGGCGGCGGCGGCGGCGGCGGCGGCGGCGGCGGCGGCGGCGGCGGCGGCGGCGGCGCGCTGCGCGCCGCTCTCGGCGGGGCACGCGTAGACGCAGCTGAGCACCGTGTCGATGAGCAGCGGCAGCGGCGCCAGCAGCCGCTCGTCGCGCGGCAGGACGACGCGGCTCGCGTGGACGAGCGCGGCGCAGCGCGGCAGCGCCGTCGCGGCGGCGTCGGCGGCGAGCGTCGCGGCGTAGGCGCGCAGCAGCGCCGCGCCGCCCGGCTGCCGCAGCACAAACGGCCGCAGGAAGCGCGCGTTGAACGCCTCAAAGTCGGCGACGCGCGGCACCAGCAGATCGGCGTCGGCGTCGGCGCCGGCGCCGCTTCCGCCGCTTCCGCCCGAGGCGGCGGCGGCGCCGACCTCGGCGATGCCGCGGCCGCCGCGCGAGAGCGCACGCAGCGCGGCGCTGCCGACGGCGGCGGCGGCCGAGGCGGCCGTGCTGGCGGCGGCGATGGTGCCGACGGCCGCCCCGACCATCCCCTCGGCGCGCTGCCGCTCGTGCTCGGCGGGGTGGGCGGGGCAGTGCGCCATCAGCAGCTCGAGGCGGCCGTAGCGCGGCAGCGCAACGTACTCGCACAGCGACGTCGCCTCGCCGAGCTCGTAGACCATCGGCGCCAGCTGCGCGCACAGCTCGATGTGGCCGCGCAGCTGCGGCTCGAGGCCGCGCTCGGCGCCGAGGCGGAGCAGCTCAATCGCGTTGTCGAGCAGCCCGCACCGCGCCTCGATCTGCGCCGCGCGCGCCCCCCACCAGCGCGCCAGCTCGGCGCGCGTCAGCCGCGCCGCCCGGGAGCCACCACCGCCGCCGTCAACAACCTCGCCGTCGTCGTCTCCCTCGCCGCCACCGTCGCCGTCGCCGTCGCCATCGCCGTCGCCCTCGTCGCCGTCGCCATCGCCGTGGCCCTCGTCGCCCTCGTCGCCGCCGTCGTCGCCGCCGTCGCCGTCCGTCTCGTCGAGGAGCAGCTCGAGCAGATCGACGTAGCGCGAGGGCGGCGTCGTCTCGGGCACCTCCTCGAGCACGCGCAGCCGCGTCA
>Ga0209713_10002111_pt1 | contig 12240 bp, 3 predicted proteins | sample ArcOceMetagenome_3_FD_187444 | JGI IMG/M metagenome (GOLD analysis project Ga0209713, IMG submission 187444) | Marine eukaryotic phytoplankton communities from Arctic Ocean - Arctic Ocean- Svalbard ARC20M Metagenome (SPAdes) (version 2) | ecosystem: Environmental > Aquatic > Marine > Oceanic...
GTATTTTTTAGATCCTTATTTTGGCGGCCGCCACATCAAATATCGCGGGTTCGTTCTTATTCACCACGCGGCACTCCTGCGCATCATCACCGCACGCCGACCAAGACCCAGGCGAATCAGTAGTTTGGGCCACAGACTATGAACCGGCACCCCCCTCACCGCGGCGACCGCCGGGCCTCCTCTTCGACGCACCCTGTGAGCCCGCCCCGCCGCTCCAGCGCACACCTCACCTCGTTGAGGCTAACACCCTCTCAAAGGACGCAGCGCACGCCGTTGGGCACCGCACCGCTGCCCGGAGCTGCTGCCCCCCTTCGGCCCCATGGCCGCAGCCCTGCACTAGTTCCCAACGACACCGGAACCGCCGAATCACGCTGGCATTGGCTCGCCGGATCACCTCGTGGGCCCACGACCGAGTCGCGGGCCTCTGCTGGAATCTCAGCCCTGGGCCACCTGCCCCATCTGCCAGTAGCGCCGGTCGCTCCCACGCTACGGCGCATTCTCGACGCGCGCGTGCGCGGCGGCGGCGGGCGACTGCTCCCTCTCTCTCTTCCGCGACTGCCACAGCCGACGCGTGCCGCTCCCGTGCTCGCGCAGGCGTGCGTCACGCAGCAGATGCGTGGTCTTCTGCGAGTCGTCGCGTTCGCGTGCGTCGCGGGCTTGTCGACGGCCTCGCTGCCCTCTCCTCCCCCGCCATCGCCTCCGCCGCCGTCGCCTCCGCCGCCGTCGCCGCCTCCCTCGCCCCCGCCTCCCTCACCGCCAACTTGTCCGGCTCATACGCAAGGCAGCTGCGACGATCGGACCCGCCTCGCCGCCGCGGAGACGGGCGAGTGGTGCGACTGCTACGCCGCGTGCCTCGCGGGGGGACACGCGTGCTGCCGCTTCAAGACGGAGGACACCCCGCCGAGGTGCCACGGAGGCGGCTCGGTCACTTCCTCGTCCAACACGGACTCTTTCTCCGTCGCGGTGACGTTCCCGCCGCTCCCGCCCCTGCCACCGGCTCTGCCCCCGTCGCCCCCGTCGCCTCCGCTGCCGAGCCCGCCGCCGCCGAGCCCGCCGCCGCCGCCGAGCCCACCGCCGCCGAGCCCGCCGCCGCCGAGCCCGCCGCCGCCGCCGAACTCACCGCCGAGCCCGCCGTCGCCGCCGAGCCCGCCGCCGAGCCCGCCGCCGAGCCCACCGAGACCATCGGCGCCGCCGTCCCCATCGGTGCCGCCGTCTCCCCCGCCGTCGCCTCCGCCCTGTGGGGGTTCCGTCTGCGTTGCATCGGAAGCAAGTTGGGGCTGCGGACTCGTTAACTGCGGACTCTACTCTTTGACCATGTGCACGTGTGGTTTCCCGGTCGTCTGCGGTGGAACCTGCTGTATCGTGACGCAGCAGCCCGCCTGCCCCCAACCAACGACGCCCCCACCTCCGTCGCCGCCCCCCCCGTCTCCTCCACCGCCATCGCCGCCTCCGTCGCCGCCACCTCCCTCGCCCCCCGCGCCCTCGCCGCCTCCCCCGTCTCCTCCACCGCCATTCTCGCCGCCGCCATCAGCCCCACCGCCGTGCCAGTACGTCTACTATCCGGTCGAGAAGAGCTGGGGCGACGCGCAGAGCAACTGCCAGGCGGACGGAATGAATCTTGCCGTCATTCGGTCGGCAGCGGACAACACTGCGCTGCGGCAGCTCGTCGACGCATCCCGAAACGGCGGCAGCCAGACAGCGTGGATAGGCCTTAGCGATGCAACGGTCGAAGGCGCCTGGAGGTGGAGTCCCAAGGGAGAGGCGGCGGAGTCCTACTACGTCAATTGGGCCACATCACCCCACGAAGAGCCGAATGGCGGCTCCATATCAAATTGTGCCGAGTCCCTTTGGAGCGGGGCTTGGAACGACAATTCGTGCTCCACCCCGAACAGATTTGTGTGCCAGACGAGCTGTCTCTTCCCGCCGGTCGCTCCGCCACTTCCGGCGATGCCGCCCCCGCCGGCCACGCCACCTTCGCCGGCCACGCCGCCCCCGCCCGACTCGCCTGTGTTTCCAGCGTACCAGCCCGTCATGACCGCGGCCGCTGGCTCGGCCCACACGTGCGCCATCCTAACGCTCGGGAGCCTGAAGTGCTTTGGCAACGGAGGATCCGGTCGCCTCGGCAACGACGAAGTCAGCGCGTCTCCTTCGACGAGCACCCTGCCCTCCCACATGGAAGGCCTGCAGCCCGTCGACCTCGGTATCGGGCGAAGCGCGCTCGCCGTGGCGGCCGGCGACGAGCACAGCTGCGTCCTCCTCCATGGCGGCGATGTCAAGTGCTTCGGTAAGGGCCAGCATGGTCGTCTGGGGTACGACAACACAGACGACGTCGGTGACGGTGCCGGCACCAGCATTATGACCAGCCTCGCCACGGTCGACCTTGGCGTCGGCCGCAGCGCCGTCGCCATTGGCACCGGCATGTGCCACACCTGTGCTATCCTCGACAACGGCGACCTCAAATGCTGGGGCTGCGGTGGTTCGGGGCGGCTTGGCTACGACAATTGGAACGAGATAGGATTGGCAGCCAATTCGATGGCATCCCTGCCTGCCATCAGCTTTGGCACCGGTGTCACCGTCACGGGGGTGGCTGTCGGCCACTCGCACACGTGTGCGATCCTGAGCAGCAGCGACCTCAAGTGTTGGGGCCACGGTGAAAAGGGCGAGCTCGGCGGCGCCAGCTTGAACTCGACCATATACTACGGTGGCGGAACAAGGTACATCCCTGCGGACCTGCCGTCCATCTCCGTCCACTGGTGGGGTTCGGATGCACTGGTGCCGCTGAAGATCGCGACCGGGGGAGATGGCGATGGTGGCCACACGTGCGCCGTCATGCAAGATGGCACCATTCAACATCTGAGGTGCTGGGGCCTGAATGGGGACGGACAGTTGGGATACGACAGCACCGAAGACCAGGGCGACGATGCCGACGAGATGGCCAACCTGGGGGTCGTATATCTCGGCATGGACACGAATGAGGTCACCGCGGTTGCGGCTGGAGCTGCCCACACGTACGATGGCCCCACATGCTCTCCAGCCCTCCGCCCCACGCTCAGTCATATCCTGCACGCGCGGCGAATTGTCAGTGCCGGAATCACATCAGCACTGTCGCACGCCCTCGCTTGGCAGGTGCATCATCGGAAACTCGTCAACGGGCAACGTCAAGTGCTGGGGGAGGAACACCGATGGACAGCTCGGCACCGGCGACACAACCAACGTCGGGGATGGTCGTGTCGTGCGAATGTCCAGCCTGACCGCCGTCGACCTCGGCGGCGCCATCGCCACGGCGATCACGGCAGGCGAGGCGCACACCTGCGCCGTCCTCAACACGGGAGCGCTCAGGTGCTGGGGCAAGGGAGACCACGGGCAGCTCGGCAGCAGCAGCTCGTCGAATTCCTCCACTGCGGGCGACCCCGTGGTCTTCCCTCTCCCGACGACGCCGTGCATCGCTGGGCGCATCGAGGCAACGGTGGAGGCCGCATCGAGCGCCTCCGCGTCGCCGTCGCTCAGCCGGAGTTGCATCGTCAACGCGGTCGATAGCGCCTTCAGGTACTACCAGGTCGCCTCTGAGTGCGCTAGCTGCGTCTTGACGGGGAGCAGAGGCGCATCCGTGTCCTCATTTGCGGCCTATCCTTCCACGGTGGAGCGCGCGGGGTCGAGCATCTACAGTGGCAGCATCTTCTTGTCTGCGGACGCCGGCACCTGGAGCTACTCGCCCCCCGCGCTCGCAAACCAGTTCCACGGCCGGCTCGATCCTGATAGAGCCGATGCGTTTCAGGTCGGCGACGTCATCACGTTCACCGACGGCGTCGGCTGCCCTCCCGTTGTCGTCAGGTCGTGCGAGCAGCTGTCGGCCTCCGAGCGAGACTGCGACGACTACTACACCTACGACCACGCCAGCGGCAGCGCGAGCGTTTGCTACCACGTTTTCATCAATAGCTCCAGCTGCGGCTCGCGCTGCCTGCCCACCTGCGAGTCGATGGGCTGCCTTGTCGTCAACGGAACCAACACGATCCTCAACGGACAGTACGAGTACAACCACTCGACGTCGTACTTCGATCGCGTGGACGGCATCACGGCCATGGTCATCCGCGAAGCACTGAGTGGCTCTGGCAACACGTCCTGGTTGTTTGTGGACCCGAGCTACTGTGGCGGCGTGCCGGTCAGTCAATGCAACGACAGTCTAGCTCATCAGGGAGAGGCTTCTCAAAGCAACAATCGTCCGTCAGTGGGAGAAGTGTCCGACGGGGGGTCCGCAGGCACGAGCGGCATTTACTTCTTCGATTACACCTGCCCGCCTCCCTCGCCGTCTGCGCCCCCGCTTCCGATGCCGCCGCCCTCGCCGCCCGCCGCGCCTCCCCTGTCGCCGCCTCACGCGTCCGACCGTTCGCTCTCGCGCGGCGCGATCGTGTCGCTCGGCCGCGGCGCAAACAACACCGCGGTGGCGCGGCTGAACGACACCAGCGCGCTGGCTTGCTGGTGGTCGCATAGGCCGGGCGGGGCTGAAGTGGGCGACCGCGAGCATATCCGCTGCTCGATATTGGAGGAGAGCGGTGGCGCGCTCGTTAGCAGCGTGTTAGGGGGCTGGCAGCTGGCGAGTCCCGACGGTGGCAGCACTGCGCGCAAGCACGTGGGGCTTGTCGCTCTGTCGGCCAACTTGGTGACGCTGTGCTCAATGGGAGATGCCGTCTGGTGCATAGCCTTCGACCCGAGTGAGCTTCGTGACGGAGCCTTGTCGTCCTTTCTGGCCGGAGAATTAGCTAGCTCGATGCCCTACCTCCGCCTCCGTGACTCTCCGAACGACTTTGGCGAGACGGGTCAGCTGGTCGCGATGGCCGCTCTCGGCAACAACACCGTGCTGGCCTGCTTCGCCTGGGCGGCGGATACCGGTGTTGCAGACCGCAGCAAATGCCACGTGGTGCTCCCTGGCGAAGTCGGTCCATATGGGTTTGCAGAGCCAACCTCGCCCGCATCCGAGATGCTGACGTCCCACGGCGAGAGGCCAACCCAGCTCAGCATGGTGGCGCTCGACGACACGAGTGCGCTGGTCTGCTACCGGCTCTCCCAGGACGTGGCAAACGCCGTGGCCCAAGGGATGTCCCAGATCGAGGCGCCTCTGATTTGCGGGTGCCACAGCACCCCCGTAGATTGTGGCGAGGCGGTGCTGTCGTATGTTCTCACCGGTCCGTCCAGCGGCGAGTGCCAGTGCACCCTGCCCGGCGGTAACACGTACAGTCGCAGCCAGTGCGAGCTTCCGGCCCAGTGCAAGGTGCTCACGGTGGAGCCGCAGGACGGCGGCAACGTGACTCTCACCGTCGTCGGCGCGCCGTTCAACCTCATCCCACCATCTCCGGCCATGCCGCCATCTCCGGCCATGCCGCCATCTCCGGCCATGCCGCCATCTCCGGCCCCACCACCCGTGGCACCACCGCCAGCGTCCCCGGGTGCGATGTGCGGCGCGGCGTCGTGGGTGCTGAGCTCTGATTCCAGCGGCACCACCCCAACCTGCACCGCCGCATGCGCTGCTGCTGGCAGCCAATGCGTCGCCCTGCCCTCGGAATCAGTGACGGGGGCATGCATGGACTCTATTAACGACCACCTGGTCGGCGGCACGTGCTCTCACCTGGTCAGCGGCACGCTCTACAACTACTTGCCGTCTATAAGTTGGGGCGAGTGCTTCATTGGAGCTCCGAGCCACTTCTCCTGCGATGGGGCCGCGCTAGCAGTCGGCTGGAAGCGCTTCTGTCCCTGCACGCCGCCGCCGCCGCCGTCTGCCGTGGGGGAGGACCTATCCGACACAGCGCTTGGCGTCACAGCCTTCTCTCCGACAGAGTTCATGGCGTGCTACAGCCGCGCGCACCTCAGCGGCACCGGCTGGTGCACCGTCATCACGATTGCGGCGTCCTTGGCCGCCATCCTGAGATGTGTGGTCTTCAGCTTCAGCGCCGACGAGGTGGCGTCGGTCTCGGTGGCGACGCTCGGCGTGGACTCTGCGCTCGTCTGCTACGACAACGTCGCGCGCGGCCGCGGCGAGTGTCGGAGGGTCGTCGTCGCCCTCTCGCCGCCGCCGCCGCCGCCAGGGGCTGATGGGCCCTCGCCGCCGCCGCCGCCGCTGCCGCCGCCGACGGTGGGCGACGCGGTGGTCGTCGAGGCGACGCCGGTGCACGCGACGAGCGTCGCCGCCCTCAGCGATGGTTCGTCGCTCTTTTGCTTCGACCGAGAACCCACACCCCAGACGCCCACTTCCTTCAACGTAACGGGCGACTGCGTGGTCCCCCCCGGCCGGCCCAACTGCTTTCAGACGTTGAACTACGGCGTGAGCAACTACGCGAGCTCCGCCTCGTGCAGGGTGGTGTCGCCACCGTCGATCGCAATCAACGTGACCAGTTTCGACCTCTCCACCGGCTTTTCCTCCGGGAATGGAGCGTCCTACAATTGCTATGACGCTCTCACTGTGAATGGATTGGACTACTGCGACTCAGATGGGCCTGACGGCGTGGTGCCCGACGGAACTGACATCATTTTCCAGACCGACATTGGGAGTAGCGCGACAGCCAGCGGCTTCGAAATCTGCTTCGGCCCTTCCGACACGACGAGCGACGGCGCGGCCTGCGCGCTTATCGACGGCGTCATGTCGCCGCCCGCCACGCCACCGCCCGCCACGCCGCCGTCGGCCCCGCCGCTCATGCCGCCGCCCGCGCCACCGCTCGCACCGCCGGCGCCACCCGTGGCTCCGCACCCGCCGCGCCTGCCTCCGTCGCCGCCGTTGCCGCCGACGCCACCGTCCACGCCTCCGCGGCCGCCGCCACTCGCCCCACCGCCCACGCGCCCGCCGCCCTCGTCGCCGCCCTCGTCACCACCGCCGTCGGCCCCGCCGTCGCCGCCCCCGCCAGCGCCGCCACTCTGCGCGCGCCTCACGCTCACCACCTCGCGGTTGCGCCCCGGGTTCAGCGAGGCGCTCCGCGCCCTCCTCGTCACTATCCTCGCCGTGCCCGCGTCCCGCATCGAGGTCGCTGTTCCCGCGGAGGTGGCGGCAGCGGCGGTGGCAACGGCGGGTGCAGGCGGCGCCATCGACGGCCCTTCGTGGGACGACGCCTTCGCGGCGAGGCGCCTCAACGTCCTGCTGCACAGCCCCGCCGACCCGCCCTACACGCCGTCAGCGGCGGTGCGCGCCGCGCTGCAAGCGCGCCTCGCCACCCACCCTCGCGGCGTCGGCGCCGATGGCGTCACCAGGCTCAACCTCACGGCGGGCGAGGAGCAGCAGGACCCTCGCCACCGCCGCACGGTCGCCTTTGTCGACGCGGCCGCTGGCGCGCCCTCGTGCGACGTGCCAACGCCGGATGCGCCGCCGCCTCCGCTGCTCGCTCCAGCTGCGCCGCCGCCCATGGTACCGCCGCCGTCGCCACCGCCGCCGCCAGTCGGTCCGAGCATCTGCCTCGCGGTGCGTCTGCACGACGCGTTTGGCGACGGATGGGGCGGCGTCGCGCTCGTCGCTCGCAGCCTCGATGCCGCGAGCAGCAGCGGCAGCGGTGGTGATCGCAGCAGCAGCAGCAGCAGCAGCAGCCCCTCGGGTGCTAGCTCCGCCACTTTCCCGTCGGCTTCGGAGGGCACGCGACACGACGCGGCGCTCTGCTTGCCCAGCGGCTGCTACGAGCTGATCGCAGAGGGGGGCGACGCCACCAGCCGCGCCGAGGCCTCATGGGAGCTGCTGGACAGCTGCAGCGGCGGCGCGACCGGGACGACCAGGACGACCGGGACGACCGGGACGACCGGGACGACCGGGACGACGCCCGCGCTCGGCGTCGTCTTTGCGGGGCGCGCCGTGCGCCTCTGCCTGGACCAGCCAGCAGCTGGCGGTGGCAACGCGAGCTGCACTCTGCTCGCGGCGCCCTTGGCACCACCGGTACCGGCGCCAAGCGCGCCGCCAGCTTCGCTGCCGTCGGTGCTGCCTCCGTGCCCACCAGCGCCGGCGCAGCCACCCTTCCTGGGGCACAGCCCGCCCCTCGGCCCGCCCACGCCGCCACCGCTGAGGGCGCCGCGTCTGCCACCTCCGCTGCGGCCGCCTTCCCAGCCGCCAGCAGCCGTCCCGACGCCCCCGGCCTTTGATCCGAGCCTCCGGCCGCCGGCGGCGCCCGACCCCCTGCCCCCGGCCCCGACGACGCCACCGACGCCACCGACGCCACCGACGCCGCCGACGCCGCCTCCGCCGCCGCCGGTGACCGTGCCGTCGCCGCCGCCGTCGTCGCCGCCGCCACCGACCCCCAGGCCGCCGCCGCCACCATCGTCGCCGCCGCCGCTGCAGCCGCCGTTGGCACCGCCGTCGTCTCCAGAGACTGTGCTCGAGCGCGTGTCCGGGATGCTCCAAGGGTACGACAACATCTCCGACTTCACCTTCCGGCTGACGGCCCTCCTCCTCGCCGCCGTCGTCGCGCTGCAGTGCGTGGTCCACTACTGCCGGCTGCGCGCGATGGTGCGCGCGATCCACGCGCACGAGAAGCGCCTGAGCGCGCACGCGGAGGAGCGGACGGCGTTCATGGAGCAGATCGCCGCGAGCGATCTGACGAGGAGCTCCCTCCTCGACTGCGGGCGGATGAGCGGCGCAGGAGACGACGACTTCCTGTGGCGCTCGGAGGCGAGTGGATGGCGCGGCGGCGGCGACTGCGAGGGCGGCGTCGAGGCGGGTGGCGAGGTCTCGGTCTCGGCGGTGGGTCGCTGCGGAGGGGCGGCGACGGCGGCCGGCGACAGCAAGCAGCAGCCGAAGGCGGCGATGCTGCCCGCACCCAAGGGCTCGCGTCACACCTCCACCCTCGTACAAAGGGCGATTCACCGCACCTCTTTGCTCGCCGGCGGCCCGCGCCGCACCACCGCTCTCCCCGCTGGCACCGCTGGTGGCAGCGGCAAGCACCGCGGCAGCGGCGAAGGCCGCTCGACGGGCGGCGCCGCCGCCACCGCCGCCGCCACCGCCGCCGCCGCCGCCAACGAGTCCTGCCGCTCCACCCCCGCGTCGTCGGTGGGCTCGTCGTCCGTGCCGTCGGGCGCGTCGTCGGCGAAGCAGGCGCCCGCCGCACGGCCGATGCCGCTGCTCCAGTCCAAGGACGTGACGGCCGGCACGACGCCCGCAAAGCTGCTCCTCGTGGGACACGCCGAGCTCGGCTCGACGGCGGCGGACGACGCGGCGGCGATCGCGCAGCTGCGGCGGCTCCGGCTGCCGGCGGCGCCGGCGGGCTCACGCTTCGCGACAGTGTCGTTCCGAATGCCGACGACGCTCGCCAGCCCCGCCGCTGCCGCCGCGGCAGACGCCGCGCCCTCCGCCGACGGCGCCTCCGACGCCAGCGGCGCCTCCGACGCCAGTGCGGCGACCGACGCGAGTCGCCGCACAAGCGGCGAGGCGGCGACGCCAAAGACGACGACGACGAAGGCGACGACGACGGCGGCGACGACGACGACGACGACGTCAACGACGACGACGACGACGGTGAACCGCTCGTACCTGCTGAGCCGGCCGCTGCTGCACGCGCAGAGCAGCTACAGCCACCGCGAGCTCGAGGCGGTGCTGCGCGAGGCGGCGCTGCTCCGCGCAGTCTCGCTCCGCCACCCGGGCCTGCTGCCGCTGGTGGCGGCGGTCGCGCAGCTCGACACGCCGCGCGGCTCCGACGTTTCGCTGCTCTCGGAGCTGTGCGAGCTGCCGCTGGCGGTCGTGCTCGCCGACAGCGTCGACGGCGTGGTGCCTCACAACGGCGTGGTGCCGTACAGCACCGCGGCGGCGCCTGTCGACGGGCCGCGCCGGGCGCCGGTTGGGAGCGTCGGTCGAGGTGGCGGCGGTCGCGGCGCGTCGTCCGGCGGGGGTGCGAGCGAGAACTGCCAGCCGACAAACAACGGCTTCCTCGCTCGCTCCACCTCGGTGGAGGACACGGAGGCGACCGAGACGACCGAGGCGACGGAGGCCGCGGAGGCGGCACGGGAGGCTGGCGTGGGTGCGAACACCGTGGCCAACAGCAGCAGCGGCGACGGCGACGGCGACGGCGACGGCCAGCCGTCGGAGCTAGGCGAGCCGTTGGAGCTGACGTGGCGTCGCGGCCTACTGGCGATCGCGACCGACGTCGCCGGCGCGCTCGCGCACCTGCACGGCCACGGCCACTGCCACGGCGGCCTGCTGCTGCACGACGTCCACCTCACGAGCCGCTGGCGGGCGCGGCTCTGCTGCGCGCACATGCGGCGCAGCACGGCGCTCGACGGCGGCGGCGGCGGCGGCGGCGCGCGCGCGGGGCGCGACGGCTCCGCACTCGGCATCCTCGCCGCGGCCGTGTCGTGCGTCGACGCGACGCGGGACGACCCTCCGCCCAGCAGCGCGGCGGGCATGGCGGGGCGATGGACGGGCGTGCTGCGCGGCGCCGCATCCGACGAGTCCGTCGGCGGCGGCAGGGGCAGCGGCGTGAGCGGCAGGGCGAGTGGTGGCTCCAGCGGTCGCGTCAGCAGCGGAGTCGACGACGACCATGGCGGCGGCGCTGGTGACGGCGGCCACAGCGGTCGCGGTGGCAGACACGGCGGGGGCGGTGGGCGGGACGGCCGCGGCTTACCTGGGGACGTCATGTTCATACCGCCAGAACGGATGATCGCCGGCAGCAACGCCGCGCACCAAGCGCATCGCCCACCGCCCTCCACCGCTGCTGCCGCTGCCGTCGCCATCGCCTCCGACGCAGCGCCGCCCCGTCAGCGAGGCAAGAGCAAGGGTGGCGGCGGCGGCCGCGGCGGGAGTGCGACGGAAGCGGCAGCGGCAACGGCTGCCGAGGCGTCGCCGTCGTCGCGCGCCGCCGACACGCTCCGCTCCGCCCGCGACGAGGAGGCGGCCGAGGCGGCGGCCGAGGCGGCGGCGCGCGCGGAGGAGGCGAAGCAGGGCGACGCGTGGGCGTTTGGCGTGCTGCTGTGCACGCTCGCGCTCCACGCGCACGGCCAGCGCCAGACGCGCGAGCAGCACGGCTCGCTGCTCTTCATGGGCAAGGACGACGCCGCCGCCTTCGACGCCCAGCAGCAGCAGCAGCAGCAGCGGCAGCAGCAGAGCGGGTCTGATGGCGAGGCGAAGGCGGGTGCGGGCAGCGGAGGCGCCGATGGCGGCGGTGGCGGTTGTGGCGGCAGCAGCGAGGGCGGCGGTGCTTTGTCAAACCCATCGGGTCTGACCGAACGCCCGGGCCAGACGCGGCGCGGCGGCGGCCTGCTGAAGAGCGGTCGCGACGCCTCCAAACGGCACTCCGCCGGTGCAGCGGCGGCCAAGGCGGGCCAGGGCGGTGGGTTGACACTCCGTGAGCGGCGACAGGCGACGCGCGCAGCCAAGGAGTCTGCGCGGGCGGCGGCCCGCGTCTCCGAGCCGGCACCATCGACAGCCCACCCAGCCGTTGTCGACTCTTCCTCCCCCAACGCCGCCGCCGCCGGCACGTCCGCAGCGGTGGTGTTGGGGGAGGTAGATTCGACGTCGAGGTGGCCTCACGAGGCGGCGGCGGCGTCTGCGCGCCAACTGAGCCGGCAGCACAGCGGCCACGGCCTCCACATGCCGCAGATGCCGCAGATGCCGCAGATGCCGCAGATGCCGCACGTGCACATGCCGCATGTGCACATGCCGCACATGCGTCTCAAGAGCCGCAACGGCCACGGCCATGGCCATGGCCACGAACACCACCTCGAGGCACCGCCGCCGCCGCCGCAGCCGCCGCGCCCGCCGCCGCGGCCGTCGCCGTACCTCGTCATGCTGCGCATGTGCCAGGGCTCGCTCTCGCCCTTGGACGGCGTCTCCCTCGCCAACTGCCCGAAGCCGCTGCTGCGCCTCGCGACGGCGTGCTGCGCGCGCGTGCCGGCCGACCGCCCCGAGCTGCAACGGCTCTCCGTCGAGCTGCAGGGTCCGGTGCTGAGCCTCCTCGAGCCCGATGCGCTCGAGGCGAGACGACCGACGGCGCCGCTGCGCGGCTGGCGCGCCGCCGCGCTCGCGCATCACGGCGGCGGTAGCCGCGCTGGTGGTGGCGGTGGTGGCGGTGCTGGTACCACTGCCATCGGCGGCGGCGGTGGTGCCGGCGGGCCCTCTGCGCTCGCATCGTCGGCGTGCATCGTCGGCGGCAGCGGCGGCGGCAGCGGCGGCAGCGGCGGCAGCGGCGGCAGCGGGCAGCTGCAGCGCGCGAGCGCCGACCAGACGGGCGTGGCGGCTTCGCTCTTCGCGCGGTTCGACGCCGACGGCAGCGGCGCGATGGACGCGGCCGA
>Ga0209713_10002113_pt1 | contig 12235 bp, 8 predicted proteins | sample ArcOceMetagenome_3_FD_187444 | JGI IMG/M metagenome (GOLD analysis project Ga0209713, IMG submission 187444) | Marine eukaryotic phytoplankton communities from Arctic Ocean - Arctic Ocean- Svalbard ARC20M Metagenome (SPAdes) (version 2) | ecosystem: Environmental > Aquatic > Marine > Oceanic...
AGAGTCTCCCGACGAGGGCTTGGAGAGTCTGCCGAAGGCGAGGCTCGCCTGGTGGTGCATCTGCATGGGATAGTTGTTCGATCAGCCAGTCTTGAGGCTGGGCGAGCTGGCCAGATGGGTTGGCGTGGCGGTTATTCTCGGAATTGCATTCAGGACGCCATCTGCATTCTTTTCGCAAACGTCCTACTCTAGCAGCCTACGTTTGACGCCGCGCAGCTCGCAGGCGCGCCAGCTAGCCGCCTCTGCCGACGGCTAGCATGCCACGGCGCAAGGCGGGCCCGCCGCAGCCGCGCTCGCTGGTCGTCATCAAGGACGGCCACGTCGGCAGCGAGTGGTTTGCCGAGTCCCTGCAGCGCCAGCCGTCGACGCGCTTCATCTTCGAGATGGGCCCGTGCATCACCGGCAGCCTGGAGGGCAAGAAGGCGTTCGTCGCCGAGAAGCGCGGCTGCGCGTGCTCCAAGGAGGACTGCCAGCTCTTCAAGCGGGACATCCACCAAGCGCCGTGCCTCGACTCTCCTCACGCCCAGTCGTGCACCGTGCTCGGCGGCTCGCACATGTCGGTGGCGGCCGACAACGAGGTGGCGCAGTGGCAGGAGGCGCTGACCAACGCCACCGGCGTGACGATTGTCGTGCAGACGAGGTCCAACCTCGTCAAATGGGCGTGGAGCTTCCTGCGCACGGGCGCGTCGCACCGCTTTTTGTACTGGCAGCGGCAGAATCAGAAGAACGCCAGCGCCGCTGGCGCAAAGATCAAGGAGCTCAACCACCTCCGATCCGAGAGCAACCGGAGCAAGGAGAAGGCGGTGCGGGTGGAGCCGGCGCACCTGCTGCGGCTGGTGCTCGCCAAGCAGCGCCGCTCGGAGCGGCTGCTCGAGATTGCGCGCAAGCTGGCGGTGCAGGTGGGGCAGCGGCGCGAGCGCGTCGTGCTGTACGAGTCGCTGCAGACGGACATGGAGGGCGAGCTGCGCAAGCTGTACCGCTCGATGGGCGTGCCGTTCAGCCTCGAGGCGCACCGCTCGGTGCCGCGCAACGCGCTGCTCAAGCACGCGACCGAGGACCTGACGCGCGCCATCTCCAACTGGCGCGAGCTCGAGGGCGCGCTACGGCCGTACCCGTGCCTGCTCGAGATGCTGCACGACACGGAGCGGCGCGCCTTCGCCGACTGCAACGGGCTGCGCGGCGGCCGCTGCGCGTGCTCGTGGAAGACGCCGATTGTGCCGCGCAACCTGAGCGCGCTCGGGCGGCAGCAGAGGCGCGCGGCGGTCGCGCTCGCCGCGCAGATGCGCCGCCACGTGCACGGCGGGCGCGGCCGGCGCGGCGTCGGCGCGTCGAGCCACCACCTGCCGGGGGTGCAGCACGGCGAGCAGACGCCCGCGGAGGCCGTGATGGCCAAGGCCGGCGGCATGCTCGGGCTGCTGCTGCTCCTCCTCATCACCGCCGTCGCGCGCTCGGGCTGGTGGCCGCGGCGGTGCGCCCCCTGGTTGGCCACGGCCGCGCCGAAGCGCCGCCGCGTCAGGGACGCCGCTGTGCAGACGCCGAGCTCGGTCGAGGTGAGGCACCGCGGAGGCGACGGCTTCCACAGCGGCATCGCCCTGCGCTACCCGAGCGACGTCAGAGGCCGCCCGCCGCTCGAGGCTGAGGAGGCGAGACGGTGACGGTGCTGGGCACTCGCGGTCGCCCACGTCGACGTCTCGACCATGTGGCGTGGCGCCACACGCCAATGAATGAACGCCCGGCTCTTCCTTTTATGAATTTTATTTTATGAACTGGACCGTCTGAGAGAGGGGCATACGAGTTTCTTCCAGGGCTAGACTAGACTTCCTAAACTATCTCCTAGACTTGTGTGACACGGAGCGCGCCATGTGCATGTCACGCATGGCAGATTTGACGTCGTACCCAACAGACGTGGCCCTCCGTGCGCCTCGCCTCATGGTGATGGACCACAAATCAGTGCCCCGTGCGTGGTGCGTTGCCTCCAACCGAGACTGCGCCATTGTCGTAGCTCATGTCGGTCGTCAGCGTCAGCATGAATCGTGCGACATCTTCCCGCGCCACGGAAGCGCCGACGGTGCCATCGACCTTCGCAACGTCGTACTTGCCCTCACCTGGCGCATTACTCAGCCCTGCCGGCCGAACGACGGTCACCGACACACCCGAGGGCCGCGAGTGAGGCGAGGCCTCGCCATAGAGCATCCCAGCCGGCGCCCCGATCGTGAGCGCCTCGGCGGCGTTCAGGTCGTCCTTGGTCTTGCGCAAGATGGTGGCAAATATGAGAGAGAAGACCCATCCACCAAAGCCGAGACGCAGCAGCTGGAGGCGGGAGTCGCCAACACCAATCGACGAGACCATTGCCATGCGTCCCACACCGGCCTTGCTCATCGCGCTCATGATGGTGGCAGTGCCGTCCGCCACGATGGGGTCCTCACCGCGCCTGTTGCCGATGCACGACAGGACCAGGTCGGAGCCTTTCAGCTGTGTTGCCAGGGCGTCTGCGTCGCGATCCTTCATGTCGAGCTTCTCCTTTTTCAGGTTCTTGTCAGGCTGTCCAGAGATCTTGCTGGTGTCTCGGGCGAGTGCGAGGACGCTATGCCCCTGCTCCAGCGCGAGCCTGACGACATGAGCTCCGACACCTCCTGTGGCGCCGATTACTGCGATCCTCATCCCAGCGTCGCTGCAGGTGGGCGATTCGGCAGCTGCGCCGGCAGCGAGGAGCGAGAGAAGGGCGGCCGTGGTTGCCGCTCAGACTCACAATCTCGCGCAGCGCATGCAGGCTAAGTTTTGCATGCTCGTTTCTGGTTTTGTTTTCGCGTCGCGTGTTCACCGGTACGACACAAAACCTAACCACAACGTCAACCGGGAGCATCCTTACCTAGCTTCATGTCCGCGAGCAGCTGCTCAAAGTCCTGTGCGGCGGCGGCGGCCGACTCCTCGTCATCCAAGACCGCCTCGGTAGCGGCCTGCTTCTCTGCCGCCTTCTTCTGCTTCTGCTTCTCCCTCTTCTTGCGATTGCGCTCCGCCGCCGCAAAGGTCGAGAGCGCACGGTCCCTGCGCTCCTGCTCGGTCGGGAGCGGCGCGTGCATCTCCTGCTGGATCCACTCGTCATTCGCCCACAAGCTACCCTGGTAGCGCGGGTCCCACTTCTTGATGGCGATCGACGGCGCGCCTTGGGTGGACATCTGGTCGGGGTGCATGATCCCGCGGACCAGGAACACGACCTCTGTGTGGCACGTGAAGCCTCTCGTGAAGTGGATGTACGAGTCGCCGAGCCCAAGCTGCTGGATCTCGTCCACTCTGTTGCGCTCGATGCGCTCGATGTTCTCGAACCAATACTTCATCTTCTGGCCCTTCATGAAGAGCTGCACGATGAACCAGCCGCGACCGAGAGAGCGGAACTGAGCGCAGCGCGCCGTCGCCTCCTCTGGCGGGCAGTCGAGAAAGCAGCGCCGAGTGATGAACTCGTGCAGTGCAGTCTCCACATTTCGGACCCAGGCCTTGGCCTCGTCGACCTTGTCCCCAACTCTGCATGCGAACGCAGCTGTGATCGTCTTGTCGCCGCGGAACGAAATCATCGGCGCCTCGAGCGAGGTAGCGAACAGCACCTTGCCGAGATTCGTGCCGGACAGCACGTGCTGCATTTTGGCAATCTCAGCGCGGTCGGCCTCGACGTCGACCACACTCATCGTGGCGCGGGTCGTCGCTGGGTTCTCGGCCTGCGCAGCGAGCGATATTCCTGGAGCGAGTGCGCGGCGCGCGACTCACGCAGAAGTTCCCTGCGTCCCTGGGAGGGGACAAAACAGCGCACGTGTGCTCACTCACGATCCTGTTCGCACAGTAGGATTGTGCGTGTCTCACCGAAGCCGTCAATGAAGACCATCGCGCCCGGGTGGTGAAGTTGCTGCAGCGCACGGACGCTAGCCGTGACCGCCGGCCTTGGATCCAATGCGTGCCGCGAGCCGTCGCAGCAGCCGTCGGGCTCAACCAGCCTGAGCAAGTCGCGTCGAGCTGCCGCCAGCTGCTGCCAGAGCCGACAGATTTGTGAGCAGGCGTAGAGGTCTCGGAGTCCTAAACGCTCTCGGGCATTAGATTAGCCATCACAGCGCGAGCACAACTTTGACGTCCGCATGCATTGCGGCTCGTTGCGCGCGTTGTGTCGTCGTTGACAAAACGACCCTTCTAATGTCAGCCAGCTTCCTCGAAGCTGTGGTTCAGCGCGCGGCCGACTGTCGCGGCGAGATGCCGGCGTCGCCACCGCCGCTCTCCCTGTCCCTGCTAGGCAGCGATGCGCACGGCGAGATCGCCGCCGCCTGCGCAGTCGTGTCGCTCCATCGTATGCGCCGCGTCTCGCGCAGCTGGCACCTCGTTGCTAACCCGGAGCTCTCACGCCGACTGGAGCTGCTGCCGTCGGAGCTTAGGATGACCCATGCCGAGCGCGCCGCACTGGTGGCCAAGTATGCGAAGGATGTCGTCGAGGACGCCCGCGAAGCGTGGCAGGTGCTCGACGAGCAGCTGGTTTCGTTGACAGAGTTGGAGTCCATGATGAACGACATCGGAATACAGGTTCCTCCTGGGACGATCAGGCAAGCTGCCGTCTGGCAAAGGCTGCAACTACCGGGCAACCCTGCCAAGCGCGCCTTTGCCCGGGCCTGCCACCTCGAGGCGTTCACGTTCGAGGACCTGTGTCTCGTGGTCGAGATGTCGCTGCTGGACTACGACGGCCCAGTCTGCGGTCTGTGCAATAGCGTCTGGTCGAAGGTGCCGGGATGGCGCGACTTCGAGTGTCGGAGCCATGGCCTGTGCTTCCACTTTGCCACAGGCGCCGGCGTCTCTCGCGGGGAGGAGGTAATCTCAGCGCGCGCGGCGCGCGCTGCCGTGGCCGCCGTCTATACGGCTTTAGGCATGTCAGGTGCCGAAGATGTCAGGTGCCAAAAGTGCGTCGCGACGCTGTCGCTGAGCAGCGGTCCCATGGACGACCGTGAGAGGTTCACGGCGAGCAACATCCAAGGACATCTTGCGGCCTACTTCGATAACATCCGCAAATATTAACTATTCTCACGTTCCGGTATCTTGAGAAAATCATGTTTCTGTTCAATCAAAAAGCTTGAACGTAATGTCGAGACCACACGCACGCACGTTCGCACTAATCGCAATCGACTAAGCTATACGCCGTCGTCATGGAACCGATCTCGCTCTCCGAGGGCACCACCACGCACAGCCTGGCGACCTTTGGCGCGTGGGTCGTGGGAGGCGGCGAGGACGCTCTGCTGCGAGTCTGGGACACGGCGTCCCTGCCCTCGTCGCCCCAGCCAGCTCAGAGCACCGTCGATGGCCATACAGCTCCCATCCGCGCGGTCGACACGTTCCTCGTCGCTGGCGACGGCTTCGGCATCGCGAGCGCCGCCTCGGATGGCACGGTCCGGCTCACCAGCATGCGCTGGCGCGGCGACGCGTTCGTGGCGAGCACCATCGCGGTGCTCGAGGGGCACAGCGACCCGCGCGTCGCCGCGGTGGCGGCGCACGCCACGGCGGGCGACGTCGTGCACGTCGTGAGCGGCGGCTTCGACAAGAGCGTCCGGCTCCACACCGTCTTCCACGACGGCTCCGGTGCCACTGGCGTTCGCGTCGGCGCGCCCCGCGTGCTGAAAGCGCACACGGACTGGGTGCTGGCCGTGGCGATGACGTCGAGTGCTGGAGGCGGCCTCCAGCATGACGAGCTCAAGGAAGCGCCGAGTGACGACGTCGACGACGATGACAGGCGACAGCAACGCGGCCTGCGCGTGGTGAGCGCCTCGCGTGACAAGACGCTGCGGCTGTGGGATATGGGCGCAACGGAGGGCGCGCCACCCACGGCCGTGCTGCGCGGGCACGCACGCGCCGTCATGGCCGTCGCCACATTCTTCTCGCGGCGAGGCGAGGCGCGCATCGCGAGCGGCTCCGCCGACACGACCGTGCACGTGTGGAGCGGCGAGCTGCGCGCCGATAAGCGTGCAGCGACAGGCTCTGACGAGGCGGCGGAGGCGGGGCAGGAGGAGGAGGACGACGACGACGACGACGACGTGATCGAGGATCGCAAGCCTCTGGCGGTGCTGCGGGGCCATACCGCCATCGTGAATGCCGTGGCGGCGTGCGAGGCTCCGGGCGGGCCCAGCTGCCTCGCGAGTGGCTCCGACGACGGCAGCGTGCGGCTGTGGGGTCTCGAGGCGATGCGCCCCCTCGCCGTGCTCGATCACACGGGCGCGGCGGTGTGGGGCGTCGCCGTGGCGGTGGCGCGGAGCGGCGCGTGCCGCCTCGTGTCGTCGGCCGAGGATGCGACGCTTCGCGTGTGGGACATTGGCGCGAGCCTTGCCGAGGGAGGAGGGCAGCGGCAGCAGCACCAGCCGTCGCCACCGGCGCTGGGCGGTGCCGAGCCACGACACGCAACTTCAGCGGCTGCCGCGGCTGCCACGGTTACGCCGCCGACGCATCTGCATCCGAGCGGGACGTCCAACGACCGAATGACGGCGGGCGGTGCAGGCGGTGCAGGCGGCAGCCACGACGGCCAAGGAGACGGCGGTGGCAAGCCAGCAGCAGCGGGCTCGGCATGGGGCTCGGCTGCTTCCGTCGGCTCGGCCACCACCTCCCCCTCCACCACGGCGGAGATGTTCGCTGCTGCGTTGGCGGCGCTGCACCAGGCCAAGGCGGCGGCCGAGGCCGAGACGGAGCGCAGCGAGCGCCAAGTGAGGCGCGCGGCGGCCGAGGCGGCCGAGGCGCGGGCAGCGGCGGGGCAGTGGGCGGCGCGCGCCGAGGCCGAGGCGAGGGAGCGCGCGGCGCGCGCGGAGGTCCTCGTGCAGGAGGCGAGGGCGGCGCAGGCGGCCGTCGAGGCGGCGGCGGCGCAGCGCGTGGAGGCGGCGCTCGCGGCGGCGGAGGAGGCGCGCGCGGAGGCGGCGGAGGCCGACGCGAGCCGCCGGGAGGCGGGTGACGCGGTGGAGCTGGCGCGCGCGCAGGCGGAGGCGGCGCGTCGCGCGTGCGCCGTGTCGGACGAGGCGCTCGCTCAGGCGCGCGGCGAGCCGGAGCATCTCGAGCGGCTGAGCCTCGAGCAGCTTGAGGAGCTCGAGCACGCCGCCAAGGAGGCGGCCGCGCGCATCTCCGAAGCCGCCGACGAGCGCCGGCGCGAGCAGCGGATGTGCGCCGTCTGCTTCGAGGCGCCCAAGAACACGGCGCTCGTGCCTTGCGGGCACTCGCTGTGCGAGAGATGCGCCGAACGGGTCGACAAGTGCCCGACGTGCCGCGTCGTCGTCAGCCAGAGGCTACGGACTTTTTAGAATTAGATGAGCAGCGCCCGTCTGAGGGCTGTAGAGCGCCGTGTCGCAATCTAGAAGCTGCATCGGAAGTAGAGGCGAGGGAGGGTGGCGATCACCGTGGGCTGGGTGGGAAAACCACGTAGCCTCGGGGGCAAACTAACGCAAGGCATACTTTACTAACTCCTGCATGCGCTGTGTAACCTGAACGGTTGATCCAGCACCCTCAGTTTGGGCAGCGCCAAATGCCCAACAACTGCACCGCCGCCGTCTCGCTCTCCTCGTCGGACGGAGACACGGCCACTTTCACGCTCAACGGCACGTGTGCCGGGCCAGGCGACACTGTGGCGCTCGTCCACGACGGCTCGAGCTGCCCGCAGGTGCTCGCTCTCGACAACACCTCGTCCTTCACGACAGCGCTATCTTCGGGCGGGCAGTACGAGATATTCACGGCCGTGGCTAGCTTGGACCTTGCGCAGCCGCCACCCACACTGCCGCCGCCCTCGAATCCACCTTCCTCGCCACCACCAGAGCTGCCGCCACCCTCTACGCCGCCGCCACAGCTGCCGCCGCCCTCTGTGCCACCGCCACTGATGCCGCCACCCTCTGTGCCGCCGCCCCTGGCGCCACCACCGCCGATCTCACCGCCGTCGTCGCCACCACCCTCGATGCCACCGCCGCCGCACCATCCGTCGCCCACGTCGCCTCCTGCCGTGCCTCCGCCCGTGGCGAACGTGCTGACCGACGAGTGGCCGGCGGTCTTGGGCGTGGCCGTCGGGCTGGTGGCATGCTTGGCCCTGATGCTGAGGCGCCGCCACCGGAAGAAGGAGGTCGCCACCGCGCCCGAGCTCGTGGCTGGCGAGATGAGCGAGTGGAGGACGTGCGCGGCCGAGGACGGCACGCCGTACTTCTATCACCCGGCGAGCGGCCGGACGACGTGGGAGCTGCCCACGGCCGTCGGCAAGGCGCAGGGGAGGCAGCAGCTGCCGCACCGCCCGTCGTCCACCGCCTACCCGGGCACGGCGGTGCTGCAGATCCTGCGGCACAACCGCGCGCTGGGCCAGGCGGCGCGCCGCTCCGCGAGGCCGTGGCTCGCCGACGACGCGCCCGACGCTGCGCGCGACGCCGTATACGTGCACCCGGAGAAGTACCTGCAGGCGAGCTTCGAGGTCTTCCTGCTGATGCTCGCGCTGTCGTGGCTGATGACGGCGCGGTACAACCACGGCGTCATCGAGCGCAACCGGATCCGCGACGTCTTCTCGTACAACAACGTCTGCGTCGGCTTCGACACGGCGCCCGCGCGCTACGTCGCGCAGCCGCTCTTCGCGCTGCAGGCCTACTTTGGCATCCGCTTCGCGACGCTCGACTCGCTGCGCGCCGAGCTGCAGCGCTTCGGCGACGGCTCGCTCGGCGCGGCCGCCTACTGGACGACCGTCTGCGTCAACGCGTTTTACGCGCTCACGATGCTCGCGTGGGGGATGCTGCTGATCGTGACGCCCGACGCCTCGCTCAACCACCACTTCTACATCTACGTGCTCTTCGTCGTGGTCATGTACCTGACGATCCTCGCCAACTTCATCGAGGCGCCGCGCGGCGCCGTCTCGACGCTCTCGGCCGCGTGGTGCGCCGTCTTCGGCGTGTGGACGGTGGCGCTGCTCCTCGTCGGCTCCGTCGGCTTCAACGGCTACGACTACGAGCTCTGCCCGTCGGCCAACGTCACGCAGCTCATCGCCGCCGGGCTGCACGCGCAGCTGTGCGAGCAGACGCCCGCCGTGCCCGTCGCGCTGATGGCGTCGCTCGACTACGGCTGGTTCGTGCTGCTGCTCTTCACGACGCCGCTGCTGCCCACCTCGCCGCCCCTCGTCATGCCGGTCAGCCTCTACGCGCACGGCGGCCACCCCCGACCGAATGCCGACGCGGCCGGCGCCGCGTCCACCGCACAAGCGGCGGGCGCCACCCAGGCGGCCGCCGCGGCCTCGCCACAGGCCGAGGGCGGCGGCGGGCCGTCGAAGCTGGCGATGCTCAAGGCCGTGCCGCAGCTGGGGCCGATGCCGTTTGGCATCGTTGGGAACGCTCTGCGAGCGTGATTCAAGTGGGTGGTCTCCAGGTGCCTTTGGTGGTGCCAATGGTGGTGCCTTTGGTGGCGTTATCTTATCTTATCTAGTTCTTCTGATCTCAGATTTGGTGCGTGGTTTTTAGGTGGTGTGCCCCTCCCGGGCTGCAGACAAAGGCGAGGTCCTCGTGCCCGGTCAGCTTTCCGCATGAACCGCCGAACTCAAGCCGGACGTCCTCGAGAGGAGGGCGCCGAGCCCCGACCCGACGTTGCGTGCCGCCACTTTCAGCGCGGCAACTGCTTCTACGGCGACAAATGTGCTTTCAAGCATGTGCTGGTCTCGGAGCTGGAGCCTCGGCGACCCGTGGAGAGGGCGCCTGTCGATGCGAGGCTCGAGGCGGTACAGTCCGAATTTCGCAGCGTTGAGGCGGCCTTGAACACGCTACGGCGCCAGGGCATGCCGTCGGCTGGCCTCATGCCGCTCGTCACTGAGCTGAAGATGCTTCAGGCCGAGGCGCACGCGCTGCGAGGTCCCGGCAAGCCGCAGTCGCGATTTGCGACGCGCCCGCGCCTGCGCAACAGCGAACGTGCGGGCGCACTTCGTCGCTTCCTCATCGACCAGTGGGGCCTCGAGGCTTTGAGGCAAGGCGTCATCGACGTGGCCGGTGGGCAGGGCGCTCTCGCCTTTGAGCTGGCGAATCTGAACGACGTCCCCGTCACGGTTGTCGACCCGCGCCCGATGGACCTCAAGCGGCTCGTCTTCAAGTGGAAGCGTGGGCTCTACTTTCGGACCGAGCCGCTCCAGCGCTACAATGGGAATCAGGCGTCCGCCGAAACGGCCAACGCGCGTGCGGTCCATGCCGAGTGGCAAGCTGCGGCGGGTGCCGCCGCTGCCGCCGCGCAGCAGGCCGCGCCGGGCGTGGCGCCGGGCGCGACGCACAAGCGCCCGGCGCACTGGCGCATCTGCTGGGAGCCTTCGCTCTGGGGGGCGGCGTTGATGGGCACGGCGGCCGGCGATGAGCGACCCTCTCCGCTGTCGCTCGAGCGGGAGCTGGCGCGGTTGCAAATGGAGGCCGCGGCGATGCGCTGGACCAAGAAGGGTCTCGTGCAGCTCGGCTGGGACGACGGCGACGGCGGCGGCGGGCAGGAGGCGGCAGCGATGGAAGAGGAGGAGGAGGAGGAGGCAGAGGCGGAGGCAGAGGCAGAGACGGAGGCGGACACGCGGCCCGACTCGGCGTTGCAACAGCAGATTGACGAGGAGGAGGAGGCGCGGGCGCGGGCGGGCGGTGGCGATGGCGGCGACGGAAGCACGCTGACGGCCGACGAGGTGCGGCGCGTCCTCGCCAGCAGCGCGGCGGTGGTGGGGATGCACCCGGACGGCGCCACCGAGGCGATCGTCGACTTTGCGCTCGAGCACGGCAAGCTCTTCGCGATCGTGCCGTGCTGCGTCTACTCGGCCGCCTTCCCGCTGCGCCGCGACGCGCGCGGCCGCCGGGTCACCCAGTACAATGCGTTCATCGACTACCTGGTCGCCAAGGCGCCCGGTCGTATCGGCGTCGCGATGCTGCCCTTCGAAGGGAAGAACAAGGTGGTCTATTCGCTGCCTCGGCCAGAGGAGGCGTGCCAGCCATGCGACGACGAAGGGGAGCCTAGCGGCGGTTAGCGCATGCAGTGTTACTTTAGATAGGTCGTTTTCAGATTTCAGCACCTCTTCCCGTCTTCCGAGGACTCTCGGGTTTAGCGTCACATGACCCTTTGAAAGCTATCCATTGTAAACAAGCAATCCGACAATCTCAGTACGACCTCAATCATCTGTCCCCGGCCCTCGCTCATTGCTCATATCGCCCTCATGCCGCCACGAGCGCATGCCTCTCGTCGTGGCACGTGAAGACGGTGCCCTCTGGGTCATTGTAGTCCAAGCTCACCTGATCTCCGTGTGCCAGGAGGGTCTTCTCGCCCTGCATGAGCGCGAACCACGGCCCGTTGGGCGCGCGGTACAGAGTGGGCGTGTGACCGGAGCGAGACTGCAGGGTTGCGGTGCCATCGTCCCCGACATGCACGAGGCACTGGTCCCGCGACACAAAGGGGCGCGTGTGCTTCCACTCGCCCAGGTCGTAGCGACCCAGCACCTCCGCATCGCCCACCTTCATCTTGTACACGCCACCAAACCTCGGTGACCATTCATTGGCGGCCAGACGCCACGAAGTCTGAGGAGCCGGGCTCCGCCGCTTCGGCGCCTTCTTCACTGCCTGGTCCGCGGTGGGCTGCTCCCACTGGCACTGGCCCGTCTCAACCTCGCAGTAATACGTGGTGCCACTAGCCTGGTCGACGGCCGACGTCCATCCGGCCGGCATCTCCCACGGCTCCTGCGCCTGAACCTGCTGAGCGTGGTCCTGCTGGGCAGGCGCCTGATCCTGCTGAGCGTGCTGGGCAGGCGTGTCCCACTGGCACTCGCCCGTCTGGGTGTTGCAGTAGTAGGTGGTCCCGGATGACTGGTCGATGGCCGAGGTCCAGCCTGCTGGCAGATCCTGCGTCTGCGTCTGCGTCTGCGCCTGCTGCACCTGCGCCTGCTGCGCGTAGCCGCCCTGCTGCGTATCGATGGGCGGTTCCCACTGGCACTCGCCGGTCTCGGCGAAGCAGAAGTAAGTGGTGCCACTAGCCTGGTCGATCGCAGTCGTCCACCCGGCCGGCAGAGACTGCGCAACGAGCCGTCGCGAGCGCTGCACACGGCCGAGTGGCGGCACCCTCAGGGCACTACTGGCAGGGCTCAGCGATGGTAACAGTGCCGCCGCGCTGCCCAGGAGGCAGGCATTCGCGAGCAACCGCATGGAGGTCAGGTTGAGATGATGAGCTCGCGTCGAAGACTTGAGACCTCTGCAGGCGCCAGCAGGCCGCCAAACGATGGCGA
>Ga0209713_10002114_pt1 | contig 12231 bp, 9 predicted proteins | sample ArcOceMetagenome_3_FD_187444 | JGI IMG/M metagenome (GOLD analysis project Ga0209713, IMG submission 187444) | Marine eukaryotic phytoplankton communities from Arctic Ocean - Arctic Ocean- Svalbard ARC20M Metagenome (SPAdes) (version 2) | ecosystem: Environmental > Aquatic > Marine > Oceanic...
CGATTGCGCCACTAATGTTACATTGAGCTGGTCCAGATTGACGGTTCGATTCATCCTTGGTTCGAGGGTCGGACCGATCCTTACATCCCGAACGGCACTGTCAGATTAAACATACTTGAAGCAGGCAGGGCTGCTTTGTAGCATCTTTGGATGACAAAACAGTCTCCTTTTTACTTCTTTAAAACCAGTCCTGACATCATCCGGCTTGCAGTAATGATGTACGTTCGATTTCCACTTTCTCTTCGTAATGTAGAGGACCTTCTTCATGAACGGGGTGTAGATGTAAGCCATGAAACGGTCCGGTTTTGGAGGAACCGTTTCGGGGACTTTGTCACATTAATCTAGCTTGAAACGAGCGATGCATATTCATAGTCTATTATGGTTATGTTAAACGAATATAAGATATAGTTCTTCGAACTTCGTTAGCTCGAATGCCATGTTTAACACAGCTATTTTGCTCTAACTCCAAATGACAGTAAAAACACACTATTTAGCACACCGCAAATCTTGCCTTATAAGCTACTGTTATCGAATAGTTAAATTACACCACCTGTATTGAAAATCCTCGTGTCGGTGGTTCGATTCCGCCCTCGGGCACCATTTAAGTAAACAATAACAATGACTTAATCTAGTGCAAAATTCCAAAAAACCGCTAAAATCAAAAACACACCTTAAACACACTTTTTGCCGTGTTGCTGACTATTTTTAGGGCTGAATCACGGTGTTGAACACAGTGTTGGCTGATGCTGTGTTGCAACCACAGTGTTGGCCGCTGTGTTGCGGACACAGTTCTCGAACACAGTCTTCCAACACAGTGTTTTAGGTTGTTGCCAAGAACACTGTTTACGGTCAGTGGCGTTGCGCACGTAAACCCAGCTTTGCAACTGGCTGTATTTGTTGCTTGCTGCCTACTTTTGGTTGGCGCTTAGCATGCGGGCAGTGCTTGCTGCTATCGGCCCTTAGCGGACCTTGGTGGGTCGCGCAGCTAAGGTCGGGTCTGAGCCCATTGTGTAAATTTATGTTTTGCGCTGCACGCGCTCGCAGCACAAAATTTCCTGCACCTGCGTAAAACCATCCGCCGCTAAACGGCACGAGGACCGGTCATTCGTGCGCGTCGTATCAGCACCCAAATGCTAAAGGAGTAAGTTGCCAAGTTAGCTGGCTTTCGTCAATTTTGATCGCGGCACTCAATTGGGCGCGCTTGGTGTGAATGTTCATACATTGCAATTTTGGTAAGATGATAGGGCAGATTGTCCGTTGTCAGGTCTTAATTCTCCAAGCCATCAGATCAACGCTGAAGCCCCATTTCAGCTTAATAGAAAGTCAGCAGCCCGATCGGCTATCATCATCGTTGGCGCGTTGGTATTACCAGACACCAGCGCAGGCATGACTGAGCAATCTGCAACCCGCAGGCCATCTATACCGTTCACCCGCAATTCAAGATCGACAACGGCGCTTGGCGTAGGCCCCATCCGGCATGTGCCCGCGGGATGAAATATCGTACGCGCGTGTTCCCGAATGGCGTCGTCGAGGTTGTTGGACCCAACCCGACTGTCGATGTCCGTGCCGGGCCAGATTTCTTCGCCTATGTGGTCCTTGAGCCCCATCTGTTCAAAAATCCGCCGCGCCAGGCGCACACCACGCCGCAACATGTCCAGATCGTCACTATGACTTAGCGCATTAGACATAAACTTTGGCGCATCAGAGGCGTCCTTGGACCTCAGGCCGAGCCTGCCGCGTGATTTGGGGCGCATCGTCATCGGGTGAACCTGCACGGCGTGAAAAGGCAATGGCGGCGCACCAGGGGCACCCGGTGCGAAAGGGGCAAAGTTAAATTGGACATCGGGGCGTCCCGCGCCGCTTGTGTCAACGCACGCGCCCGCTTGCAAAAGGTTCGACATCAGCAAGCCCCGATTGAAGCCAAAGTAATCAATGCCATTTTTGACAGCCGCCAACCCACGATCAGCCCCGAACAGCCCCTTGATGCCGTCAAGTCTTCGGGTCACAGGCGCGCCCACATGATCTTGGTAATTGCGTCCGACTTCGTTGGCTTCGTGTACGACATCAATACCGTGCCGATCCAGTTCATCGCGCGGACCGATGCCCGACAGCATCAAAAGCTTGGGGCTGTGGAAACTGCCTGCACACAGAATAATCTCGCGTCGTGCTTTGACCGCCATGTTTTGGCCCGCAGGGTCCTTGGCCTCGACTGCTGTCGCGCGTCTGTTCTGGATGCGTATCCGTTGAGCGTGGAAATTTGTTAGAATAGTCAGGTTTTCACGGTTCAATTCAGGCCGTAGGAAACACGTTGCAGCTGATTGTCGTTTGCCATCCGATGCAGTGACCTGATACCACCCTGCGCCCTCCTGCTTCGCGCCGTTAAAGTCATCGGTGCGGGGGATGCCCGCATCAACTGCCGCCTCGATCACCATCTTCGTGACGGGGTGCGGGGTTGCTGGATCATCGACGATCAGCTTGCCCTTGGTGCCGTGAAAATCATCCGCGAGGCGCATGTTCTTTTCCTGCCGCTTAAACGTACGCAGCGCATCATCGAATGCCCAACCAGTGCAGCCATGCGCATCAGCCCAGTCGTCATAGTCGCGTTGCTGGCCGCGCATGTAGATCATCCCGTTGACCGATGATCCGCCCCCTAAAACGCGCCCTTGCGGCACGGGAAACGGGTTGCCATTAAGCGACGCATCCGGTTCGGAAATGACCGCGTCGGCATCCTCGCTTTGGAGCGCTTTGAAGAACGTCGCGGGAATATGGATCCATCTGTTGGTGTCTTGCTTACCCCGTTCCAACAGCGCCACGGTGCCATTGCCTTGCGCAGCCAACCGTGCTGCCAGAACGCATCCTGCGGCACCGCCACCGACGATAACATAGTCGAATTCGATAACAGTGCTCATGCTGGTCCAATCTGCGATTTACAAGGGCCATACCGCTCCATGTATGGGAATGCGCTGTTGCGCGCGGCAAGCGCATTTTTCCAGTGGGTGTCAAACGCCTCAAGGTCTTGCGGCGTGAACAAACTGCTGGCGTCTCCTATGCCACCTTTGCGAATGATCTTGCCGTTTGGATCGGTAAATCGGTTCTGACGGGCTGGATAGAATTTATGATTAATTGCTTTCATGGCATCCACAGAGGTCAATTTCGCCACTTTATCAAGTTGTTCGTCTGACAGAGTGACATTCAGGAATTGCGCAATCTGGACGATGGCACTCATGCTGTCGTGCTTAACATCTTCAAAGCACAGGAACAGGAAGTTTGGATTTTGACGCTCCCGATACCATTCGTCAGTGAACACATCCCAACGGCCGAAGTTCGGGTGTTCGGATTTGAAATGTGCAAGCCAAACGTCGGGCGGTGGCATGGTGCCCCCGAACACCAAGGCCCGGAAGAAATGATAGGCGGAGGCCGCGCAATCCTTTGGATCACGTGTAACAGCGATGTATTTAGCACCGTCGTTGATCGGGATTTGACTGGGTGGCAGATGCGATTTGATCACCCGAAGGCCCGTCGGCGTTTGCCTGACGGCAATGTCATGCACATTGATCCAAAACCGAGGCTCGGCCGCATCGGGCCACGGTATGACGTCTTGGATATGATCGAATTCACCGTCGCCAAGATAACAGATCTGATGACAGACATGCATGATCCAATTGGTGCCTGCTTTGAAATAGGCCGAGACAACCACGTCGCCCTCGCGGGGCGCATAATGCAAAAACGCATCACGGTTACGATTCATGTGTGCGGCCACTTTGCCAAGTTGCTTGTCGTAAGCTTTGTGCCCGATGAACCCAGCCGCCAGACGATTCTTGGCGTTGATACCCTGCGCGAACATCGGGCTTATGGCGCGGCGCAGCGGCCCTTGGGCAAGGTCGACACTGGACCGCGCCCGCCGCGCGTCCTCTACCGTCCAATCAAGGGGGTGGTTCGTTTGCGTCATGGGGTTGCGATGTTGAACCAAAGGTCGAACGTGTCGTGCAGGTCCAGCCACTTGGTCAGTGCGGTTTTGTCGCCTGTAATCGTCAAACCTTCGGTGTCGCTATTTCCCGCAGCAAACCCCTCAAGACCAGCGGCATCTAGAGTGACCGCGCAATCGACCGTGCTGGATGTATCACCGATGCGGGCAAATTCCGTTTGCCGCGCGATGCTGACGGTGACCACATCGCCACCCACATTGAACCGGATCGCAAGGCTGACATCGCGGGCCTTGTCTGCGTTCAGGCGCACGGCCATCGCGTCGAACCAGTCTTTTAGGCCAAGCGTCGCGGCAAGGTCACTGTTGCGCCCACCTGCACCCTGAAGACGCGGTGCACCTTGGTCAAGTTCCTGCGCACCGGCGAGATAGATGTTGCGCATGATGGCGCTTTCCTCAGCATAGGCCATGTTGCGGTAAACCTTTGCAAGGGGGGCTTTGGCGCTGTCTTCCTGCGCAAAGACTGCGTGGTTCAACAGAGTCGCGGCCCACTGCAAATTCCCCTCTGAGACCGCCTTTTCAGCAAGCTCCAGCACGCGGGTCACCCGGCCCAAAGCCTTGACATAATGCGCGCCCAGTTGTTCAGGCGGAAGCGCGTTCAAACTGACGGGGCGGCCATCGAAAAACCCGTAATATTTTTGGTAAGTCGCGCGGGCATTGAACGCGAGCGTGCCATAGTACCCCCGCGCATGCAGGGCCTCGCTGAGGAAGTCCGGTTCATCCAAGGTGGCGGCGATTTCATCAGGGCCCATCCCGTGGTTGGCAAGCCGCAGCGTTTGATCGTGGGTGAACTTATAGATGTCACGTTGTTCCAGCATGAACTGTTCAACATTGCCTCGTCCCCAGACAGGCCAGTTGTGACAGTTGATCAGAATATCGGTGCGGTCCTTGAAGCGGCAAAGTGCTTCATCAATCACGCGCGCCCACAGCAGCGGATCGCGCACTTCGGCGCCGCGCGGGGTGAGAACGTTGTGCATGGTCTGCGTGCAGACCTCTGCCATACACAGTACGCTGTGATCGGGCAGCAGAAAGGTGAACTCGGCGGGGGCTTCAGTGCCCGAGGCCATCAGGAATTCGAACGCCACGCCGTCGATGGTGCGCGTCTCACCCGTGGCCTTGATATAGTCGGTGGGCCTTGCAAAACCGCGCGTGCCGCGTGCGACAGTCTTGCCAATGCCACCGTCGATCATGCCCTCTGGGCCGATGGGTAAGGCGAGGCCGAACTGATCAACCGCGCGGCGTGATGTGTGGTTACCACCCAACACGCCTTCGGCTGCGGCGTAATCCATGAAATGTTCGGGGGCGTAAATCGGCGGGTTGTCGGATGTTACACCGCGCAGTCCTGCAAAGTGATCAGGGTGGGTGTGTGTCACCAAAACTGCGCTGACGGGCCGCTGCCCCAGCGTGTCATTGACCAAAGCCAATGCAGCGGCTGAGCTTTCGGTTGTCATAAGCGGGTCAACCAAGATCCAGCCAGTATCCCCGCGTATGATCGTCATGTTGGCGTAGTCACAGCCCCGCGCCTGCCAGACGCCCTCTGTGACTTCAAATAGCCCATGTTTGGCGTTGAGCTGCGCGTGACGCCAAAGCGACGGGTTCGCAGTATCAGGACAATCGCCTTGCAAGAAATCGAACCACGCGGGATCCCACACAACACCGCCATCTGCGCGGGTGACCGGACCCTTGAGTGCCGCCAGCCAGCCGTGGGCCGCATCTCGTTCTGCGTCGTTGCGCGCAAGGGGCAGCTGGGCTGCGACTGCTGCGTTTGCTACGATTGTATGCTCTGATACCACTGCTATGCCTCCTGTTAGGTTATCTGTTTGCGAGTTCGGGCAGGAACGTCGCAACCGATGGTACGGCAATGATCAGCACGATCAACGCAATAAGGGCGATGCAAAACGGCATCACGCCTGCGAAAATCTGCGACAGCGGCACGTGCGGGACGACACCGCGAATAATAAAGACGTTCATACCAAGCGGCGGCGTGATCAACGCCAGCTCAACCACCAGCACCACCAACACCCCAAACCAGATCGGGTCAAATCCTTGCGACATTACAATCGGGAAAAAGATCGGAATGCTGAGGATGATCATCGCCATCGTATCCAGAAATGCGCCCAAGATGATGTAGATGCCCACGATCATAAAAATGGTGCCAAGCGGAGAGAGGCTAAGACCTGTGATCCATTGCCCCAAAAGCGCAGGCGTGCCGCTGAGCGACAGGAAACCGGCAAACAGGATGGCCCCGATCAGGATCAGAAAGATCATTGATGTGGTCTGCACCGTTTCAATCAAACATTCGCCGATCAGTTTGAGGGTGAGGCGGCGCATCACCACGCCCAGAAACAACGCGCCCACCGCCCCGAAACCTGCGGCCTCGGTCGGAGTGAAAATGCCCGCATAGATGCCGCCGATGACCATGATGAAAAGCAAAAGCGTCGCCCAGACTTTCTTGATCGAGGAACCTTGAGGGCCGTTTTCGAAATCATCAGCTTGTTGCGCCACATCAGGGGCAGAGGCCGGGTTGATGCGGGTCATCACCACAATCGTGATCATGAAAAAAAACGTGAGTAACAGACCCGGCACGATCCCAGCGATAAACAGATCGCCAATGCTAGTTTCGGTCAGAATTCCATAAATCAGCATTATTACACTGGGTGGGATCAGTACACCGATCGTGCCGCCCGCGGCAAGGGCGCCTGTTGCCAGCTTGTCACTATAGCCGAACCTCGCCATCTGGGGCAGTGCTACTTTGCCCATCGTTGCAGCGGTCGCGATGGACGATCCGCACACCGCACCAAAGGCTGCACAGGCCGCGATGCTTGCATGGGCCAACCCGCCCCTGCGCCGTCTGAGCCATGTGTTGAAAGCCGAGAATAGATCAGTGGATATGCCTGATTTCGTGGCGAAGGACCCCATAAGAACAAACAGCGGTATAACGCTGAGTGAGAAGTTTTGAGCGCTTTCATAGACTGACAGCCCTGCAAGCGCCAAAGCGCCGTCCCGACCAATAATCATCGTCGTGCCAAAAAGGGCGGCACCGGACATGGCAAGACCAAGGTTGGCCCCAAGAAACAGCACAAAGAACAGCAGCGCAAAGACTAAGGGAACCAGTGTCTCAATCGCCATGGGGTTGGCCCCGTGGTTCGATAATATCGCGGATCAGACGCAACACCAGCAGCAAAAAGAACACTGCAAATCCGATCAGCATCAGGATCGCCGCCGGCCAGTAGGGCAGCTTGAGGATCATCGTGAATTCTTGCTCGGCGAGCACGTCCAGCGTTTTTGCAAACAGCTGATTGAGCAGCAGACCCGCAACGCCAACCGCAAGCAGGGAGTTCACAACCATCGAGGTGCGTCTAAGGGGCTTAGGAAACAAGCCTTGAAAGGTCTCAACCACAATGTGACCGCGGTTCAGCTCGGTCACGGCCAGACCGCTGAACACCAATACGCCCATCATCAACGATACGGTTTCCACGGTGCCAATCAACGAGCGGCCCAAAAAGTTGCGGCCGATAACGTCCACGAACGTCAGCATCATAATCGCAACCAGCACCGCCGCAGCAAACCAGGCAAGCCCAAGTGCGGCCTGCCTGCTCAGTTTTTCCAAAAACGCCAGCACCCCGCGTTACTTCAACGATGACGCGATGTCGTTAAAGTTCTGCATGAGCGCCTGACCGTCCAATCCGGCCTCGTTTGCTTTGGCGATCCAGTCGTCCTCGAAGACGCGCGTCATCTCGAACAGTTTGGCCGTATCGTCTTCGGACATTGTCGTGATTGTGTTGCCCGCAGCCTCTGCTTTGGCCAATCCGACAGCTTCCTGTTCATCCCACTTTTGCGACAGGAATTTTGTACCCCATTCACCCGACACCGACGTCACCGCTTCTTTTTGCGAGGCGCTCAATTTATCCCAGGTTTTGGGGTTCATCGTCATCCAGAAGATACCCGCATATGTGCCATCGGGGATGACCAGATGATGCGAGGACACTTCATCAAGGCGGAAACCTTTGACGGACTCCCATGGGAATTGGGACACGTCGATCGTGCCTTTGGACATCGCTTCATTGGTTTGCCCCGGAGGCATGCCAACAGGCACAGCGCCCATCATTTCAGCAATGCGCACGCCGTTACCGCCCACACGGATTTTAAGACCATCGAAATCCGCAAGGGAGGTCAACGGCACGGCACTGTGATAGAGGTGCGGCGCGTGGGCGAAAAACGCGAGCAATTTGGTGTCGCTTGTGTCCTCAGCAATGAAGCCATTGCTCTCATACCAGCGCCATGCGGCAACAGCAGCCGCTTCAGCACTTGGGGCTGCAAAGGGCACTTCGGCTGCGTTCAACTTCCAAAAACGTTTGGGCTGATACGCGGCCACGGAATAGGCGATATCGACGATCCCGTTCTTTGCCAGATCATATTGGCCGTTTGGCTTTGCCAATGGTGCTGACATGATCTCGACCGAGATTTCGCCGCCTGATGCTTTTTCAAGCTCGTCGGCCCAAGCGCGCAAAGTGTCCGTCATGTGATGCACAGGCGGCAGCCAGTTAGCGACGCGCAATTTGACCTCTTGCGCATGCGCCGCGATTGGCAATGACGATGCAAGTGCTGTGATCAATGCGGCCTTTATCAACCCTCTTCGTTTCATTCTTTTTCTCCCTTTTTGGTCTTTGCGCCAGCTCCTGCTGGCGTCTTTTAAAAGCCAGCGTAGGAGCCAAACATAAATCGAGTCAATAAAAAGAATCTGAGTTCATGTTCTTTTCTCTTTGACATGAGCTATGTTCGCCAGATTTACTACCGCTCAAAGGAGATCTGATTGTTTTGATGGATGGTGACATACTTTCTTTGAGCGGGGACATCCCTGGCGTCTTTGAGGCGCGCCAAAACCGCAGCGTAAGAACGCGCGACGGCTTTATCAATGCGGGCATTGGAGCGCTGCAAACACGGCGTTTGGACGATTTGAAAATTGTCGAACTTGCGATGGTCAGCGGTAATTCTGTGGGCAGCTTCTACACCCGCTTTCAAGACAAAGATGCCTACTTCAGAGCGTTAAGCGCCTATGCTTCGCAAGGGATTAGCCGTGAGTTCGACTCGGCGTTTACCGCTGATAAACTTCGTCAACTTGGCCCAAGCGGGGGCCTAGATGCACTGGTCGATCTGATCGGCGCAATCTTCGGCAGCAAGTTCCGTGGCGTGCTGCGCGAAACCTATTTGCGCATCATGGATGAGGATGATCCATGGGCCCCTTTTCGAACCACCGCTAAGCAAACATTGCAGACTTTACATGAAGGGTTGGACGATGCCTTTCCACACTATGGGCCAGATGAGACCAAAACACGGTTGAGTTTCTGCTTTCAACTGATCGTCGGCGTTATCCAGAATGATCTGATCAACAAGAACCACGTGTTCACGTTGGAAGACGGCAGCGTTTTGGTCGGCCTTAAACAAACTTTGCGGGCCTATATGGGCGTGCCCCTTACGCGTCAGGAAAACGTATGAGCAAGCAACCAAACATCATTCTGATTTTCACCGATAACCAGCAAGCCGCGACCTTGGGCTGTTACGGCAACGATGAAATTCACACACCAAATTTGGACAAGCTTTCCGAGACGGGTGTGACGTTCGACAATGCCTTTTGCCCCAATGCGTTCTGCTCGCCTTGCCGCGCATCTGTGTTGACAGGGATGTTGCCATCGCAGCACGGGGTGCATTCGTGGATTGATGATCGCAAGATGTCCGAGTGGCCTAATGATTGGCATTCCCTTGACGGGCTGAACACCTTACCCAAAGCGTTGAAATCTCAAGGTTATGCGACAGCGCTTGTTGGCAAATACCACCTTGGCCAACCTACGTCGTCCGCGGAAGGCTTCGACAATTGGGTCACGCTTGAAGATGGCCATGTGCGCAGTTTCTATCGCAACAAGATTTTCGACAATGGCAAGGTTTATGACCAACCCGGTCACTCAGTCGATTTCTTCACCGACAAAGGTGTCGCGTTTATCGAAGAGCAAACGGAGGCTGAAACGCCATTCTTTCTTTACCTCCCATATCCTGCGCCTTATGGGCATTGGCCCGCGACGAAAGAAACCGATGAGAACCGTCACACAGCGCGCTATGCGGATTGCCCGATGAATTCGATCCCGCGCCAAGGGCTCAGCAAAGCGGCGGTAGATGGATATATGCTGCGTGCCTCTGACGCGTCGGAGCATCTAGATTTCTCCATGCTGATGCGCGCGCCCAATGACCTTGGCACCTTACGCAACTTTTATTCCCAGATTTCGATGGTGGATGACGGGGTTGGCAAGATCATGGAGACACTGGACCGGTTGGAGATCGCGGATGACACGCTTTTGATCTTCACCACGGATCACGGGTTGTCCACCGGCGAGCATGGCTTTTGGGGCCATGGAGCGGCAACGCTTCCCTCAAACTTGCACCGGGCCGCGCACAACATCCCAATGATCATGCGTCAGCCGGGCTCCTCTGAAGCGGGCATGCGCAGTAAGTTGATGGTGTCCAATATGGATGTGTTTGCGACCATTCTGGATCACACAGGTGTTGCACCGAACGAAACCGCGCTGCCCAGCCGGTCGCTCATACCTGTCATCAGCGGATCAGACTTGAGCGATTGGGGGGCGGATGTTGTGTTTTCAGAACAAGAAGAAACGCGCGTGATCCGAACGCCAAAATGGGCATTTTTCAAAAGGTTCGAAGGCGCGCCACAAAAGTTCGAAGACGAGTTGTTTGATGTCGAGAAAGACCCGGGTGAGACGCAGAACCTCGCGGCGGATCCCGCTTTCGCTGATATTGTGTCTGCCCTGAGCGACCAACTCGCCGCCTTTTTCGCAACCTATAGCAACGCGCAAGCCGATCTGTGGAAAGGCGGGCAACCCATCCAGCACAGTGAACGCAAGCAATACTGGCGCGACACCTGGGGTGACGATTGGCAGCCCGTTTATGCCTATGACCAAAGCTAACGCATGTTGTGCGCCATTCGTTGGTGCGCAGCTTCATCAGGCAAGCAGCCAACTTGTAAAATCAGCCCATGCGCCGGCCCAGGATTTCATCCCTCTTAAGGGCGGCCCGTTTGCAATGGGGGCGGCAGATGGCCCGCACCCTCAAGACGGCGAAGGCCCCGTGCGCGAGATCACTCTCAACCCTTTTGCTTTGGCACCGCTCACTGTCACTAACGCCGCGTTTGAGGTTTTCGCGCAAGACACAGGCTACGTCACACAAGCAGAACGCACAGGGGCATCATTCGTTTTTGACCTGTTGGTGCCGGCAGGTGCGGCGGTCAAAAGCATGGCACACCCCGCAACATGGTGGCAGGAAATCGAAGGTGCCAATTGGCGCAGGCCCTACGGTCCAAAAGGCATCTGTGCGGATGCGCAGCCCGACCATCCTGTGGTGCATGTCAACCTTTCTGATGCGCGCGCCTATTGCGTCTGGGCTGGCACGCGATTGCCAACCGAGGCCGAATGGGAATACGCGGCCAGATCGGGTTTGACGGCCAAACCCTTTCCGTGGGGTGATACCTTGCTTGAGGATGGCATATGTCAATTCAACATCTGGCAGGGTCAATTCCCGCATGAAAACACCGCCGTGGACGGTCATGTCGGCACGGCACCCGCGAAGTGTTTCGAACCGAACAGCTTCGGACTTTACGCAATGACAGGGAATGTCTGGGAATGGACCGCTGATCGTTTTACGAATTTGCATTCGCCACGTCCTGTGCGCAATCCAAAGGGTCCGTTGAACGGGGATTTGCATGTGGCGAAGGGGGGCTCTTACCTCTGCCACGCCTCCTACTGCATGCGCTACAGAACCTCATCGCGCCAAGGGCTAGATCCAAGAACCGCGACTGGACACATTGGATTCCGCGTCGCTGGAAAGAAAACGTAAGAGTGCGCGTTAACTCGTCCTCGCAAATTACCAGCATTTGTCGCATTGCATGAAAGGCAAACTTCTGTGCCATGAAACTGTACGGTTTTGGGTGGATCGGTTTGGTGCAAAATTTGCTAAGGAAATTCGAAAGAAGAGGGCGGGTCAACACTCAAACTGGCAATGGCATTTAGATGAAGTCTTCGTCAAAATAAATGGAGAACGCTTTTACCTATGGCGCGCTGTTGATCATGAAGGGGAAGTTCTTGAATGTTACGTCACGAGGCGACGCAACAAGGCTGCAGCGAAGAAGTTCCTTATAAAAGCAATGCGTAAACACGGCTCACCTAAGATCATCATAACGGATAAGT
>Ga0209713_10002115_pt1 | contig 12230 bp, 9 predicted proteins | sample ArcOceMetagenome_3_FD_187444 | JGI IMG/M metagenome (GOLD analysis project Ga0209713, IMG submission 187444) | Marine eukaryotic phytoplankton communities from Arctic Ocean - Arctic Ocean- Svalbard ARC20M Metagenome (SPAdes) (version 2) | ecosystem: Environmental > Aquatic > Marine > Oceanic...
CCCCAAATTTTTTGCCCCCCCCCCCCCCACCCAGTTTGCAGTCATTGTTCTCTGCCGATGGTTTCCTCAGTGCACTATACGAGACCCTTTTTCACCAGCTAAATGTGCTGGGTAAGCCAATCTCATCCCTTCAACTGACGGTGGCTATTCTAGAAGTGGCCCTCGCCACCGGCGCCCTGGCCGCAGATATGGCGTCCTCCTCTTCTTCAGATGATGTTACTTCTTCAGATGATGTTACGCCAAAGTTGGCAGGGTTGGAAAAAATTCTGAAGTCATCGAACTCAGAGCTCTCGTCGTCGTCGTCATCATTGTCATCATTCAACTCGTCGTCATCATTCAACTCGTGGTCAGAATTTGCAGACACGGAACATGTGAAGTCTATCGTGGCTGGGGTTTGTCTTCAATTTGCCAACAATTACCAGCATGATAGCCAGGAATTCACGATCTGTCTACTTGACACGCTCAATGAAGAGCACCGCAGGGTTCTCAAGGTCCATCCGAACGATCAGTCCGATGAGTGCCAGTTGGAGAGCCAGTCCAACCAGTTGGAGTGCCAGTTGGATTGTCAGACTGACCCATCACAACTCCCCGTGCAGACATTCTTTGGCATCACTCACTCGACCACGGTCTTGCCGGACGGGTCTTGTCACCACTGTCAGCAGACCATGCCATCACATCCTGTTGTTTCCAGAGAAAATTTCCTACTCATTCCAATGGGTCCCACTGGGACCCAGAAGAATGTCCAAGATCTATTATGTGCTTACTTTGAGAATGATGAAGACACCCTAGAAGGCATTTTATGTCCTCATGTTACTGGAAAACGTCATGGTGCCAAAGGAGTTACTACGGTTTCTCTATCGTGAGTATTTTCTCTGCACTGTTGGTGTTTGGTGTTAATGACCGGACATCTCCTTTTCTCACCAATTTTTGATCGTTCACTGATTTTTTTACCGATTCTTTTTTACGACAAGCCCAAAAAACCTTCTCCTCAATTTTAAACGTACAGATAACACAGGTCAGAAGAGAATGGTGAGAGGGGAAGAGCCTCATTTTAGCCTAGCCATTTTCTCCGAACAAATTTTCAAACATACTTCTCTAATCTCAAGGAACCCATCCCGTTACAACATGAGATCTATTTAGTAGAACAAAGAGCTCGTGATACTGATCCTGTCAGGGTACGTTACAAGCTGGTCTCCGCAGTATATCACAGAGGAAGTAGCATCAAGTGTGGTCACTACGTGACGCGTGTTTGGAATGAAGGTGTTTGGAATGAAGACGGCCCTTGTCTTGAGTTTAACGACACAGTTGTCACTGCTGTCACCGAGCAATCAAGTGAACCAGGATCTTTGTACACGGCAACATACAGACAGGTACCCTTCGACGACGGAGCGGCCCTTGCCCTTTCAGGCCTCTCAGGCGTGGCCCTCTCAGGCGAACTCAAGTCGCCCCACAAAGTTGGGGTACCGTCATCTCCTCAAGAGTCTCCTGCTGTGAACACAGAAGAGGCCAACGAGGGTGATGAGCCCAAGGTGGGGGTGGACCGCGATGTGAGTGCCACAGTACCACTTTTCATTTTTAGCTGTCTTTTATGCATTCCACGTGTGTTTCTGTTTTCTGACGACATAAGATTCTCAGATGGATTCCAACTCCGAAAGGGAGGCAGCTGATGGTCAAGATCCTACTGACCGCCTCGCGGAGGCCGTGGAGGAGGAGGACCCAGTGAACAACGATGTTCCCCCGTCTGCTGACTCTGCTGCTGACTCTGCTGTTGACGACGGAGCGGTTTCAGACGAGGTTTCAGACAAAGACAAACTAGAGTTGTCCCACAAGGGTGGGGTAGGGTCACCTCCCCAAGAATCTCTTGCCGGTGCAGAGTCTCCTGCCGGTGCAGAGTCTGAAGCATGTGCTGATTCTGCCAGAGATTCACAAGCATCTGCACATGCACCACCTGCGAGGAGGAGCAGCAGAAGATCGAGGAAGACTCCCCTTCAGGGAAATGAAAGAGAGTTCAATACGATCCTTCAAGTGTCCAATGCCGTCCGGAATCTGCTGCCTCCGCTCTTTTCTGATGTGGTTTCTGATCTGGATCATCACTTACTGAACTTCCTTCTCGAAATAGAGCCAGTCGAAATAGAGCAAGTGCCTCAAGGTGTTGGCACTTTGCCCCATCACTTGACGGAACAAATTGCAGACAGATTTTTGACCTACTGCTACTACAGTGAGTCGACCACTTTGCACCAACAGCACAAACAGCCAACAGCCAACATACAGTAAACTCACATCATCCACACCTTTTCCACCTACTTTTTTCTTTTTTTGCTCTCCATCCACCCCCCCCCCCTCTTTTTGTTCAACTCCATGTAATATCAATGAAGACAAGGAGACGGGTCTTTCGGATATCCTCCGCATAAGGTGCAACGAATTTTCGGGTCAGGACAGCGATCTGGTTGCAAAAATTCTGGTCACAGCATTGGATCCAGCCAGCAGTGGCCTTGTGCTCCAGACAGATCTTCATAAACACATGTCGCATTTAACAAAGCAAATAAAAAAGGAGGTTGCTGCTGCATCTGCCGACAAGGTGATTGTTTCTGAGTACAATGGAAACGCACAACAAAGGTTGGACATGTCTGGCGCAGATTTCATTGCCGAGATGGGCATGGACACCCCATCATCGGACAGAAGTGTGAGATTGACATCATTATTTTTCACGCGTGTTTTCACACATTTCATGATTACACTTTACACCGCTTTGGCTCACACACACCCCTTCCCTTGTACATGCAGTTGTACATCACTGACTTCCCCCTGGAGGAAGCTGACTCAAGCTCAAGCGTGCGAAGGTTGTTGGGAGGATCCCCAATCTCGCATCTATCCCCTGGAGGATGTTTGAGCATGTATCCAGACTGGAATGGGATTTGGCTTGGGTTCAATCTCTACTGGGGATGTACTTCGGCTGATGGTTTCTCTGCCCCATCCACTTCCTTTCACGTGGACGGAGATGGCATGACCGATGCGATTCACCTTGTCCTCACGGGAGTCAATGAGGTGATCCTGATTGAAAGTTGCGATCCGGAGCGACTTCAGGAGTGTTCAAACATTGTATTCGGTGGCAGCGATGAGGCCCGGTGTGCGCCCCGTGATAGGTCAAAAGACTTCTGGCCAACGGCAGCAATAATGCGAAAGCTGCTGGCCAAGGGCTTCCGGCCAAGGCTTGTCGTTCTTCAGGCAGGCGAGTGTCTTGTCATCCCCCACGGTTGCCCCCACATCTTCCGCAAGATGACGAGTGCGCCACTCCAATTGGATGACCCTTTCCATTTCATCAGGAATGCCCACATTGAAGAACACGGAAAACCGTCCCGCACAGTTTTGTCGATTGCATGTGACAACTGCCTGGTGCCAACCCCCGAGGACTGCAAGAACTTGGAGCCGGAATCGCTCCAGAACTTGCTGACCAAGATTCGGTCTCTCAGACAATACTCCAAAGGAGCAACAATTCTCGATAGGGAAGACAACAATTGCCCTCTGAATCCATTGAGGATGCTTGAGCTTCTCTACACCTTGAGGATCCTGAAGACGAAGACGATTCAAACCGATCTGAAAACACATCACAAATTGCTTGAGATGCTCGAAGTACTACTATTGCCAATTTTGGAGGAACTTTGCTCCCTGGACAAAGTCACCAAATTCTGCTCAGCAAACAAGATTTCTCTGAGAGTAAATGATTGGGAACCTTCCTCTACAGGCGTTCTGTGCTGCTCAAACAAGAACTGCAGACAAGTCTGCGGAATAGCAGCTGCACGGTTGTTCAAGGCTGGCGAGCCTGAGGTAGACGACGACAACATCCCCCAACTCTGTCTCCAGTGCCTATCCAGGATGTGTTCAGCAGGGGAACTTGAACTGGAGAATGAACCTAGTGTCGTTAGTGTGCTCTGCCTTCGTCCTTTCCAGCTGTCAAGTATTTCGGACAACATCTCCAATTGCTTCAAAAGAGATCTATCCGTTCAGAGTCTCTCCCTTGAGCAGCTTACTCAGCTCCTCATTTTCATCCAGGGAGCACCAGCACCAGTATCGGAGGGGTCCGAGTCTGAGCAGAGGGAGCAGAGCGAGTCCGATTCCTCTTCTGCTGAGGCTGACGCTGCAGTGATTCCGGTGAGATTCTATTCTAAGCGATTGTTGACCACCTTCTGCCATTCAAATACTCACCCTTCCCCATTCACCGCAGGTCGCTCAATCAAGGTCGTCAATGTCATCGGAACATGACGACAAAGACGACGAAAGTTGCATCTCAACCACAGAGTCTGTCTTAGGTCAAGAATGCTGTGGCCAATGCAGTGGCCTTTCCGTCACCATGGAGTCCCTGTCTAATAGTACAGAGGTTGTCAAGACAGTTATGAACGACTTTGCTAGTGCAAGTGGTGATGCAGATGGTGATGATCCGGTACCTCAAGAAGACCACGAAACTCCAGGTGTGAGTGATACAGGAGATGCCACCGATCCTATAGAAGAATGTAAGTGTTTTCCTCGATGCTTTCGAGATTTTTTCCATTCAACTCAACACAAATGCCTCAACTCAACACAAATGCCACGTTTATTTATTATTGTGTTTTAGCGCCGGATGTGTCAGATGTACTCTCGGAGAAACATAATCTACTCTCGGAGGAACATAATCAAATGATTGATGAAATTGTGGAAGAAGAGGAGGACTTCATATTTGCCCCCAAGAAACGCCATGGTCCCAAGAAACGCCCCGTGCGCATGGTGCGCATGGTGCGCATGACTACCATGACTACCCCTTCTCCTTCCCCTCCTCCCCAGAAGAAGCCTTCCCAGAAGAAGAAGAATAAGAAGAAATCGGAAAGAAAGAGGAAGAATGATGGCGAGCATCCAGATCTTTCTCCGGAGAATCAGAAGAAGAAGAAGACGCGCAGTGGCAAGCCTCCTGCTCCTGGTTCTTCTCCGAAGAAGAAGAAAAAGCGAAGCAGTAGAAAGAGGAAGTTATGGCTGGAAGATGACGAGCCTTGTTCTACCAAGCCACACCGCGACGATGACGACGACGACGAAGATGACCATGACAACATGGGCTTCAGCTACCCAACTCGCTCAAGCAGCAGGATTGCCCAACGAGAATCACTGGCAATAGAAGCAGCTGTTTCGACCAAAACCGCCAAAAGTTGTACTGAAACTGCCACCAATCAAAGTCGCCGTTCCATTGCTGGGAATAAGGGGGAGGTGATCGCTGGAGGTAAGCCTTCACCGGCCAGGGGTGAAGGGACACGCATATTCCCAGATCATGTACTCGAATTGTCTGTACTCGAATTGAGCGGTCAAGCTGAATCTGCCACCAATCAAAGTCGCACCAATCAAAGTCGCCGTTCCATGGCCGCCGGGAATAAGGGGGAGATGATTGCTGGAAGCAAGCCTTCACCGGCCGGGAAAACGGCGAAGAGAAAAGGGAACAAAGTCAGGTTCAGGGTCCACGTGAAGTGTGAAGGGACACGCATATTCCCAGATCATTGTGTTCCCTCTTTACTCGAATTGAGTGGTCAAGCTAGGGCGTCCCTTGGTCACTGGGGGGGGAATCCAACTCGTCTCGGTACCCGTAGGAGAAGCCCAGCTCGCTCACTCACCCAAACTGAGGTGCCACAGTCGGTGACTTTGGAGTCTCTCAAACAGGCCAATCCCAAGGACTTTGCAAGGGTGCTGGGTGATTATATCTGTGGTCCCCAAGAGACTCCGGCACAAGAGCCACAGACGTCTATGTTGAAAAACTTCCTTGCTGCCTTTCACGGTTGGAAAAATGCAGTGGCTGATGAGCCACTTGCTTCCCAAAACCAGCCCAAATCTCACGGGTCAGTGGAGTCGGAGTCAGAGTCCGTGAATTTATTAACTCCAACAAGTGCGCTAAGACATGATGCCCGATACACAGTCACAGAAGGTGAACAAATAATTAAAAAAGAAGTGGAGAAATTCCAGAGAGCCCTATACGATTCACCACTGTTGCAGAGTCCTCTGTTGCGGAGTCCACTGTTGCAGAGTCTCGTTCCACAACCGGAGGCCAATCTCAAGCTGCTAGGAACTGGAGCGAGGATCGTACATGTCGCCTCAAAATATTCGAGTGATCAAATAACGCCCTTGAGTGCCCAAGCCGAGAAGTTCTCCATGCACACTATCAGTTCACGACAAATCAACCTTGTCATGAACACGCTCATGCCGCTATACCTTCTCGCAAAGGATGACAGAAAAGTCAACGAAATGGATACGTTGTCCACAATGCCCACAAACGGACGAGGCAAAGGTTGCAAGAGGGCAACCATTGCAAACTGCAGGGGAGATGGTGAAGAGGTAGCATATTTTAACCTCAAAGAGATCAAGCTCAATTTACTCAGCATGAGGATTAGTGCTGGTGAGCTGCTTGTCTTTGTCGACGAAGACAATGTTTTGGGGAGGAATCCAGACGAGAAATTGAAATGGACGTACATCCTTGTGAAAGAAGTCATTCCGGAAAACGAGCTGTTTGACATAAAGACTTTGGCCGATTCAATCAATCCTTCGCTGCAGGTGTACTTCCTCATTGTAGCCTGTGGATATAAGGTGTACATAATGGAACACATGGAAAACCAGAAAAAGCCCCGGGATGATGATTCTCTGGCCTCTGCTTCCAAGGCGAAAGAAGTGGACTCTGCTACCAAAGTGAAAGATGCCCTGGAGGAGTTCCTCGCAGAGTTGAGGACAGTGGTTGAAAACAAGGCAATACGAGGCATGACTATTGACCGCCTGGGTTGGGAGAAATGGAATATTCTCAAGGATGCCAAACCAGGGACCAAGGACTTCACCTTCAGCCGGTTTCACATCGCCGCGATAATTCTCCTGTCAGGGGGGAAGAGTGACTCATTCTGCTGTGATTCATACCTAAGTGTCATGGCAGGTATCAAAGAGCCCAGAGAACTGCTCAACATGATGAAGAAGGACAGGAAAAGTGGAAAAACGCTTTGTCTGTGTGGTCTTCTCGAGGCAATACACGAGTCGCTCAGGCCCTATGGTCTGGGTCTGTCTTCTGCCCAGAGTTTGCTCAATATCTCAGTTCTGTCATTGCTCTATTTTGATGGAGGGTTCCCCACTGACGAGATCCTGATTTTGAGCATGGAGCAGTTCCGGCACAAGAAGTGCCGAATCATCCTGAACAGCATCACCAATGATTTTGCAGGGGTGGGAGCGGATTCTCATGTCATTGAGGTCATCAATATCCTGTCGAAAGAAATGGGACACAAGGTAACACAAACCTCTATCGACAACATCATCTGTCATAAAAACTGCATCAACGAAGATGTGGGTTACTTCATGAACGAGATAACTGGTCAAATCAAGCAGTGGACTAACAAGGGGGACAATGAAGAGAAACAGGTTTGCCGGCAGATCGTCCTTCAGATGGAGAGGAAAAATCCCTTTTACGGGCGAGTAATGAGAAAGTGGCTTAAGTCGCTGTTTTAACAAGGGCCACAAGCAATCAGTGTGTCCCAGTAGGTGCACCGTCCGTGTGTTAGGTGCACCACACATCCCTGGGCAGAGGCGCTAGGCACACAAAACAAGAGCACACACAAACAAGACGCTAGCACACACAAAACAAGATGGATTTTGGATTCCGTTTTTGACGATTTTTGTGTAATGTTAGACTAGGGCTGCTCCAATTTGGTTCCCAGCACAACCAGATTTGGTGGTTCCCAGCACAACCAGACGGGGGGCACAACCAGACGGATTTACATAACGTTTGAGACTTGTGCAATGTCAGACTGTCCTACTTGAGTCCTTTTTAGTGCTGTTAAACATATCTAGGACCGCCTAGTTTCACAAAACTGTAAGTTTCCCAAAGTTTTTGACAAGTGAATTCTGGTCGGTAAAAGCCTGGATCCTCGTGATTCTGACTCCATTTACATGCGTTCTTTTTTCATCACCACCCCCCTGCACAGGATTCTTTTTTTGCTTATGCCTTTTGTCTTTTCTTCCCATGTTGTCCTGTTTGACTTTGATTTTTTGCAGTATTTTATCCTAAGTTACCACAGCCAAAAAGGGGGGGAGAGTGATCATGTGTGATTTTGTGATCATGGCGTGCGTGTGAGTGATTTTTTGTTCATCATGGAAGGTGAGATCTGTAAGTCATGCAAGAAAGGGTCATTTTTAGGGGACCAGACCATTGAACCAGACCATTGAACGTGAGTGTAATAGGGAAAAGACCCACTGTCTATTTTTTTAACTCTCTCATGACAACCCCCCATTAACTATTTCAACATTTTATTCACTATCACTTCCCTCGATGATTTTCTTCCTTGCATTTGCCCTTGCCCTCCCTCTCTTTCTCCCCAAAAAAGAAACACACGATGACGACGACGATGAGTCCATCTCCATCTCCATCTCCATCTCCGATGATGTCTTCCCATTACTTTTGTTGTCCCCGTGGATCCAAGACTTCCCAGACTTGCCCAACGTGCTGCTCAACTTGCTGGAACCACTCCCCTGGGAGCTGTTATTGTCACTGGTGGACCTGGTGGACCCACTATCTTTGCCACTAGAGTCGCTCTCTTTGTGTGATGAATCACCTACATTACTTGATTCGTCGATGTCTTCTTCCTTCTTGTCCTCCTCACACTCCTCCTCACACTCCATCTCCTCATCACAGTCACTGCAGCTATCGCTACTACTACCAGGAGATTCATTGTACGGAAAAGCACCAAGTTTGCCTCCAGACCGAACACCATACTTTCTCTCCAGTTCCAACTTCTCCATCGAGTCAATTTCCGAGCCCGAGGAGGTGTATGCCTCTGATGTCTCAGAGTCGCATTTATGCAGCGATTCTGCGCTTTCCGTTGATGACGAGTCATGGGTGGCCGCCGGTAAGCCATAAGCCTCCCTGTAGTCTTTCTCGAAACGATCAAGCCAGTAACGTCCCTCACTAGTGTGATGCCAGATGTTACTCTGCAGAGCAACGATTGCACACCATGCCCTGTACCAGAGATCGTAACAGTTATTCATGCCTATGTGCTCTATATCAATAAATGCTTTGCGTCTTTCCAGCGTGTAGACGTGATCCAGACTAGTGCTCTCGAGGATTTCAAAATTTCGGATCTTGTCGATGAAGAGCTCGTACAGGCATTCTAGTTTTTCAACGCTCATGTCTTTGCACTCGAACTCATCCTCGGTGATTCCCAAATTTTCCATGATCATCCTCAGGGTGGGGGCACCTATTGCGTCGTGGAACAGCTCCTTCATTTCAGCCGGTAAATATCTATCCAGCCTGTACGTTTTTGAGAGATCCGATACCCTGCGGTGAGAAATTTTGGTCAACCTTCGAAGCCATGCCAGATGGCTCTTGTATACCCTGTTCATGTGGCCGCGCAGCTCCTCCTCGCTCTTGACCCCACTGAAGGGAAGACTGTGCACCACCGGATACAAAACATCCAGCTCAGTCCCAAAGGCATCCGTTCTGATACGGTAATACTGCCACTGGGAAAGTTCATCATCATCGGACATGTACCCTCTGGCATAATCATCAAGCTCTCTGTCTTCCATCTTGGCATCCAGAAGCTCATCCCACCGACGACGCTCCAATGATTCGTTTGAGAGAGTACAATGAGAGTACAGCAGTGTGTGCTTCTCTTTCACCCGTTTGATGTGTTCAAGCTCCTTGTCGAACAATGCCAAGTCACCCGTTCGGTACTTCATTCCTTCAACCTCGCCTTCCACCAGGTGAATGGTCCAATGGGGTCTTTCGCAAAATTCATCCATCATTCTGCCAATCAACAAGGACTTCATCGTACAAGACACACCACGCGCATCGAGCGTAATTTCCAATTTCTCGGATTGCTGAGTATCAGTATCATTCTCTGCATTTTCTGTATTACACATTCCGTCACTAACTATTCCGTCACTAACTCCGCTGCCAGTACTGTCAGTGCCACCAGAAGTCCCAACTTGATTTCCGGCAGTGTTCTCTCCTGTGCTAATTTTGCGAACCTTAGAGCCACGACTGCTGGTGGCAATGCCGCTGGTCTTGGCGGGCTCCTTGACGGGCTCCTTGAGGTCACTACCGATCTGGCTGTGGCTGAGATTGCAGACGGAAAGTTTGCTCCCAACAATAGTAGCTGACTCAATGTAATCGCCAGGACTCATGCTGCCGCCCGTTGTTGATGTTGTTGATGTTGTTGATGTTGAACGGTTCAAAGTTCCACATCCGTCACCCTGCAAAGTTGAGGTGTCTCCACAGAGACCATAACTGGGTTCACTGAGGCATTCACAGGCGGGGTCATTAATTTCATCAATTTCCATGGGGATACCAATTTCCATGGGGATACCAATTTCCATCGGCACAGTGATTTCCGTGGGGACACAGGGATGAAGAGCATGAAGTTGCCGAAGGTCTTGATCGCTCAATCGGATGAGCTCTGTATCACCCGGATGCCCGCCATACACCTCCCCAACATTGACTCCCCCAACAAGATCAATGCAGTGCTGTGATACATGCTGCTTTGCTACATATCCCATCACTCTCTCATAATCATCCCAGTCTTCGAAGGATCCCATACAGAAAGGCACTGCCTCATCCCCTGAAACTATCCAACTGGCCGATGGGCATCTTTCTTTCACAGAAGTAAACAACTTGTCTGACTGCTGTCTGGTGTTACCAGACGCTGTGCAAATCTTAATGCAAAAGTTGGTCAGAGGCAGGCTATAGTTGGTCACCCGGTGGCACTGTCCTTCATGTTGATTTGAGTCCATTTCATGTTTTTCTACCCTCTGTGAATCTACATCAAATTCATTGTGAACCTTCCTGGGAGAGTCGGGAAAATCACCATATATCTGCCTTAGGTCCGCTTGGTTCATGGTGGTGAATGGTTTATCACCAGGGTGCCTCACACACACAGACCCGATAAAATCAATGCAGTCTCTTGCCAGTTGTCGCAAAATTGTCTCAAAGGCACTCAGAGTTGATTCTGTCACTGTGCAGGATGGCTGTTTAAAGGACGAAACAATCCAAGTTGGACCAGGACATTTCATTTTCAGCAAGGAGGCTAGTTCATGTGCTCTTTTCCTGTTGTCGTCCAACCTGAGGCTGCCATCTAACCCAACAACCTTGATTGAATAGCGTTGTAAAGCTGCTTCCATAAAAGCTGCTTCCATACACTGCCTAGGAGGAGAAGACTTGCCGTTGGAAGCATTTGCACATTCCATTGCACTGACTTCAACCTTGGCATTAGAGTCTTGTGCATCGCCACAAAACATATCCCCACCTAGGTTAACCTCACCAAGGTTAACAACATCATTGACAGTGCCAATTTTCTCCCCCCCTATTCTGTTGGTGCCAATGGTCTTCCCCCCAATTCCATTGAGCTCAAGGTAAGCATCAAATGCATTCATTGCTCCCATAGCAATACTGGAACCCTTTACACCAAATAATCTCATTTGAGCCTCTGTTTTCTCTTCACATATGTGATCAATCGATGTCACCTGATGGTATGGGCTCCTTCCTGAAAAAATTGACTTGATGGTCTCAAGAACAGCAACAAAGTCTGGCACATTTCTCAGGTACAAGTTCAATTGCATCATGCTGTTGTTGTCAGACATGACCTTGTAGTCACACTTGTCACTCTGGCAGCAACAAATCTGATCCAAAATTCGTTTGGCTTCATGGTAGAAAGCAAGAACCTGAGAATATGACTCAAAGGTCTCAGTGCTCCACACACATCGCACACAGTATTTTTGTTCATTCAGAAGTCTTGAATCTGGCTTCTTTCCCATCATGCTTGCCCAATATGCTCGGTTATTCTGTTGATTGTGTTGATTTTGTGTTGTTTGAGTTTGGTGTGCACTTGATTGTGTTGATTGTGTGTTGTGTTTGGTGTGTGCACATGTTTGTTTGTGCATGCTTGTTGGTGTGCTGTGCGCCGGTCTACTTGGTGTCATGGTTATTAGCCCAAGAGTCAGGGATAATGTGTTTTAGGGTTATTAGGTGAAGAGTCAGGGATAATGTGTTTTAGGGTTATTAGATGAGGAGTCAGGGATAAAGAGTGCGCCTGCACAACAAACAACTACTCCAAGTGTTGGCCACAAAACAACTTCACCCTCAACCAAACATTGCCACAACAAACACCTCTCAGTCAGCAGCAAACAACACAGTTCAGTCGGGGACAATCACAATGACAGGAATGACAGGTGGATAAAGAGTGCGCCCACCCACCAAA
>Ga0209713_10002118_pt1 | contig 12224 bp, 5 predicted proteins | sample ArcOceMetagenome_3_FD_187444 | JGI IMG/M metagenome (GOLD analysis project Ga0209713, IMG submission 187444) | Marine eukaryotic phytoplankton communities from Arctic Ocean - Arctic Ocean- Svalbard ARC20M Metagenome (SPAdes) (version 2) | ecosystem: Environmental > Aquatic > Marine > Oceanic...
AAATTGCGAAAAGTCATTTTAAAGTTTTTATTTTGATAAATGAATCCCCTTTAAATGTAAACAGTTAAAAAGGTTAATTATACAAAACATATTGTATATTTTAAAAATTGTAAATTGAAACATCTTAGTAACAATTTTATTAATCAACCGAGAGTTATTAGTAGTGGTGAGCGAAAGTAAGTAAGTTTTTCGTATACCAATTTGTCCCTTCTAAAGGGTTGAGAGTTCTAAATAATATATAATTAATATATATATAGTATTATAATATACGTATGGCTATTATGATCATATAGTTTTTGGTTGTTTAATTATATAAAATAAATAAATACTTATAGAATAAAGTAGTTTGCTTTTCCTTAGAGTTTAGTGTTCGTTGGTAGCTGACAGGATCAGTTAGAATTAAAAACGGGGATCACTTATATAATAATTCAAAACTAAAGCATTTTATAATATTTATTTAATTATTAGATATTAATTAAGTTTTAATAGTTTGAGATATCTAATAGAGTAATAAGTTTTAAAGAAGTTAAATTTTTAAAAAGAGATGAGTTTAATAAAACGTATAATAATACCAATGTTCAATTGGCTAGTTAAGTTAGTAGCTATTTTTACTACTTCAGAGAACAAAACTCTGAGAGAAAAAAAAATATTTCATAGCTTTTGATTAAAATCAAAAGCCTTTGTTTTTCCTTTAATATGTTGTAATATTTTATTTTTAGATTGATTTTTTGATCGACCATTTTTTTACACTTGTATAAAAATATCTTTATTTAGTTTATTTCATTATATCTTGTTGTATTGATTACCTTACGTTTTCGATACAAAATATTATTTTTTGTGAAACGATATTAAAAAATTTGAGTCTCAAAATAAAACAGTAGTACCGGTAAAAAATTCAGTTCAAATTTTATTATTAATTTGAACGATTTTCGTCTATTGTTGCTATGGTTTTGTTGGTTATTTTTTTAAATTTACATTAATACTAACAGGTTGTTTTACTGGTTTATCTTATTTATTATGCTTGTTTATAAATATTATAAATATTTATAAAATGCCTAAATTACCTCAAAGGTTATTTATTTTACACGGGGTACATGTTAGGTGAATGCCAATCTTCGGTGTATTAAATAAAGGGGTACCTTTATGTCGAAATGTTTTATTATTAGTGGGTACTGTTGGGCTTACTTCAGAATTAAGTTGAAAAGCCGCTCATGGCCATATGTGGGTTTCTCCTTGAAGAGGTGCTGCTGCTAATCACGTTTTTGATCGTCCTTCTGGTTATAGGTGAACAGAAATTGAATTGAATCGTGCAGGTTTTGATTCAATCCTGGATCATAATGAGTCTTTATATAAGAATTTAGGGGTTGAAGATCCAAACCCTCCAATATCTTTAGAGACTTTAAAAGACAAAGTTGACTCTGTTACAACTTCTGAAACTGCTGCTGGTGATAAAGGTCTTTTACGGGAAAATGCTGACCTTAGGGTTAAAATCCAGAGGTTAGAAGATCTTTTAGATAAAAAATAAATTTGGTTTACTACTAATACAAAAAAACAATATTTAGTGTTTTCATATTAAAACATTATAATTGATTTGTTTTATTTATTTTAATCATATGTGTCATCTGTATCAATTTAGGTGATATGTTTATTTAATTATTCTATATTAATTAAGTTTTAATAGCTTGCGACACCTAATAGAGTAATAAATAAAATTAGATAATTCATTTAAGGTGGGTTTTTTACTTTGAAAAATCTTATTTTTACTCTGAAAAGGCTGATTTTTTAGTTCTTTCAGAGTATTATTAAGTGTTTAAAAATTAAAATAATGTTTTTTTTAATTGCGTTTTTAGGTTAAATAATATTTTTTAGCCGTAATATTTTAAAACTACAAGTTTTGTATACCAATTTGTCCCTTATAAAGGGAAAAAAAGCATTAATTGGTTATTAAATTTTTCTGATTAATCAAATGTATTTAACGGATACCTTGGTTTTAAAATATAAAAAATAGGGCGTATTAAATTGCGAAAAGTCATTTTAAAGTTTTTATTTTGATAAATGAATTCCCTTTAAATGTAAACATTTAAAAAGGTTAATTATACAAAACATATTGTATATTTTAAAAATTGTGAATTGAAACATCTTAGTAACAATTTTATTAATCAACCGAGATTTATTAGTAGTGGTGAGCGAAAGTAAGTTAGTTTTTCGTATAAAAAATTTTTTAATTTATTAATCAAAGAAGGTTTTAATCCTGTTGTATTTTAAAAAATAACTTTACGGTAAAGTAAAACAAAACACGAGTAATTTTGTTTGAATAAAAGGGGACCACCCTTTAAACTAAAAATATTTTAAAAACCTATAGTGGACTAGTATCGTGAGAGAAAGGTGAAAAAGAACCCCGTTTGTAGCGGAGTGAAAAGACTTGAAATTAAATACGGTTTAACAGTTTTATTAAAAAATAAAATGTACCTTTTGTATAATGGGCCAATGAATTTTTCTTATAAGCAAGCTTTATAGGCGTAATTAAAAGTGATTTTTAAAAAAGTAAATAAAGTTTATAGGGAAGTACCCGAAACTAAGTGATCTAATCATGATCAGGTTGAATTATTAGTAATATAATAAGGAGGACCGAACTTGTGTCTGTTGAAAAAGGCTAGGATGAATTGTGATTGGGAGTGAAAGGCTAATCAAACTTAGTGATAGCTGGTTTTCTGCGAAATCTATTTTAGTAGAGCATAAATTTAATCTAAAATCAGGTAAAGCACTGACAGGATGATGGGGGTTTTAAACTTTACTGATTCCATCCAAACTCTGAATGGGTTTTAGTGTTAATTTATAGACAGGCTATAGGTGCGAAGGTCTATAGCCAAGAGGGCAACAGCCCGGATTATTTTTTAAGGTTTTAGAATTTTAATAAGTGAAAAAGATGTAAAATCACGTTGACAATAAAGAGGTCGCATTAGCAGCATGCATCCTTTAAAGAATGCGTAACAGCTCATTTATCGAGTTTTTTGCACTTAAGATGTATAGAAACTAAATTAAAATACCGAAAAAGTAAACTTAATAAAAGTGGTAGCAGAACGTTTTGTTTACCTACGAAGTAAAGCTAAAAAGTTTTATGGAGGTTTCAAAAGTGCTTATATTGGCATGAGTAATGATAAATAAAGTTTTGAATAAACTTTATCGCCGTAAACCCAAGGTTAAACAGGCACTGTTAAACAAACTGTGTTAAATCGATCCCTAAGCTCAAAATGAAAATTGTAGGCGATGGGTAAGCATATTTATATGCTTTTGTTTTATTTGACTGATCTAAATTTAAATTATTTTTAAAGTGGGTAGTATAAATAGTTTTTTTAAGGTTACAAGAAACAAAATAAAACTAAAAAATCGTTCTAAAACCGCCACAGGTGGGTGGGTGTTAATGCACTAAGGCGCTTGGATTAATTATATTGAAGGAACTCGGCAAAATGACCCTGTAACTTTATGGATAAGGGGGGCTTTTTTATGGTAACATTTTAAAAGCGACACATAATTTAAGAGTGGCGACTGTTTAGTAAAAACACAGGTCTCTGCTAAATCGCAAGATGAAGTATAGGGGCTGACGCCTGTCCGGTGCGATAACGTTAAAAGGAAAAGTTAACGCTTTGAATTGATGCGCTCGTAAACGACTGCTGTAACTCTGACGGTACTAAGGTAGCGAAATGCCTTGCCAACTAATTATTGGCTTGCATGAATGGCGTAACGACTGCTCTACTGTCTCCAATATAAGTCCAATGAAATTGAATTCTTCGTGAAGATGCGAAGTAATAATGGAAAGACGAAAAGACCCTATGAACCTTTACTACATGGTTATATTGTTTTCAGGGAGATGATGTGTAGAATAGGTGGGAGTAAATGACGGAAAGCCGCCAGGCTTTCTAGATACGTTTGTGAAATACCACCCTTTTTCTTTTCTAAAACTAACTTAAATAAAGCAAATCTTTATTAAGGACATTTTATCCTTGGTAGTTTAATTGGGGCGATTTTCTCATAAAAGGTAACTGAGAAGTATATAAGGTAAACTCAAAATAATTTTTTATTATTTGTTGAATGTAAGGGTATAAGTTTGCTTAACTGTAAGACTGACTGGTCGAGCAGAAACGAAAGTTGATCCTAGTGATCCGGTAACAGTGTGTGGAATTGTTATCGCTCAACGGATAAAAGGTACTCTAGGGATAACAGGCTAATGGTTCTTGAGAGCTCTTATTGACGGAACCGTTTGGCACCTCGATGTCGACTCGTCTCATCCTGGGGCTGTAGCAGGTCCCAAGGGTTTGGTTGTTCGCCAATTAAAGAGGCACGCGAGTTGGGTTTAGAACGTCGTGAGACAGTTTGGTTTCTATCTTCCATTATCGTTTGAAAATTGAAAATAAACGTTTTCTTGTACGAAAGGATCGAAAACGTGCATCCAATGGTATACCAATTGTTTTACCAAAAGCATTGTTGGTTCGCTACGATGTAAAGGATAATTGCTGAAAGCATCAACGCAAGAAGCCTGGTTTGAGATAAATTTTCTTAAAAATGTAAAAGATAATTACTTTTTAGCCTTAGTATATAAGAATAACAATGTTTTTAGTTAATAAGGTCTAATTAAACAATATTTTTTTTCCTTTTTTTTTTATAAAAAAGGTATTCAATATTTTTTAAATTAAATATTTAAGAAAGGTATACATCATTAAGAATATAGTCACTTTTTTTTAATCTACAGATACGTTTTGTACGGAAATATAGATATATTTAATTCAAATAATAAAAATTTTTTCATTTTCACTTTTAAAAATTAGATTAGTGTTTTTTATTAATTTATTTATATATATTAATAAACTATAATGTATTTAATCCTGGTTCGGAATGAACGCTGGTGGCATGCTTTATACATGCAAGTTGAATGTTGTTAAAACATAGCGTACGGGTGAGTAAAGTAAAATAAATTACCTTGTGGTTTGGGATAATTTACTTCGGTAACAAAATACCAAATAATTGCTGAAAAATAAAATAAACTTATATAGTTAAAAGATTTTATCGCCGCAAGATGTTATTTTATAGTATTAGAATTTCAAAATAATTGTTTTTTTTTGTTCAATTTATTTGATTCAATAATGCTTAGTGGGCCTTAACGGGTGTACCACCACACTGGAACTGAAACAAGGTCCAGGCTTTTATAAGACAGCAGTAGGGAATATTGGACAATGGGCGCAAGCTTGATCCAGCAATGCCACGTGGGTGATGATAAGCATTTAGCTGTAAAACCCTTTCAGTAAAGAAGAATATGACATTATTTATAAAAGAAGCTCCGGCCAATTCTGTGCCAGCAGCCGCGGTAAGACAGGAGGAGCAAGTGTTATTCCTAGTAATTAGGCGTAAAGTGTCCGTAGACTCTTTTAATAGTTAAACCAAAAAAACCAAGGGCTTAACTCTGGTAGGAAGTTTAATACGTTTTAAGTTGAGTATAATAGAGGGTAGTAGAATTTTTGGTGTAAGGATAAAATCTTTTGATACCAAAAGGAATTCCAGTTGCGAAGGCGGCTACCTGGATTATTACTGACGTTGAAGGACGAAAGCATAGGTATCAAATGGGATTAGAGACCCCAGTAGTCTATGCCGCAAACGATGGATGTTAGGTATTAGGTATTTATTTATTTTGTACTATAGCTTACGCGTTAAACATCCCGCCTGAGAAGTACGGTCGCAAGATTAAAACTCAAAGGAAATGACGGGGATTCGGAACAGCGGTGGATCATGTGGTTTAATTCGATAATACGCGCTAAACCTTACCATCCCTTGCAATTATTTAACAGGAGTTGCATGGTTGTCGTCAGCTCGTGTTTTGAAATGTTATGGTTAACTCCTTTTAAACGAGCGAAACCCTATACCTTAGTTGTGCTTTTGTGAAAATTACAAAGTGTATTTTTTAAGGATACTGCCAGCGAAAGTTGGAGGAAGGGTAGGATTACGTCAAATCTTCATGGCCCTTATGGGATGGGCTACACATGTGATACAATGGTATAACAAAAAGTAGCAAAGTGGTAACATTTAGCAAATCTTTAAATAATATCAAAGTCCGGATAGTAAGCTGCAAGTCGCTTACTTGAAGTTGGAATCGCTAGTAATCGTAAATCAGCACGTTACGGTGAAATTTAAAACGAATCTTGTACAAACCGCCCGTCAAATTCGGAAAGTTTGTTTGATTTGAAGCTTATATAAATTTATTTGGTTGGTTTTGACCTTCTAAGTAGTTTATTATGTTATAATTAAGTAAGCAATCGGAATTAAGTCGTAACAAGGTAGCCGTAGGGGAACCTGTGGCTGAAAGTAATTTATTTATTTAAAAATGAAAAATTAAAAGGTTTTATGTGTTTTTTCCTAAAAAAACACAATATTATTTTTTTTCGCGGGAGTTCGTTAATTGGTAAACGGATGGTCTTCCAAACCGTTCCTGGGAGTTCGAGTCTCCCTCCCGCTAATCTAGTTAAATTCAATTAATGTCATCAAAAAATTTATAGTTTTGTATTAAAAGTTTTTATGTTTATTAAATTTATCGGGGTTATGTCGGGTTGTTAATAAAGATCAGTTCTGTAAGTAGGGTAGAGCAGTGGCAGCTCATTGGGCTCATGACCCAAAGGTCGTTGGTTCAAATCCAACCCCTGCTAGTATCATATATGTATATGGGTGATTAACTCAATGGTAGAGTATCTGTTTTACACACAGAAGGTTAGCGGTTCGATCCCGTTATCACCTATTGATTATAAAATTAAATTTATTAGTTTGGAGAGGTGGCTGAGTGGTTCAAAGCAACGGTTTGCTAAATCGTCGCAATTTTGCGTCGTGGGTTCGAATCCCATCCTTTCCTTATATAAATAAAATGTTTTTTAGTATTAAGCCCGTTTGGCGGAATAGGTAGACGCGATAGACTTAAAATCTATTCTCTTTTTGAGGTCCCAGTTCAATTCTGGGAATGGGTATTTTTGTTTTTGGGATGTAACTCAGTTGGTTAGAGTGGTAGCTTGATAAGCTATAAGCCGGCGGTTCAAGTCCGCCCTTCCCAATAAAATTTTTATTACATCAATTTTTTTTGATGTTTTTTTATTGATAATGTTCTGGATTAAATTCAAGGTTAGCTTTAGAATCAAAAGTAAGAAACAAATTAGCAAAGTTTACAGGGGAAAGTAAAAAAGATTATTTTAACGATAAAGGTATTGTTTTATCAGTAGGTGATGGTATTGCAAATGTTTATGGTTTAAACAGTGTTCAAGCTGGTGAGATGGTTGATTTCCGATTCGGTATTAAAGGTCAAGCATTAAATTTAGGTAATGACAAAGTAGGTATTGTAATTTTTGGTGACGATAAATTTATTAAAGAAGGTTCGTTAGTTAAACGTACTAATGCTATTGTTGATGTACCTGTAGGTAAAGGTTTAGTTGGTCGTGTTTTAGATGGTATTGGTCAACCTATTGATGGTTTAGGTGCTTTAGATTCTTCTGGTCGAAATCGAGTAGAGGTAAAAGCTCCTGGTATTATCCCTAGAAAGTCTGTTAGATTACCTGTTCAAACAGGGTTAAAAGTTGTAGATAGTTTAATTCCTATTGGTCGAGGTCAACGTGAATTAATTATTGGTGATCGACAAGTTGGTAAAACTGCTATTATTTTAGATGCTATTTTAAATCAAAATAAATCTTTAAATAGTATGAATGATGTTGTATTAAACGATGCTGGTGTTAAAGTTGAACAAGAGGTCGATTTATATAGTATCTATGTTGGTATTGGACAAAAACGATCAACAATTGCTCAATTTGTTGCTGTTTTAAAACAACGAAAAGCTTTTGATACTGCAATCGTTGTTGCTGCAACTGCAGCAGATGCAGCTCCGTTACAGTTTTTAGCTCCATATACGGGGTGTACTATTGGTGAATATTTTAGAGATAATGGTATGCATGCTGTAATATATTATGATGATTTATCTAAACAAGCTGTAGCTTATAGACAAATGTCTTTATTATTACGACGTCCTCCAGGGCGAGAAGCTTATCCAGGAGATGTTTTTTATCTACACTCTCGTTTATTAGAGCGTGCAGCTCAAATGTCTGACGTTTTAAAAGGTGGTTCATTAACAGCTTTACCTGTTATTGAAACACAAGCAGGAGATGTTTCAGCTTATATCCCTACAAACGTTATTTCTATTACAGATGGTCAAATTTTCTTAGAAACTGAATTATTTAATGAAGGTCAACGGCCTGCAGTAAGTGTTGGTTTGTCTGTAAGTCGAGTAGGTTCGGCAGCGCAAGTAGCTTTAATGAAACAAGCTACCGGTTCAATGAAATTCGATTTAGCTAGTTACCGTGAAGTAAAAGCTTTTGCTCAGTTTGGTTCTGATTTAGATGCAGCTACTCAATATCAATTACGTAATGGTGCTCGTTTAGTAGAAATGTTAAAACAACCTCAATATCTTCCATTAGAAGTGGGTGTACAGGTTGTAGTTATGTTTTTAGGTTCTCAAGGTGTTTTAGATCACATTGAGCTTAACCAAATTAAAGATTTTGAAGATTTAGTTCAATCTACATTAGATGGTCAAGGTAGTTTTTTAAACACCTTACGTACATCAACTAAAAAGTTAGATGATGAAGGTGTTAACGGTCTAGTTGGTGCTTTTGAATATTTATTAAAAACCTCAGGTTTTTAATTAAAAAAACAGGATTCAATGGTTTATAGCCCATTAGAGCAGTTTGAACCAGTATCTTTTTTTGCAGTTTTATTAGGTAATATTAATTTATCTATTACTAGTATTACTTTTATGTTTTTTTTTATAATGGCTATATTACCATTTTTAATGAATGGTTCTTTATTTTATTTTAACGTTAAAAATATTTTTAACGTTAAAGTAAATAATGGAAGCCCTGTTTTATTAACTTCAGGGACTTCTCAAAATTTTTCTAGTGTTAATATTGAATCATCTATTTCGTCTGGCAAAGATATTAATGTTTTAAATTTATTATATTCAAATTTTATATCTTATGGTTCTTTATTAAATCACAAGTCTTCAAGTTTGGATTTAAATACTTTAAAAAACAAATATGTATGTTTTTTTTATTCAACTTTTTTTAAAGTTTTATCGTTGAAAAATAGTTCTTTTTTACCTTCATCAGCTTTTTTTAACGGTGATAGCTTGTCTAAAAATTTTAGTAAAAGTTTATTGGATGTAGGTAATTTAAATAATAATACTTTATTTAAGTTTTTAGAGTCTTTTAAAAACGACTTATTTTTAAAACGTTTATTTATGCCTACAGGTGTTTCTTTTATTTTTGAATTTATTTTTAAATTTATTTTAGATCAAGTTAAAAGTGGTATTGTTGGAAGTACTAAGAAAGCTGTACAATTCTTTCCTATTATTTTTACTTTATTTAGTTTTATTTTATTATCTAATTTATTAGGTTTAATACCCTATAGTTCAACAGTAACTGCTTATATTATTATCACTTTAACTTTATCTATTATGGTTAATGTAGGTGTAACTATTTACGGGTTTCAAAACCACGGGTTACATTTTTTTAGTCTATTTTTACCTCCAGGGGTTCCTTTATTTTTATGGCCTATTTTAATACCTATTGAGATTATCTCGTATTTTATTAAAGTAGTTAGTTTATCTGTTCGGCTTTTTGCAAATATGATGGCAGGGCATACTCTTTTAGCTGTATTAGCTGGTTTCGGTTGAACCATGGCAACATCAAGTGCTTTATTATTTGTTGTTCATCCTTTACCGGTTTTAGTTGTTTTTGTATTAGTTGGTTTAGAGTTAGCTGTAGCTTGTATTCAAGCTTTTGTATTTGCGCTGTTAACTTCAATTTATATTAGTGATTCTATAAATTTACATTAATATATTTAATTATTTTTATGAAGAGTTTATATTTTTATAAAAAATCTTATAGTTTTCCTAAAGATCTTGAAAATTTAAGTAAAAATTTTAATTTATATAACTCAAAATTAAATAAGTCTGGCCGTAATAATTTTGGTCGTGTTTGTGTAAGGCATCAAGGAGGGGGGCATAAACAAAATTATCGCTTGTTAGATTTTAAAAATAAACACAAAGATTACCGTCTTATTTCCATTGAATATGACCCAAATAGATCGTCTTTTATAGGCCTATTTTTCGATTGCTTTGAAAATAAACTTTTTTTTGATACTTGTTGTGAGGGTCAAAAAGTCGGTTCTTCTTATAAATTTAGTAGTTTAGTAGACGATATTTCTATTGGTAATAAAATGATTTTAGAAAATATACCTTTAGGTACTTTAGTAAATTCTTTAGAGATAAAACCTGGTAAAGGCGCACAATATTTACGTAGTGCTGGAGCTTTTGGTAAACTACAACAAAAAAACACTAAATTAGGCTTAGCTCGTATTAAAATGCCATCAAAAAAAGATATTTTTATTTCTTTAAAATGTTTAGCTACTGTTGGTATAGTTTCAAATATTTTTAATAAAAATAAAAATATAGCTAAAGCTGGACGTAACCGTTGGTTAAATATAAGACCTACTGTTCGTGGTGTAGCTATGAATCCTATTGATCACCCACATGGTGGTGGTGAAGGTAAAACTTCAGGTGGTCGTCATTCTGTAACGCCTTGAGGTCGTTTGACAAAAGGTAAAAAAACTGTAGTGCGCTCAAAAAAAACAAAAAATGTTATACAGTTTTAAAATTAAATAATCATGTCACCAAAAACAAAATTAATGTTTTTAAATACCAAAATTTTACCTAGTATGGTTGGAGAATCTTTTTTAGTTTACCAAGGTCAACGTTTCATTACTATTGCTGTTAATGAAAAAATGGTTGATTTTTTTTTCGGTGAATTTGTAAAAACTCGTAAATTACATGTTTATAATAAAAAAAAATAATGGGTCAAAAAGTTAATGCAAAAGGTTTTCGATTACTAAAAAAAAAAAGTTGATCTAACCCTTCTTATATCTCTTTATTTAATTACAATTTGGTTATAAATCAGGATTTAAATATACGTAAATTCGTCAATGGGTTTTTATCATATTTAGATATTGTTCATAATTTTATTCATATATCACGTATAAGAGGTGTTATAAACATTTTAATTACTGTTTATAATAAAGATTTTTGATTTAAAAGGCATTCCCACCTTTTTCGTTATAAAAAAAGATTAAAAAAGAAATTACATGTAAAAAATACGCAGAAATCTGCTAAATATTCAAGAAAAAAAAGTTTTTTTTTTAATTCGGTATTTCGTTCGTTTAAGCTTTATAAATCTTTACATAATTTACGTTTAGCAAAAAAAAACAATTCTTTTTCTAATAAAGTACAAAAACCTATTATAGGTTTACGTAATACAAACAATTTAAATGCAAAGTTTGGTTATATTTCTTCTATCTACCAAATTTTTTGTTTAAAATATTTTTCTTATAAAACATCTAAAAAAAGTTTGGTTGATTTTAATTTAAGGTCTTTCTCTTTTTTAAAAGATACTCAAAATTTTACTAGTTGTTATAAGCCTGTTTATAGATTAAAATTATTAAATTCGTTATACTTATTTTCTTCTATTACTTATCCATTAAAAAAGTTTAAATGCTTTATTATTTATTCAAAGTTAGTTTATTCTTTTTTTTTATCTAAGTGATTTTTATTTTCTAAAAAAAATTTATCTTTTTTTTTTTTTAAATCTTTAAGTTTTTTTTCTTTTTCAAAAGAAAAAAAGAGCATTAGTTCTAAATTAACTATTGTAAATGAGGGTAATTTAATTAATCGTAAATGAGAGGGTTTGTCTTTAAAGTCTTTAATTTGTTTATATGTTAAAAAACTAACGGGTATTTTAAATGTTAATGTTACTTTTTTATATTTAAACAGTCCCCGTAAACTTTATAAATTTTTTAATAAATTGAAATTAAACGTACGTGCTAGGGGTAATTTACGTAAAGAAGTTTTTAATTTATATTTAATTTTATATCAATCATTTAAATTCAAATCTCCTAATTTTTTTAGTTTGTATTTTATAATATTATTAAAAAAAAACATTAAAAAAGTGGGTCAATTATTTGCCATATTAAGATTTTCTTTACCAAGCTTCTGTTTATTATTTGGTTTTAAAGGTGTCCGTTTTCAATTAAAGGGTCGTATTAACGGTGCTCGTAGATCACGTATAATGCAAGTTCAATCGGGTAGTATTCCATTAACA
>Ga0209713_10002119_pt1 | contig 12220 bp, 9 predicted proteins | sample ArcOceMetagenome_3_FD_187444 | JGI IMG/M metagenome (GOLD analysis project Ga0209713, IMG submission 187444) | Marine eukaryotic phytoplankton communities from Arctic Ocean - Arctic Ocean- Svalbard ARC20M Metagenome (SPAdes) (version 2) | ecosystem: Environmental > Aquatic > Marine > Oceanic...
CGAACTGCATAACTGCTTTCTATCCGCGCACCATAACTTCCATTTGTATAATAGTCGCCAAGAGTTGCTAAGTCAAAATAATCACTTAAAGCGAAATAATACCCCCCATTTTGAAGAAAATACCCTCTATTGTTTTGTTCTCCAAACGTAGGGAAAATAACTCCAGAAGTCCGTTTTTTGGACATTGGTAGGAATGCAAACGGGAAACCAATCGGAGTTGGTACGTTTGCTATAAACATATTAGTTAGACCAGTCACTACTTTTTTTCCAGGGACAATTTTAGCTTTCCGAAGGAGAAAATAATACTCTGGGTTCTCTATATTTTCTGAAGTTGTAAATTTAGCACGCTTCACAAAGTACACAGAGTCGTTTTCTTTTTTTGTTAATTCAGAAATAATTCTTCCTCCTTGTTGTTCTGTCTTTGAATTCCAAATCAAGGCTTTCTTGGTTTTGATGTTAAAAGCAACTGAATCAGGCTCTACAAGGTCGTTACCTTGCTTAAATACAGGGTGCTGTGAGTAAACTCCTAATGAGTCTTTTAGGCGCCCGGCATATATCATGTCTTTTCCGTAATCAATAATGATAACTCCAGCCTTAATATCCATATCCTTGTACTGAATTTCAGCTTCGTTTTTAAGATAAATCTGTTGTTTTTTTACATTTATTGAAGTAATATCTTTTGCTTTGTAGTCTACGATGCCCTCAAGAAAACTCTCAGGTTTTGAGATGCTATCATTTGATGTAGAGTCTCGTTTCACCTCTTTTACTTCTGAATTAAAAACCGAATCAGTATTAGTCTTAGTCAGTGTGGTTTGAGATAGTTCTTTAGCTAAGGGTTTAGGGTTTAGGGTAACCTGGGCCATACCAAAACTGTTGGTAAATACTGTTAAACTTAGAGCAAAAAGTAGTTGAAATAGTGTTGTTTTCAATGCTTTTAAGTGTATTTTTGTAATTAGATGACCTGATTATTAAAAATCAAAGTTACGTATATTTTTAGTGATTTTTTAATTTTGAAGAATCGATTGATTGGTTAAGAATTTAGCATGCAAAAGCAGATTATATTGGGTCGTCCTTACGCTTATTTTAAGCATAGCTTGTGTAGCTCAAACAAATACAAAGCCTTTTGTAGTGGTCTTAGACGCTGGGCACGGTGGTAAAGATCCTGGGCGCCCTACTGATTTTGGTTACAAGGAGAAAGACATCGCTTTGGATATTGCTCTAAGAGTAGGTGAGAACCTTAAAAGACATGGCGATATAGAAGTGATTTATACCAGAAGTACGGACGTGTTTATTGAGCTTCGTCAGCGCGCAAAAATAGCAAATAAAGCAGATGCTGATTTATTTGTATCTATTCATTGTAACGCCCATAATTCTCAGGCATTCGGTACAGAAACCTATGTTTTAGGTATCCATAGAAATGATTCAAATTTTAGAGTGGCTCAGCAAGAAAATGAAGTGATTTTTTTGGAAGATGATTTTGAGTCAAACTATGAAGGGTTTGACCCAAACTCTCCAGAGTCCATGATCGGTCTAACACTAATGCAGGAAGATTACTTAGATCAAAGTATTTTATTAGCTCGCTATGTTCAGGATAATTTTACGTACAAGTTAAAACGAAAAAATAGAGGAGTTAAGCAGGCAGGTTTTTGGGTTTTGCACAACACCTATATGCCTAGTATTCTAATAGAAACAGGGTTTATCACCAATAAATCAGAAGGTGACTATCTAAACTCTTTAGATGGAAAGATAAATATCTCTAAAAGTATTTCGGATGCCATTTTAAACTATAAGTCGAAATTAAATTCTGACGTCCCTTCTGTAATTGAGACAATTTCAAGCTATGGTGACGTAATAGATTTAGAGGATGTAAAGCCAGTTGCTGCGCCTACGGTTAATGTATCTTCAATAAATTTTAAAGTGCAAATATTAGCAGGGTCTAATAAATTAGCAACAAAACCCTATAACTTTAGCGGATTAGATCAAATTACCAGGCAAAAATCAAACTCGATTTATCGCTATTTTTATGGTAACACATCTGATTATTCAATCGCTGTTGAATTGTTAAATAAAGCAATTTCAAAAGGCTATACAACTGCTTATTTAGTTGCTTATAAGGACGGAGTAAAAACAACAATGAAAGAAGCCTTGAAATCTACGCAGAATTAGGCTTAATTATATCATTTTTATCATTAAATTTGTAGTAATAAAAAACATTGAATTGAAACTATCTAAGGAAATTAAAACAGCTATTCTTGTGATCTCAGGGATACTGCTCTTCATCTTTATTTTTAATTATTTAAAAGGTGAGAATGTGTTTAATTCCTCCAAACAAATCAGCGCCATATATGAGAATGTAGAGGGTTTAGCTCCTTCCGCCGCGGTGACCATTAATGGACATGCAATAGGAAAAGTAAAATCTATTAAATTTAAAGGAGATGGTTCTGGATTATTAAGAGTAACAATGCTCATAAATGATGACTTTCCATTCTCAATTAATAGTAAGGCTCAATTATACGAAGCAGGCCTTATAGGGGGTAAAGCAATTGGAATAATCCCTGCATTTGATACTTCAGCTTTAGTTCAGTCTGGAGATGTGTTAACATCCTCTGTTAAACCGGGTTTAACAGACTTAGTAAACCAGCGATTATCCCCTTTGCAAGAAAAAATTGAAACAATGATGGTCAGCGCAGATCAGTTGTTGAAAAACCTTAATGACGTGTTTGATGTTAAAACAAAAGGCAATATTAAGTTAAGTATTGCTGAGTTAACGACTACGATAGCCTCTTTTAAATCTACTTCAGAGTCTCTAAATGGCTTAGTGGAAGATAATAAATCTGCAATTGGAGAAACTATTTCAAACTTTAATCAAATTTCAGAAGACTTAACCAAGGTTAGTAAATCTCTTTCAGATTCTGATTTAGATTCAATTATTCTTGATTTAAAATCTACTATTTCTAGCTTTGACTCCATGTTAATGAGTATAGAAAACGGTGAAGGGTCTATTGGTAAACTCATGAAAGATGATCGCATGTATGTCAACCTTCAAGGAGCAACTAAGCAGCTAGAACAGCTTTTAGAAGACATGAAATTAAATCCAAAACGCTATGTGCATTTTTCATTATTTGGAAAAAAAGAAAAAAGAAATGATGCGGAGGCTAATGAAATAAAAACCACCAAAGAGTAATTAAATGAGCTTATTACCAAATGTAATTTTTGCGATTATACTTTTTTCTGGACTTAGTTTCTTTGTGCGAAATGTAAGAAAACTCAAAAGGAATATATACTTAGGAAAAGAGGTAGACACTAGTGGTAATACTAAGTTACGCTGGACTAACATGGTTAAGATTGCACTCGGTCAAGGGAAGATGGTCCGTCGCCCAATTGCTGGAATTCTTCATATAGTTGTTTATGTAGGCTTTGTAATTATTAACATTGAAGTTTTAGAGATTGTTATAGATGGCTTGTTTGGTACACACCGTATTTTTTCTGTGATTGGATCTTTTTATGGTGTCTTGATTGGGACCTTTGAAGTGCTTGCTGCATTAGTTTTTGTTTCAGTTGTTATTTTTTGGTTTCGAAGAAATATAGTAAATATTCAGCGCTTTATGAAGTCTGAAATGAATGGGTGGCCCAAATTAGACGGAAACTTAATTCTTTATTTCGAGCTTGTATTAATGGGCCTTTTTATTATAATGAATGCCACAGATGTTGAATTTCAATCATTAAATTCGGGGAATATTATTAGCCAGTTTTTTGCTCCTCTTTTTGAAGGGTTTAATGTAACACTAATTGAACGCGTAGCTTGGTGGATGCACATCGTTGGAATTATTATTTTTTTAAACTATTTATACTATTCAAAGCATTTACATATTTTATTAGCCTTTCCAAACACTTATTATGGGAGCGTGAAACCTAAAGGCCAGCTTGATAATCTTGAAGCTGTTACAAACGAAGTCAAACTAATGATGGATCCGGATGCGGACCCCTATGCAGCGGTTGATGAAGATGCTGCAGCACCTGACAAATTTGGGGCAAGTGATGTTCAAGACCTTAACTGGATACAGCTTTTAAATGCATATACATGTACCGAGTGTGGACGTTGTACGAGCGAATGCCCCGCTAATCAGACAGGAAAAAAACTGTCACCAAGAAAAATTATGATGGACACTCGTGATCGTTTGGTAGAAGTAGGTAACAACATAGATGCTAATAATGGTGAGTTTAAGCTTGACGGAAAACAGCTATTAGGAGATTATATTACAAATGAAGAACTTTGGGCTTGCACCAGCTGTAATGCATGTGTAGAAGCCTGCCCCATAAGTATCGATCCGCTTTCAATTATTCTTGAAATGCGACGTTATTTAGTAATGGAACAAAGTGCAGCTCCTATGGAGCTTAATAATATGATGTCCAATATTGAAAACAACGGTGCGCCCTGGCCTTACAATCAAATGGACCGATTGAACTGGAAAAACGATTAAAAATATATTTATAAAAAACAACAATGAAAAGAGAAGAAGCTGATAAGCTATTACACGAAAAAGTAGAAGCAGGCGAACTAGTAAGTCCAGTACTCCCAGGAGGTGTAAAAAACTATTTAATTGATATTGACGGTACAATAACTGAAGATGTTCCCAATGAAGAACCGGAGCGAATGGGTAAATGTTTACCTTTTATCGATGCCCTAGAAACTTGTAACCGTTGGTTCAAGGAAGGACATATGATTTGTTTTTTCACATCACGTACAGAAACACATCGAGCCGTCACAGAAGGTTGGCTAAAGCAACATGGGTTTAATTACCACAGTCTTCTAATGGGGAAGCCAAGAGGAGGGAACTACCATTGGATTGATAACCATTTAGTGAAAGCAACTCGTTATAAAGGAAAATTTACTGATTTAGTTGAAAAAGAATTGACGATTGAAGTTTTTGACGACGGTCAACATGATTAATGTTTAGGCTATGAGTGAAGTATTTAAAGTACCAACAATGGCCGAATTTTCGGCTACTGGGAAGCAACCTGAGGTTTTATTTTGGGTAGGCTGTGCCGGAAGTTTTGATGACCGTGCAAAAAAAATAACGAAAGCTTTTGTAAGGTTACTAAACAAAGCTGAAGTTGATTTTGCGGTCTTAGGGACTGAAGAAAGTTGTACAGGTGACCCCGCTAAACGCGCAGGGAATGAGTTTTTATTCCAGATGCAAGCGGTCACTAATATAGAGGTGCTAAATTCCTATGATGTTAAGAAAATTGTAACGGCATGTCCTCATTGTTTTAACACACTTAAAAATGAATACCCTTCTTTGGGAGGTAATTATAAAGTGATGCATCACACTCAATTCCTTAAGAGTTTGTTTGATGAAGGACGTCTGACAATCGAAGGTGGTAAGTTTAAAGGAAAACGTATTACATTTCATGACCCCTGTTATTTGGGGCGTGCAAATGATGTGTATGAAGCGCCTCGAGATTTAATTAAAAAGTTAGATGCGGAATTGGTAGAAATGAAAAATTGTCGTAAAAAAGGACTTTGTTGCGGGGCCGGTGGTGCTCAAATGTTTAAAGATGCCGAAAAAGGTGATAAAGAAATTAATATTGAACGCACAGAACAGGCTATGGCCGTAAAGCCTGAAATTATCGCAGCAGGATGTCCATTTTGTAACACTATGATGACTGATGGTGTAAAGAATAAAGCAGAGGGTCAAATTGAAGTCATGGATGTGGCTGAACTGATTGCTAATGCAAATGATTTATAATACTAAACACCCAAAAAATGTTAGTTAATTTTGATACCCTTCCAGAAAATTCTCGTATTTGGATCTACCAATCTAATCGTTCTTTTTCTGAAGTTGAGTTAAATGAGATTTTATCCAAATTAAATGTCTTTTTACAGGCTTGGGTCGCACATGGGGCCGACTTGAAAGCTGGTTTCGAAATCAAATATAAGCGCTTCATAGTAATTGCTTTAGATCAAGATAAACAATCAGCAACAGGGTGCGCTATAGATGCATCCGTGCAGTTTATACAAGAGCTTGAGAGAGTCTACTCTGTTAACTTAATGGATAAAATGAACGTCTCTTTCAAGCAAGGAGAATATGTGGCCTACAAAACACTAACGGATTTTAAAAAGCTGGCAAAGGATAAAGCCGTATCTAAAAATACAATAGTATTTAATAACCTAGTAAATTCTAAAGGAGAATATCTAGAGTTTTGGGAAGTGCCAGCATCTGAAAGCTGGCACAGCAGGTTTGTGTAATTTAAAGTAGATAAGTCCTTTCCATTACTTCACTTTCCATTAATAAATTGGTCTTATATTTTACTGTTTATCTATTTAAATCAGTATTTTAGTGCGAGATTTTTTTTTAAAAACTATATATGCGTAAATTTTTGATCCTATTTTTTGTAATTTTTTCATCTTCAATGATAGCTCAAGTTTCGAGCTCACCATTAGATGCTATAGATAAAATACAGCAAAAATCATGGGTAGACAGTACTTATAATGCCCTTAGTATTAAAGAAAAAATAGGACAGTTGTACATGATTCAAGTTTTTTCTAATCAAGACAAGGCCTCCAAGAAATCAATTTTAGATCAAATTAAAAAACATCACATTGGGGGAGTTATTTACTCTAATGGAGGTCCGGTGCGTCAAGCTTACCTAAATAATGAGTTACAAGCAGCTTCTAAAATCCCTTTGTTAGTCGGTATGGATGCCGAGTGGGGTCTGAACATGCGCTTGGATTCTACTTACGCTTTTCCATGGAACATGACTCTAGGAGCTATTAAAGACTTAGACCTAATACGTCAGACAGGACAACATATTGGAGAACACTGCAAACGTATTGGAGTCCATTTTAATTTTGCCCCCGTAGTTGATATCAATACAAACCCTAACAACCCTATCATTGGAAACCGCTCTTTTGGAGAACATAAAGAAGCTGTTGCGAGTCGTTCTTTGGCATTTATGGAAGGGATGCAAGGGGCAGGAGTTATGGCTAACGCCAAACATTTCCCTGGACATGGTGACACAGATTCTGATTCTCATAAAACCTTACCTACCATTAATTTTTCTAAAGAACGCATTGATTCCTTGGAGTTGTATCCGTACAAGAGTTTGTTTTTAAAAGGGCTTTCTAGTGTTATGGTTGCACACCTTAATGTGCCTAGTCTAGATGCGCGTTCAAATTATCCGTCCTCTTTATCGTATCCGATTGTTACGGAGTTATTAAAAGAAAAGCTTGGTTTTAAAGGTTTGATTTTTACCGATGCTCTAGATATGAAAGGCGCTTCTAATTTTAGCATACCTGGCGAAGTAGATTTACAAGCTTTTTTGGCAGGAAACGATGTGATGTTAATGTCAGTGGATGTAAGTCAAGGGATAAATACTTTGCAAAAGGCTGTAGAATCTGGGGTTATTTCTGAAGAGCGTTTAGCACATTCTGTAAAAAAAATATTAAGTGCTAAGTACAAGTCAGGCCTGGCAAACTATGAGCCAATTAATACTATAAATTTAGTAGCAGACTTAAATCGAAGAAAGGACGATGTCTTATACCAAAGTTTAATGGAAAATGCTATCACCCTTGTTCAAAACAAAAATGATTTACTGCCTATCAAAAATTTAGAACTTCAAAAGATTGCTTATGTGCACATGGGAACTGCAGATGGATCCCCTTTTGTTAAATCTCTTAAAAAATATACTCAGGTTGATGAAGTAAATGCCAATAATTTAGAGGAATTAATTTTAAAGTTAAAAAGTTACAATAAAGTAGTTGTAGGGTTACATAAATCAAACAATAATCCTTGGAAGTCACACAAGTTTTCAAAAAAGGAGTTAGCATGGCTTAATAAAATTTCACAAACTAATACAGTTATTTTAACTGTTTTTGCAAAGCCATATTCTTTAAGTGACATAAAATCTTTTTCAAATATAGAAAGCATAGTTATGGCTTATCAGAACAGTCCTATTGCTCAACAAGTTGCTGCTCAAATTATATTTGGAGGTCTTCTCTCTAAAGGACAGCTACCTGTTAGTGTTAATTTAAACTTTCTGGTGGGACAAGGAATATTTACAAAATCAATTGACCGTCTTTCTTATGGTTTTCCTGAATCAGTTGGAATCGATTCTGAACGTTTAAATAAAATTGATTCTTTAGCCTACTACGCTGTTCGTGAAAAAATGACGCCTGGAATTCAGCTTTTAGTAGCTAGAAAAGGAAAAGTTGTTTATGAAAAGTACTTTGGTCATCACACCTATAGTAAGTCAAAAAAAGTTAAGTTTGGAGATTTATATGACGTCGCCTCTCTCACTAAAATTTTAGCCACACTTCCTTTACTTATAGAACTCGTTGATAAAGGAGTGATAAAATTAGAATCAACGTTAGGCGAACTATTGCCTGAGTTCCTCGGTAGTAATAAAAAAGCCATTACGATTCAGGAAATGCTTTCACACTATGCACAATTAAAGCCTTGGATTCCATTTTATGCGTCAACGCTAGATTCAATTACTAAAAAGCCCAACCCTAAGTTTTATCGTTCAAAACAATCAAATAAATTTTCAATAGAAGTTTATCAAGATTTATTTTTAAATATTGACTTTAAAGACAGTATTCAATCTAATATTATTGATTCAGAATTATTAAAAGAGAAGTCATATCGTTACAGCGATTTACCTTTTTATATTTTGAAATCTATCATTGAATTGCATTACAATCAACCTCTAGATGAACTAATTCAACAACATTTTTATAAATCTTTAGGTGCTAATTTATCTACATATAATCCGCTGAATAAATTTGATATGGATAATATTATTCCAACAGAAATAGATACTTATTATCGATTTGGTAAAATACAAGGTTATGTTCATGATGCAGGGGCAGCTATGCAAGGAGGGGTAGGTGGTCATGCTGGATTGTTTAGTAACGCTAACGATGTAGCTAAGTTGATGCAGCTATACCTCCAAAACGGTTACTATGGGGGGGATAATTATTTTTCTTCTAGGACATTTGAATTATTTAATACCTGTCATTATTGCGATCAAAATAATCGTCGGGGAATAGGCTTAGATAAGCCCCAATTAGGAAGTGTGGGGCCGACTTGTGGTTGTTTGTCAATGCAAAGTTTTGGTCATTCTGGATTTACAGGTACCTATGCTTGGGCAGACCCTGATAAAGAAATAGTTTATGTATTTTTAGCCAATAGAACTTTTCCAACATCGAAAGTTAACAGGCTTTTAAAAGAGAACATTAGAACGGAAATACAACGTTTAATTTACGAATCAATTATTGAATAAAATGAATATAGGAATAGTATGTTATCCAACTTTTGGAGGGAGTGGGGTTCTGGCAACTGAATTAGGTTTGGAGTTGTCCCGAAAGGGCCATCAAGTCCATTTTATTACCTATACACAGCCTGTTCGCTTGGAGTTGTTAAACTCTAATGTTCATTTCCATGAAGTAAATGTTCCAGATTATCCTTTATTCCATTATCAACCATATGAATTAGCCTTGTCTAGTAAATTGGTAGATATGGTAAAAGCACACAAGATTGATGTTTTACATGTTCATTATGCCATTCCTCATGCGTATGCAGCCTACATGGCCAAGAAGATGCTGCATGAAGAAGGTATTATTTTACCAATTGTAACTACTTTACATGGAACGGATATAACGTTAGTTGGAAGCCATCCATTTTATAAAACAGCAGTAACTTTTAGTATTAATAAATCTGATGCCGTTACTTCTGTTTCTCAAAGTTTAAAAGAAGATACTCAGCGTTTATTCAACACTCAAAATGATATAAAAGTAGTTCCAAATTTTATTGATATCGATAAATATAAAATGGATTTTAAGGACTGTGATCGTGATTTATTGGCCCTGCCAAATGAAAGGGTAATTACGCATGTAAGTAATTTTAGACCTGTAAAATGTACAGCCGATGTGATTGAAGTTTTTTATAGAGTTCAAAAGGAAGTCCCGTCAAAGTTAATTATGGTGGGCGAAGGGCCCGACCGTAAAAAAGCCGAGCAGTTATGTAAGTCCTATAGAATTGAAGATAAGGTGTTGTTTTTAGGAAACAGTAATGAAGTTGATAAAATCTTATGTTTTAGTGATTTATTTCTACTCCCTTCTCAGACTGAAAGTTTTGGATTGGCAGCTTTGGAAGCGATGGCTTCAGGTGTGCCGGTCATATCTAGTAATTCTGGAGGGATTCCAGAAGTTAATATTGAAGGCGTGTCCGGGTTTTTAAGCCCAGTGGGTGCTCTTGATGAAATGGCGAAAAACGCCATAAAAATCATTAAAGATGATGCGGTTCTTAATAAATTTAAAAAAGCGGCTCAAGCGGCAGCAACTAAATTTGATATTCATAAAATAGTTCCTTTTTATGAAGCTATTTACGAAGAAGCGCTTCATAATTGTATATCTATTTAATTTATTTTAAGAATCGTTACTTAGCAGGGTTCTAATTTTTGTTTTTATAATAATACGATTACTTTTACACTTTAAACACTTAAGGCTAAGTATATGGCAGGGAATGCATTTGGATCTATTTTTAAACTCACCACATTTGGGGAGTCTCACGGAATTGCTATTGGTGGCGTTATTGATGGCTGCCCCGCAGGAATCAAGATTGATTTTGAAGCCATTCAAAATGAGATGGACCGCCGTAAACCAGGTCAGTCTGCGATTGTAACACAACGTAAAGAGCCCGATGCTGTCAAGTTTTTATCTGGAATTTTTGAAGGAACAACTACAGGTACACCTATTGGTTTTGTGATTGAAAATGCCAATCAAAAATCTAAAGATTATACGCATATAAAAGATGTGTTTCGCCCGAGTCATGCCGATTTTACCTATTCTGAAAAATACGGCCAACGTGATTATCGCGGAGGTGGACGTAGCTCGGCACGTGAAACAGCCTGTCGTGTGGTTGCGGGAGCCTTGGCTAAGCAATTCCTTAATACAATAGAAATAAATGCTTACACCTCTTCAGTTGGAGAAATAGCACTTAATAAATCATATAAAGAGTTAGATTTAGCCAATGCTGAAACGAATGATGTTCGTTGTCCAGATTCAGAAGTGGCTGCACAAATGATATCTAAAATTAAATCCATTCGAAAGCAAGGTGATACCATAGGAGGTGTCATTTCTTGTATTATTAAAAATGTTCCTGCAGGGTTAGGTGAACCTGTTTTTGATCGCTTACATGCCCAGTTAGCAAAAGCAATGTTATCTATTAATGCGGTTAAAGGGTTTCAATATGGAAGTGGATTTGAAGGAACTCAATTAAAAGGGAGTCAGCACAACGATTCATTTAATGCGGATGGCTCTACAAAAACAAATTTATCTGGGGGTATTCAAGGGGGAATTAGTAATGGAATGGATATCTATTTTGATGTAGCCTTTAAGCCAGTTGCTACGATTATGCAAGCCCAAGACACGATTGATAAAGACGGAAATAAAGTTGAAATGCATGGTAAAGGACGTCATGATCCATGTGTAGTGCCAAGAGCTGTCCCTATTGTGGAGGCCATGGCAGCCTTAGTTATTGCCGATTTTATGCTCTTAAACCGATTGAGTAAAGTTTAAAAAAAAACATATTTTTATGAAATCACTCGCCTTACACTGGAAAATTTTAATTGGCATGCTATCAGGTGTGACCTTTGGTTTTATCATGCTTGAAGTAGGAGGTGCCGATTTTGTTGCTAGTTGGATCAAACCCATTGGTACTATTTTTGTAAAACTCTTAAAATTAATTGCAGTTCCTCTTATTTTAGCTTCACTAATTAAAGGAATTTCAGATTTAAAAGATATTTCAAAATTTGCATCCATTGGGCTTAAAACCATTATCATTTACGTGCTTACCACAGTCATTGCTATAAGTATAGGATTAATATTGGTAAATACATTCAATCCTGGTGATGGGGTGTCTCAAGAAACGATTTCAAAATTGACCGAAACGTATGCGGGAAATAGTGGAGTACAAGGCAAAATTGCAGAAGCAAGTCGTCAGCAAGCTGGAGGTCCTTTAGATTTCCTAGTGGATATGGTTCCTGATAATGCTTTCTCAGCTTTAAGCAACAACAAACTCATGCTACAAGTAATCTTCTTAGCGATGTTTTTAGGTATTTCTCTTTTGTTGGTTGGAGAAAAAAGTGCAAAGCCACTAAAAGATTTTTTTGATTCTTTAAATGATGTAGTGTTAAAAATGGTGGATCTTATAATGTT
>Ga0209713_10002122_pt1 | contig 12209 bp, 12 predicted proteins | sample ArcOceMetagenome_3_FD_187444 | JGI IMG/M metagenome (GOLD analysis project Ga0209713, IMG submission 187444) | Marine eukaryotic phytoplankton communities from Arctic Ocean - Arctic Ocean- Svalbard ARC20M Metagenome (SPAdes) (version 2) | ecosystem: Environmental > Aquatic > Marine > Oceanic...
CAAGATTGAAATCAGCTGAAAGAGAGGACGCACACGCGTATGGGTGACTTCCGAGGGGAAGACAAATGGTTGGGTTTGAACGCGGGGCCAATGCCAGCATTAGACCGCACTACTAGAATCGAATAATAGGTTCCTACTGTATACACTAACTAAAAGTATGCCGTGTGTGAGGTCGCGCGCGCTCTCGGCTCCTGCGCTCCACGCGCAGCTCCGTCATGTCCGTCAGCCAACTGAAATTCGTCCGTGCGGGTGGTCCTGGCACTGTCGGTCGGCATCCGGTCCCGCACAAGCCGACGCGCCGACGTCTCGAGTCGGGCATCGAGATGCAGGGCAACCTGCACACGCTCGGGTACTTTTCAGCCACCATGTGCGTGGGCGAGCCCGTGCAGCACTTTGACGTGATCATCGACACGGGCTCGGCACTCACGGCGGTCCCATGCGTCGACTGCTCGCACTGCGGCGCCCACACGCACGATGGCTACACGCGCGCTCGTTACGACGGCTCCGCCAGCGCGTCGTCCTCGGCGCTGAATTGCCACGACAGCTCCAGCCACTGCCACTCGTGCACGAGCGGCGATCAGTGCTCCTACTCCGTCTCGTACACCGAGGGCTCGTCGATCCGCGGCCGCATGGTCGCCGAGACCGCGTGGTTTGCGTCCGAGTCGGGCTCGCATCTGGACGCCGTGCCGTGCACCTTTGGCTGCCAGACTTACGAGTCGGGCCTCTTCTACAGCCAGGTTGCTGACGGCATCTCGGGCCTCTCGCAGTCGCAGTCGTACGGGCCTACTCTCTTCGACTGGCTGCGTACCGCGACCGGCGCACCGAACGTGTTCTCGATCTGCTTGGACGAGGAGGTGGGCGCACTCGTGCTCGGCGGCTCCGTCCCATCCGAGACGCGTGCAAACGCCCAATGGATCCCGTACGCGGGCTACGGCTCGTACTCGGTGACCCTCTCCGACCTGTCAATCGGGAGCAGCAGGCACCCTGCCACAGCCTCATCTCTTGCCGACACCCTCGGCTGCCACATGACTCATACCCGACTCCCGTCTCATTTCTTCGCAGGATGGGATACAGCCAACACAGCTTTGGCAGTACCATCGTCGACTCGGGCACCTCCTTCATGTACCTGCCGCCGGCACCGTATCAGGCAGTTGTCAATCACTGGCGCACGCACTGCCCATGGGGGAGCTGCAGCTTGCACACCGCTCCAGGCGATTACTCCGACGACTACTGCTACCGCATCGATCGCACGACGCTGCTGCAATTCGAGTCGTTCACCCTTCACTTCTCCAACGGCGTGAGCTTGCCTTTCGGGCCGCTTGAGTACGCATACGAGCTTTACCCGGGGCTGTGGTGTATGGGCATCTTCGACAATGAACACAGCGGCGCCGTTCTCGGCGGTGAGTGCCACCCTCATCGCCCTCGTCTCGCCTCTGCGACTGACGGCCTGCGCCTCTGCTCGCAGCGGCCAACATGCGCCACCACGAGGTGATCTTTGACCGTGAGCACCGCCAGCTGGCTTTCGTTCCCAAGGACTGCCACGCCGTCAGCACAGGAGCCCAGGCCCCTACGCTGCAAGGAGGATACGGCATGCACGGATGTGCCCAGGGCCTAGTGGCCAATCAGCCTGGTCTTCGCATCCCTCAGCCGCCGCCACCCGGCCCGCCACCCTCGCCGCCCTCGCCGCCCTCGCCGCCCCCGCCACACCCTTCGCCGTGCCCACCCCACTGGCGCGCTACGCCACCGCTCCCATCGGCCTGTCCACCCGAGACATCGCCGTCCCCGAAGCCGCCTCGTGCGTCTTCGTGGGCACCCCCGGAATCACCGCCGATGTCACCGTTCGAGATCCCATCGCCCATGCCTCCGAGCTTCACATCCACGCCGCCAGTCATGACTTACTCACCGTTCTTTGACCGTGGATATGACTGCGTTGGTGGTGACCTCGTGGACACCGAGTGTGAGCAGGGGTCGTCGTGCCTCTCTGGCGCCAAGCCACGCACGCTCCCGGAATGTGAGGCATGGTGCACCACAAGCCCCGGGTGCAAGGGGTTCACGTACTCAAGCGACGGTCAGCAATGTGTCCTCAAGTCGATCGATAGCTGCACGGACGTGCGGTATAGTGGAGATGCAGGCGACAATCCGCACAACCCTGAGAGCCACACTTTCTACACCGCCTCTCGCGAGACCGTGCCGCTGCAGCCTTCCCCTTCAGCCGAGATGCCGTTCGCGCAGCGCGTCATCTTTCCAGGCTTTCTGCTGCTCGTCCTCGCTGCGATTGCTGTCGCCACCCCAGCCGCCATGCGCAGCTGCAACAGCCGGCGGCCACGCGCCACAGGAGCCATCGCCAATCCGGTGTCGACACACACGCCGCGCGTCGTTGTCAGCCTCGGAGGCAAGGGCAGCAGTGTGAGTGGCACGCGAATCACGAGCATCCGCAAGACATTCAGCATGCGTCGGTACACGGGCCTGGACGAGCGTGGGGACGAGCGTGGGGACGAGCGGTCGCACCAAAATGGGCGTGCGCGGATTGGACACCGAGGCGAAATGCAGAACCCAGCTACGGCAGAGCTGAGCGAGGTCAACCATATTGAGGAGGACCAAGCGGGTCTGTAAAGGAGTTTTCGTAACTCCTCTCACTCTCTCACCCGCCCACCGGCTTGGTTGGTGTCAACACACAACACGATGAAATACAACCGGTGTGTCTGCGAGACTGAAATGCATAATAAAGAATCATATGGTATCAACATTCCCGCACTCTTAAAGTACCTAGGAGCTTATACGCTCGAGTTTCACGAGAGCGGCGAGATACAGGCGAGGGGCACACAGCGCGGCAGCCGGCGTCAGTCAGGCAACGGGGCGCGGGTTGACGCCTGTTAGAGCGGTGAGGTGGGCAGCGACGTTCTCCCCCAGCTGCGTACGACTGATGACCCAGCCCGTCTCCGAGGTTTTGGAGAATTCGTAGACGCCGTAGCCGCCTTCAAGCACCGAGACGACACGGCCGGGGCAGCAAACGGCTGCGACCGAGAGCAGCTGTTCTGTCACCCATTCAAAGTCGGCAGGCAGCAAATCGAGACCCTGGTGATACTTTTCATGAACCTAACGTCGCGTGGCAGCGGGCGTCGCGGCGACTAGTGAGTCGAGGGCAGGGGTGCGTACAGCGGGCCCAGGGCATGCGCATGGCGTTCAAGCGGGAGGCGGAGGCTGGAGGAGGTGGTTGGGTGGGAGTGAGGGATGGGCCGAGGGGGTGGGCGCAAGTTGGGACGCAGGGGCGGTTCGCACGTCGAGCTTCGAATTGCCGACGTCGCCTGCCCCGCCGTCGAAGCCAGCCGAGATCAGGAGCAGGTCTGGACAGAAGGCGCGCAGCGCCGGGAGCACGCGCTGCGCAAACGCCGCACGCCACTCGCTCCTGCCGGAGCCGAATGCAGGAGAGCGAGGCGAGCCGCTGCCGGCGCCGCCGCCCTTGGAGTGGTGCACGTGCGCGGCCTTGTCGGTCTTGTTGCGACGCCACATGGGCGTGATCGGCACGTTGATGGCGTTTACCTGCATCGCGTCGGCAGCACCCGAGCCAGGAAAAAACTGGCCAAATGTCGCGTCGCCGGGATCGAATAGGTGGATGGAGGCGAAGAAGAGTGCACCAGGCGGCAGCCGAGGTGCCAGGTGGCGCAGGATCTCCTCGCTGCCATCGCCATGGTGAACGTCGATATCGATGACCGCAACGCGACGCGCGCGTCCGTCGAATCCTCGCGGGCCGGCGGAAGCGGGCTGGTCATCGTCGCACGGCAGGCACATGCTGTCGACGGCTGGCGAGGGTGTCGGCGCGCTTGTGGGTGCAGCAGGCGGCGAGGGCGGCGGCGGAGCAAAGAGTGCGTGCGCAGCGCCAACCATCACAGAGTTGAAGAGGCAGAACCCGCACGAGCACGAGCCCGGGATGAGACCCTTGACCCCCGCGTGATGGCCCGGCGGCCGCACGACACACAGCGCGTTGCGCGAACGTCCCGCCAGCACCGCATCGACGGCGTGGATGACGGAGCCGGCCGCGCGCCGAGCCGCCGCGTACGAGCCGGCGGAGATGCGCGTGTCACACGTCTTCGGATCCTTGAGTGCATCAAAGGCCACGCCATTGGTGCGTTGCACGAGCGGCGTGAAGGGCACGGGCGAGTGCGGTGGGTTGAGCGACATGGCCTGCGACATGGACGCGACGCTCGCCAGGAACGACCTGCCGAAGGACGGGCCCGGAGTCGTGGTAGGCCGCGCCAGGCTCGGTGGGGGCGGGAGCGCAAGTGGACTCGAGCAGGGGGGGCTGATGAAACGTTAAGCGTGCGCGGATGAAACGTTAAGCGCTGCCGTTTGCGGCTGGGCAGGGCGGAAGCGAGTGGGGTAGCGCACGCGTCATGCACTCTGCGCAGAGCGTCGACCGATGCGGGCGGAAAGTCGGTTGCCTCCTGCAGCTCGAAGCGTGGCACGTCCGACGAGACTGCCGCGTGCGTCCGCGCGCGTGCCGCACTTGGCACGGCGTCGCCGCTCGATGAGGCACCTCCTGCTGCACTGCCGCCGTGTGTGCCACGTGGCTCGGGCGAGGCGACGGGTAGCACGCGCGCGAGCACCGCGTCGATGCGCAGCGGGTGCTCCTGATGCGCATCACCCGTCGCATGCTGCGAGCACTCGGGGTGGTGCAGCAGCAGCACGCGGCACGGTGGCGACGCCTCGAGCATCGCGCGGCGCGCCGCCTGCGGCGACGACACGCAGCACCTCGGCCGAGTCCGCGGTCGCGCTCGGGCGTGGGTGCGCGGAGGGCCAGTGGGGCAACGGGCTCGTGGGGGGTAGGGGAATGGGTGGGGGCGGATTGCGGACCTGCCGCAGCGCGCGATTGAGCCGTTTCTCTGCCTTGCCCGCCACGTCCAAAGCACTCTCGAACTGGCGATTGAGATGCGCCGCCGGCTGCGCGCCCGCCTGCACGAGCAGCGTCACACACTCGACGCGGCCAAAGCGAGCCGCGCGGTGCAGAGCTGTCTCGCCACTCATTGAGCCGTCGCCCACGCGCGCGCCCGCGCTAAGGAGCTGTCGGACCACGTCGGCGTGGCCGCACGCCGCCGCCCAATGAAGCGGGCTGTATCCCTCGCGGTCCTTCCTCCATAGGTCTGCGCCATGCGAGAGGAGCATGGCGACAAGCGCGGCCCGCGCCTCCGCGTTGGGCAGCGCCGCCGCATTGTGCAGCGGCGTGAAGCCGTGCTCCTCCTGTGCGTCCAGGCTGTGCCCCGCGCTGAGCAGCTCCTGCGTTCCCTGCACATTGCCAGCGCATACCATGGCGTGCATCTCCGTGCGCTGAAGCGACCGGACGTTTGCTGGCGTGCGCGGCACCACGGGCTCGGGCGCGTCGAAGCACGAGGTATCGACCGTCAGCGCCGGCGGCCGCTTGAGCGTCGGCGTGGTTGCACGAGCGCCGTCGGTGGGATCGGCAGCGGTGTCCTCCGGGCTCCGCGGCGGCGTCTGGCCCTCGGCCGCCGGCACGGGCGTCGGTGTGTGCAGAAGGGACCTTTCCTTGCGCTTTAGGTCGGCCGACATTATCTTCGCACTGTTTTCAGTGTAAATGCGCTTCAACTGTGAAGAATCCGGCGCTGCTGGCGGCCACCACGCCACCCCGAGGCCTGACAGCACGCATGGTGGGACATGGGAAGGTAACTGCGAGCTCGGTTTGGCCGTCAGACATGCCGACCGGCCCGTACTGCACACCACGACCTACTGGACCACAGGCGGGCCGACTGACCCCACAAAACACGACAGACGAGCACGGGAGGAGGTGGCTCGTGCTGTGCTCCCAGCACATGCAAAAAACCCGGGCAGCTGAGCTGCTCCGCGAGGCGCAGGGTGGCTTGCGGAGCGGCCAGTCCGCGACGCCTTGACCAGCACGCTTATCGCGGCCTGGGGCCGTGCTGCCGCGAGCTCCGCGGAAGCTGCGATGGCAGGGCAGCGGAGAAGGGTCAGGTTGACCAGGGTGCCAGAGCTCAGCGCCCCTTGAGCTCGTTTGTCGGCTCGTTCTCGCCCTTGATCATTCGCTCGAGCTTCTTGACCAGCCCATCCGCCACTCAAAAGGGGGCTCTCAACAGCTGCACTTTGAGGGGGGGGGAGACTCATGCATTAGCGCACCGGGAGAAGAGGTTGAACCGTCGGTTCAGGGCAATTTTGGGTCAAGGAACTCGAAAGTCATATGCTTCGCCGCCTGGGCGCCTCCTTTGCACCGAACTGCGAGGTGAATACCACCAGCTCCAGGCTGGCTTACTTCTTGGCCTGAAGCATGGCCCAGTGACATGCTCCATGCTATCCCTGAGGCTGTGGCGCGGGTCCCTGACCTCTGAGAGGACGTTCTTACATGAGCCTCGCGCACACAAAGCAAGCCGCTGCAAGCGCGTTCATTGCGAAAACAGCTTGTACTGGTACGTAAAGGCTCACGCACGCAACGGGGTCCGCAAGGGGGAACTCTTTCTGGTTGTTACCTGTTGGTTCAGCCCCGCCGCTGTTTCAACCCCACCCCGTCAACTTCTGTCATCCTATCCTACCCGCGTCTCCCAGCGATTCCAGTGGGCTAGCGATTTTCTCCGCTGTTTTACGCTGGAATTCTTGCATTCAAACGAGAGCAATATGTCGTGCACGACGCCCGCTCGTACCGTGTTCGACAACGACGACCTCTCCGTGTGCATCGCCCAGTACGCCGTCGAGGAGACGGGGCTGCGCACATGGAACGCCACTCGTGCCGTACCGACCCGCTCGCACCTGCGCCTGGTGCACGCAGCAGCCCGCCGGCAGGTCGACGGGCTTTGCGAAGCCTACGAGGACACTCGGCACTGCGTCTTCAGGCGTGCGTCTACCCTGCAGGACGTCGATGCCTCCGCTTCCGCTCGGCAGGCCCTGGCGGCGATCGCGCTCTTCCCTAGGCTGCGTGAGCTCAAGCTGGAGGGCCTCGACGAGGCGGCTGTCGAGCTGCTGGCGCACGGCGTGCCGGACGACGCGCCGGCATCGCTTCGCACGCTCAGCCTCGTGCGCGGCACCTTCGAGACTCTTTCCCTGCCCGCGGCCTGGGCCGGCGTGACCGAGCTCGATCTCAGCGGCTGCGGCGCTCTCGATGACGCGTCGCTCGAGGCCGCGACGAGCCGCTTGCCTGGCTTGCAGCGGCTGCGGCTGACGATGAACGCCAAGTTGTGCTTCCCGCAGTTGAGCTGCCCACGCCTTCTTGCGGCGTCCATCTCGATCTGCGCCCACCTCGAAGACCGTGCCGTCGACCATCTCATCGCGCGGGCACCGCTGCTGCAGGAGCTCTGCCTCTGGCGTTGCGCGTCACTTCGCGCACCGGCGGTGGCGGCGCTCCACCTCACTGCCCTCAACCTTTCCGACTGCTTCGAGCTGGCGGACGAGGCGGTGGAGGCAGCATGCACCGGATGCCCCAAGCTGCAGCGACTGCAGCTCGCTGGCTGTGCCAACGTACAGGCACCGCGCGTCCTCGGTGGCTGGGCCACCCGCACGCTCGACGTCTCGGACGTGCGGCTGCTCGAGGACGCGACGCTATCGGAGGCAACCGCGGCTTGCCCGAATCTGGTGCGGCTTGACTGTTCGGGCTGTGCTCTGCTGCACACGCCCAAGGTCGGCGGCTCGAGCATGCTCGCGCTGCTGATGTCGCGGTGCGACACGCTGACGGACGCGGCCGTGAGCCAGGCACGCCATTTCCCCTTTTTCCTTCCACCGCTTCTCTCCGCCGTCTGCCCCCCAAGCTCCGCGCAGCAGCTTCCAAGCGTCAGATGCGACACGCAACCGACCTCAGCCCCGGCCCCCCAAACACATCGACCAGGCGTGCGCGCGTTCGCCGAGCCTCTCGACCCTGGTGCTCTCGCTCTGCCCGTCGCTCTGCATGCCACGCATCTTCTCGCCCGCGATGGTCGAGGTCAATCTTTCGGGCTGCACCATGCTGCTCGATGGCGCCGTCGAGCTTCTCTGCTTCAACAGCCCGTGCGCCATCGCCAGGCCATGCATAGCGTCTCGCCATCGCCGGCCCGATAGTCGCCGCCACCCTGGAGAATCCTCTGAGCTTTCTCGATCCCACCATCCACTCGCAGCAAGCTGCTGCGCGTCGGGCTCTCGCTCTGCTCCTCGCTGCAGAGCCCGCACGTGCGTGGCATCCGTCTGGAGAAGGTGTGTTTCGACGGATTCCCCGTTCGCGCACGCCATTGCCATCGCCGCTTCCCACATCTCGAGATGGCCCGTCGCCTCGCTCGACGCTCCAGGTGGACATGGCACACTGCGAGCAGCTCACGCATCCGCATATCTACGGACCACATCTCAACGATATCAGTCTGGCGGGATGTGCCCGCCTCACCGATGCGTCGGTGGAGGAGAGCTGCAGCGCGAGCCCGTCGCTGCTACGCCTCAACATATGCGGCTGCGTCGGGCTCAGACGCCCGCAGATTGCCTCGTCGTCGCTCGAGGTCCTCAACTGCCAGCATCTTCCGGTCGAGATCGCCGCGTCCGTCAGCCTGGAAACCTGTCCTGCTTTGAAGCGCGTCAAGTCCAGCTGATCTGATGCGTGCACAGGAGCCGCAACGAATCTCTCACGAGAAGCTCATCGACGTCCACAAGCCGACAGGCGCGCCGCCGTGAGCATGATCGCGACCGCTCTACATGTGCATCTGCATGCCATGCGTGAGCGAGAGCGTCCATCCAGTGCCTCGCCCCCTGATTTGCTTGCTGCACGCCGGTCGTCCCCGCTGCTCACCCCGCATCGATCGAGTGCACCCTCGCCCTGCTTGCCCGTGAACCACTGCGTTCGCCCACGCTCGTCAAAAGTTGGGCCGGGCCGTGTTTTTCAACACCGCCTGGCCCTCCCCCTGTTCGACGCTCTCCCTCTGCGCTCTGGCGCCAAACGCACAAACGTCATACGAAAGTCATTTTGAAGCACCCCCCCCTCGTACAACGATCGGGGGTCCCGGGACATCCAAGGTCCAAGGGACCCCCCCTCGAGGGGTCGGCTGGGCTGCCCAGCGGACCCATGGTCCAACCCACCCCCCCTTGAGGGGTCCTTTGGAAGGCGCAGCAGGTCCATCACCCAAGGGACCTCCCCTTGCCCCTCAGGGACTTGTTTGGCTCATCTGAGGAGTGGAAGTAGTGGCCCAAGGCGTGTACTGAATGGCTACGATGGCGATAGCGAAGAGATCAGAGCCTCCAGGTGCTAGTTCTGTGCGATGTGAGGTCATTTAGCCTTCTCATTCACTTCATCTGAAACGAGTCAGAGGCTGTCAGAGGAGGTCCTGGCGAATCCAAGATCCAAGGGACCCCCCTCCAGGGGGGTCGTTGGCCGGCGCAGCGGATCCAAGCCCCAACGGACCCCCCTCCAGGGGGATCCTTGGGCACCGCGACGAATCCAACGCCCAACACAGGGGTCTTGGAGGCAATCCTTGTACGAGGGGGGGGGTGCTTCAAAATGACTTTCGTATCATGCGCCCCGCGGCACATCTACTATTTCATCTAACCAACGCCCGGCTCCAAGCAGCCCTTTTAGATACTTTAGATCATTGCTTTGCCTAAGCTGGGTCAGGAGAGCCCGCGTGGGGAGGCGCTCATCCAAGCCAGCCAGGGCAAAACGCAAACGTCGAAATTCGGAATCGTTGATTGTCTCAAGCAGCAATGCCCGCGTCACTCGACTGCTGTGTGGCACCGGCGCTGGCACTGGACGATGTCGTCTACCACCGTCTACCACCGTCTACCTGGTAGACGGTAGACAAGACAGCCCTCTGGCCACTTGGCCAGCCCCGACTACTCGCACCTCTTCCGCACGCCGCTTGTCTTTTTTTGCTACGTCTCTCGTTTGTTTTTACTTCGTCTTCACTGTAAAAAAACGCCCTATTTTCTCGCCGTCGCGCGTCGGCCTCTTCCACGCCGACTCGTTCCCCTCGAGCGTCACCGAGGTCCGTTCCACGCCGACTCGAACACCGCCTTCTTCTTGCCCTCGCGCTTCGGCCTCTTCTGCACCGACTCGCCGTCCTCGAGCGTCATGTTGGCGCGCCCCTCGCACGCAGCCACGTCAACGCACAGCCACGGGTTTCTGGCTTGCTGCAGACCATTCGAGCTGCGCCAACAGTCGGGCCCTCGCCGCATGGCGCCCTCGACGAACACGCCATGGCACTGTTCGCACGCGTGCTCGATGGCGACGCTAGACTTTGGGCAATGGGGGCTGCCTTTCACCTCGCACTTGAAGCCCGCCTCGCGCTCGTCCGCTTCGAGATTGCACCACGGGACGTAGTGCAGTCCGCCCCGCCAGACGACCTTCCCCTCTGGCGGCAGCTCGGCGTGCTGAAGGTGTTCGAATCCGATATTCCACTCGAGCAGGCTCTCGAGCGCGACGCGCTCCGGGAGCGTCGTGGGCCACGCTAGCACAGCGTCGACGGTGCTCGGGAGCGCATACATCTCGCCGGTGGTGGCGTTGAGGACGAGCAGCTCCAGCGACTTGGCGAGGTCGGTTGTGCCACGTCTGCAGCCGTGCAGGATGTTGTAGACCGACGACGTCTCCTCGAGGGTGGTCTGCGGGCGATAAACCACTCGAGCGCCAGCCTCACCAACACACCTCTTGCGCTCGAACTTGCCGTGCCTCTCGAGCGCGGCGTGCACGCCCCCCGGCAGTGATGGGCTCGTCGTCCATCGCTGGAAGGTCTCGGTGTGCGTATGCTGGCCGTTCGCCCCCTCGAGCTCCTCAAACGAGAAGCCGCTGAACGAGACGATGAGAGGCACAGCCATGTCGCGTGCTCGTCTCATCTCGATGGTGGCAGTCGAGAGGTGCCCGATTACCAGCACGTGTTGGCCGTCGAGCGGCTCTGAGAGCAGCTTCGCCAGAAGGTCCTTCGCGCGTCGCGTCTCGACGCCGTACGAGGCGGCGGCGAGCTCCTTCATCATGAGCCCTCCCGTCTTCGGCCGCTCGAGCAGGCTGTTGCGCGCGTAGTGGCAGTGGACAGTGCCCTGTAGGTACTTGGGGATTGTGCGCTGCTCGGTGCACGCCACCTGCAGGCACTTGTGCAGGAGCGACGCCAGTTGCGAGACGTCGTCCGCCTTCTTGCTCTCGGTACAGTAGCCGCCGCTCTTGACGTAGCCGAAGGCGAGGCCCGCCCACTGCGTGTTGAGCCTGCCACGCTTGACCTCCTCGCCCAGGTGCGGCTCGAGCACGGCTAGCAGCTCGTGCGCAGCCCTCGCCATGTCGGCGTCGACTCGGACGCCGACGGTTTGGTCCTTGTAGCACGTGTCCGTCAGCCAGTGGCTAATGCGGGCCAGCACGGTGGGCGTGACCGCGGTCTCACGCGCACTGCCATGGAAGACGGTGCACAGCAGCCGGTGGTTGTTGAACCACCAGTCCAGAGCTGCAACGATGACGTCGAAGGAGGTGTCCATCAACTCGAGCGAGCGCAGCTGAACCTTGAAGGCCTCGAGGGCACCGTCGCTCCTGATGAGGTCCTGACGGTTCGTGGGGTCGCGTGCCGACTCGGCCTGACGCAGGACGCGGCTGTTCGACATGCTTGCGATCGGAAGAGTGGATGGCCGCGCGAGAAAAAGGCCGTGATGACGTAGCGAATATTCTTCACAAAACGTCACTTCAAACATAACTCCCGTGCGTTGGTTTTGCACGAGTGAGTAGGCATGACTGCGAGTCGCCAGCTGGCTCGGGATCAGTGTCTCCCCAGCGGGCTCTCCTGACCGGCAGCTTAGGCAAAGCGATGATCTAAAGTATCTAGAGACGATGGCGGCGCTGCTCGGCTACTCGGAGGTGCGCAGCCGGACGAGGGCCAGTGCGTGCTGCACGTGCTGCGTGCGTCAACGCCTAGTCGACTGCGTGCACGGCGTGTACGACGCAAGGTACCGATTCACGCACGCGAAGCGCGACGCCCAGCGCCGTCGCAGCCGCCCACGCCGCCGCGCGCCTCGCTTGGCGCCGCCGCCACGCAGCAGCGGCGCGCCGGCCGCCGCGCACGCCACCCAACAGCACCGCGCCGACCGCCGCCTCCGCGCGGCGGCCGGCGCGCCCATCGGCCGCGAGCCTCGCCACCGGCGTCGCCGCCGCCACGCGCGCCGCCAGCGCGACGCTCAGCGCGCCGTCGCCATGCCCACGCCGCCGCACGCTTCGCTCGCGCCGCCGCCGCCGCGCAGCAGCACGCCGGCCGCCGCCTCCGGTGTGTGGGGGGCGC